>Ga0102591_1002130_pt1 | contig 22934 bp, 23 predicted proteins | sample AraplaCol_mCL_r2_2_FD_76860 | JGI IMG/M metagenome (GOLD analysis project Ga0102591, IMG submission 76860) | Arabidopsis root microbial communities from North Carolina, USA - plate scrape MF_Col_mCL_r2 (SPADES assembly) (version 2) | ecosystem: Host-associated > Plants > Roots > Endosphere... | reverse complement strand
CGGGACATCGGCGAGCTCGTCCCGTATCTCGGCAAGATCGCCGTGGTCGCGCTGGTATTCCCGAGCTTCCGCGATGGACGCGCCTACAGCCAGGCGCGGCTGCTGCGCGAGCGCTACAATTATCGTGGTGAGCTGCGGGCGACGGGGCAGGTGCTGCGTGACCAGTTCGTGTTCATGCTGCGGGCCGGCTTCGATTCCTTCGAGGTCAAGAAGCAGGCCGACGCGGACGCCTTCATGCAGACCGCCAAGCGCTATTCGGTGTTCTACCAGCCGACCGGCGATGGCCGGATCACGGCGCTGCACCGGCGCATGCAACTCCGTCACTCCGAGGGTGTCGGCACGTGAACGCAATAGCGCCCCAGGTTTCGTCGGCGTCCGTCTCTGCGCTGCCTTCGGCGGTGGAGCTCGATCGCGCGTTGCGCGATGCCTCTCCTGCCGAAATCATCGCGACGGCTCTGAAGACGATCGGGCGCGACAAGCTTGCACTGGTGTCGTCCTTCGGCACGGAATCGGCGACGCTGCTGCAGGTCATGGCGGACGTCGATCCGGCAATCCCCGTGATCTTCCTCGACACCGGCTGGCTGTTCGAGGAGACACTTGCCTATCGCGACACGCTGGTTGCCGCGCTCGGGCTCAAGGACGTCCGCTCGATCAAGCCGGCGGAGGAGACGCTGTCGCGCGAGGATCCCGAGCGCGACCTCTGGTTCTCCGATCCCGACGCCTGCTGCCGCATCCGCAAGGTGGAGCCGCTGGCGCGCGCGCTGAAGCCGTTCGATGCCTGGATCAACGGCCGCAAGCGCTTCCAGGGCAATGCGCGCGCCGACATTCCGGTGGTCGAGGACGACGGCACGCGGCTGAAGTTCAACCCCTTCGCCAACGTCTCGCGCGAGGAACTCGATGCGATTTTCGTCCGCGCCAAATTGCCGCGTCATCCACTGGCTGCCTCCGGTTTCCTGTCGGTTGGGTGTATGCCTTGCACCAGCAGAACGGCCGAAGGCGAGGATGCGCGCGCCGGTCGCTGGCGCGGCCGGGCCAAGACAGAATGCGGCATTCACACGATGAAGACTTCGTAGCACAGTCAGGCTGCGACGCCGCGAACAAGAAAATCCGGTTCCGTTGACTTAAGCGCGTTTCGCCCCGAGTTATGCCTGCCATCGATGACGCCGATGTCGTCGAGGTGAATGGAGATGGACATGCTGCGCCGTATCGCTCCGCTCGTGGCAGGACTGCTTTGGGCAAGCTCGGCTCTCGCCGCCGACATCAACCTGTTGAACGTGTCGTACGATCCGACGCGGGAGCTGTATGCCGAGTTCAACAAGGCGTTTGCGGGTGCCTATCAGAAGGAAACCGGCAAGAGCGTCGAGATCAAGCAGTCGCATGGCGGCAGCGGTTCGCAGGCGCGCGCGGTGATCGACGGATTGCAGGCCGATGTGGTGACGCTCGCGCTTGCCTATGACATCGATGCGATCGCGAGCAAGGGCCTCACGACGGCCGACTGGCAGAAGCGTCTGCCGCAGAATTCATCACCCTACACGTCGACCATCGTGTTCCTGGTGCGCAAGGGTAATCCGAAAGGCATCAAGGACTGGGACGACCTGCTCAAGCCGGGCGTTGCCGTGATCACGCCGAACCCGAAGACGTCGGGCGGCGCGCGCTGGAACTATCTGGCGGCCTGGGGCTTCGCGCAGAAGAAATTCGGATCAGCCGACAAGGCCAAGGATTTCATCGGCAAACTCTACCAGCAGGTGCCGGTGCTCGATACCGGCGCGCGCGGCGCCACCGTGACCTTCGTCGAGCGCGGCGTCGGCGACGTGCTGCTCGCCTGGGAGAACGAGGCGTTTCTCGCGCTGAAGGAGTTCGGCCGGGAAAAATTCGAGATCGTGGCGCCGCCGCAATCCATCCTCGCCGAGCCGCCGGTCGCGATCGTCGACAAGGTTGCCGACAAAAAAGGCACCCGCAACGCCGCCGATGCCTACCTTCAGTATTGGTACACGAGGGAAGGTCAGGAGATCGCCGCGCGCAATTTCTATCGCCCGCGCGATGCCGAGGTCGCAAAAAAATATGAAAACGCCTTCGCCAAGGTCGAACTATTCACGATCGACGACGTTTTCGGTGGTTGGACCAAGGCGCAAAAGGAACATTTCGCCGACGGCGGCATCTTCGACCAGATCTACAAGAACTGATCTGGCGCCGTCTTAAGGGGGCTCAGGGGGCCTGGTGAGCGCAGTTGCAGCACGACGCCGGACATTACCGGGCTTCGGTCTCACAATGGGACTGACGCTGTCCTGGCTGTCCGTCATCATTCTCATTCCGCTCGCCGGCCTGTTCCTGAAGTCGCTCGAGCTCAGCCCCGAGCAGTTCTGGAACATCCTTTCCAGTCGCCGCACCCTGAACGCCTTGCGCGTGTCCTTTGGGCTCGCCTTCGCCGCAGCTTGCGTCAACCTCGTGATGGGCAGCATCATCGTCTGGGCGCTGGTGCGCTACCGCTTCCCCGGACGTCGCATCTTCGATGCCATCGTGGACGTGCCTTTCGCGCTGCCGACGGCGGTTGCCGGCGTCGCGCTGACTGCGCTGTTCGCCGAGAAGGGTTGGCTGGGCGCGCCGCTCGCCGCGCTCGGCATCAAGGTGGCGTTCACGCCGGTCGGCATCTTCGTCGCCATGATCTTCATCGGCATTCCCTTCGTGGTGCGCACGGTGCAGCCAGTGCTGCAGGATCTCGATCCCGAGATCGAGGAGGCTGCGGGCAGCCTCGGCGCCAGCCGCTGGCAGACCATCATCCGCGTGATCCTGCCCTCGCTCGCACCGGCTTTGCTAACCGGGCTCGCGCTCGCCTTCGCCCGCGCGGTCGGCGAATACGGCTCGGTGATCTTCATCGCCGGCAATCTGCCCAACGTCTCCGAGATCGCCCCGCTGTTGATCGTGATCCGGCTCTCCGAGTTCCGTTATGCCGACGCCACCGCCATTGCGGTGGTCATGCTCGTCGTCTCCTTCGTCATCATCTTCGCCGTCAACCGGCTCCAGCGCTGGGCGCAGAGCCGGATTCCGGCGCGCTGAGGGCGGACCATGACGATGCAGATCGCAGACTCCGTTTCACTGGCCTCGCCCGACGCACGCGCACACGCCGCGGCGGCGCGCGACAGTCTTCGCACCGAACCGCCTGCGATACGTATCGCCATCATCGCGCTGGCGGTGACCTTCCTCGCAATCTTCGTCGTACTGCCGCTGGTCCTGGTGTTCGCGCAGGCGTTCTCGCACGGCATCCTGGCCTATTTCGCTGCGCTCGCCGAGCCGGAGGCGCTGGCCGCGATCAAGCTGACGCTGCTGGTGGCTGCGATCTCGGTCGGCCTCAATCTCGTGTTCGGCCTCGTCGCCGCCTGGGCGATTGCGAAATTCGAGTTTCCGGGCAAGACTTTCCTGATCACGCTGATCGATCTGCCATTCTCGGTGAGCCCGGTGATCTCGGGCCTCGTCTTCGTGCTGCTGTTCGGCGCGCAGGGTTATTTCGGCGGCTGGTTGCGTGACCACGACATCCAGATCCTGTTCGCCGTACCCGGCATCGCGCTCGCCACCACCTTCGTCACCTTCCCCTTCGTGGCGCGCGCGCTGATTCCGCTGATGCAGGAGCAAGGCACGCAGGAGGAGGAAGCCGCGGTCTCGCTTGGCGCCTCCGGCCTGCAAACCTTCTTCCGCGTTACGCTGCCCAACATCAAATGGGGCGTGCTCTACGGCGTCCTGCTCTGCAATGCCCGCGCGATGGGCGAGTTTGGCGCGGTCTCGGTGGTCTCCGGCCACATCCGCGGCGAGACCAACACGATGCCGCTGCTGGTCGAGATCCTCTACAACGAATACCAGTTCGTTGCCGCCTTCGCGATTGCCTCGCTGCTGGCGATGCTGGCGCTGATCACGCTGATCGCGAAAACCGTTCTCGAACGTCACCTCGTCGAAGGAGACGAGTCCCGTGACCATTGAAGTCAAAAATCTCGTCAAGACCTTCGGCAGCTTCAGAGCTCTCGACGGCGTCGACCTCAAGGTCAATGACGGCGAATTGCTCGCGCTGCTTGGCCCCTCCGGCTCCGGCAAGACCACGCTGCTGCGGATCGTCGCCGGCCTCGACTGGCCTGACGCCGGCGAGGTCACCTTCAACGGCGAGGATGCGCTGGCCCAGGGCGCGCGCGAGCGGCATGTCGGTTTCGTGTTCCAGCACTACGCGCTGTTCCGCCACATGACGGTGTTCGAGAATGTCGCCTTCGGCCTGCGCGTGCAGCCGCGCGCCATCCGCAAGGACGAAGCCACCATCCGCGCCCGCGTCAAGGAGCTGCTCGATCTCGTGCAGCTCGACTGGCTCGCCGATCGCTATCCGAGCCAGCTGTCCGGCGGCCAGCGCCAGCGCATCGCGCTCGCCCGGGCGCTTGCGATCGAGCCGCGCATCCTGCTGCTCGACGAGCCGTTCGGTGCGCTCGACGCCAAGGTGCGCAAGGAGCTGCGCAAATGGCTGCGCTCGCTGCATCACGAGATCAGCGTCACCTCGATCTTCGTCACCCACGACCAGGAAGAGGCACTGGAAGTCGCCAATCGCGTCGTGGTGATGGACAAGGGCAGGATCGAGCAGATCGGCTCGCCCGACGACGTCTATGAGAGGCCGGCAAGCGCGTTCGTCCACGGCTTCATCGGCGAATCCATCGAGCTGCCGGTTCAGGTCGAGGGCGGCGTCGTCAGGCTCGGCGACCAGCCGCTCACCCTCGCGGCGGATGGGATTGCGCCTGGCGCGTCAAAACTGTTCGTGCGGCGACATGACATGTTGGTCGGCCCGCCCGGCAGCGGTGCCTTCGAGGGCGCCGTGCATCACGTCCGCAATTTCGGTCCGGTGCAGCGCGCCGAGGTGGTGCTTTCCGGCGGCGAGACCATCGAGATCGACGCTCCTCGCGACAGGGAACTGCGCGCCGGCGATACGATCGGCCTCGCGCCCCGCCGCTACCGGATTTTTGCGGGCTAGGGCCCCGTCATTCGGGGTTCAGGGATCTGTGCTGCCCTGGAATGACGGCTAGGATTTTCTTCAAAATTCACCTTTCAGCCATTGTTGGTATGCAACAACGGCCCCTCATTCGGGGGCTCCTCTATGCGCGCTGCGGCCGCAATTCTCATCACTTTGCTGCTCGCTGGCTGTGCCGGCAACGAGACACCGGTCCAGCAACCGTCGATGTATGCCGATATGGCGGTCCCGGGCGCCAAGCTCGATGCACAGGCGGCCGCGATCATGATCTCGCAATACCGTCAGAACAACGCCCTTGGCACCGTGGTGATCGACCCCGACCTGATGCGGCTCGCCGAATCCCAGTCCAATGCGATGGCTGCGGCCAACAAGATGGACCATGACGTCCGCGCGCCCCTGGCCAAGCGCCTCGCCGCCGGCGGCTATCCCGCGACCGTGGCCGTCGAGAACATCTCGGCCGGCTATCATACGCTGGCGGAGGCGTTTTCCGGCTGGCGCGACTCGCCCCCGCACCGTGCCAACATGCTCAAGGGCGGTGTCACAAAATTGGGCATTGCGGCGAGCTATGCTCCCGGCACCAAGTACAAGGTGTTCTGGACCATGATCCTGGCCTCGACCGAGCCCCGATAAGCCAGACTTGATCCCAGCATGCATTGACGGCGCGGCGGAGTGTCGCCACGGTGGCGCGCCATTTGCTATTGTTCCCCCATGACAGATCACCGTCCGGAATCCGCCAGCATCCCCGCGAATGCGCAACGCGTCCTGGTCCTGCAGGGCGGCGGTGCGCTGGGCTCCTATCAGGCCGGCGCCCACCAGGCGCTGTGTGGCCACGGCTTCGAGCCGGAATGGGTCGCCGGCATCTCGATCGGCGCGGTCAACGCCGCCATCATCGCCGGCAATGAGGGGCAGACCCGCGTCAAGCGGCTCAAGGAATTCTGGGAAATGGTCTCCGCGCCGGTGCCCTGGAAGCCGATCGGCAAGAGCGACCACAGCCGTGAGCTGTTCAATTCCACCAGTGCCGCGCTGATCGCGACCTTCGGCGTGCCCGGCTTCTTCACGCCGCGCATTCCGCCGGCGCCGCTCTGGCCGCCCGGCAGCCCGCAGGCCGAGAGCTATTACGACACCGCACCGCTGAAGAAGACGTTGGAGCGTCTGGTGGATTTCGACCGCATCAACGATCTGAAGACGCGCCTGTCGGTCGGCGCGGTCGGTGTCACCTCCGGCAATTTCAGATATTTCGACAATTACGAGTTCAAGAAGCTCGGCAAGAAAATCGGCCCCGAGCACATCATGGCCTCCGGCGCGCTGCCACCGGGCTTTCCGTCGGTCGTGATCGACGGCGAGCATTACTGGGACGGCGGCATAGCCTCGAACACCCCGCTCGACTACGTGCTCGACGCCGAGACCGACCGCGACATGCTGATCTTCCAGGTCGATCTGTTCAGCGCCCGCGGTGATCTGCCGACCTCGCTGCTCGAAGCCACCGAGCGCGAAAAGGACATCCGCTTCTCCAGCCGCACGCGCATGAACACCGACAAGAACAAGCAGGTCCACAATGCCCGCAGGGCGGTGCGCGACCTGATTTCCAAATTGCCCGATTATCTGAAGAACGACCCGTCCGTCGAATTCCTCGCGAAAGCGTCGCGCGAAAGCACCGTCACCGTCGTGCATCTGATCTACCGCAGCAAGAACTACGAATCCTCGTCCAAGGATTACGATTTCTCGCACGTCGCCATGGTCGAGCACTGGGAGGCCGGCGTGAACGACGTGCATCTGTCGATGCGCCACAAGGACTGGCTCGAGCGGCCGCAGTCCGGCGAGACCATGGTGACCTACGATCTCACGGGGGACGTTACCGTGCCCCCGGCAAAAAGGAGCGAATAGCATGGGTAGTCTGTCAGGCAAGAATGCCGTCGTGACCGGTTCGACCAGCGGCATCGGCCTCGCTTACGCGCGGGCCTTTGCCGCGGCCGGAGCGAATGTCGTCATCAACGGCTTCGGCTCGCCGGAGGACATCGAGAAAGAGCGCGCCAAGATCGAGTCCGATTTCAAGGTGAAGGCGATCTATTCGCCGGCCGACATGACCAAGCCTGCCGAGATCGCCGGGATGATCGCGCTCGGCGAGACGACGTTCGGCTCGGTCGACATCCTCGTCAACAATGCCGGCATCCAGTTCGTCTCGCCGATCGAGGAGTTTCCGCTCGAGAAGTGGGACCAGATCATCGCGATCAACCTGTCCTCGGCCTTCCATGCCATTCGCGCCGCGGTGCCCGGCATGAAGAAGAAGGGCTGGGGCCGCATCATCAACACGGCGTCGGCGCACTCGCTGGTCGCCTCGCCCTTCAAGTCGGCCTATGTCTCGGCCAAGCACGGCATCGCCGGCCTCACCAAGACCGTGGCGCTGGAGGTTGCGACCCACAAGATCACCTGCAACTGCATCAGCCCCGGCTACGTCTGGACGCCGCTGGTGGAGAAGCAGATCCCCGACACGATGAAGGCGCGCAACCTGACGCGCGAGCAGGTCATCAACGACGTGCTGCTCGACGCACAGCCGACCAAGGAGTTCGTCACCTCCGAGCAGGTCGCCGCGCTGGCGCTGTTCCTGTGTGGCGACGATGCCGCGCAGATCACCGGCACGAATCTGTCGATCGACGGTGGCTGGACCGCGGAGTAGGGCGGCGCTGCCGTAGGTGCCGTAGGGTGGGCAAAGGCGCACTTGCACCGTGCCCACGATCTCTCTCAATCGAAAAGTACGTGGGCACGCTTGCGCTTTGCCCACCCTACGACGTCGGCGTTCGCTTTCCGCTCAGTGCCCCCAGGCAAGCGCGGTCACGAACGCCGACGACAGGTGCAATTCCGCGAACATGATCTTGCCGGCGACCACGAACAGCACGCTCGCGAGCGCCAAGCGCAGCACGGTCTCGGGCACGCGCGTGGCACTGAAGCTGCCGACGATGATGCCGGGCAGCGAGCCCAATAGCAGCACGCCCATCAGCGCCCAGTCCACGTCGCCGAGCGCCCAGTGTCCGATACCGGCGACCAGTGTCAGCGGCACCGCATGGGCGATGTCGGAGCCGACGATGGTCACCATGGGCAGGCGAGGGTAGAGCAGCAGCAGCACGGTTACGCCGACCGCACCGGCGCCGACCGACGAGATCGAGACCAGCACGCCGAGCACGATGCCGGTCACCACGGTCGCAATGGCGGTGATGCGCTCGTCGACCTGTTCGAGCCGGCGGCGATAACGCTCCATGATGGATTTGCGGAAGATCAGCGACGTCGCGGTCAGCAGCAGCGCGAAGCACAGCACCAGGTTGACCAGGTTGCGCTCGGAATCGCTCTTGAGGTCGAGCTTCCACAGCACCAGCAGCGTCAGCGCGCTCGCCGGTATGCTGCCGCAGGCGAGCCGCAGCACGGCCGGCCAGTGCACGCTGCGTGACCAGCCATGCACCACGCTGCCGCCGGTCTTGGTGGCGGCGGCATAGAGCAGGTCGGTTCCGACCGCCGTGGAGGGATGAACGCCGAACAGCAGGATCAAGAGCGGCGTCATCAACGAGCCGCCGCCAACGCCGGTCATCCCGACAAGCAGGCCGACCCCGAATCCAGAGGCGACGTAGAGTGGATCGAACATGTCAGGGGAATCTTAGGTTGATCTCGTCGGTTAGGCAATACGACGTAGAATAAAGTTCTACCGAGAGGCAACCTCCTGGATCAAATAAGAAAATTTGCACTACGAGCCAAAGCTGAGGGGGCGTTTCGTCTCTTTCCTGGGCCAGCCGCGAAACAGCCGTCCCTCCGAGCCGCGATCAAGCATACTGCTTTCCGGGCTCGTTCAGCCCCGCAAGCGGCCGCCGTGACGTGTGGCGGATGTGAACAATATGGAGGACGTCGCCACTGACACGATAGAATATCCGAAATGGATAACGAACGACCGTTGCTGCGCGGATTTGGGAACGGTGTGCAACGCGTGGCGCAGAGAAAGGTGCGCTCCGAATACGCTCGATGACGTCAGTAAATTTTCGTCCAACGGCTTCAGCGATCACAGGGCTGGCGTTGGTGGCATAATACGTCGCGATGCCTGTGAGATCACCAAGCGCTTCTCGCGGCCAGACGACCTTCATCCGCGCTGAAACTTTGCGAAGGCCTCCGCAACCTCGGCATCCGTAGCGACTTCGCCACGATCGATTGAGGCCAAGGCCATGTCGATGCTTCGCAATTCCTCTTGCGTCGCCAGATACTCGCCGCCAAGCAGCTCGTTCTCAATTTCGCTGGCAATCGCAACCAACTCGTTCTGGGCCTCTTCGGGCCAAGTCTGAGCGCGTTCCAGAAGATGTCGTAAATCGCTTGCAGCCATGCACCCAAATATATCAGATGTCCTGTTGCTTTCCAATTGCCTCAAGGCCTTCGATCCCACCCGAACGCCAGCACGTGCAGTCCGAGCCGCTGCCGCACGATCCAGAACAGCAGCACCGTCTCGAAGCTGAGGGAGATCGAGGTTGCGGCGGCGGCGCCGTGGCCGCCGTAGCGCGGCACCAGCGCGATGCAGAGCACAAGGTTCATCACGAAGGCCAGAGCATAAGCGAGCGCGCAAATTTTCTGCTGACCGAGCATGTTGAGCAGCCGTTCAACCGGCCCGATCGCAGATCGCACCACGAGGCCAATCGCGGCGACGAACATGATGTCGTAGCCGACCACGAATTGCGGCCCGAACAGCCACAGCAGCGGCTTGCCGAGCGCGAGCAGCACGATGGTCGCCGCCAATGACGGCCAGAACGTCCAGCTGATGGCATGTGCCACATAGGCCGACAGCCGCGCCTTGTCGCCGCTTGCGTTGTATTCGGCGAAGCGATGCGCGGTCGTCGCCGACATCGCGTAGTGGATGAAGGAGACCAGCGCCAGAGTCTTCACCACGGCGAAATAGACGCCGACCTCGTCGGAAGGGCGGAACTGTTGCAGCACCAGCACGTCGGTGTAGGACAGCAGCAGATAGAAGCTCTCGACCAGCAGGATCGGCAGCGAGACGGCGAGCCAGCCGCGGATGTCGTAGGTCTTGGCGCCAGGCGCGATGTGATCGGCGAGCTTGCGGTTCAGCACCACCATCTGCCCGGTCATCGCGATCCACACCGCGGCGGCGCTCGCAGCCATCGCGGCGACCGCGCCGAGATGATAGCCGAGCAGGAAAGCGGTCGCGGTGATGCCGATGATTAGCCCCTGGCGGATGACGAATTGCGGCATCAGGCCGAGCTGCATCCAGTCATGCGACCGCGCGATGCCGTCCTGGGTGTTGGCGACGACGAAGGCGGGCAGCGTCATGCAGCCGATATAGAGCGGCAGCTCCTCGGCCGGGTCGATCCAGGGCGACAGCAGCCTGACGATGCCGGCGAGGGCGAGAGAGACCAGCGTCGACGCGGCAAAGGTCAGCCAGCGGCTGCCGGAGAGAAAGCCGCGCAGCAAGGCCTGATCGCCACTGGCGCGATACTCCGGAATGATCTTTTGCGCGGAAGCCGAGATGCCGAAATCCATCATGCTGCCGAGCAGCAGCACCCAGGTCCAGACATAGACATAGACGCCGTAGTCGGAGGTGCCCATCCAGCGCGCGAGCAGCACCTGCGAGACATAGGCGAGCCCGGCGCTGATGACGCGGATGATGAAGATGGTGCCGGCAAGCCGCCGCGTCAGCGATGCCTCGCTCGAGCCGCCGGTCAACTTGGCCCGCACCCGCGCGATCAGCCCGGCCGGTCCGGTCGTTGCGGGTTCTGCATCCATCACGGCCACGAAGAGTCCCCAGGCGTCCCGCATGCTGCGGCAGGCCCGGGACTTAGCAACCATTCCTTAAGATTCGGTTGGACCGCCTTTGGCGGTGTCCGCCCCCTAATTGGAGGGGTGACGTCCTGCGCCGCTTCGAACTATGCTGGCCACATAGTGGATCGATTTGGATTACGTGCGGGCCGGCTGCGCGCGCACGGGACGTCATTTTCAGAAGGAGCGATTGATGACTCGATTGAAGATGTGCATGGCTGTGCTCGCCGTGATGGCCGGCTTCGATCTCCATTCCATGACGCCCGCGCGGGCGGATGCGTGGGGATGCTCATATGAGAAGTGTCTGGCCGTCTGCGCCAAGGTCGGCGGTCAGCGATGCAGTGCATATTGCACGAAGAAGTTGCAGGAAAAGCAGGCGTCGAAGACCTGCCCAGCATCCTGATCGGGTGCTCCGTCTGCGACGGCCTATTCCAGATTCGTATTGAACTCGTACGACTTCTCCGGCCCGACCAGCGTGAACTTCAGCGCTGCACCGTCGGGCTTGGCGCCCGGCGGCAATCCATCGAGTTCGAACGAGAAGCGTTTGACGCCAGCGGGGCTCTCTTTGGTCGGCTCCGGAATCGGCAGTGCCCAATCGGGCGTCGGCCCTTCCACGTACAGATTGACGTTGCTGCCGTCAGGCGCGACGACGTCGACCACGACATTCTTTGGCCCGTCGCGCTTGACGTCGCGGATGGTGAGCGGATTGGGATCGCCGATATTGGCGGGCTTGGGCACCGTGTCGAGCGCGGCGCGCAAATTGGCATCCTCGGTGGATGCGACGTTATTGAAGTTGAGCTCGAGCTTGGCGTCGACCGGGATGCAGAGCTTCTCGCACACCGCGTAATTGATCTCGGCGCGCAAGGTCACCGGCTTGTCGGCCGCCTTGGCGACGATGCGCAAGGGCAGCACGATCTGGTTGTGATAGCCGATCGAATGGCCGCCCGCGCCGTCGTCGAATTTCAGCGGCGCCGGCCACATCACCGTCACCGCCTCGACATTGTCCGACTTCGAGAAGTCGAAGCGCGGCGGCACCCCGGAATCCCCGGGGATGCGCCAGTAGGTCTTCCACCCCGGCTGAAGCTGGAAGGCGATACCGCCGAGCAGAACGGCGCCGCTGCGCGATCCCGCCAATAGCCGCACCGCGGAATGTCCGTCGCGCTGCCACGGCGAAGCGTCATCGGCGCGGGCCGCGATGGTCAATGACGACGCAAGCAAGGTTGTCGCGACGCCAATCGCCGCACGCAGGGGAACTCTTGTGAGCATGGTACGTCTTTACAGGGTCACCCCGGGGCAAACCATTGAATTGCTTGTGATGGATGCACTTGAATCAGGTCTCTGCAAGCCTTGATTTGACAGCGGCCCGGCCCGACATCAGGATAGGAATTGAAACCGGAGTGCTTCACCGATGGCTCCCACAGGCAAGAGGACGGGCGAAAGCACCCGCAGGGCGGGCTCCGGACTCCCCAATTCGGCCGGCTATCTCGACGGCCGGCTGCTGATCGCGATGCCCGTGATGGGCGATTCCCGCTTCGAGCGTTCGGTGATCTATCTCTGCGCCCATTCGGCTGAGGGAGCGATGGGCATCATCGTGAATCATCCGGCCGGCAGCATCGACTTTCCCGAGCTCTTGCAGCAGCTCGGCATCATCAAGAAGGGCGAGCACATCAAGCTGCCGGAGAATGCCGAAAGCATGAAGGTGCTGCGCGGCGGCCCGGTCGATACTGGCCGCGGCTTTGTGCTGCATTCCAGCGACTTCTACATCGAGAACGCGACGCTGCGGATCGACGACGGCGTCTGTCTCACGGCGACCGTCGATATCCTGCGCGCCATCGCCAACGGCTCCGGCCCCAAGCACGCCATTCTCGCGCTCGGCTATGCCGGCTGGGCGCCGGGCCAGCTCGAGACCGAGATCCAGAGCAACGGCTGGCTGCATTGCGATGCGGATGCGGATCTGATCTTCGGCGACGACGTCGACGACAAATATTCCCGCGCGCTGCGGAAGATCGGCATCGATCCCGGCATGCTCTCGAACGAGGCCGGGCACGCGTAGCTGGCGCCTTACCCTCGATGTCATCCCCGCGAACGCGGGACCCATAACCACAGGGTGTGGTTTTTGTGCTGGCTGCTAACTCCGAGTCTTCGCCAAACCACCTCCTGTGGGTATGGGGTCCCGGATCTGCGCTGCGCTTGTCCGGGACGACAGTGGAGTATGTCGCTACTGTCTGCCTACTCCGCCGCCTGCTGTTGCACCGTTGGCTCGGTCCCGGCTACCGTGGCGCGGCGCATGTCGCGGGGCTGCGACTGGTCGTAGCGGCGGACGCGGTGCATGGTCTGGCGGTTGTCCCACATCACGAGGTCATGCAGCTTCCATTTGTGGACATAGACGAATTCGGGCTGCGTCGCGTGCTCGTTGAGATCGCGCAGCAAGAGCCGCCCCTCGGGCACGCTCATGCCGACAACCTTGCCGGCGTGGGATGACAGATAGAGCGACTTGCGGCGATGCACCGGGTGCGTCCGCACCAGCCGCTGCAGCACCGGCTTGAACATCTCCTTCTCCTCGTCGGTATATTCGGTGAAGCCGAGCGATCCCCGCGAATACATCAGCGAGTGCTCGCAGACGAGGTCGTCGATCTCCGCCTTGGTGTCGTCGTCGAGTGCGTCATAGGCGGCGCGCATGTCGGCGAATTCGGTGTTGCCGCCCTTCGGGTTCACCACGCGTGCCGACAGCAGCGAGAACTTTGCGGGGATCGGGCGGAACGAGCTGTCGGAGTGCCACAGGCAATTGCCGAGATTGAACAGATTGGCGCGGCTGTCCTTCGGCAGCGGCTTGCCGTCCTTGCCGAGGTTGGAGACGTCATTCAGGCCCGACGTGAGCCGGTATTCATTCGCCTTGGTGATGTTGCCGCCGCGCGCTTCCTCGCGCTCGCCGAAATTCAGCGCGAAGGCCATCTGCTGCTCGTCAGTGATGTCCTGGTCGTGGAACACAAGCACCGCGTATTTGTCCATCGCGGCCTCGATCTCGCGTGCCTCATCCGGCGTGAGCGGCTTGCGCAGGTCGAGGCCGGAGACCTCGCCGACAAAATGTTTTTGAAGCTGCCGGATGGCGATCGTCATGACGTTCTCTCCCGCGGGTCGCGAGCGGTTGCTCCCGCTCTGTCGGCGAAAAAGCTACTCCCGTAACAGGCGTTGTCAACGCGCGGCGCGCATGGCAGCCCGTAGCCCGGATGGAGCGTAGCGTAATCCGGGATTCTCACCCCGCGGAAAAGCCTACCCGGATTGCGCTGCGCTCCATCCAGGCTACGCACCTTCGATGTCTCCTACGCGTTCCGCGCCATCAGCCCGCCGTCAACCGGGATCACCGCGCCGGTGAGGAACGACGCCGCCGGCAGGCACAGGCTCAACGTCATGTGCGCGACCTCCTCGGGGTCGCCATAGCGGCCAAGGGCGGTGCGGCGCTTGGCGTAGATCGCCTTGTGCTCCTCCGAGATGCGGTCGGTGATCCCTGTGCGGATCGGGCCCGGGCAGATGCAGTTGACGGTGATGCCCTCGCGGCCGAGCTCCACGGCGAGCGAGCGGGTGAGGCTGGCAACGCCGCCCTTCGCGGCCGAATAGGGGCTGTGCAATGCGGTCGCGCCAAGCGCCTCGGTCGAGGCGATATTGACGATGCGCGGGCACTTCGACTTGCGCAAATGCGGCAGCGCGGCGCGGATGACGCGCGGATGCGCCGTCAGCATCACCGCGATGCCTTTGGCCCAGGCGTCCTCATAGCCCTCGTCGTCGATCGCAACCCGCACGGAGATGCCGGCATTGTTGACGACGATGTCGAGCCCGCCGAAATGCGCGGCGACCTCGCCGACCACGCGCTTGATCTCGCCGCCGTCGGCAACGTCGAGCTTCCATGCCTTTCCCGCGCCGCCGCTCGCGGCAATCTCCTCGGCCACCGCCTGCGCGCCCTGCCCGTCGAAATCGGTGACCGCGACGTTGGCCCCTTCGCTCGCGAATACGCGCGCGGTCGCGCGCCCCATGCCGCTGGCAGCTCCCGTGACGAGAACGGTCAAGCCCTTGACGGACCGGCTGAGCTCCTTGAACTCGGACATGCTGTTTCCACAAACCGTGCGTGTTCTTGTTATGATTGACAAGGCTGGCATCGATCCGCAGACAGGTCAAACAAGCAAAACAAAAAGGGAGGTGCGCGATGGCGAACGAGCTGGATTTCTCAGGCAAGCAGGTGCTGGTCGTCGGCGGCTCGAGCGGGATCGGCAACGGCATCGCGCAGGCGTTTCGCACCAGGGGCGCGCTTGTCGCGGTGTGCGGCACGCGGGCACAGAAGCAGGATTATTCGATCGAGGAGGGCTCCGACCTCACCGGGCTCTCTTATGCGCAGCTCGACGTCAGCAATCCCACCGCGGTCGAAGCGTTCAAGCCGTTCTTCGACAGGCTCGACGTGCTCGTACTGGCGCAAGGTGCGGTGCTCTATCGCCGCGGCGAGTTCGAGATGGTGGGCTTTCGCAAGGTGGTCGAGGTCAATCTCATGAGCCTGATGGCCTGCGCGACGCGATTTCATTCCATGTTGCGGGATTCCAAGGGCGCGCTGATCATGGTGTCCTCGACCGCGGCCTATCATTCCACCATGGGCAATCCCGCCTATAACGCCTCGAAGACCGGTGCGGTCGGGTTGACGCGGACGCTGGGCGAGGCCTGGGCCGAGGACGGCATCCGCGTCAACGGCATCGCGCCCGGGCTGGTCGACACCAAGATGACCAAGGTGACGACCGACAATCCGAAGCGGCTCGAAGGCGCGCTCGCGCGCATCCCGCTGCGGCGATTGGGCACGCCGGCCGATATGGCGGGCGCGGCGCTGTTCCTGGCCTCGCCGCTGTCGTCCTACATCATTGGCCAGACGCTGGTCGTCGATGGCGGGCTCATCCTGTAGGCCAACACTTTCGTTATGGTTTGGAACTGCGCTGCTCCTGATCGGTTACTTGGGCTGACCCCCGAGGAGGAGCATCATGGATACGGATCGGATTGTTGGCGCTGCCAAGGACTACGCAGGTAAGGCGGAAAGCGCGATCGGAGATATCGCAGGCGATTCCAAGACGCAGGCCTCGGGCAAGGCCCGGGAAGCCGCGGGCACGGTGCAGAATCTCTATGGCCAGGCCAAGGATGCCGTGCGCGACGCTGCGGACACGGCGACCAGCTACGCCAAGGACGCCTACGACAACAGCGGCGATACTTTCCGCGATGGGACACAGGCGCTGTCGAAGAAGGTGCAGGACAATCCGCTCGGCGCGCTGATGGTGGCCGGCGGCATCGGCTTCGCACTCGCGCTGCTGATGTCGCGTCCTGCCCGCCGTCCGCCGCCGCGCTGGCGCTATTAACGACTGGGCCAAGAGCTCACGTTTCTCGTGCCCCGGACGCAGCGCATCACGCAGTGGTGCGCTGCTGAGCCGGGGCCCATTCTTTTTTTGAGAGGAGCTGGGTCCCGGCTCTGCGCCGCATCACCAAGAGGTGCTGCGTCGCGTCCGGGACACGAGACCTTCGCTTACCGGAACATCTCGGCCGAGCGGCCGACGTTGCCCGGCGGTCGCGGGATCGCGGGATTCTGTGCCGGATTGCGTGGTCCGGGCGCCGGCGTCAGCTGACGCGGCGGAGCGGGCTGCGGCGAACCGAGGCCGAAGAAATCGCGGAATGAGGGCGTCGCCTGTACCGGCTGCTGCACAATCGGCGGCTTCTTCGGCGCGAGCTTTGGCGGCGCGATCGCAGCCGCGGCGCCCGGAGCAGCACCGCCCTCAGGCGTCGTCGCCGCAACTGGCGTATCGCCTTTGGCCTGCTCGCGCCCGACTTCGCGGCGCGGCCAGGCATAATCGTCGGCACGGCCGGCCGGGGCCGTCAGCGGCTCGCCCTTCACCATTGTCTTCGCGGCGAGCGCATCGACGGCGGCGGGACGCGAGCCCGGTCCGCCCAGCAATTGATCGGTCGAGATCGAGGCCGCAACCAGCGGCACGATCGGTCCCGCCAGCGGCCGCGGCGCAGGCTTGCCGGGCTCGGCGCTGGTGTCGGGCGTCGCCGGCTCGCTCGGCAGCGCGATCGGGCCGGAGCGACCCGCAAGCAGGCGCGTGATCTCGCGCTCGACATAATGGGCGAGCTTGCGCGCGCCGGGCTTGGTGAAAAAGACGCCGTCAGAGCTGCGGAGCTGGCGGATCTGGCCTTCGAAGTCGGGACCTTTCTGGAGGAAGCGGCCGGCCTCGTCGACAAAGCCGTCCCACACGTCGACATAGGTGATGCCGGCCTTGGCGGCGCCTTCGCGATAGAGCGAATCCAGGAACAGCATGTCCGCCGTGCCCTTCTGCCCGCGGATGGCGGGAAGGCCGACCCAGAGCACCGGCACGCCCTTGGCCTTGAGGACGCCTGCCAGCTCCTCGATCTTCTTGCCGTAGAGCTCGACCCAGCGGTCGTCGCGGAATTCATAGAGGCCGTTCGGGTTACGCGCCGTCTTGCCCGGCGCGGCGGCGGCCGGCGTATCGGCGTTGTCGGCATCATCCTGCGGCAGGTCGGCGTCTGCAGGCTTGTCGTCCGGCTTGGCGGCGCTTTCGGTGACGGGTTTGGTCTCGCCAGGCTTGCCGTCGCCTTTTCCTTGCGGCTTGGCGCGCGCGCCCTTGTCGTTCTTCTTGTCTTTATCCTTGTCTTTGTCGGTGGCCTTGTCCGACTTGTCGGCGACAGGCTCGCGGATCGCGGCGCGGTCGTTGAGGCCGAGCATGACGACGATGACATCAGGCTTCTCGGTCTCGAGGATGCCCTTCGCAGCCGCCGCCCAATCCGAAGGCTCGCCCTTCGGCTGGTACTTGATCAGGCCCGAATTGGTCCTGTGTTTGCGGATCACGCCCATGTCGGGCTGCTCGTTGTAGGCGTCTTCCAGACCATAGGCGAGCCAGTCGGCCATGGCGTCGCCGATCACCAGCACGTTCTTGTCGGGAGTGGTGTCGCGTTTGGCGGGCGCCGGTGCGCGCGAAAAATCCTGGCGCGGTGCCTGGGGCTGTTGCTGCTGGAACGGCGCGAAGAAGTCGCCGCCGAACCATCCGCCGCCGCCTCCCCCCCGTTGTGGCGGCGGAGCCGAGCGCTGCGGCGGACCGCCGAAGCCGGGGAAGTTGAAGAACTGTGCCGAGGCAGGCCCCGCGACCGACACCAGAATCGCAAGCGCCGTCCCCAGCGCGATTAGCGGGCCGGTCTCGGTCAGCGCCTTGAAGAGGGACTTCTTGGACATGCGATCTCGGGCACGCGCAACGGGGATCGGAAGCGGCTCAATATAATAACGGAATCGGGCGCCAAACAGGCAAATTCCATTGCAGATTCTTGCCCCATACACCGGGGAACAGCCGCCTCCGTCAAGGTCGGCGGGCGAAATCCCTGTGCAGGGTTACTTTCGGGGCGATTTTACCGCCCGCGCAGCCGGTCCAGCACGTCGGACGACGCAAATCCGTCGGCGGGCACCCCGATCGAGGCCTGGAAGTTACGCAGGGCTTCCCTTGTCTGGCCGCCGAACTGACCGTCCGGGGTGCCCTTGTAGAAGCCGCGCTGGGCCAGCAGCTGCTGCAGTTCCAGCCGTTCGGTGCGGGACAGCTCCCGTTCCTGCCGCGGCCAGGGCTGCACGAAGGGCTGGCCGCCGCGCAAGCGGTCGGCGAAATGGCCGATCGCCAGCGCATAGGCCTCGGCCGGGTTGTACTTCATGATGACGCGGTAGTTCTGCAGCATCAGGAAGCCCGGCCCTTGCGCGCCCGCCGGCGCCAGCAGATAGGCTTTCTCCGCCGGGTGCGGGAACGGCTGGCCCGTCGCCCGCTTCAGCCCGAGCTTCTCCCATTGCGCGATCGGCATCGCCTTGGCGCGGTCGGCCAGCATGTAGTTGAATCCCTGCGGCACCACGACCTCGAAGCCCCAGGTCTGACCGGCCTGCCAGCCGTCCTTCTTCAGGTTGTTGGCCGTGGAGGCGATCAGGTCGGTGGGATTGTCGACGACGTCGCGCCGTCCGTCACCGTCGCCATCGACGGCAAAACGCTTGAACGCGGTCGGCATGAACTGGGTCGGGCCGAAGGCGCCGGCCCAGGAGCCGCGCATCTGCTCCGGCCTGAGATCGCCGCGGTTGACGATCTCCAGCGCGGACAGGAACTCGTCCTTGAAATAGGCCTGGCGGCGGCCGATGCAGGCCAGCGTCGCGGTCGATTGCAGCACGCTGCGGTCGCCCATCTGCGTCGAGTAATTGGACTCGATGCCCCAGATCGAGGCGATGATGTAGCGGTCGACGCCGGTGGCTTTCTCGGTGGCGTCGAACTGCGCCTTGTATTTGGCGAGCACCTCGCGGCCCTTGGCGAGACGGTTGTCGTTCACGAGGATGTCGAGATAGTCCCAGATCGATTTGGTGAACTCGGGCTGCGAGTCCATCAGATCCATGATGCGCAGGTCAGGCGAGAGCCCGGCCGTGAAGCGCTGGAAGTTTTCCTGCGTAACACCGCGCCGTGCGGCATCCGGCCACATCCCGGCGACGCAATTGTTGAAGTTGCCGGCGGCCTCGCGGATCGCCGCGGCCGTCATCAAGGGATGGCCGGAGGCGCCGTCCTCGCCGCTCCAGGGCAACGGCCCCGTTTGACCGCCGGGGCCCGCCGGGGCTTGCGAGGGCGCAGCGTTAGGGCCGGAGAAGATGCCGCCGAACAGGTTGGACAGGCCGTTCTGCGCCTGGGCATGCGCGACTGCGGGCAGCAGCAGAGCGACTGCGACCATCACCGCGCCGGTCGCGGATACCGCCCGCCTTGTCTGCCCTGCCACCGATTGCATCATGTCCCACCCGTCGGGCTTTTCAAAAATCCGCCATCAGGAGGCCTGGTACCGGTTGCCAATAGCTTAACAAAGGTGAAATTTTGGTGGCGGCCTTTTTCTTAACTCTGCGCGGATGAGGCCCCACAACCGCCTTTGTTGGCGGCTGCAAACAGGTTAGCAAGATGCCATTGCTCCGTTCTTGGCTCCGTTCCCATCTGCCCCCAGGTATTCGATCAATCCCATGAAAATTCGCAAAGCCGTGTTCCCCGTTGCCGGCCTCGGCACCCGTGTCCTGCCCGCCACCAAGGCGATGCCGAAGGAAATGCTGACCATCGTCGACAAGCCGCTGATCCAATACGTCTATGACGAGGCGAGGGAGGCCGGCATCGAGCACTTCATCTTCGTCACCGGCCGCAACAAGAACGTCATCGAAGATCATTTCGACCGGATGTACGAGCTCGACGCGACGCTCAGCCAGCGCGGCAAGAAGGCCGAGCAGGAGATCCTGGCGCAGAACCAGCCCGAGGCCGGCGCGGTCAGCTTCACCCGCCAGCAGGCGCCGCTCGGCCTCGGTCACGCGGTCTGGTGTGCGCGCGACATCGTCGGCAACGAGCCGTTCGCCGTCGTGCTGCCCGACGAGCTCGTGCTCAACTCGCCCGGCTGCCTCAAGCAGATGATCGAGACGGCCTCGACGCTCGGCGAGAAATCCAATCTGGTCGCGGTCGAGGCAGTGCCGGACCATCTCACCCATCAATACGGCATCTGCGGCGTCGGCAAGCGCAACGGCAAGATGTTCGAGGTCGACGGCATGGTCGAGAAGCCGGCCAAGGGCACCGCGCCCTCCAACCTCTCGATCACCGGCCGCTACATCCTGCAGCCCGAGATCTTCAAGATCCTGGAGACGCAGGAGCGCGGCGCCGGCGGCGAGATCCAGCTCACCGACGCCATGATCGGCCTTGCCAAGTCGCAAAAGTTCTACGGCGTCGAGTTCGAGGGCGAGCGCCATGATTGCGGCTCCAAGCCCGGCTTCCTCCGCGCCAACATCGCCTACGGCCTCAAGCGGCCGGAGCTGCGCGACGGCTTGATCGCGGAGATGAAGAAGTATCTGGGGCAGTAGCGCGCCACATATTAGGTGTCGTCCCTGCGTTCGCAGGGACCCATAACCCCAGAGAGTAGTTTGGCGAAGACTCGTCGTTCGGAACTGCTACTTCCGACGTTCGATAGATTCCGCGGTATGGGTCCCTGCGTTCGCAGGGACGACACCTTTGGTGTAGCGCGCGTCACCGCCTGATGACGATCACTTCGCCTCACGCCACCAGCGACAGTTTCGGCAGGCTCGCCACCACCGACTGATTCCGCCCGCCGGCCTTGGCTGCATAAAGCGCCTTGTCGGCGGCGGCGACCAGGACGGTCCAATCCATGCCGGCGCTGGGCACGAGGCTGGCGACGCCGCAGGATACCGTCGAGACCACCTCGTCGTCGGACCAGCCCTGCACCTTGGTGCGGATCGTCTCGGCGACTTTGAAAGCATCCGGCGCCGAAATGTTCGGCAGCAGCACCGCGAATTCCTCGCCGCCATAGCGTGCGGCACAGTCGCCGGCCCGGCTCACGGAATCCGAGATGCAGATGGCGATGCCGACCAGCACCTGGTCACCCGCCTGATGGCCGAACGTGTCGTTATAGGCCTTGAAGTGATCGGCATCGATCATCAGCAGCGCGAGCGGAGACTTCTGGCGCATCGCGCGCCGCCACTCGACGTCGATGACGGAATCGAATTTGCGTCGGTTCTTCAAACCGGTGAGCGCATCCGTGGTCGCCATCTCCTCGAGCTTGCGCTCGGCTTCGGCGCGCCGGCCGATCTCGCGCGCCAGCACGAGCGTCGATCCCAGCACGAACAGCGCCAGCGCCAGCACCACGGCACCGATGCGAAACGCTTCCTTCCGCCAGAGTGCGAACACCGCGGCCAGAGGCTTGCCCGCCACCACGAACAGCGGTCCGCTGTCGGCGCTGCGGACGTAGAGCCGCGGCGTCGGATCGACCGGGCCCTGGCCGGAATAGGCGGCGCCGACCGGGAGGTTCTCTGGCTTCCAGGCCCGGCGGTCGTTCAGGTTGGTGCCGATGATGTCGAGGTCGAACGGCCGACGCATCATGATGGTGCGGTCGCGCTTGAGCACGGTGATGGTGTCTTCAGGATCGAGGTTCAGCCGCTCGAACAATTCGTGGAAATAGCTGAAGCGGATCGAGCCGGCGACGACCCCGAGGAAGCCGCCGTCGGTGTCGCTGATGCGGCGGCTCAGCACGATCGCGTAGGCGCCGCGAAACAGCATCGGACGGCTGATGAAGAGTCCGGCGTCGGGATTGTCGCGATGAACCTTGAAATATTCTTCCTCGCTGCGGTTCTCCGGGAGGGGATCGAGCGTGGAGGCGTCGATGGCCAGCCTGCCCTCGGGGTCGAACACCTGAATGGCGCCGAAATGCCTGGCGGTGGTCGCATGGTCGAACAGGATCAGGTGGCGGACCGGCTTCGACACCGTCGCGAGCTCCGGCAGCAGCATGTTGCTGGCGACCGCCTTCAGCGACAAATCGTAGATCTCGACGTTGCGGCTGACGTCGGACTGGATGGTCGTCGCGAGGTTCTCCAGCGTCTGGCGGGCGAGCGCCTCCTCGCCCCGGCGCATGTCGAGCATCACGTTGACGCAAATGGCGGAAAAGCCGATCACCGTCACCACGGACGAGATGATCAGCAGCTTCGCCGAAATCCGCCACGGCCGGCGGGCCATGACTTCGCGCCATCCAGACAGCATCGTTTGCTCCCGATCCTACTGGATGCGCCCGAAAGCTTGAGCAGTCTTTAAGGCGGGACGCCGCTGCCGCAATGAGTTAAGAAACGGTGTATGTGATGCTCGGTTTTGGGCAGCTCATGTGCGCGGGACGAGAGGACTGACGTGAACGACTACGACGCGTTGCGCGACTATCTGATGCGGCAGAAGCAGGCCGAATTCGTCCTGAGCTTCGAGCAGATCGAGGAGATCATCGGCGCGGCCCTGCCGCGCGCGGCCAATCGTGCCTCGTGGTGGGACACCTCGCGTAGCCCGGATATCCAGATGCCGCAGCGCGAAGCCTGCCTCGCCGCGGGTTTCAAGGCGATGCGAATGCCGGATGGGGAGAGCGTGCGGTTCACGAAGCTGAAGAAGGACGGGCGGCGGTAGCGCGATTTGTCCAGCGGATGGATGGGTAACAAAACAGACCGGATGGATAGGTAACAGTCGTTCATGGTTCGGTCTGCTGCGGCGCAGCGTTAGCGCAGCGCCGCAGCGTTGATGTTTTCTGGTCGATG
>Ga0102591_1002126_pt1 | contig 22944 bp, 15 predicted proteins | sample AraplaCol_mCL_r2_2_FD_76860 | JGI IMG/M metagenome (GOLD analysis project Ga0102591, IMG submission 76860) | Arabidopsis root microbial communities from North Carolina, USA - plate scrape MF_Col_mCL_r2 (SPADES assembly) (version 2) | ecosystem: Host-associated > Plants > Roots > Endosphere... | reverse complement strand
ATGTTGACGATGCGGCCGAACTTGCGCGCCATCATGCCGTCGACGGTCGCCTTGATCAGCTCGATCGGGGTCAGCATGTTGGCGTCGATCGCCTTGATCCAGTCGTCGCGGGTCCAGTTGCGGAAATCGCCGGGCGGCGGGCCGCCGGCATTGTTGATCAGGATGTCGGGCTCGGGGCAGGCTTTCAGCACGGCCTCGCGGCCCGCCGGCGTCGTGATGTCGCCGACGATCTCGGTGACGGTCACATCAGGATAGGCTTTCCGGATCTCGTCAGCCGTTTTCTTCAGCGCCTCGGCGCCGCGCGCGGTCAGCGTGACGTGTACGCCGGCCTCCGCAAGCGAGATGGCGCAGGCACGCCCGAGGCCCTTGCTGGATGCGCAGACGATGGCGCGGCGACCTTTGATCCCAAGATCCACTGTTTCACTCCCGTAAATGTCAGGCAGGTTTTCGATGGTGGTACTTTAGCCAATCGCGGCGCCGCTGATAAGGGACGGGCTCGCACCAAAATGCATGCGCTGGGGGCTAGCGATGCAAATGCGTTCTAGATCCGCTGTTCCTGCTTGAGGCGGTCGATCGCGGAGGCCGCCTCCGGCGGCAGCGACTTGAAGCCCATCTGCCCTGCCGTGGAGAACAGCGGCCGCAGATGCGAGCCGGCGAGAAACGGCGGCTGGCGATTGGCAGGCACGATCTGGTCGAACACCAGCACCAGCGTGGTGGCGACGAGCCCGACCCTGATGGCGCCGAGCGCGGCGCCGCCGAGCCGGTCGCCGATGCCAGCCTCGCCGATGGTGTCGTTCAGCGCGATGCGGCCGATATGCCCGAACAGCATGCCGACCACGACGAAGATGGCGAAGAACCAGATCCAGTTCTGCAGCAGCGGCGAATTCGGGTTGCCTGCGATTTGCGGCGCAATCAGCGGCATCAGCGCAACGGCGATCGGCGCGGCGAGGAGATAGGCGAGGATGGTCATGGCGCTGCGCAGCAGGCCGGTCCTGAAACCGAAGCCGACCGCGATGGCGAGCGCGGCATAGACTGCGAGATCGAAACTGTTCATGGAGCGCAACCTTGCCTTGATAAAGCAAGTTAACGCAAGTCCGATCATTCCGGTTTCAGATCGATAAAATCGTCTGTATCGAGGGCTCCAGCGCGACCCTACCGCTTCTCCCCCCTGATCATATCCACCGCCTTCTCCCCGATCATGATCGTCGGCGCATTGGTGTTGCCGCCGATCAGCGTCGGCATGATCGAGGCGTCGACGATGCGCAATCGCTCGACGCCGTGCACCTTCAGCGCCGGATCGACCACGGCCATCGCATCCGTTCCCATCTTGCAGGTGCCGACAGGGTGATAGACGGTGTCGACGCGCTCGCGCAGGATGGCGCGAATATCGTCGTCGGTTTTCACGTTCGCCGTGAACATGTCTTTCTTTTGCAGCGCGCGGAGCGCGGGCGTCTCCATCAGCCGCCGCGTCGTCTTGAAACCTGCGACCATCCTCTCGACATCCTCTTCCTCGCCGAGGAAGTTCGGATCGATCATCGGCGCTGCGAGCGGATCAGCGCTTTTCAGCCAGACGCTGCCGCGGCTCTTCGGCCGGAGCAGGCAGACATGGCAGGAGAAACCCGCCTCCTTGTGCTTCTTGCGGCCGTGGTCGTCGAGCATCGCGATGACGAAGTGCAGCTGAATGTCCGGGACGTCGAGCTGGGCCTGCGTCTTCAGGAAGCCGCCGCACTCGGCGAAATTGGTCGTCATCAGGCCACGACGCTCGCGGCGGTATTGTTGGATCGCGCGGAGCAGGGACGGCAGCCGGCCGAGCGAGGAATGAACGAAGTGCGGATAGTCGGAGGCGTAGACGAACACGAAATCCGGATGGTCCTGCAGATTGCGCCCGACGCCCGGCAGATGATGCACGACGCCAAGACCATGCGCGCCGAGCGCATCGCCGTCGCCGACGCCCGACAGCATCAGCAATTGCGGTGACTGGAAGGCACCGGCGGCAAGGATCACCTCGCGCCGGGCGCGCAGCTGCTTGGTCTGCTTGCCTTGCATATATTCGACGCCGACCGCGCGGTTACCTTCAAACAGGATCTTGGTGGCAAGCGCGCCGGTCTCGACACGCAGATTGGCGCGCCTGCCCTTGTGCGGATCGAGATAAGCGCGCGCCGCGCTCCAGCGCTCGCCATTGTGCTGCGTCACCTGGTAGCTGCCGAGCCCTTCGTGGTCCTCGGCATTGAAGTCGTCGCGGATGCGAAACTGCGCCTCGCGCGCCGCCTGTTGGAAGACGTCGTGGATCGGATTGGCTGTGCGCAATCTGTTGACATGCAGCGGGCCGCCCTTGCCGTGATACTCGCCGTCGAAATCGGCGTTGTTCTCCGAACGCTTGAAATAGGGCAGCACGTCCGCATACGACCAGCCGGCATTGCCGAGCGAGGCCCAATGGTCGTAGTCCCATTTATGGCCGCGGATGTAGACCATGGCGTTGATCGCCGATGAGCCGCCGAGGCCCTTGCCGCGCGGCTGATAGCCGATGCGGCCGTTCAATCCCTCCTGCGGCACGGTCTCGAAGGCCCAGTTGGCCGGGCTGTAGGGCAAGGCGAGCCCGAACGGCGTGGTGATCCGCCAGCTGTCGTTCCTTCCGCCCGCATCGAGCAGCGCGACCGATGTCCCCGCATCCTCCGTCAGCCGCCCCGCCACGGTGCAGCCGCCCGAGCCCGCGCCCACGACGACGAAATCGAATGTGTCAGTCACGTGTTTCCCCCATTGATCGTCATTCCGGGGCGCGACGAAGTCGCGAACCCGGAATCCATGTCACGACATTGATGCCGATAGATGGATTCCGGGTTCGCTTCGCGCCCCGGAATGACTGTTACCTACGACATGAACCGCATCAGCTTCTCCAGCCGCGCGATCTTGCCGCCATAGGGCGGATAGAGGTCGGCGAGGCGGTTGAACTTGGAGCGATAAAACACCGGCTTCAGCTTGCTGAACGTGCGAAACCCCCATTCGCCGTGATAAGCACCGGTGCCGGATGCGCCGACGCCGCCCATCGGCTGGTTGATTTGCGTGAAGTGAAACAGGCAGTCGTTGATGGTGACGCCGCCGGAGACGGTGCGCGCCAGCACCTCGTCGCGCGCGGCGCTGTCTTTGCCGAACCAGTACAGGGCCAGCGGCCGGTCGCGATGATTGATGAAATCGATGGCCTCCGCGGAATCGCGAATGCCGAGAATCGGCAACACCGGCCCAAAGATCTCCTCCTGCATCGCGGTCATCGCTGCGGTGGCACCGACGATCAGCGTCGGCGGGAATTTTCGGTGTGCCTTCCAGTTCGGATCGTCGGCTTTCGCCGGCTGCAGGATCTTTGCGCCGCGCTGCGCCGCATCCGCGACCAGGCCTTCGAGCCGCGCATAATGCCGGTCCGAGACGATCGAGGTGTAGTCTTTATTCGACGGATCGGTGCCGAACATCCGCCGCATCTGGGCGCGGACCTTCTCGGCAAAGGCCTGCAAGGACGGCTCCGGCACCAGCACGTAATCCGGCGCGATGCAGGTCTGCCCGGCATTGAGCAGCTTGCCGTAGGCGATGCGCTCGGCGGCTTCCTCGAGATCGGCCGAGGCATCGATGATCGCGGGCGACTTGCCGCCGAGCTCGAGCGTGACCGGCGTCAGGTTACGTCCCGCGGCCTCCGCGACCAGTCGCCCGACCCGGGTCGAGCCGGTGAACACGAGATGGTCGAACGGCAGGCGCGCAAAGGCCTCCGCGATCCCGCCCTCAATGCCGGTGACGAGCAACTCGGTCGCATCGAACCTGGTGGCGACCGTCTCCTTCAGCAGCGCCGAAAAATGCGGCGTCAGCTCGCTCGGCTTGATGAGAACGCGATTGCCGGCGGCGAGCGCGCCGATCGCCGGCGCCAGCGTGAGCTGGAGCGGATAATTCCACGGCGCGATGATGCCGACGACGCCGAGCGGCTGCGGCATCAGCCGGTTGCGCGCGGGGAGGAATTGCAGTGCGGTCGCGATCCGCCGCGGCGCCATCCAGCTCTTCAGGTGCTTTGTGGCATGGCGGATCTCGGAGAACAGCAGCATGGTCTCGGCGATGGTGGTCTCGACGGCCGAGCGGTGGCCGAAATCGGCCGAGATCGCCTGCCGGAACCGCTCCTCGTTGTCGGCGACCACGCTGCGCAGCCGCGCCAGCCGGTCGAGCCGCTCGGCAAGGCCGGGCGCCGGCTCGTCCCGCGACCGCGCGACCATGGCGCCGAAGGCCTCCTCCAGCGCTCCGACCGGGGCGCTCGTCAGGGATTTGTCCACGGCGTTCCCTCCCTCAAAGCGGCGTTTCAGCCTTAATCTTGTTGCCGCAAGCTGGCCCTTTGTGGAACTTCTGGCAAGAGCATCGGAAATCGGTCCATTCGCCTGTCATAAAGTCGAAAAAAACGTTCCCACAGCCCTTTCCAAAGCCACCCCACCTTGATACATACGCCCCGCACCCGATGGGCACTGCCCCGGGGTTGCCTTCCAAGGAAGCCTTTGGGACGGACGAGAAAAGCCACGCGAACAGCGCAGGCCTCAACCGACCGTCCCCGGGATTTAACCGAAGGCAAAGCAAGTGTTTAACGCGGGGTGGAGCAGCCCGGTAGCTCGTCAGGCTCATAACCTGAAGGTCATAGGTTCAAATCCTATCCCCGCAACCAAATTCGGATTGACCGGATCCGAGACGAAAATGGCCCGCATCATGCGGGCCATTTTTGTTTTAGGGATATCGCCGATTGTTTTGGAGAGTGATGCTTCCGAGCCACCGACTCGGTCGGTCTTACTGGGATTGCAGTCAGCGCGATTGCCCAACGTCAAGTTGGTCAAGTTGAGTGGCTTGCGGCCGTCTGGAGTTGTTGGCGGTCGGAAAGTCGGGTCACGGAAATTGCCGCTCTCGAGCGGGAGCGGCACGCGCCCAGTGAACGCTGTGGCGCAAGCCGGCTGCCTGTCGGACGGAAGCCTTTGACGACGTGAGGCGCGAGCGATGTCGTCTTGGCTATCGACTCTCGCGTACGTTCGCCTTTGCGGCGAAAGCGACGGGACCATCAAACTCGGCCAAGCTCATAAGCTGCGTTGGGTGCCGAGGCCGTCTAGACACAGCGTCTTTCCTCCGAATATCCTTGGCATGGAACCGGGTCTCCTTTGCAATTGGTACGGGTCGGTCAGGGGACGATGTACAGAGAATCTCGACGTCCGATGCGACGAGAGCGAATAGCCATCCTCGTCGCCGCTCTCGAAACGCTCAGTCTACTGGCAGGTACGCCTTCGGCACGAGCCCAGCAGGCCGCGCCGTATCCAGCCCATTTGTCGGTTCAACGTTATGGGTCCTTTGACAAAACTTGCGTTTCCTGGAGTGACGGCTGCGTCAGCTGTAAGGCGGGCCCTGACGAAAAGGCCATGTGCAGCAACATTGGAGTTGCTTGTCACCCCGGACCGATCGTGTGCAAGGATCGGGAGCGGAGTCCCGAGAAGGAAAAATAGGCCGTCTATGGGGGAGAGTTGTCGTGGTACCCTTCCTCGCAACTAAGCTATCGACCGCCTTGGTCAGTCTTTGTCATTAGAGATCGCGTATGGTTCGAGCTTTCTGCAGGAAGATTGTCGCTGTTGGCTTCTTCGCCCTTGTCCTCTCGTCGTCTGCTCTCGCACAAAAGACCATCAAGCTGATTGAAAGTCCTGTGCCGCAGCTCAACGGGCCGCTCCAGGACAAAGATGTCTTTGGTGTAAAGCTGGGTATGTCGTTGGCCGAGGCGTCGCGAATTATTGGAGTGTCATCAGACAAGAAGGTTCAGCAGAATCTTGAATCGGTCACATGGACCAAAAACGAGCCGCCGATCCAAATTGCCATATCTTCCCAGCCCGCAATCGTAACGCTCGATTTGGCGGAGACGTATTCGGAAAATGGGATCTCGGCGAGCCACAGCATCAAAATCAACACGCTTCCGGTGTTCGTCGGAAACCCCGTTTTCCAGATCCAGCGGAAGGTCTCATACAACACGGTCGATCAAAACCCCGACCTTCAGACAGTCGTTGATGCGGTCCTGGCAAAGTACGGTCCCGCCTCTGACCAGAAATCGGATCAGGCGGGGCTATATAGTACGCTCATTTTTGCTTGGCGCTTTACGAATGGGGTTTCGTCGAGCGGCAGCAGGTCGGTTGATAAAGCCGTGATCAATGGTCCGTTTCACAAGCGGCCTGATTGCATGGATAGTGCAAAATTCAACGGTTACGACACCATCCTCAAGGTCGTCATTCGGGCTATCGGCGGCCATGTCCACGAGATTCAAAGCGATCTCTTCGACGCCAATCTCTGTGCTGCGGGCATACAAGCCCTCAGGTCTCAGATGAACGATGCCATCGAAGCGGCTTTCGCGGAGGAAAAGGCCAGGCTGCAGCGCAATCCGCCGGCGGCGCCAAAGCTCTAAGGAGCGTCGACCGCTACGCGGCACGCATCTATCTTCGCGATGAAGCCCCCCTCCGCGCCTTCGGCGCCCGGCGCGGCAATGCCCACAGGTCGCCTGGTCCGCGCACGCCTCCATCGCGCGCCCTGAGCTCGAGCGGCTGAAACGGCTTCTGCGTCTGTCTGTCGACCATGTCATAGGTGAGCTCGCCGGGCGCGAAGCAGAATTCCTCGCCCCATTGCCAGAGCGCTACCAGGACCAGGTAGAGCTTCTTTCCCTTGGGGGTGAGGACATACGCCTTGTAAGCGGTGCCATCGGAAGCTGGAGCGGTGGCGAGGATGCCGTGCTCGACCAGCTTCTGCAGCCGGGCCGACAAGATGTTCTTGGCCATGCCAAGGCTTTTCTGAAGCTCACCGAACCGCCGCTTTCCGGCCAGCGCATCGCGGATGATGAGGAGCGACCACCAATCGCCGATCACGCCGAGCGAGCGTGCAATGGCGCAGGCTGCATCATCGAGGTTGGTCCTCTTGCCCTTCATGCTCCGTCTCGTCTGCCACCGCGCGCCCACGGCGATGTGATGATATTCCGGTTGCAAATTTAAACCAGCTGCATCATCTTGTCGATGGTTTTAATATGAAACCAGAATGAGAGACCCCGTCCCGCGGGCTTCCCGCCCAAACCAAGGATGACGCCATGACTTCCGCGCACTTGTTCGCCCCGCTCGAACTCGGCCGCTACACGCTCGCCCATCGCGTCGTGATGGCGCCGCTCACGCGCATGCGCTCGACCGGCAATGTGCCGACGGACCTCGCCGTCGAATATTACGCGCAGCGCGCGTCGTCCGGCGGGTTGATCATCACCGAGGCTTCGCAGGTCACGCCTTACGGGCAGGGCTATCCGGCAACGCCAGGCATTCATTCCACCGAGCAGGTCGCGGGATGGAAGAAGATCACCGACGCGGTCCATGCCAAGGGCGGCGTCATCTTTCTGCAGCTCTGGCACACCGGCCGGGTGTCCCATTCGAGCTTCCAGCCGGGCGGCGTGCAGCCTGTCGCGCCGTCGGCGATTGCCCCGGCGGGCAAGGCGTTCACGCCCTCGTTCGCGATGGTGCCGTTCGAGACGCCGCGCGCGCTCGATCTCGCCGAAATTCCCGGAATTGTCGAGGCCTACCGCGAAGGCGCGCGCAATGCGCTGGCTGCCGGCTTTGACGGTGTCGAGCTTCACGGCGCGAACGGCTATCTGATCGAGCAGTTCCTTCACAGCAAGACCAATCAGCGCACCGACGCTTATGGCGGCTCGGTCGAAAACCGCTCCCGCCTGCTGATCGAGGTGATGACGGCGCTGGTCGAGGTCTGGGGCGGAGGCCGCGTCGGCGTCCGGTTGTCGCCCTTCGGCGTCGTCAATGACGCCGGCGAGGCGGACCCGATCGGGCTTTACAGCCACGTCCTGACCCGGCTTGCTCCGCTCGATATCGCCTATGTCCACCTGATCGAATCCCGCAACACCGATGCGGGGGAGGCCGGCGCGCCGCTGGCGATCAACGACCTGCGTCCGTTCTGGCCCGGCACCCTGATTCTCGCCGGTGGTTTCATCGGTCCGTCGGCGGATGCGGCGATCCGCGCCGGGCAGGGCGACGCCGTGGCCTTCGGGCGCCACTTCATCGCCAATCCGGATTTGCCGCGCCGCCTGCAACTCGGCGCCGCGCTCAATCCCTACGATCGCGCGACCTTCTATGGCGGCGGCGCGCGCGGTTACGTCGACTACCCCGCGCTTGAGACAGCCGAAGCTGCGGAGTGAGCGCAATGAAAGTCGCGCAATTGCACGAATATGGCGGCCCGGACGTTCTGCTCTACGAGGACGCGCCGAAGCCCGCATTTGGCGCCGGTGAAGTCCTGATCAAGGTCGAATCGGCGAGCGTCAATTTTGCCGATGTCGTCAGGCGCAACAACGATCCCTATCCGTTTCCGTCGCCGCTTCCGTTCATTCCCGGCAGCGAGGTCGCGGGCGTCGTCGAATCTCTCGGCGATGGTGTGACGACCATCCCGGTCGGAGCGAAGGTCTTTGCCTCGCTCGAAAATGGCGGGGCCGGGGGCTACGCCCAATATGCGGTCGCCAAGGTCGGCAAGGTCATTCCTCTCCCTGATGGCCTGACCCCGGACCAGGCCTGTTCGCTGGTGGTGGCAGGCATGACTGCATTTCAAACGCTTGCGGATTGTGCCCGATTGCAGCCGGGCGAAACCGTTCTGGTGCAGGCGGCCGGGGGCGGTGTCGGCACCTACGCGGTGCAGCTTGCCAAGCTGCTGGGTGCCGGCAAGGTCATCGCCGCGGCCAGCACGGCGGCCAAACGCGAGCTCGCCTTGAAGTTAGGAGCGGACGCCGCCATCGATTACACCAAGCCCGATTGGGTCAAGGAGGCGCGCGACCTCACCGCTGGCAAGGGTATCGACGTGGTGCTCGAGGCCACCGGTGGTGATGTTCTGAGCCAGAGTCTTCAGGCCATGGGACCATTCGGTCGCATCGTCGTCTACGGCGCGGCGTCGCGCGAACGCAAGCCGGTCAATCCCTACGCCATGCTTGGCCTCAATCAGTCGCTGATCACGTATTATGTTGGCGGCTGGTTTCAGTCACGGCCGCAACAAGCGATCGCCGCCTTGCAGAAGCTGATCGGCTTCATCAGGTCCGGCGAAATCGACGTTCAGATCGGACACATCCTCCCCCTGAGCAAGGCGGCAGAGGCGCACCGGATCCTCGCCGAGCGGGCCAGTGCCGGCAAGATCATCCTGAAGCCTTGGGGCGAGGCCGTGTGAGGGCACATGTGCGGTCTCCGAGGGACCGCCAGCAACGCGGGCCGGCAAAGCGCCGGCTCGCGCCAGAGCAGGGCGTGACGTCGCCGAGCTTACCTCTCGGAGTGCTCCTGCCGAGCCTCTGCCGAGGCCTCGGCCTTCCTTGACTTGGTCGTGTAAGGGCAGACCATGGTCAGGTTCAGCAGCGTCGGCGCCTTGTCTTCACCATTGCCGTATTCCCAGACCAGACGGATTTCGTGCTGGTCGGAATTGGCGTCGTCCTGCTGGTGCTGCCGGATGTCCGCCTTCATCGGGATCGGCGGCTCCGAGTTGAAGCATTTGCGGATGGATGCATCCAGCAGCGCGCATTTCGTCGGCGGGACCACGACGCGCTCGTCGTTCGACAGCGGCGTTGTGTTGGGCTGCGCGGTGAGCTGAAGGCGGGCATGGCCGAGCGCCCTGAACCACACCTTGCCGCTGCCGTTCGGCCATGTGTCGAGCGGCGACAGGATCGGCTGATACTGACCGTATTCCATCGTCTCGATGTCGATCTGCTTGGAGGCCTTGAGCCGGGCGACGCTCTTCTTCATGTTTTCGAGCGGGTAGTAGTTGGCATTCATCAGGTTCTTGTAATTTTGGTCGTCGTAAATTCCGCCCATCGATTTCTCCCGATCTTCGCCTGAGCACTGGCACAAGTGCCGGCAAGATATTCCAAAGCAGCGCGGCCCACGATGAACCACGCTTGTGCCCCAAGCTTACGCTGCCAACGCTATCATTCGTGAAGATGCGACGTCAACGAAGGCAACCTGAGAGCGACGTGGGGTGACCTTGCGGCGTTATTTCTCGGCCGCGCTGGCCAAACTCAGCGAGCCCTTAGCATCGCGCGAACGCGGCCCCCAGCGTGTAAACGCAACTGCTGCCCAAGAGAGAAGGCCGAGCAATATCATCGACGCGGCCGTCAGCATGAAGAAGCTCTCGGCCGTTGCCGCCTGCGATGTCAAATACCAGCCGCCAAGGATGATGAAGAGCAGGCGCGCCGTCTGCGCCAGCACGGGACCTAGCACGTTGCCCGAGCCTTGCGACGAGAAATACATCGCCGAGGCAAGCCCGATGAAAGCGTAGAACGGGGCAACGGTCCGCAGAAATTGCCGGCTGGCGGCATGCGCTTCGGCATTGTCGGTGAAGAGGCTAACCCAGGGATCCGGGAAGAGCGCGACCGCGCAAGCGAGCCCTCCGACCACAACGAGCGCGACAAGGCCGGTCGTCCAGGCAACACGGCGGGCTCGCGGGATGCGCCCCGCGCCGATCGCAACGCCGATCATCGGTACCGACCCGATGCCAACGGAGAAGGCAATGGTCGCAAGCACATATTCGAGCCGAGCGCCGATGCCATAGGCAGCGAGAACCGCGGTGCCGAATACGGCCAGCATATGGGTGAAGATGAGGTTGGTCAGCGCATTTTGCAGCGGGGAGAAGCAGGCGACCATGCCGACCTTGAGGATGTCGACAAACAAGGGCCGTTGCATGCGAAACCCGCGCAGCCGGGGAGTGATGCGGCTCCGGCCGGAGAACAAATACCAGGCCATGATCGCGATGTTGATCGAGAAGGCAATCAAAGTCCCTGCTGCGACTCCCGGCATCCCGAATCGCGGGATCGGTCCGAGGCCGAGACCGAGCGTGCCGCCGAGGATGGTTTGGCAAATCGCGGAGTTCACGATCATCAGCGATGGCAGTTTCATGTTGCCGGTGCCGCGCAGGATGCCCGCCATGATGTTGAGCAGCCAAGTGAGTACGGCGCCGCCAAAATAAACCTGGTTATAGGCGATCGCTTGCGCCAGCACGTCGCCGCGACCGCCGAGCAATTCCAGCAGCCGAGGACCTCCGGCCAGCATGCCTAGCATGAAGATGAGGCCAAAAATGACCGCGATCAGAAGTGCGTGGGTGGCTAGGCTTTCGGCGCGGTCGCGGTCATCCGCACCGAGCGCGCGGGCAATGGCGGAGGCTACGCCCCCACCCATGGCAGCCCCCGACATGCTCATGGTGAGCATGACGCAGGGAAAAACTAGCGCCATCGCAGCCAACGCCTCCACGCCGATCCGGCCGATGTAGGAAGTTTCGGCAATTGCGACGAACGTGCCGGCCGAGAACGCGATAGCATTTGGCCAGGCCAGCGAGAGCAATATGCGCAGGATCGGTCCGTCGAGCAGCGGATTTGCGGCTGGTTGCGCGGGCGGCGGCAACGGACCTCTCCTTTTCCTTTCTGATGAGGCGGATGCTTTGTATCGGAGGGCATTCGCCTCCCGGAGGCAGTTGGCGATCACTCCCGGTATGGGCAGACCATCGTCAGATTGAGCAGCGTCGGCTTGTCAGAGCCCTTCTTGTACTCCCACTCCAGCCGGATTTCGTGCCGGTGGGCATAGGCGTCGCTGGCCGCGTGGGTGATGATCTTCGTCTTCATCGGGATCGGCGGCTCGGAGTTGAAGCACTTCCGGACGCAGGCATCGAGCAGGTCGCATCGGGTCAGCGGGATGACGCCGGGCTCGTCTCTGGACAGCGGGACGGTGTTCGGCTGGGTGCTGAGGTCGAGACGGGCCCGGCCCTTCTCCTTGTGCCAGTACTTGGCGCTTCCCTGCGGCCACTTCGAGGCGGGTGTCAGAATCAGATGGTATTGGCCGTATTCTAGGGTCGGCAGATCGATGTCGTCCGATGCCCTGAGCTTGGCGACGCTCTTCTTCATGTTCGCCAGAGGGTAGTAATTGCTGTTCATCAAGTCTCTGAACTGCTTGCCGTTGTAGGTTTTAGTGCCCATTGCCCCATTCCTATTGTGAATTCGTTGCCCCGGGAAACAACAAAAATTGCCGCCCAGCGGTGCCCTGGCGCGGCGAAAACTCATGCTTCATTACTGGTCGACTCTGGCAAAGTATCATCGGGGCCCCTGCTTCGTCCAGCAAGCCAGCAGTGTCGGGCCGCCCGGAGGGCTCATTGCGAACGAGTCTTCGACTGGTAATCTTACCCTTGGGGATGGCCGACCGTCCTCCTCAGACATTGAAGGCGCTCGGATGCATTGCTTGGCGTGTCAGTCGAAGATCGATCCGGATGACGGTCGGTGTCCGAGGTGCGGTGCCTTGGTAAATTGGCGGGGAGACCCAGAGAGCGAGCGCAGGTTCGTTACTATTCTTCGCGCCGATGTCGTGGATTCGACCGGATTGGTCGCCGAGCTGGAGCCGGAAGAAGCTGTCTCGCGGCTCGAGCCGGCACTTGCAGCCATGCGAGGAGCGGTGCGCCAGTTTGGTGGGATCGTCAGCAAGGAACTGGGGGACGGGCTGGCCGCTGTGTTCGGTGCGCCGATCGCCGACGACAATCACGCTCCGCTTGCGTGCCACGCGGCGATCGAGTTGGTCCGGCGCGTCGTCAGCCTGGGCGATCCGGACCTTCAGGTGCGCGTTGGCCTCCACTCCGGCCATGTGGTTGCATATATGGTCGCAAGCGAGTTCTCGAAGGTCTACGAAATAGGCGGTGCCGCGCAGCATTTGGCCGCGCGGCTGGAGTCGGCCGCCGAGGCAAATCAGATCTACGTATCCGAGGCTTGCCAAAAGCTTGCAGAAGGGCACGTTCGTTTCGACTTTCTTGGTCGGAAGGCCCTGCGCGGATTTAATGAACCGCTTCCCATTTACCGACTTCTAGGTGCCAGTGATCTTTCGAGCTGGCGGGTGCGGCGCGCGCGCAGCGTCTCCCGGTTTGTCGATCGCACGACAGAGCGGGCGCTGCTGTGGCGCGCTACGGAACGAACTGCGGAAAGCCGGCAAACGGTTCTGTTGATGGGCGATGCCGGCATTGGAAAGTCCCGGCTCGCACACGAATTTGTGCAGGACCTCCGGGCCGGCGGATGGCGGCTGATCAACGTCGAATGCAGCCCGAATCTACAAGGCGCGCCGTACAGTGCCCTCCAGCGCCTGTTGCTTTCGATCCTTGATGCTGCCGCGCAGGATTCGGACCGGTTGGATGATCCAAAAGGCGAGTTGCCGCTGATGCTCCAGCGAGCCCTCGATGCGGTTCTGGATCAGCCAGTCTCTGATCCGCAATGGGACGAATTGGGACCTTACGCGCGCGGGCGCGCGATCTTGGAAGCGAGTTGTGCGCTGGTCGAGAGTGCCGCCCGTCGCCGGCGTACTGTTCTTCTGATCGAGGATGTGCACTGGATCGATAGGGCCAGCGATGCGGTTGTTGCTGCGCTGGCCGCGCTGCAAAGCCCGGATTTGCTCGTGCTGCTGACGGCCAGGCCCAATGGAATGCCGGTGTGGATCGCGCGATGCCACGCGGAAATCGTCGCGATGCGCCCGCTCGATGACGAATCAGGACGGGCCATGCTCGCGGAGATGCTTGGTCCCTCTACGACGAACGGGGACCTGAAGAATCGCATTATCTCGCACACAGCCAATATTCCGCTGTTCATCGAGGAAGTCTGCCGCAATCTGAAGGACACCGGTGTGCTCCTTGGGCAGTGGGGCGACCTTTCCCTGGCACGCCCCGTCGACGAGCTCGGCATTCCCAGCAGCATTCAAGGCGTTATCGCGGCGCGGCTGGACAGGGTGTCACGTCAGGAACGGTCGCTTCTCCAGGTCGCTGCGGCGCTCGGGCCCCGAACCAGCCAGGCGATCTTGCGGAAAGTCGCGGCCCTGCCGGAAGACGTCCTGCAGGATTGCCTCAGCGCACTCGATCGCGCCGAGCTGCTGGTCCGGATCGATAGCGAGTTGGAGGACTCGCTCGAATTCCGGCACGAGATGGTCCGGCAAGTGACCTACGATTCCATGGTCGAAAAGGTGCGCGAAGCCATACATGCCGGCATTCTGTCGGCGTTGGAGGCTGACGAGACATGGGCCGATGGCGCGGACACGCTGTGTTACCACGCGGTGCGGGCAAAGGATTGGCAGAGGGCGTTTCGCCACGGCAGGGGAGCCGCGCAGAAATGTTTGGCTCGCTCGGCGTTTGCCGATGCCGCCAACTATTTTGTTATCGCGATGAATTCTTTGGACAGGACGGATCTGACGCGTTCGCGGGAGGCAAGCGCCATTGACCTGCGACTAGAGGCGCGCTTGGCCTTCATGGCATCCGGTCAGGTCTCCGATTGGCTGGATTACGGAAAGGAAGCCGAGCGGCGCGCCAACGAGATCGATGATATCGAGCGTAAGGTCGCTGCGATGACGGTCTCGGCTGCTGCTCAAAACTTCTACGGTACGCCTGCAGAGGCAGTTGCGATCGGCGAAGAAGTCATCGTCCTCGCCAAGGAGTCGGGCAATCTCGGGTGGCTGAATGCCGCCGAATATGGTCTTGGCCAAGCTTATTTTCTCGCGGGGCGCTATCGAGAGGCGGAGCGAGCATTTGCACGAGTCCATGCCCAACTGCAGGGGCAGGATGCCTGTCCGCCGATCGGAACGCCCCCGAAATATACACTCCTCCTCTGCTGCATGATGAACAGCATCACCCACACCGTGATGGGCGAACTCGATGCCGCCGGGCAGCTCCAGCAACAGGCGGCCGCGATCGCCGAGGAGACCGGCCGTCCCTACGACCGCGTCGCCGCCGCTTACAGCGGTGGCTGGCTGAAGCTCGGCCGGGGCGAGCCGGCGGCGGCCGCCGCCATTCTCGAAGAGGGTTTTGTGTTGGCGCAGAAGCACGGCATCCGGCTGTTCGTGCCGGTGCTCGCCTGCCACCTCGGCATGGCCTATCTGGAGCAGGGGCTGTTCGAGCGGGCGCGCGGCATGCTGACCGAGGCGCGCGAGGAGGCGAAGGCGGTCGGCTATACCTCGGCGGTGCTGCGCAGCTCGATCTACCTTGCGCTCGCGACCTCTCGCCTTGGCGATGTCCAGACGGCGCAGAACATGCTCCGCGAGGCGCGCAACACCGCCCGCCAGCAGGGGTTTTCAGGCCTCGAGGCCGAGGCCCTGTTCGGCGAAGCCGTCGTGACGCCCGTGACCTCCGAGGGCAACGGGGCGGCTATCCTTGCGTCCTTGCGCGGGACAATCGCGATCGCGTCCGAATGCGGCGCGACGCCGCTCCGGAGCAAGGCCGAGGCGATGTTGAACCAGGTGCTGGCGCGGGACGACCAGTCCACCTGACCTTTGCTCGTCGTTGGCGTGCGATCATACCGTTGCGCCGATTTTTCTGCCCGACGGGTCATTTGAGTTTCGTAGCGCAAGCAAGCCCTTACGAGATCGCCTCTACTGTGCATGGGGTTATTTTCGCGTTTTTGATAGCCGGCCCCCGTGCCTCACGCCAGAAACGCGCGGAACCGGCGCAGCGCGATCACGAAGAAGACGCCGCCGATCACCGCGAGCGCGACGAGCTGCGGCCACACCGCCTCGAGGCCCGCGCCGCGGAACAGGATCGCCTGGGCGAGCATCACGAAATGCGTGTTGGGCGCCGCCAGCATGATGTCCTGGACGAATTGCGGCATGCTCTCGCGCGGCGTCATGCTGCCCGACAGGGTTTGCAGCGGCAGCAGGATCATGATCAGCAGCAGTCCGAACTGCGGCATCGAGCCGGCGACGGTGGCAAGAAAGATGCCCATGCTGGTGGTCGCAAACAGCATCAGTGCGGCGCCGACCAGAAACAGCGCCAGCGAGCCGTCGATCGTGACCGCCAGCCATCCCTTGACGACGAAGGCGATCGACAGCGCCGAGGCGACCAGCACCACGGCGCCCATCGACCAGACCTTGCTCACCATGATCTCCAGCGGCGTGACCGGCATCACCAGCAGATGCTCGATCGTGCCGTGCTCGCGCTCGCGGATCAGGGCCGCGCCGGTCAGGATGATCGAGAGCATGGTGATCGAGGTGATCACGTGGTCGATGGCGCCGAACCAGGATTTCTTCAGTTCCGGATTGAACCGCGCACGCAGCGCGAGCTCGACCGGCGTGGTCTGCGCACCGCGCGCATGCGCCAGAAACTCCGCGATCTCCGCGCTGACGATCTGCTCGACATAGCCGCCGCCGTTGAACGCCTGCGAGATGCGCGTCGCATCGATGTTGAGCTGGATCGTGGGCGATTTGCGGGCCAAGAGGTCGCGCTGGAAGTCCGGCGGGATGTCGAGTGCGAAGGTGTCGAGGCCGGCGTTCATTCTCCGGTCCATCTCATCCTGCGAGATCAGGCGTGGCGCGGAGAAATAAGGCGCCGTGAACGCCATCTCGATGCGGGTCGAGATCGGCGAACGGTCTTCGTCGACGACAGCGATGGCGGCGTGATTCAACGTTTCGGGCAGCGCCTTCGCGCCGGCATAGACCGCCAGCGTGAAGGAATAGACGATCAGCACGAGCAGCATGGGGTCGCGGACGAGGCCGCGCAGTTCCTTGATGCCGAGCTGGAATACGTTGTCGAAGCGCATGGTCAGCGGGCCTGTTTCTTCAGCAGCATCGTGCCGGCGATCACCAGGACGGGGACCATGATGGCAAGCGCCAGGAGATCGTTGTGCAGGGTGTCGAACGCCAGGCCCTTGGAGAAGGTGCCGCGCGAGATGGTGACGAAATAGGTGGTGGGGTAGAGCCGCCCGATCACCGCGCCCGCGCCCTGCAGCGACGACACCGGATCGATCAGCCCGGAATACTGGATCGCCGGGATCAGCGTGATCAGCACCGTGCCGAACAGGGCCGCGATCTGGCTGTTCATGAAGGCCGAGATCACCAGCCCCATGCCGGTCGTCGCCGTGACGTAGAGCAGCGCGGCGAGCGCGTAGGTCGGAAAGCTCCCGGTGAAGGGCACGCGAAAGACGGCGAGGGCAAAGCCGACCAGGAGCAGGAAGTTGGCGAACGCCAGCACCACATAGGGCAGCTGCGTGCCCAGCAGGAATTCCAGCCGCGTCACCGGTGTGACGTAGAAATTGACGATCGAGCCGAGCTCCTTTTCGCGCACCACCGCGAGCGCGGCGAGCACCGCCGGAATCATGATCAGCAGCAACGGGATGATGCCCGGCGCCATGGCGACGACGCTGATGACATCGGGGTTGTAGCGGTAGCGCAGCTGGAGCTGGTAAGAGCCGGCGATCGCCGCCTCGCCATAGAGCTCGCGGCCCTTTTGGGCAAGCCATGTCGCGTGGATCGCCTGCGCATAGGAGCGCAGCGTTTCGGCCCGGGTCGGATTGGCGCCGTCGACCCAGGCGCCGATCTCGACATGGCGGCCGCGGCTGACGTCGCGGCCGAAGCCGGGCGGCAGCTCGATGGCGAGGCCGATCTCGCCGGCGCGCATGCGGCGGTCGAGGTCGCCATAATCCGTGATCGGCCGCTTCTGGGTGAAGTAGCGCGAGCCCGCGATCTGGAGGCTGTAGTCGCGGCTGATCGCGCTGTCGTCGCGGTCGAGCACCGCGAAGGTCAGGTTCTCGACGTCCATGCTGATGCCGTAACCGAGCACGAACAGCAGCAGCACGCTGCCGAGGATCGCGAGCGTGGCGCGGATCGGATCGCGCCGCAGCTCGAGCGTCTCGCGCCGGGAATAGGCGAGCATGCGCGTCGGATTGAACGCCGCGCTGCGCTTGCGTGGCGCCGCCGTCGTCTCGGCTGCCACGGCCGGGGCGTCCGCCGGCTGGCTGGCCGGCTCCGGCGTGTCCGCGATCGCCTCCTCCAGGCAGGCGATGAAGGCCTGCTCCAGCGTGGCGGTGCCGCGCGCAGCCACGATCGCCGCGGGCGTGTCCGATATCAGCACCTTGCCGGCATGCATCAGCGAGATCCGGTCGCAGCGCTCGGCCTCGTTCATGAAATGGGTCGAGACGAAGATGGTGACATTGTCCTTGCGCGAGAGCTCGGCGAGGATCTGCCAGAAGCCGTCGCGGGCGACCGGATCGACGCCGGAGGTCGGCTCGTCGAGGATGAGGATGTCGGGCGCATGGATCATGGCGACCGCCAGCGACAATCGCTGCCGCAAGCCCAGCGGCAGCGCGTCGGGCAGGGAATCGGCGACGTCGGCGAGATCGAACCGGGTGATCATCTCGCTGATGCGCGGGGCGATGGTCTCCGCCGGCAGCTCGAACAGCCGCGCATGCAGATCGAGATTTTGCGCGACCGTGAGCTCCGAATAGAGCGAAAAGCCCTGCGACATGTAGCCGATGCGCCGCCGCACCGACATGTCGCCGGCATCGATGGTGTTGCCGAACAGCCGCGCGGTGCCCTCGCTCACCGGCAACAGGCCGGTGAGCATTTTCATCGTGGTGGTCTTGCCGCATCCGTTGGAGCCGAGGAAGCCGAAGATCTCGCCCTTCCTGATGCGGAAGCTGACGTCGTCGACGGCGACGAAGCCGTTGAACCGCCGCGTCAAATGATCGGCCTCGATCGCGATCTCGTCATGGCCCTCGCCGCGCGGCGGGATGACGACCTCAGTATGGTTGCCGCGATCGGCTTCGGGCAAGAGGCGGATGAAGGCCTCGTCGAGCGTATCAGCCCCGGTCTGCTGCTTGAGCGCGGCCGGCGTTCCGGTCGCCAGCACACGGCCGGCGTTCATCGCGATCAGGAAATCGAACTGCGCGGCCTCTTCCATGTAGGCGGTCGAGACGATCACGCTCATGCCGGGCCGGCCGGCGCGGATCGAGGCGATCAATTCCCAGAACTGGCGCCGCGACAAGGGATCGACGCCGGTGGTCGGCTCGTCCAGGATCAGGAGTTCCGGATCATGAATCAGGGCGCAGCACAGGCCGACTTTCTGCTTCATGCCGCCGGAGAGTTTTGCCGCCGGCCGGTCGGCGAAGGGCGTCAGCCCCGTGTCGCGCAGCAGGCCGGCGATCCGCCTGTTCCGCTCCGCCTTGTCGTGTCCGAACAGGCGGCCGAAGAAGTCGATGTTCTCGAACACCGACAGCGTCGGATACAGGTTCTTGCCGAGCCCCTGCGGCATGTAGGCGATATCAGGACATACGTTGCGGCGATGGCGCGAATTCGCCATGTCGCCGCCGAGCACTTCGATGCGCCCCTGCTGGATCGCGCGGGCCCCGGCGATCAGCGAGAGCAGGCTGGATTTGCCGACCCCATCGGGGCCGATCAATCCGACCATGCAGCCGGACGGCAGGTCCAGCGTGATGGCCTCCAGCGCGCGGGTCTTGCCGTAGCTCAGGCCCACGCCGTCGAGATGCACCACGCTGCCGCGCCCGGCAGCTGGCTCGGCTGCGGCCGTCGTGCTCATCTCGTCAGCTTGATGGTGAGATTGCCGGGCCATTGCGCGGCCGGATCGAGCTGCACATAGGCCATGCCGGGCAGGCCGGTCTTCACATGCTCGATGTGCTGGCGCAGCAGCTCGGGTGCGATATGCGCCTTGATCCGGAACATCAGCTTCTGACGCTCCTCCTCGGTCTCGACGGTCTTGGGCGTGAATTGCGCGACGTCGGCGACGAAGGTGGCCTTCGCCGGGATCACATATTGCGGGATGGCGTCGAGCACCAGGCGAACCTCGGCGCCGATCGCGACGCGGCCGGCATCGGCCGTCGGCAGGAAGAACGTCATGTAGACGTCGCCGAGATCGACCATGTTGAGAACGCGGCCGCCGGCAGCAAGCACCTCGCCGGGCTGCGACACGCGATACTGGACGCGGCCGTCGCGCGGCGCCTTGAGTATGCTGTCGTTGAGGTCGGCATTGATGCTTTCGATCGCGGCCTTTGCGGCATCGACCGAAGCGCCGGCGTCAATCACCATCGCGCGCGCGGAGCTGATCGCGGCCTCGGATGCTGCGACCTGGGCGTGGGACGCGGCGAGCGCCGCCTTTGCGGTGGCGTTGGCGGAGCGGTCGTCGTCGAGGACCTGCTGCGACACGGCGCTCGTCTTGATCAACTGTTCGGAACGATCGAGCTTGCGGCTCGTGCTGTCGAGCTGCGCGACGCGCTGGTCGACCACGGCCTCCGCGGCCTTGCGCTCGGCCTCGCGCTGGTTCACCAGGCTCTTTGCGGTCTCGACATTGATCGTTGCGCGCTGCAGCTGCGCTTCGGCCTGGCGGCGCTGGGCCTGCAATTGCTCGGTGTCCATGCGCGCCAGAACCTGGCCTGCACGGACGAAGTCGCCTTCCCCGACCAGGATCTCGCGAATCCGTCCCGGAGTCTTGGTGGCGATGTCGATTTCGACCGCTTCGATGCGGCCATTGCCGCGGGCGAAGCCTGCCGGCAGCGTGTTGGTATCGCGGTGCTGCCAATAGTAGTAGCCGCCGCCTGCAACGAGCACGGCGATCGCGGCGATGACGCGACCCGGAGTGAAGTTCATCTGTTCAAAACGCCGTGAAGCGGCGCCCACTGTTGAGAAACGTGCGCCCAGCCCGCTGATCGCGCGGAAAGGACGGCCTCAACATTGCAGCGAATTTTTTCATCGCAACTTGATGCAGATCAGACGGCGGTGCGAGGCTCTCCTGCCTCTATTTTGAGCTGCATGTGGTCGTCGCCGATCGTCCGCCCAAAATGATCAAGCGGACGAGTGAGGCCTGTTGAACGGAAGACGATCGGCTCGATCCGGGCTGTTTCACTTCACCAGCGGGCAGCCGCCGTCCTTCAGCGGACGAAACGCTTGATCGGCCGGCACCTCCGCGAGCAGCTTGTAGTAATCCCACGGAGCCTTCGATTCTTCCGGCTTCTTCACCTGGAACAGATACATGCTGTGCACCATGCGGCCGTCCTCGCGCAGCACGCCATTGTCGGTGAAGGCGTCCTTCACCGGCAGCTCGCGCATTTTGGCCATCACGGTCTTGGTGTCCCTGGTACCGGCGGCCTGCACCGCCTTGAGGTAATGCAGCGTCGCGCTGTAGGTCGCGGCCTGGTTCATTGTCGGCATCCGCTTGACGCGCTCCATGAAGCGCTTGCCGAAGGCGCGGGTCTTGTCGTTGAGATCCCAGTAATAGGCCTCGGTGATGATCAGGCCTTGCGCGAGCTTGAGGCCCAGGCTGTGCACGTCGGAGATGAACATCACGATCGCGGCCAGGTTCTGGCCGCCGGCGACGATGCCGAACTCGCCGGCCTGCTTGATGGCGTTGATGGTGTCGCCGCCGCCGTTGGCGAGGCCGATGATCTTGGCCTTGGAAGCCTGTGCCTGGAGCAGGAAGGAGGAGAAATCCGCCGTGTTGAGCGGATGCTTGACGCTGCCCAGCACCTTGCCGCCGGCGGCCTTCACGACATCGCCGGTGTCGCGCTCGACCGAATGGCCGAACACGTAATCCGCGGTGAGGAAGAACCAGGTATCGCCGCCGTTCTTGACGATGGCGCTGCCGACAGTGTGGGCGTTGGCATAGGTGTCGTAGGTCCAGTGCGCGGTGTAGGGCGAGCAGGATTTGCCGGTGATGTCGGAGCTGGCCGCGTCCGTCACGATCATGATCTTCTCGTACTGCTTCGACAGCTCCATCACCGCGAGCGCAGTGGCCGAGGTCGGCAGGTCGATGATCATGTCGACGCCTTCGGTCTCCCACCATTTGCGGGCGATGGTGGAGGCGACGTCGGGCTTGTTGAGCACGTCGGCCGAGACCATGTCGATCGGCTTGCCGAACATCTGGCCGCCGAAATCCTCGATCGCCATCCGAGTGGCCTCGACATTGCCCTGGCCGCCGATGTCGGAATAGACCGAGGAGAAGTCGGAGAGCACCCCGATCTTGAGCGGCGCCTGCTGGGCACGAGAAGGTTCGACGGCAAACGCAGCGAGTGCGACCGCAAATGCGGCGCACATAATCCGGCGCATGGTATTTCCCCCAATATTATCGTTGGTGCACGAAACCAGGTTTGCTGCTTTGGGCGGTCAATTCTTGCGTGTTGGCGCCGCGGCGGCAGGCTGATTTGACGCAGCCAATCGCGCCGATTACGTTCGCGGAAATGCAAATACGTCTGAATGCGGCGGGCCGACGAGCGCTCAGGCCACCATTCACGCAAGACAAAAATTCCGCGCAAAACAAAGATTCAGGGAGAAGACATGACCGCCGACACCGCAGCCACCATCGCCAAAGCCCGCGAGCATTCCGTCGGCGATCTACTGCGCCGCTCGGCGGGCCGCGAGCCGAACAAGCTCGCGGTGAGCTGCGGCGAAGTGAGCTGGAGCTTTGCCGAGATGGATGCGATCTGCAACCGGCTCGGCCGCGGTCTGCTCGGTCTCGGCGTCAGGAAGGGCGATCGCATCGCGGTGCTCTCGCGCAATTCGCACGCCTTTGCCGCGCTGCGTTTTGCGGCGGCGCGGATTGGCGCGGTGCTGGTGCCGATCAACTTCATGCTCAACCCGGACGAGATCAATTTCATCCTCAAGAGCTCCGGCGCGAAGCTGCTTGCGACCGGCCCTGATTTCGTCGAGCCAGCCAAGGCCGCAAGCGCCAAGGATTGCGCGGTCGAGAAGATGGTCTGGCTGCCGGGCGAGGATCCCGCCGCGGCGCCCGCGGGTCTCACCACCTTCGATGGTCTGCTGGATGCCGACGGCTCGTTCCTGGAAGCGTCAGTCGACAGCCGTGATCTCGCGCAGATCGTTTACACCTCTGGCACCGAATCCCTGCCCAAGGGCGCGATGCTGACCCATGAAGCGGTGATGTGGCAGTATGTCAGCTGCATCATCGATGGCGGCATGAGCGTGGAGGACAAGTTCCTGCACGCGCTTCCGCTCTATCATTGCGCCCAGCTCGACGTCTTCCTGGGGCCGCAAATCTATCTCGGCGCTTCCGGCGTGATCACGGGCAAGCCGACGGCCGACAATATTCTGGCGCTGATCCAGGCGCACGAGATCACGTCCTTCTTCGCGCCGCCGACGATCTGGATCGCCATGCTGCGCT
>Ga0102591_1002125_pt1 | contig 22963 bp, 18 predicted proteins | sample AraplaCol_mCL_r2_2_FD_76860 | JGI IMG/M metagenome (GOLD analysis project Ga0102591, IMG submission 76860) | Arabidopsis root microbial communities from North Carolina, USA - plate scrape MF_Col_mCL_r2 (SPADES assembly) (version 2) | ecosystem: Host-associated > Plants > Roots > Endosphere... | reverse complement strand
ACGCTTCTCGATATTTGGCAACAGTCCGTCGCGCAATCACCATGCCTTGTTCTCCCAGCATGTCCGCAATCTTACTGTCGGATAAAGGATTTTTCGGGTCTTCTGCTCCTGTCAATTGCACGATCAGTGCCCGTATCGCAGTCGATGAAGCTTCACCCCCAGCTTCGGTCGCGACGTGGCTACCAAAGAAATATTTCAACTCAAACATGCCGTGCGGGGTGAGCATATATTTTTGAGTTGTTACGCGAGAAATAGTGCTCTCGTGTAGTCCCAGTGTATCAGCTATTTCACGCAACACAAGGGGCCTCATGGCGACCGCGCCATGGCTGAAAAAATTCTTTTGTCTTTCTACTATCGCTTCCGCAACGCGCAGGATGGTGTCGAAGCGCTGGCGCATATTCTTGATCAGCCACTTGGCTTCCTGCAGCTGGCCGTTCATCTGCGACTCGCTCTTGCCTTGCTTAAGCAGGTTGGCATACAGCGCGTTGACGCGCAGGCGCGGCACCACGTCGTTATTGAGCATGACCGCCCAGCCGCCGCGGCTCTTCTTTACGATTACGTCGGGCACGACGTAATCGGATTCGCCGCTCGCGAACTCGGCGCCCGGGTGCGGGTTGCACTGTCGGATGACGCACTGCGCTTCGCGCAAGTCTTCGTCGTCGCAGTCGAGGGCTTTCTTCAGCTTGTTGAACTCGCGCTGGGCGAACCAGGCCAGGTGCTTCTCGACGATGGTCAGCGCCATGCGGCGCGTCACCAGCGGCACGCCGGGCATGCGCTTGATCTGCAGCGCCAGGCATTCGGAGGCATTGCGTGCGGCGACTCCGGCCGGGTCGAAGCTTTGCAGCAGCACCAGGCTGCAGCGCAGGTCGTCCAGTTCAATCTCCAGCTCGGGCGGCAGGCGCTCGTGGATTTCTTCCAGCGGTTCTTCCAGGTAGCCGTTGTCGTCGAGCGCGTCGATGATCATTTCCATCAGGGCGCGGTCGCGCGGCTCCTGCACGGTCACGCGCATCTGCTCCAGCAGGTGTTCGCGCAGGGTGCAGCCGGAAGCTTCCAGCTGCGGGCGGCTGTCTTCGTCGTCGGCGGATTTGCTGCCGGAACTGGTGTTCCAGTCGGTGTCGTCGTTGCCGTTACCGCCTTCGCCTTCGCCGCCTTCATAGGCGTCGCTATCGGCGGCCGCGGCCGGGGCTTCACCGCCCTCGCCTGGCGCACTTTCCTGCGCAGGGGCAGCGGGACCTTCCGTACCGTTGCCGCTGCTCTGGCTGATGGCGCCATCGGCCAGCAGCCGTACCGAGTGGTCGAGCGGATCGTCGAGGCGCTCCAGCATTGGATTATCGCCAAGCAGCTGTTCCAACTCCTGGTGCAGCTCCAGCGTGGACAGCTGCAGCAGGCGGATGGATTGTTGCAGCTGCGGCGTCAGCGCCAGGTGTTGCGAGGTTCGCAGTTGCAGTGTTTGTTTCATGGCCTTCGCTTACATGCGGAAGTGTTCGCCGAGATAAACGCGGCGTACGGATTCATTGGCAATGATGTCGTCCGGTCGGCCCGAAGCCAGCACCGCGCCCTGGTTGATAATGTAGGCGCGGTCGCAAATGCCGAGGGTCTCTCGCACATTATGGTCGGTGATCAGGACGCCGATATTGCGCTCCTTCAGGAAACGCACGATTCGTTGGATTTCGATCACGGCGATCGGGTCGACGCCGGCAAACGGTTCGTCCAGCAGAACAAAACGCGGGTTGGTGGCGAGGGCGCGGGCGATCTCCACGCGGCGGCGCTCGCCGCCGGACAGGGACAGGGCCTGGTTTTCGCGCAGCTTCTCAATCTGCAAGTCCGCCAGCAGGGCTTCCAGGCGCTGGTCGATTTCGGCCTTGGTGAGCGCCTTGCCGTCGACCTTCTGGATTTCCAGCACGGCGCGGATATTTTCTTCCACGGTCAGCTTGCGGAATACCGAGGCCTCCTGCGGCAGGTAGGACAGCCCCAGCGTGGCGCGCTTGTGGATCGGCAGGCTGGAAACGTCGGTGCCGCCGATATCGATGGTGCCGGCGTCGGAAGCGACCAGGCCCACGATCATGTAGAAGGACGTGGTCTTGCCGGCGCCGTTAGGGCCCAGCAGGCCGACCACCTCGCCGCAATCGACTTGCAGCGACACGTCGTGCACGACCTGGCGCTTGCCGTAGGTTTTCTGGAGGCCGCGCACGACCAACGTGCTGGCGCAGGAATTTGCTTGCATGCTTACTTCTTCTCCGGCGTGGTGGCTGGCGGGGTTGGCGCCGAAGCGGCGGCGGATGCAGCAGCCGATGCGGCAGGCGGCTCGGTGCGCGAAGGCTGGATCACCATGGTGCCGCGGCCGCCGCCCGGTTTGCTCTCGCCGGTTGCGGTATTGCGCACGCTGAAGAATTCCTTACGGCTGTCGTAGGAAATGAACTCGCCCTGCACTTCATCATTCTGCTTGCCGCCTTCCAGACGGCGAATGGTGGCCTTGTTGAACATTTTCACCAGTTCAACCTGTTCGTCGTATTCGATGCGGTCGGCGTCGCCCTCCACCCACTGGTCGCCTGCGCCGTCGCGCTTCTGGCGGAAGGTGGCTTTCTTGCCGTCGCCGAACAGGGTCACCTGCTGGAAGCCTTCCGGCGATTGCTTGACGAAGGCGCGTTCAGCCGTCATGGTCAGCGTGCCGCGGGTCAGCTTGACGCCACCTTTCAGGATCGTGATCTGCTTCACGTCGTCGATATCCAGCGAGCCGTAATCGATATGGGTGGGCTTGTAGGAGTCGGCTTTTTCCGCCAACACCGGCTGCGCTGCGCAAAGCAGCAGTGCGGCCGACAACAGTAATCGTTTCATTTTCATTCCTTTTTATTGTGCCTTCGGCGGCAGCACTAGCGTGCCGGCGCCTTGCATATGCACTTCACGGGTTGCATTATTGGCCCGCATGCTGTTACCCGTTGCAGTCATATCGCCGATTTTCATCTTCACAGGCACATCGGTTTCCATGCGGTCTTCATCGGGAAAGACCACCAGCTTTTCCGTTGCCATATGCAGCCCGCGCGCGTTCGGCGCCTGGGCACGGTCGATCGTGACCTTGCCGTTCAGCGTGACGCGGCTATTGCCCTGGTCCACGCGCGCCGTCTCCGACAGGATCTCCATCGGCGGACGCTCGCTGGCCAGGCTGTGCACGCGCGGCTTGTCGATTACGGACGAATCGTCGATCGGACGGTGAGTCAGTTTGTCGCCGGCGATGATGTAGCTTGGCTTGCCTTCCTTCGACATGTGCACGAAGGAGAAATTCTCGATGATGTAATCAGGCTCGTTGGCGCGCTTGTCGGCCTGCATCTGCTCACCCGCGCGGTTCAGCAGTTCTAGCAGGTAGAAGCTGCCGAGAGCCGCCATCAGCACGAGAACCATGCCGACGGAAAGGCGGAAGCGGTGGGCTATCCTCTGGTTGCGCATCGCTCGATCCTCTTACACCAGGAACTGCGCCATCACGCGCTCATAGTTGCCGGTCGCATGCAGCACGAATTCGCAGGCCTCACGCACCGCCCCGCGGCCACCCGCAGCTTCGGTGATGTAGTGGGCGTGCTGGTGCGCTTCCTTGCGGCCGTTCGGCACGCTGACCGCAAAGCCAACGCGGCGCAGCAACGGCAGGTCCACCACGTCGTCGCCGATGAAGGCGACCTGCTCTTCGTCCAGGCCCAATTCGTTCAGCAAGGCCTTGAACGGAGTCAGCTTGTCGTGGCCGCCCTGGTGCACGTATTCGATGCCCAGGTCCTTGGCGCGCGCCAGCACGATGGGCGTGCGGCGGGCGCTGATGATGGCGGTCTTGATGCCCGCTTCCTGCAGCAGCTTGATGCCCAGGCCGTCGTGCACATTGAAGGTTTTCACCGTCTCGCCGTCGGCGTCGTATGTCAGGCTACCGTCGGTCAGAACGCCGTCCACGTCGAAGATGAACAGGCGGACCTTGGCGGCACGGGCGACCAGGTCTTCACGATTGAGGGTCATCAGATCACCTTGGCGCGGGTCAGGTCGTGGATGTGCAGCGCGCCAACCAGCGTGCCGTCCGGGTCCACCACCAGCATTTGGTTGATGCGGAATTCTTCCATCACCGCCACGGCGTCCACTGCCAGCTGGTCGGGGCCGATGGTACGCGGATTCAGGTGCATGACGTCCTTGATGACGACCTTGGTGAAGTCTTGCACTTTCTCGATCATGCGGCGCAGGTCGCCGTCGGTGAACACGCCGACCGGCTTGTTCGCGGCATCGACGACGGCTGTCATGCCCATGCCCTTCTGGGTGATCTCCAGCAGGGCGTCCGGCAGGCGCGTTTCCAGGCCCACGGCCGGAATGGCGCCGTCCTTGCGCATCACGTCGCGCACATGGGTCAGCAGGCGGCGGCCCAGGGCGCCACCAGGGTGGGAACGGGCGAAATCTTCTTCCTTGAAGCCGCGCAGGTCCAGCAGGGCCACGGCAATCGCGTCGCCCAGCGCCAGCGTGACGGTGGTCGACGCGGTCGGCGCCAGGTTCATCGGGCAGGCTTCCTTTGCCACGGACACGTCCAGGTGCACGTCGGCGATCCTGGCCAGGCTGGAAGTCGGTTTGCCGGTCATGGCGATCACGTGGCCGCCCATGCGCTTGACCACCGGCAGGATGGCCATCAGTTCGGCCGCTTCGCCGGAATAGGAAATGGCGATCACCACGTCTTCCGGGGTCACCATGCCCAGGTCGCCGTGCGCCGCTTCGGCCGGATGCACGAACAGGGCCGGGGTGCCGGTGGACGCCAGGGTGGCGGCGATTTTCTTGCCGATATGGCCAGACTTGCCAATGCCGGAGACCACGACGCGCCCCTTGCATTGCAGCAACAGGGACACAGCCTGGCCCACGGTCTCGTCGTTGGCCAGGCGCGCGTTCAGCGCGGCCAGGGCGTCCGTCTCGATCTGCAGGGCCTCGCGCGCCAGTTCCAGGGCACGGGTTGCGGTCTTGGCATCAAAAGATTTCAGCATTGTTTTTTCATGGGTTACACTCATGCCCGAAGTATAGCCGAATTAGATAAGCAAAAAACTTGCCAGACAAAACAACAACGGATGTTCACGCCTCTTGAACTGACTCTCCTCCTCCTGGGCAGCGCCGTTTTGGGCGTGGTCGCCTTCCGTATGATGCATTTGCCGCCGATGCTGGGCTACCTGGCCGTCGGCATCCTGCTGGGCCCCCACGCCATGGGGCTGGCCGAGCAAAGCCACGCCACCGAGCTGCTCGGTGAATTCGGGGTGGTGTTCCTGATGTTCTCGATCGGGCTGGAATTCTCCCTGCCCAAGCTGATGGCCATGCGCTCCATCGTATTCGGCCTGGGCATGGCCCAGGTGGGGCTGACCATCGCCGCCACCATGCTGTTTGGCTGGATCATCCATTTCCTGCTGCCCCCTTCGATCCACCTGGGCTGGCAGGCGTCGTTCGCGCTGGGCGGCGCGCTGGCCATGTCGTCCACCGCGATCGTTGTCAAATTGCTCACGGAGCGGCTCGAGCTGGAAAGTGAGCATGGCCGCAAGATCATCGGCATCCTGCTGTTCCAGGACCTGGCGGTGGTGCCCCTGCTGATCCTGATCCCGGCGCTGGCCCAGAATCCTGCCGACCTGCCAAAGACGCTCGGCCTGGCGGGCCTGAAGGCTGCCGTGGTGCTGATCCTGCTGCTGTTCCTGGGCCAGAAGGTGATGCGCAAATGGTTCACCATCGTCGTGCTGCGCCGCTCGCAGGAGCTGTTCATGCTCAATCTGCTGCTGGTGACGCTGGGCGCAGCCTGGATCACCGAGCAAGCCGGTCTATCAATGGCGCTGGGCGCCTTCCTGGCGGGCATGCTGATCTCCGAGACCGAATACAAGCACCAGGTGGAGGAGGACATCAAGCCTTTCCGCGACGTGCTGCTTGGCCTGTTCTTCATCACCGTCGGCATGCTGCTGAATGCGCGCGTGGTGCTGGAAAACTGGTGGCTGGTACTGGTGCTGCTGGCCGGCCCGGTACTGCTCAAATTCACCCTGATTGCGGGCCTGGCGCGCCTGTTCGGCGCTTCCACCTCGACTTCCATGCGCACCGGCCTGGCGCTGGCGCAGGCGGGCGAATTCGGCTTCGTGCTGCTGAACGTCGTGGGCGGCATGAAGCTGGTCGATCCTTTCGTGGTGCAGGTGGTGCTGGCCTCGATGGTGCTGTCCATGCTGCTGGCGCCTTTCCTGATCGAGCAGTCGGACAAGATCGTGATGAAGTTCTCCGCCAACGAGTGGATGATGCAGTCGCTGAACCTGACCAATATCGCGGCGCGCACGATGTCGGCGCAAAAACATGTGATCGTGGCGGGCTTTGGACGCTCGGGCCAGTCGCTGGCCACCCTGCTTTCCGAGGAAAAGATTCCCTACCAGGCGCTGGACCTGGATCCTATCCGTGTGCAGGAAGCCCAGGCTGCGGGCGCCAACGTGTCCTACGGTGACGCGGCGCGGCGCGAGTCGCTGGTGGCGGCGGGCATCAAGCGCGCGTCGGCGGTGGTGATTACCTATGCTTCGACGCCTTCCGCACTGAAGGTGCTGCACCTGGTGCATGAACTGGCGCCGGAATTGCCGGTGATCGTGCGCTCGCACGACGATTCGGACCTGGACCGGTTGAAGGAAGCCGGGGCGGCGGAGGTGGTGCCGGAACTGATGGAAGGTTCGCTGATGCTGGCTTCCCATGCGCTGGTGATGCTGGGCGTGCCGCTGCGGCGCGTGGTGCATCGCGTGCAGCGGGCGCGTGAAGAGAGGTATGCATCCTTGCGCGGCTATTTCCACGGGGCCAGCGACAGCGGCGAGGAGTCGGAGATGGTGCGCCTGCATTCGGTGCCGCTGGGCGAACAGGCTTCGTGCATTGGCAAGCGTGTGCAGGACCTCGGGCTGGATGAGACGGGGGCGGAGATTTCGGCGATCCGGCGCGGGAAGACGCGCCTGGACGCGGAGCCGGGAGTAACGCTGGAGGCGGGGGATGTGGTGGTGTTGCGCGGGACGGCTGAAGAGGTGTCGCGCGCGGAAAGCGATTTGCTGGCCTAACCCAGGTTTACCGGGTTTCAGGCAGCGAACCGGATCACGCGGTTGCGCCCACCTTCTTTCGCCTGGTACAACGCCTCGTCCGCCTGCTCGATTAACTGCGCCGCCTGCTCCTCCGGCTTGGCATCGTCCGCCACCTGCGCCAGGCTGGACACCCCCACGGAGGCGGTAATCGATACCTTCACTCCATGCGACAGCTCGATCATGCTGGCGGCAATCCCGGCGCGGATCCTCTCACCGACATAGGTCGCGCTTTCCAGGTCCGCATCGATCAGCAGGACCACGAATTCCTCGCCGCCAAAGCGCGCCAGCGCATCGGACAAGCGCAATTCAGCCTTGATTCGGTTGGCCACCTCGCGCAGCACCTCATCCCCGCCGCCATGGCCCACGGTATCGTTGACCCGTTTGAAGTGATCGATATCGATGTACATGAACGACACCGGATATGACTGCCGGCGCGCGCGTGAAATCTCTTCCAGCAGGCGGCGATCCACATAGCGGCGGTTGAACACCCCGGTCAGCGCGTCGGTCAGCCCCATGTATTTCAACATCTCGTTGGAGATCACGTTCTCCAGGCAGATGGCGATGATGGACGCCATATGCTCGACGAAATCCGTGCCCAGGCTGGGCGAGAAGCGCGTCGGATCAGCGCTGCCCAGGTTCAGCGAACCAATCAGCCGCTTGTTGCGCAGCAGGGGCACCACGCCCACGCTTTGCAGGCGCACGCCCGGCTTCAGGAACTGGCGCCCGTGCTTCTGCGCGTCGAACATGCCAAGCTGTGGCTTGGGCGCGTGGCCCGGCTCGAAATCGAAAGCCAGATCCGCCACGTCGGGCACAAACACCAGGTCGGGGAACTCGGAGAAATTGACGCCCAGCTTTTCCATCACGGTGCGGATATCGTCATCCACGTCCACCAGCGTCAAGGTCACCGCATCCAGGTCGGAAATCACCGGGAGTGTACGGAAAATGGTGCCGATCAGTTCAGGAAAGCTGGCCGCGCCGACGATTTCCAGGTCGAACGCCTGGTGGCGCGTCATGATCGAGTGATTGCGTTCCGCCTGGTCGATCAGGTAGGCAAGACGGGCGCGCAGGGACTGGTTTTCCGCCGCCAGTTCCGCCTGGGAGGGTTGCTTGCCCGTGATTTTCTGCGTGATCTCCATCGCCCGCCGCCATTCACTACTAAAACGACAGTGTAACCTCGATTTGGTCGCCAACCGATAGTTTTACGCCATCACCCGTTGTAACGATTGCATTCATGCCGAAACAGATGCCGCCATCGACTTCCGGCTTGGCGCGGTAGCTTTGCAGGATATCCAGCGGGTCGGGGCCGAATTCGCCGCTGGACTGGTCCACCGAAGGCATCGGGCAGCGCGCGCAGGGTTTCACCGGCTTCAGGACAGCCTCGCCGATACGGAATTCTTCGGTGTAGTCCTCTTCGAACGCATCCAGGTCGCCGACGATCAGGTTGGCGCGGAAACGGTTCATCGGCAACGGTTCGCGCCCCTGCTGCTGCAGTTTTTCATTGAGGTCCTGCAAGGAACCGGTGCCGATCACCAGGATCGGGTAGCCGTCGGAGAACAAGGTTGGATGCTGGTCGCCATTGGTCCACTTGCCGCTGGTCAGGCGCTTGGCGTTGGCGTGGAAGCGCACCAGGCGGCATTCAATACCGAGGAATTTGCTGAACCAGGTAGCAGTGAGGTCGTCGCAATCGTAGGCCAGCACAGTATCGTCCCAGACCTGGACTTGCAGGCTCGGCGCGCTCTCCGGATCCGGCAGGCCGAGAGGGATTTCCAGCTGCAGCATACCGGGAGCGCGCAGCTCCATGGTTTCCGATTTCAGGCGCGGCACGATCAAGGCCATGCGCGGATGTTCGCGCTGGGTCAGGGCAACGCCGTTGGCGTCGACCAGCATCCATTCACGGTCGTAGATTTGTTCGGTCATCAGGCCGGCGCGGGTAAGCGTCGCGTGCTTCAGCGACAGGCCGGCGCAGGACTTGATCGGGTAGAGAGTGAGTTCGGAGATGAAGGGCATAGTGCCCGCGAGTATGGCAGAAAAAACATCGCCGTGCGTTGCACGGCGATTGTTCTTGATTACGCTTCAGCTTTCGGCTTCTTCGGCAGCTTGCTGCGGGCGGAAGGCTTGTGCGTGCCCGGCTTCTTGGCGCGCTTCGGCGCCGCAGCTTTGGCTTCGGCCGGAGCCTCCACTGCCGCCGCCTCGGCCACCACCGCAGCTTCGGCCGCGGCAGCCAGCACGGCTTCCGCCTGCTGGACCGCTTCCGCCGCTTCGGCAGCGGCTTGCGCTACTTTGCTACCGCGCGAGCTGGCCTTCTTGGCAGCCGGCTTCTTGGCCGCAGCGCGCGTGCGTTTGGCCGGAGCTTCAACCGGCGCTTCAACAACAGCCTCCACCACCGGAGCGACCTCCTCCACCACCGCCACGGCGGCAACTTCGGCATCGGCCGGAACTTCCACTGCGGCAGCAGCCGGCGCTGCATCACCCTCGCCACGGCGTCCGCGGCCGCCGCGGTTGCCGCGATTGCGGCGGCCATCGCGGCCTTCGCGCTCGCGACGCGCTTCGCCAGCCTCGCCCGGTGCAGCGGCAACCGTTTCCTCGGCACCTTCCACCGCCTCGGCAGCGACACTATCTGCCGCCGGCTCCTGCTCGCCCGCAGCCTCCGCCACAGGCAGCACTACCGGCTGGCTGCTACGGTACACGTAGGCGCCCGACTTCTCATCGCGGCCGAATTCGAGCAAACCGCGCGCCTTCATTTCTTCCAGCAGGTTGCCGAAGGTACGGAAACCGTAATACGACTCGCTGAAGTCCGGCTTGCGGCGCTTGATCGCTTCCTTCAGCACGGACGCCCAGATCTTGCCTTCGCCGCGCTCCGCCGCCAATGCGTCGAAGGTGGTGTAGGCAATTTCGATGCACTGGTTGCGGCGCTTGTCCATCTCCTCACGGCGGCGCTTCTCCTCTTCCGGCGTACGCTTGGGCTGCTGTTCGCGCGCATCGCGCGTCGCCTGGCGCTGGCGGCGCGATTCGCGCACCAGGTCGTCGTAGAAAATGAATTCGTCGCAATTAGCCACCAGCAGGTCGGAAGTCGAATCCTTGACGCCTACGCCGATCACGCGCTTGGCGTTCTCGCGCAGCTTGGACACCAGCGGCGAAAAATCGGAGTCGCCGGAAATGATGACGAAGGTGTTGACGTGGGCCTTGGTGTAGCACAGGTCCAGCGCATCGACCACCATGCGGATGTCGGCCGAGTTCTTGCCCGACAGGCGAACGTGCGGAATCTCGATCAATTCGAAGTTTGCCTCATGCATCGGGGCCTTGAAGCCCTTGTAGCGGTCCCAGTCGCAGTATGCCTTCTTGACCACGATGCTGCCCTTCAGCAGCAGGCGCTCCAGCACCGGCTTGATATCGAACTTCTCGTAGTTGGCGTCGCGGACGCCCAGTGCGACGTTTTCGAAGTCGCAGAACAGTGCCATGCTGGCGTTTTCGTTAGGTGATGCCATGGTGTTATCTATAGTGCACAATCCAACGATTATACTATTTCGCCAACATAGACCGAGGAGACACAAATGAAGCACCTGCTGATCGCCGCCGCCACCGCCCTCATGATGCACAGTGCCCTGGCAGCCGATCCCGACACTGAATTCCGCCAGCAGGTCAACGCCTTCGTCGACAGCTGGCATGACGACGCCGCCAACACGCGCCCCGACTACTGGGACAAGTTCACGCCGGACGCCGTCTTCATCGGCACCGACAAGAGCGAAGTGTGGAGCTACAAGGAATTCAAAGCCTGGGCCAAGCGCTTCTGGGACCGCAAGAAAGCATGGAGCTTCACCGCGCAAATACGCAACGTCTACTTTTCGCCGGATAAGAAATACGTGTGGTTCGATGAACAGTTGAACACACAGATGGGAACTTGCCAGGCCAGCGGTGTACTGCTCAACACCGGCAAGGGATTCAAGATCGAGCACTACCAGCTGTCGCTGGCAGTGCCCAATCCTTTGATGGATAGCTTCAGCAAAACGATCCGGGAGTTCGAAGCCAAACAGCCTTGATTCAAGGGCCGACGGCCATGATCGACATCGCCGGCGTCTGCGTCAGGCCGATCAACATCATGCCGTCCGCGCTCACCGCCATCTGACGGTACTGCAAGGCCGCACCGTTGCTCGATAATTTGAATTGTTTAAGCTGGGCGCCCTTGCTGTCGTGCAGCCAGATATCGACTGCCGTGTTAAGGCCCGCTGCCCCGCAATACACGCGGCCAAAGCTGTCGACCTTCACGCTGTTCGGGTACAAGGAGCCGCCGGGAAGGTAGTTGAGGCTCTTCAACGTCACGCCATCGTTGACGCCGCAGAAGTTCCTGCTGGCGTTGGCGGTGTAGACACGATTGCCATCCAGGCTGACTGCGACATCCGCTCCATTCGCACCGGCACTGAAGCTTCCCGCAGTAGCCACGTGGAAGGTGCCGCCGGCGATCTCGGTGAAATCAAGGTTGTACGCCAGCGTCGTTGATGGGCTCAGGAGCGTGTCCTGCACGTACAAGCGTTTGCCGTCACGGGTGGCATCCATGGCGCCGTTCAGCTGAAGGGGCACGCGCTTGCCAGTGGAAACGCGGAACGCATCGCCCGACGTCGTCAGCAGGAATTCTTCGCCATTCGGGCGCACCGAGATCAGGCGCGAAGTGGGGGTGGCGGAACGGCTCAGGGTCCAGGTGTCGAGCCTGGCCAGGGTTTGCGCATTCAATACCACGACGCTGTGGTTGCTCGTGTCGTACACATACAGGCGCTCCCCGTTCTGGCTCATCGCCATGTCACCCAGTGCTCCGAGCAGGTCGCCGCTGCTGGCGACCTTCTGGCCGGTGTATACATTGAAGACATCCAGGGTATTGCCACCGCTGTGAACGTAGACCAGGGGACGGATCGCATCAGCCAACACTTTCCAGTAGCTTCCCGCGATCTCGGTTCGTGCCAGCGGTGCCTGGCTACCCTTCCACAACGCCACGCGCACGGACTCCGGCGTGGTAATGCCAGATGAGCCGTGGGTCAGGGTCACCGTGGCATAACTGATCGCGTCGCTCGGCAGCAGGGATGGATCGCCGGTCAGGGTCAGCGTGTCGCCACTGCGGACGGCATGCAGCCAGGGCTGGTCGGAACTTGGCCACCAGTCGGTGTCGGCGGCGCCGTAGTTGTCGCTCACGGTCAAGGTGCGCACCAGGCGCGACCATCCCGGCACCGACACCATGGCCACCCCGGTTTCGGACGGCAGGAATTTCTCCTGGTCGCGGTTGACAGTCAGCGCAATCGACCTGGTCAGGGTATCGCCATTGACCTTCGCCGTCGCAGTCACCAATGCGCTCTTGCTACCGGCCGGGATAGCGTTCAGGTTGGCCGTGAACTGGACGGTGGTGCCATCCATATTGGCCACGCCCGCGTTCGCCGACGCGTTGGCCCATGCGGGCAAGGTACTGAACGCCCACGGCCAGCTGTTCTTCAAGGTGCTGAGGTACATCGTCAGCGGCTTGGCCGAGAAATCGCGCCCGTACGGGCCACCCAGGACCACGCTTTCGGACGAAGCGGAAAGCGTCGGCTTGACCAGGTTCAGCGAAACGTTGAGGCTGCGGTCGGCGGCGCCCGGCGATTGCAAGGTCAGCTTGCCGGTGTAATTGCCGCTGGCCAACGCACCCTTGGCGGGATCCACCGTCAAGCCCAACTGGCCGGGCAAGGTGCCGCTGGCGGGGTTTGCCGACAGCCAGCTGGCATCGCTGCCCGCCGTCCAGGTGCCGCCGCCATCCAGATTGAAGCTTACTTGCTGGGATGCGATCGGCGCGCCATTGATGGCCGTGAAGCTGAAGCCGCCCTGGGTCACCGTGAATGCTTTGCCGAGCGTCGTCAAGACGGCATTGAGCTCGACGCGCTTGCCATCGCTGGCCGTGACCGTGATCGCGCCCGTCTGGCTGCCGGCAACCGACTGGCTATTGTCGAACAAGACTGTAAAGGCGCCATTGCCTGTCCCGCTGGCATTTTTCAGGACCAGCCAGGGAACGTTGCTGCTAGCAGTCCAGCTAAGTTGCGTTCCGCTGACGGTCACCATTACCGGCGCCGGTGCCGGCGCTCCCATATTGACGGTCTGGCTGAGCGGAGCGCTTGCCATGGCCGTCAGGTTGGACTGGGCGGCAGCAACCGTGAACTCATATGGCAACTGGATCGGCGAGCCTGGGAAATGCTGGCTGCAAGCCTGATCTTTGCACAGGTTCACGGTGAAATTGCCTTTGTAGGAACCGGCTGCCAGTGTCGTACTGGTGTGCAAAATTGCGGTGTACTGGGTCTCGGTCTGCGCTTCGATGCGGGCGTTTGGCAGCAGCACGCCGGCGTTATCGACAATCGTCGCATACACATTGCCGCCGAAATCGGCGGGGCGGACGACGTTGGCGCTCACCATGAGCGTGCTGGTCGAGCCCGATACGAGCGAAGCAGTGGCGACACTTGGCCAGAACGACAGGGCCGGCGTGGCCGCTGGAGGTGTCGTGTTGCCGCTTCCGGTGTTGGCGCCGGTGTTGGCGCCGGGGTTGGTATTGGAAGTGGTGTTGTTAGCACCGCCGCCGCAAGCGCTCAGCAAGGCAGCACACGCCAACAAGCAGGCAGCGGCACGATTCTGAAGGATGGGGTTCAGCACGAAGAGCCTTTGTAAAATTACAAAAGCTGCAAGCTTACTTTAATGCAACTAATTAAAGTCTCACCATCTGTCACTTCGGCAAAAAAAAAGGCCGCGCAGTGCGCGGCCTTTTTCGGACAACCGTAGAAATCAGACGTTGAACAGGAAGTTCAGCACGTCGCCATCCTTGACCACGTATTCCTTGCCTTCTGCGCGCATCTTGCCCGCTTCCTTGGCGCCGGATTCACCTTTGAAGTTGATGAAGTCGTCAAAAGCGATGGTCTGGGCGCGGATGAAGCCGCGCTCGAAGTCGGTGTGGATCACGCCTGCGGCTTGCGGCGCGGTGTCGCCCACGTGGATGGTCCAGGCGCGCACTTCCTTCACGCCCGCGGTGAAGTAGGTTTGCAGGCCGAGCAGCTTGAAGCCAGCACGGATCAGCCGGTCCAGGCCAGGTTCGGCCATGCCCATGTCGGACAGGAAGGCTTCCTTGTCGGCGTCGTCCAGTTCAGCGATTTCCGCTTCGATAGCGGCGCAGATGGCCACGATAGGCGCGTTCTGTTCTTCGGCGTACTTGGTCAGCTGGTCCAGCAGCGGGTTGTTGGTGAAACCGCTGTCGGAGACGTTGGCGACGTACATGGCCGGCTTGGCGGTGATCAGGCACAGCGGCTTGATCAGCTCCATTTTTTCAGCGTCAAGACGCAGGGCGCGCACTGGCTTGGCTTCGTTCAGGTGCGGCACCAGGACTTCCAGCAGGGCCACCAGCTTGGCGGCATCCTTGTCGCCGGAGCGGGCTTTCTTCTGCTCGCGGTGGATGGCTTTTTCGACGGTGCCGAGGTCGGCCAGCGCCAGCTCGGTCTGGATCACTTCGATGTCGTCCAGCGGGGATACGCGGCCGGACACGTGCACCACATTGTCGTCTTCGAAGCAGCGCACCACGTTGACGATGGCGTCGGTTTCGCGGATGTGGGACAGGAACTGGTTGCCCAGGCCTTCGCCTTTGGAGGCGCCAGCCACCAGGCCGGCGATGTCGACGAATTCCACGATCGCCGGAACGATGCGCTCTGGCTTGACGACTTCAGCCAACTGCTTCAGGCGCGGATCAGGCACTTCCACTACGCCGACGTTGGGCTCGATGGTGCAGAACGGGTAGTTCTCGGCCGCGATGCCGGCCTTGGTCAGTGCATTGAAAAGGGTGGACTTGCCGACGTTAGGCAGGCCGACGATGCCGCATTTGAGACTCATGGAAAACCTTTAAATATAATGTTCTGCTACGGAATTTTCCGCAAATAGACCGAGATTGTACCCCAGATCATGCCCGGAACCGCCCATATTGCCCTGCTGGCCCGCTACAACGAGTGGATGAACAACAAGCTGTACGAGGCGGCGGCCAAGCTGCCGCCCGGTGAGCTGGAGGCGGACCGCAAGGCCTTTTTCGGCTCCCTGCTGGCGACCCTGAACCATATCGCCGTCGCCGATACCATCTGGCTCAAGCGTTTCGCCAGCCACCCGCGCTTTGCCACCGCGCTGGCGCCGATTGCCGCCCTGCCCGCGCCGGCGACGCTGGACCAGATGCTGTTCGACTCCCTGGAAGGCCTGCGCGAGCGGCGCGCCTTCCTGGACAGCCAAGTGCTGGCATGGACGCCCTCGCTGCACGAGGAGGACCTGGATGCGGTCATCTCTTACCACCGCTATAACGGCGACGCCCATCACAAATCCCTGGGGCAGTTGCTGCTGCATTTCTTTAACCACCAGACCCATCATCGCGGCCAGGCCAGCACCTTGCTGTCCCAGGCGGGCATCGACGTCGGCGTGACCGATTTGCTGATGCTGGTGCCTGAAGCCGCGCTTTAACCGGGGATCGAATCCTGATACGCCTCTGGGCGGCTGGCGATACGGGTATCGCCAGGGCTTGCACTATTGTTACCGCTGGCAAATAATGCCAAGAGAACAACAGAGGGGGCAATCATGGATTTGCTTTGGTTTATCGTTCTGGCGCTCGTCGCTCGCTGGGCCTGGCTGGCCCGGCGCGATGCGCGCCAGGCCCGCGAGCACGCGCTCCAACTGCAGCGCGATCTTGCTGCGGTGGAGATCGCGCTGTTCGAGCTCCAGCACCTGCCAGCGGCCGCACCGCCGCCCGCCGCTGCCGCTGCGACCGCCGCCGCATCGGCAGAAAGCTTGGCGCCCGCAATCACCGTGCCGCCGGCCACACAGCAGCCCGCCGTCCCGACGCCGGTGCAAGCCGCCGAGCGCGAACCGCTGGTTGCCCGCGCCGTCGTCACGCCGCCGCTTGCTTCCACCGCGGCCCCGCCCCAGTCGGCGCAGGCAGAAAACTCGCGCATCGCCCCTGTCGACGAAGAAGACTTGCTCGAGCGCGCGGCAAAAGTCGCGAGCACGCCAGACGAAGCCTGGGCAGCCGCCAAGGAAGCCGCGCGCAACGACGCGCCGCCGGCACGCCCGCCCGCCCCACCACAACCGCCACGGCAGCCGCCAAGCGAGCCGCCGGCCTGGTTCAAGGCCGCCCGCAACTGGCTGTTTGAAGGCAACCTGGTTGCCAAGATCGGCCTGCTGATTCTCTTCATCGGCGTCAGCTTCCTGCTCAAATATGCCGCCGCCCGCATCACGGTTCCGATCGAACTGCGCCTGGCCGGCATCGTGCTGGTCGACCTGGCTGCATTGGCCTGGGCCTGGCGCATCCGCAACAGCAACCAGGGCGTCAGCCTGCCGCTGCAAGGCACGTGCATGGCCGTGCTGATGCTGGTGGTCTTTGGCGCCTTCCGCATTTACCACCTGATCCCCGGCGGCATGGCCTTCGCCATGCTGTTCCTGCTCACCATCGGCACCTGTTTGCTGGCCGTGCTGCAGAACGCCCAATGGCTGGCCATCTTCGGCATCGTCGGCGGCTTTGCGGCGCCTATCCTGGCGTCCACCGGCCAGGGCAGCCACATTGCCCTGTTCAGCTACTACGCCCTGCTCAATGCCGGCATCCTGGCCATTGCGCTGATCCGCTCCTGGCGCGCGCTGAACCTGCTCGGCTTCGTGTTCACCTTCGCCATCGGCACGGCCTGGGGGGTGCTGCGCTATGAGCCGCAGTTCTACGCGTCCGCGCAAAGCTTCCTCGCGCTGTTCTTCCTCTACTACGTCGGCATCGCCGTCGCGTATGCCCACCTCGAAGCGCCCAAGCTGAAAAGCTATGTCGACGGCACCCTGGTGTTCGGCACGCCGATGCTGGCGGCCAGCCTGCAATTCGGGCTGGTGAAAGGCTTCGAGTTCGGCATGGCCTACTCCGCCCTCGTTCTCGGCCTGTTCTACGGTGTCCTGTCGATGGTCCTGCAGCGCCGCCGCGCCACCTACGGCTTGCTGGTGGACGCCTTCACTGCGCTGGCCGTGGTGTTCGGCACGCTGGCGATTCCGATGGCGCTCGATGGCCGCTGGACTTCCGCCGCCTGGGCACTGGAAGGCGCCGGCATTGTCTGGATTGGGCTGCGCCAGCGCCAGCCGCTGGCCTGGGGCTTCGGCCTGCTGGTGCAACTGGGCGCGTGGCTCAGCTTCGTCGGCGCCATCACCGGCCTGGACAAGGAAGCCGCGCTGCATTCGAACCTTTGGCTTGGCTTCCTGCTGCTGGCGATCAGCGCCTGCATCATGGCCATGCGCTTCCGCAGCCATTCCGAGCAAAACGGCAGCGGCAGCCTGGCTTTGCTGGGCGGCTTGTTCCTGGCCGGCTCCGCAGCGTGGCTGATCGGCGGCGCCTGGACCGAAGTCGTGCTGCGCACTAGCGGAACCCTGCAAGCCAACCTGCTGGTAGCCAGCGCCCTTGGCGCAGCCGTCGTGATGGCCTTGATCGGGCGCAGGCTGGCCTGGCCATTGGCGCGCGCATTGGGCATGGCGGCGCAGTTGCTGGCCGGCCTGGTGCTCGCCTTCCTGGTCACGCGCGACGGGCAGATCGCCCCTGTGTCCCCGGACTTGTTCGCCACCCCTATCGTCGGCAGCGTGATGCTGCTCGTGGGTGCGCTGTTTACTGCCTTGATGCTGAAACGCCATGGCGAACAGACACAGATGTCAAACGCGGTGCTCGCCTACGCCGGCATGTGGTGGCTGTTCGTGGTCGCACCAACGTTTTCCAACTGGCTGCTGGCCCACTACGAAATCTTCACCACCGGCACTTTCGACCCGTATAGCATGCTACGCGCAAGCGCTTATAGCCTGCTGATCGCAGCCACGACGCCATTGGTCCTCAACGTGGCGACGCGCCTGCAATGGCCGGCGCTGAATTCCGCAGCGATTCCTGCCTGGCTGCTGTTCGGCGTTTCGACCGTGTCCATGCTCGGCGTGCTGTATGGCCGTGGCGGCATGCCGGCCGGCGAAGAGTGGGCCGCCTATATTGCATTGTGGCTGCTGTCTGAATGGTTGATGCGCAGCGCCTCCTTGCCGCAGGCCGCCTTGGTACTGCTGCATACCGTGCGCACAACCGGGCCATGGCTGATGATCTGGCCGGTCGGCGCCTACTGGATTTCGCGCGGGCTGGAAGGCAGCGGCGCCGATCCGGCCTGGGCCAACTTCCTGCCGGCCTGGCTCATGATGGGCGGCCTTGCCTGGGTGATGCGCCGCGTGCGCGCCGATGGCTGGCCGGTCAAGCCTGTCGCCGCATGGTACCGCGACGTGCTGCTGCCGCTGGGCTGCGCGTGGTCGCTGCTGTTGGTGGCCGTGTGGAACCTGACCCAAGATGGCGCCATGGCGCCGCTGCCCTATGTTCCATTGGCCAACCCGCTCGACCTGACCAGCGTGTTCGCACTCCTGCTGTCGATCGCCGCCTATCGCTTGCAGCGCGACGTGCTGGAGCCTTACCGCCCGCAGTTGCTGGCTGCCGCCTCGCTGGTGGCCTATGCCTGGTTCAACCTGGCGCTGCTGCGCACGGTATCGAATTACATGAACGTGCCTTACAAGTTCGACGAGCTGTTCGCATCGCAGTTCGTGCAGGCGATGCTGTCGCTGGTGTGGAGCGTGACGGCACTGGTGCTCATGCGCATGGCAGCGCGCAGGCAGGAGCGCAAGCTGTGGATCGCCGGCGCCGTGCTGCTCGGCGTGGTGGTGGCCAAGCTGTTCCTGGTCGACCTGTCGAACGTAGGCGGCGTGGAACGCATCGTATCCTTCCTCGGCGTTGGTGCGCTGATGGTCGGCATCGGCTATCTCGCCCCCTACCCGTCGGAGCGCGACGGCGAGACGCGCAAGGAGGCAGCATGAACGCCCTGCTCTTCGCCGCCGCGGTCGCCGCGGCGGCGCCAAGCGACGTGCCGCAGGATTACACGCACGTGATCCCGCTGGCGATCAACGGAAAGCCAAGCGTGGTGCAGCTCCAACTGCCGCGCGACGCCTACCTGAACGCACGCTCGCCGTCGCTCAACGACCTGCGGGTGTTCGATGCCAACGGCGTGCCGCAGCCATTCGCGCTGCGCCATCCGGAGGCAGCTCCCACGGTCACGCAACGCGCGCTTCCGGTGCGCATCTTCCCCGTGATGGCCGAACGCACGGATGCGCCGCTGGCAGGGCTGGAGGTGAACATTGGCACCGATGGCCGCATGGTGTCGGTGCACCTGCCTGCAGCGCGCGATACCGCGACGCCGCGGGCGCCGCAACGACTGGCCGGGCTGGTGCTCGATTTGCGGCAGGACGGCAGCGCGGAACCTCCCCTGATCGATGCGCTGCATTTCACGCTGCCGCCCGGCCGCACCACCTACACGGGCCAGGTGTGGCTGGGGGCCAGCGACGACTTGAAGCGCTGGGATGCAGTAGGCGTCGCTGAATTGAGTTGGCTCGCCAATGACAGCGCCGAAACCCTGGCCAACGACAAACTCGAATTCCCGGCGCGCCCAATGCGCTATGCACGACTGAGCTGGCGTGGTGGCGAACCCCTGCAATTCGCCGGCATCAGCGCACAGTCACCGGTGCAGGGCACGGTAGCGGCGCCCACGGAATCGCTGCTGCTGCCGGCGCAGCAAGGCCGCGAAGCGCGCGACCTTCAGTACGCCATACCTGCCGGCGTCACGCCGCAACGCGTTGGCCTGCAAATCGACAGCGGCAACGTGGTGTTGCCCGCCATGCTCGGCAACTACGTCGAAATGCGCCGCTCCGGCCAGTTCCGTTTTGAACCCGCTGTGCGCACCACCTTCTATCGTCTTGAGCAGGATGGCAAGGCGCGCACCTCGGGAGATATCGCGGTACCGTCCTGGCTGGGCCCGCGCTGGGTGCTGCGTTTCGACCAGCCGCTTGCAAGCAAGCCGGCCCTGCGCGTGAGCTGGGAACCGTCGACGCTGGTGTTCGTCGCAGGCGGCTCAGCGCCCTATTCGCTTGCAGTGGGGCGCGACAAAGCAGCACCGGCAGCGCGCGACATCGGGGAAGTGGCGCCTGGCTTCACACCGGCGGAACTGCGCAAACTCGATCGCGCCAGCGCCGGCCCGGCGCAGGCGCAGACGGAAGCGCTGGCCACTGCCGCCAAACGCGCAGTGGCCGACAACAGCTCCGTCCAGCGCCGCCTCATGGTCTTGTGGGGCGTGCTGTTGCTGGGCGTGGCGGTGGTGGCAGGGATGGTGTGGCGCCTTCTGCGCCAGGCGGGCAGCACCACTTAAGGCGTGTGCAGCTCCATCGTCGCCTTGGTGAAATCACCGGCGACGGCGGTGGGGATGATGCGCAGGGCTTTTTCGATCGCTTCTTCGATCAGCAATTGCTCTTCGCGGCGCGGGCGGTGCAGCACGAAATCCGCCACCGGCTGGTTCAGGTTCAGCGTGCGCGGGTGGCCGATGCCGATGCGCAGGCGCCAGTAATCCTGGGTGCCCAGGGCGGAGGTGATGTCCTTCAAGCCGTTATGGCCGCCGGATGATCCGCCCTTCTTCAACTTGGCTGCGCCTGGCGGCAAGTCAAGCTCGTCATGCACCACCAGCACTTCATCCGGCTGGATCTTGTAGAAGCGCGCGATCGCGCCAACCGACTGGCCGGAACGGTTCATATAGGTCTGCGGTTCCAGCAGCCAAAGCTGGTTGCCGCCGATGATGGTCTTGGCCACCATGGCGTTAAAGCCCGACTCGCGCTGCAGGCGCGCATTCGGCAGCGAGTTGGCGAGATTGTCCACCAGCCAGAAGCCGGCGTTGTGGCGGGTTTGTTCGTATTCGGCGCCGGGATTTCCGAGGCCAACGATCAGGCGGATGGGCATGGTCGTGCGGTTGCGAGTGCAAAACCGCAGATTATACCCGCGCCTTCATCCGAGCAGCCCGCGCGCCAGCAATGCCAGTTCGCCGATCACGCAGCGCGCCTTGAGCAGGTGCACAAGATGCTGCGAAACTATTTCGGCGGCGGGTTGTCCGCGTTCCAGGTGTCGCGCCAATAGATCCACTTGCCGTTGACTTTCTTGTTCACGGACAGGAACTTGCCGGTTTCGATCACCTTGCCGTCCTTGTCCTTCACCATATAGCTGCCGGACGACCAGCCCAGGTTGCCGCTGGCGCCGCCGTCGGAGACCTCGCCGAAGCTGAACACCATGCCCGCCTTGCCTGCGCCCTGCGCCTCCTTCACCAGGAAATCGCGGATTGCGGCACGGCCCTTCACTGCCGGCGCGCCGGGCGGCATCAGAACCGCATTCTCGTCATACAGCCTGGCAATCGCATCGCCATCGGCGCCGGCAAACGCCTTCAGCCAATTCTGGTCGAGGGCCTTGATCCCCGCCATCTCCGCCTTGGCATCCGCTGCAAACACCGGCGCCGCGCACACGGCAGCCAGCACCATCACCCCTGCAAGTTGCACTTTCATTGGGCAGCCCTCCTTGTGGTGAATTGTCCTCTCAGCATAGACTACCTGGCGTTACTGTCCACCCATTACCCCAAGATGCTTGCCAGCCTGATGTTTGCCGCCGCTTTGGCGACTGCGGCCGAACCGAAACAGATTTACCAGATGTCGCCGCAGGAAGCCGGCGCCTTCATTGCCGAAGAACGGCGCACCGAGCCCGACCTGCGCAAGCGCATCGCCGCCATCGGCCGCCGCAATATCGGCCAGCCGTACAAGCTGAACTTGCTGGGTGAATTTCCTTACGAAGCACACGACACGCTGCCCATGTACAGCCTGGAAGCCAGCGACTGCCTGGTGTTCGCCGAGCACACGTACGCGATGGCGCTCAGCGCCTCATGGGAAGAATTCTTCTGGACGCTGCAGCGCATCCGCTACAAGGATGGCGTGATCGGCGTCGCCAGCCGCAACCACTATATGGAAGTGGACTGGAACATCAACAACCGCTGGCTGCTGACCGACACCAGCGATGGCGCCAGCTACGCCATGCGCGTCGACCGCGCCCAGTTCCTGAAAAGCCAGCACCACGTGCAGCGCGACATCCCGGTGCAGGATACGGTGGAGGCATACCTGCCCGTCGAGCGCGCAATGCAGGAATTCGGCGCGCTGGGCGAAGGCGATTTGGTGGAAGTGGTGTCGCATCGCAGGGGCCAGGCCATGGTGACGCACGTCGGCCTGGTCGTGCTGGATGCCCAGGGCCAGCGCCGCTCCTGCACTCCTCGGCGCCGGCTGTGCGCGAAGAGCCCTTCGAAGCCTTCATCGCCCGCACGCAGGCGCGAGCCAACAACGGACTGCTGGGCTTTAAATTCCTGCGCCTGAACGAGCACATCAAGGTGCCGCCCGCAGCACCGCAACCCCGCCCCGGCGAATAAAAAAGGGGACGTACCCCTTTAAAAGACGGAAAAAAAGGGACGTACCCTTCTTTAAAAAGGGTACGTCCCCATTTTTTATTGCAGCGAAAGAGGATTACTCTTTGGCGGCGGCGGCTTCAGCAGCAACAGCGCCGGCTGGCACGGATGCGGTGGCGATGGTGGCATCGGAACCGTGGGTCACGATGGTCACGCCTTTTGGCAGCTTCAGCTGGGAAGCGTGGATCGACTGGCCAACGTCCATAGCGGACAGGTCAACGGTCAGGAACTCTGGCAGGTCAGCTGGCAGGCAGGAGATTTCGATCTCGTTGGCCACGTGGCTGATGGTTGCGGAGTGCAGTTTCACAGCTGGGGAAACTTCAGCGTTTTCGAAGTGCAGGGCAACTTTCACGTGCAGTGGCTTGTTGGCGTCAACGCGCTGGAAGTCAGCGTGCAGAACCAGTTGCTTGAACGCGTGCATCTGGAAGTCACGCAGCAGCACTTTCTGTACGGCGCCGTCGATTTCCATGTCCAGGATGGACGAGTGGAAAGCTTCTTTTTTCAGCGCGTGGAACAGTGCGTTGT
>Ga0102591_1002124_pt1 | contig 22968 bp, 17 predicted proteins | sample AraplaCol_mCL_r2_2_FD_76860 | JGI IMG/M metagenome (GOLD analysis project Ga0102591, IMG submission 76860) | Arabidopsis root microbial communities from North Carolina, USA - plate scrape MF_Col_mCL_r2 (SPADES assembly) (version 2) | ecosystem: Host-associated > Plants > Roots > Endosphere... | reverse complement strand
CGCCGCCATCGTGTTCTTCGCCTTCTTCGGGTTCGACGCCGTCTCGACCTCGGCCGAGGAGGTCAAGAACCCCAAGCGCGACCTGACCATCGGCATCATCGGCTCGATGGTGATCTGCACTGTGATCTACATGCTGGTCGCCGCCTGCGCGGTGGGGGCCTGGCCGTACGCCCAGTTCGCCGGCTCGAGCGAGCCTCTGGCGTTCATCCTGCGGGGGCTGGGCCATCCGGCCGCCGCCTTCGGCATCGCCGCGGCCGCCATCATCGCCCTGCCCAGCGTCATCCTGGTGATGATGTTCGGCCAGACCCGGGTGTTCTTCGTCATGGCCCGCGACGGCCTGCTGCCGCGCGGCCTGGGCCGGCTCCACGCCAAGAGCGGCGCGCCGGTCACCCTGACTCTGATCACCGGCGTGGCCGTGGCCCTGGTCGGCGGTTTCCTGCCGCTGGCCCAGATCGCCGAGCTATCCAACGCCGGCACCCTGCTGGCGTTCATCTGCGTGGCGGTCTGCCTGATGGTGCTGCGCGTGCGGCGGCCCGACCTGCCGCGCCTGTTCCGCTGCCCCGCGGCGTGGATCGTCGCGCCGCTGGCGGTGATCGGCTGTCTCTACTTCATGATCAGCCTGCCGATGGCGACCTTGATCCGCTTCCTGGCGTGGAACGCGATCGGCCTGGTCGTCTACCTGGTCTACAGCCGACGTACGAGTCTGCTGGCGCGGGGCGTCGAGGCGCCGGCGCTGCGAGAGGGGGTGTGAGTCCGGCTCGGCGTTAGGGCGGCGCTCGATGCCCTGACGACACGAACACGCCGCGTTTCCCGCACCGCGACGCCGTCCGCGAAAAGACGCCGAACACGATCACGGTGGGAGGCGGACGCGCGTCCGTGTGCTAGCTACGACTCGCGCGTTCCGATTTTTGATCTTGCGTTTCAAAAATCAAATTGTCAGATAAATAGGACAAGAACGCGTCGAGCGACGGACGGGATAGATGCCAGCAGTCAGTATCGTAACGGCGGTGGAGCACGGCTGTGCTCCGCTGGCTGCGCTCGCGCCGGGGCGCGCGCTTTGACCTACGACAAGGTTTTCTACGCCACCCATCCGGCGATGATGGCCGGCGCGAGCAATCAGGATCTGCGCGACCGCTACCTGATCGAGGGCCTGTTCGTCGAAGGCGCCGTCAAACTCAACTATCTCCACCAGGAACGCCTGGTGATCGGCGGCGCGTTTCCGGTGGCGACGAGCCTGGCTCTCCCGGCCCAGTCCGAGCCGCCGTCGGAAGCCGGAAGGCCCCTTCTGGCCAGCCGCGAAATGGGCGTCGTCAATGTCGGGCAGGGGACCGGTCGCGTCGTCGTCGACGGCGAGGCCTTCATGCTCGAGCCGCTGGACGCGCTCTACATCACCCGCGGCGCGGCCAACGTGCGCTTCGAGAGCGTCGAGACGGCCAGCCCCGCCCGGTTCTATCTGGCCTCCACGCCCGCCCATGCGGGCTTCGAGACCAAGAAGATCTCCACGGCGACGGCCATTCCGTTGGAGCGGGGCTCGCGCGAGGGCGCCAACCATCGGATCATCTACCAACTGGTGGTGCCGGGCGTCTGCGCCTCGGCCCAGCTGCTGCTCGGCCTGACCATCCTACAGCCCGGCAGCGTCTGGAACACCATGCCGCCGCATCTGCACGACCGCCGCTCGGAGGCCTATTTCTACTTCCGTCTCGGGGACGAGCGGGCGATGCATTTCATGGGCGAGCCCGACGCGATGCGCTCCTTGGTCATCGCCGACGAACAGGCGGTGATCTGTCCGCCCTGGTCGGTCCATACCGGAGTCGGCTCCGGCAGCTACGCCTTCATCTGGGCGATGGGCGGCGAAAACCTCGACTATGGCGACATGAACGTGCTCGACATCTGCCAGCTACGGTAAGGCTGGAAACAACAAGACGAGGCCGGGCAACGAACCCGGTCGCACACGGAGGAAAGAGATGCAGCGAGTTTCCCGGAAGGCGATTGGGGCGGCGATCGGGACGGCGGCTCTGCTGGCGACGCTCTCGCCATGGGCCGCCTGGTCCGCGCCCGCGCAACCGCCGGCGGCGATGCAGCCGCCGGCCGTTCCCTATGCGCGCGCCGACGTCCTCCGCCTGGCCGAGAAGGTCGCCGACTACCAGCTGGCCACCATGGCGGCGGGCTACATCCCGCCCAACACCTCGCGCGACACGGCCGATCCGAAGGGATGGGTGCAAGGCGCGCTGTTCGTCGGCCTGCGCGACCTGGCCGACCGGTCGGACAATTCGGCCTACCGTCAGGCGATCCTGGCGCGGGGCCTGGCCAACCAGTGGGAGCTGGGCAAGCGGTTCTATCACGCCGACGAGCACGTGATCGGGCAGGCCTACCTCTGGGCCGCGCGCCACGGCGGCGGGGACGCGGCGATCGCGCCCTTGCGCCAGCGCTTCGACGCCATCCTGACCTATCCGCCCAAGGTCGGGCTGGAGCACGCCGAATATACCGACCCGCGTGGCGTCGACTGCGACCAGCGCTGGTGCTGGAGCGACGCGCTGTTCATGGCGCCGGCGACCTGGTTCGAGCTGAGCACGGTCACCGGCGATCCGCGTTACGCCGCCTATGCGCGCAAGGAGTTCGCGGCGGCCACCGACTTCCTCTACGACAAGGATGAGCACCTCTATTATCGGGACTCGCGGTTCTTCACGCGCCGGGGCCCCAATGGCGAGAAGGTGTTCTGGAGTCGGGGCGACGGCTGGGTGTTCGCGGGCCTGGCCCGTATCATCCCGTTGCTGCCGGCCGGCGATCCGGACCGCGTTCGGATGGAGACCGTCTTCAAGGAGATGGCCGGCAAGCTGAAGGCGATCCAGAAGCCGGACGGCTACTGGTCGCCGTCGCTGCTGTCCGATCCCACCAAGTCGCCACCGGAATCCAGCGGCACGGCCTTCTTCACCTACGGCATGGCCTGGGGCCTGAAGGCGGGATTACTCGACCGTTCCACTTACGAGCCCGTCGCGCGCAAGGGCTGGACCGCCCTGACCCGCGCCGTGCACCCGGACGGCAAGTTCGGCTACGTCCAGCCCGTCTCCGATCGTCCGGAGAGCGTCAGCTACGACGACACCCAGTTCTACGGCGTCGGCGCCTTCCTTCTGGCGGCGACGGCGATGGCGGATCTGGACCTCAAGCCGGTTCGATAGGGGCGACCATGCACAAGCGCGATTTCATGAAGGCCGCCCTCGTCGGCGCCGCGTCCCTGGGCACCGGCGCGGCCGAGGCCGCCAAGCCGGCCAAGGCCCCGATCGACGACCGCGCCTATATGGCCGGCCTGCTGGAAAAGATCGCCAGTCCGGTCCTGTCGGTGATGTCCAAGGGCGAGCTGAAGAAGACCTTCCCGCTGGAGCTCAGCCCCACCTGGGACGGGCGCGAGTCGGGCGTGGCCTATCTGGAATGTTTCGGCCGCATGATCTCGGGCCTGTCGCCGTGGCTGAGCCTGCCGCAGGACGACACCGCCGAGGGCAAGGTCCGCAAGCGGCTCACCGACCAAGCGTTGCAGGCCTATGCGCACGCCGTGGATCCGGCCAGCCCGGACTATCTGCTCTGGCGCGGCCACGGCCAGGCCCTGGTCGATTCCGCCTATTTCACCCAGGCCCTGCTGCGCGCGCCCAAGGCGCTGTGGGACCCGCTGGACGCGACCACCAAGAAGCGCATCGTCGAGGAGATCAAGGGCCTGCGCCGGGTCAATCCGCCGTTCATCAACTGGCTGCTGTTCGCGGCCATGAACGAGGCCTTTCTGCTCCAGATCGGCGAGGAATCCGATCCGATGCGGCTCAACACCGCCGTGCGCATGATCGACCAGTGGTACGTCGGCGACGGCTGGATCAAGGACGGCTCGACGTTCCACTTCGACTATTACGGCTCGTTCGTGATGCATCCGATGATGATCCAGGTGCTGGAGATCATGGAGGCCCACAAGGCGCCGTTCTGGAAGGACGACCTGACCAAGTGGCGCGAACTGGCCGTCAAGCGGGCCCAGCGCTACAGCGAGCACCTGGAGCGGTTCGTCTCGCCCGAGGGGACCTTCCCGCCGTTCGGCCGATCGCTGACCTATCGCACGGCCGTGTTCCAGCCCCTGGCCCTGCTGGCCTGGCGCAAGCAATTGCCGGCCAAGCTGTCGGAGGGGCAGGTGAGGGCGGCGCTGGTCGCCGCGCACAAGGCCGTGTTCACCCAGCCCAGCAACTTCACTCAGGATGGTTTCCTGACCATCGGCTTCGTGGGCCACAACCCGGCCCTGGGCGACTGGTATTCGAACAACGGCAGCATGTACGTCACCACGGAAGGCTTCCTGGCCCTGGGCTTGCCGGCGTCGGACGGCTTCTGGACCACGCCCTCGGCGCCCTGGACCCAGAAGCTGGCGTTCGCCGGGCAGCCGTTCCAAAAAGACTATGCGGTCGACTATTGAGCGGAATGGCGGCCTTGGGGCGGCCATTGCATTCTGGCCTTGGAGCCGTATCACTATTCGGTACGGCGCACGGCAATGTCGCGGTGGGCCCGCGTGAACGGTTGATATGACGGACATCGCCCCGATGGACGCGGACGAGGCGTCCTCGCCCCGAACGAGCGCCGGCGCCCAGACCCTGTTCAAGGGCCTCGAGGTGCTCAGCCGCGTGGCCAAGGGCGACACGACGCTGGGCAAGATGGCCAAGTCGCTGGATCTGAACAAGACGACCGTGCACCGCCTGGCCTCCACCCTGGTCGAGGCCGGCTTCCTGTCGTTCTCGCCGCGGGAAGGCTATGCGCTGGGGACCAAGCTGCTGGAGCTCGGTTACGCCGCCTCGCAGCAGATCACGCTCACCCGCGTCAGCCACGAGCACCTGCGTCAGCTGTCGCTGGACACGGGCGACACGGTCAATCTGGGCGTCCTCGACCGCGACCAGGTGCATTATATCGACAAGATCCCGGGGACGCGGCGCATCGAGGTGCGATGCGTGATCGGCGAGCGGCAACCCTTGCGGCATACGGGCCTGGGCAAGGCGCTGTTGTTGGACGAGGGCGAAGATTTCCTGCGCGAAGTGTTCCAGCGCGAGGCCGCGATCCTCCCCCGCTATCGCTACGATCTCCGCCAATGGCTCGACGTCATGGCCCGGTATCGCGCGCTCGGTTACGCGCTGGATCTCGACGAGAACGAGGACCACATCCGGTGCGTCGCCGCGCCGATCCGCGACATTGGCGGCAAGATCGTCGCCGCCGTTTCCGTGTCCTCGGTCGCCCAATACATGGACGACGCCCGGATCGAGACCGTGGCGGCCTATGTCAAGGAAACGACCCTGAAGATCAGCGCCGAGTTCGGCTACCGCTGAGGCGCGATTCGGTTGTTGGCTCGCGCTGCCGCCGGCTCGGCGCGGCCTTTTCGCGATACCCAAAACCGTCATTTCATGTTGCTGGCGCGCAACAATGATCGCTGAAACGCGCCTTAACCTGAAAAATCATACAAATGCCGTTCCTCTATATGTTGGCGCGCTTCGCTATGTGTTACGCCTGACGTCAGAAGCGAAAAGCTCGATCGTGAGGAAACATGCCTAGACCGATGAAGCGGGGCTCAACCGCTTAGCGCGCACCTGCGTTTGTTCTCGAATTTGAAACACGCCGCCGTTGGCGGACAGCTCCCTCGATCGAGGGGGACGGGAAACTGCGCGGCCGAAAAGCGCCGCGAGGGGAGGGACACCATGAAGAAGCAACTGCTGCTGACGACGATTCTGGCCTTGGGAATGGGCGGCGTCGCGACGACGGCCTGGGCCCAGGACGCGGCCTCGGCCCGCGACACCGCCAAGGCCAGCGACACGCGGAACGACGCGGCGAACGACACCATCGAGGAGGTGGTCGTCACCGGCTTTCGGTCGTCGCTGCAAAAGTCGCTGGGCCTGAAGAAGGAAGCGATCGGCGTCCGGGACTCGATCGTGGCCGAGGACATCGGCAAGTTCCCCGAGGCCAACGTCGCCGAGGCCCTGCAGCGCATCCCCGGCGTCTATCTGGGTCGCGACGGCGCCTCCAACGAAGGTCAGCGGATCTCGATCCGCGGCCTGGGCTCGGACTACAACGTCACGACCATCAACGGCGCGCCGGTGCGGACGACCTCGTCCAGCAACGTCGGCGGCTCGTCGCGCGACTTCAACTACGACGTCTTCGCTTCCGAACTGTTCGGGCGGGTCGACTTCTACAAGACGCCGCTGGCCGAGCTGGAAGAAGGCGGGATCGGCGGGGTCGTCGACCTGCAGACGCCGCGTCCGTTCGATCATCCGGGACGCGCCATCCGCTATCAGGTGGTGGGGTCCTACAACGACAAGTCCAAGCACCTGGATCCGGCCGGCTTCGCCCTGATCTCCAACACCTGGGGCAATTTCGGCGCCCTGCTGGCTGTGGCCCATTCCCAGAGCGTCAACAACCGCTCGGGCTTCGAGGCCACGGGCGGCTACAACAGTCACGCCCTGGGCAGCCAGTCGCCGAACAAGGGGCCGTTCGCGGTCACGCTGGACTTCGCCGACCCGCGCTACAATCCCGGCAGCCTGACGCGAGCCCAGATCGAGAACGGCTATCTGCCGCGCTTCTATCGCTACTACGGCGGCGAGAACACGCGTGAGCGCACCGGCGCCGTCGGGTCGCTGCAGTACCAGAACGACAAGCTGAACATCAGCGTCGACGGCCTCTATTCGAAGCTGACCGACTCGCTGGACGAGTACACCTTCGGCCTGCCGATCCGGAATTCGAAGACCACCAACACGGCCGCCCAGGCCGGCGCGCCGGGCCACAACGGCCTCGTGCCGATCAACGTCACCCTGGATCCGAAGTCGAACCTGCTGGAGGGCACGTTCGGCAACACGTCCTATCTGGGTGAGAGCTACTTCTACAACGCCGAGACCGAGTTCAAGATGGTCTCGTTCAACGCCAACTATCAGCTGACCGACCGCCTGAAGCTGACCGCGCAGGGCAGCCTGAGCAAGAGCGACGCCTTCTTCACTGGCAACCGTCTGCTCACCAACCTGTACGGTGTGACCTCGACGATCGACTTCACCGACGACCACGTCTATCCGGCCCTGTCGGCGCCCGGCGTCGACTTCACCAACCCGGCCAACTACCAGGACTTCGGCGTCGGCTTCGACTGGCGCCGCGAGGTCGACAGGGAAAAGACGGCCAAGTTCATCGCCGACTACGACTACGGCCTGTTCGGCGTGGAAGGTCACCTGAAGGGCGGCCTGTCCTACGTCTCGACGAAGAAGAACACGACCAAGCGCAACGCGACGGCCGCGGGCACCGCCAAGCTCAATTCGATCGGCGCCGCCGGCCTGCGCGCGGCCATGCTGCACGACGTGCCGATCGACCACCTGGTGATCGGATCGGGTTATCCGCAGGCCTGGGCGACCTTCGACCGCGCCTACATGATGAGCACCTTCGACCCGATCAACACGGCCAAGGCCACGCCGCCCGACTTCAACGCCAGCTTCGGCGCCGAGGAAGAGATCAAGACGGCGTTCATCCAGACCGACCTCAAGGGCCAGGTCTTCGACCGCACCCTGCGGGTCAATGTCGGGGTGCGCTATTCCGAGACCAACACCGACATCGACAACTACCTGCGCAAGACCGACGGGACGGTGACGACCTATGTGCCCAACAAGGCCGACGGTTCGTACAAGAACACCCTGCCGTCGGCCAGCTTCGCCTACGACCTGACCGACAAGCTCACCTGGCGTGGGTCGTGGGGCAAGACGATCACTCGCGCCTCGCTGTCGATCATCGCCGGCAACACGGTCATCCCCAACATCTACGACACGCGCGCGACGTCGGGGAATCCGGACCTGCTGCCCCAGATCTCGACCAACTACGACACCGGCGTGGAGTGGTACTTCGGGCGCGGCGGCATTCTCAGCGCCGGGTTCTTCAAGAAGGAGCTGAAGGACACCACGGTGTCGACGACGACCACCGTGCCGTTCTCGTCCTTGGGCCTGCCGGATACCGCCCTCGGGCCGATCTTCCAGAATCCGGCGACCGGCAAGGTCGATCCGAACCTGCCGATCACCCTGGCGACCTACTATAACCAGGGCACGATCAAGCTGGACGGCTACGAACTGGCCTATCAGCAGTCGTTCGACTTCCTGCCGGGGATCTGGAGCGGCCTGGGCGCCTTGGCCAGCTTCACCCACGTCAACACGTCCGGCTACAACTACACCACCACCGGCGGAAAGATCATCAACGTCAACACGGTGCCGAAGTACTCGTACAGCCTGACCGGCTATTACGAGAAGGGGCCGTTCGGTCTTCGCCTGTCCTACAACTACAAGGCCAAGAACATCATCGAGACGACCAACAACGGTTCGGACCTACAGCGCTGGCACGCCGGTTCCGGGTTCCTCGATGGCAACGTGACCTACAAGATCAACGACAGCATCGAGGTGCGCCTAGACGCGCTGAACCTGACCAACGCCCTGACCTGGGACTATTTCGACGACGTCAGCGGTCGCTATGGCGACGGCCGCAAGTCGCGGATGGACTACGCCAAGTTCAATGGTCGGACGATCAAGTTCGGCGTGCGCGGCAAGTTCTAGGATTTGAGGAATCCAGCGCCGGCGGGGCCATGCCTCGCCGGCGCTTTTTCGACTCTGGCGGACCGCGCCTCGGCGTCTATGGTGCCGACGCCACCGCTTGGAGCGACGAACCGACATGAAATCGAAGAGCGTGATGCGCCTGTCCGCGCTGCTTGGCCTTGGCGGACTGCTGGCCGGATCGCTGGCCCTGGCCCAGACCAAACCCGAAGAGACCGAGATCTGGAAGCCGATGCCGCCGGTGGTCACGCCCGCGCGGGAGGCGGGCGGCGCGCCGTCGGACGCCCTGGTGCTGTTCGACGGCCACGGCCTCGATCAGTGGGTCTCCACGAACGACAAGACGCCAGCCGGCTGGACCGTCGCCGGCGGCGTGCTGACCGTCGACAAGACGCGCGGCAACATCGAGACCAAGCGCGCCTTCCGCGACTATCAGCTGCACATCGAGTGGCGCATCCCGGCGGACATCACCGGCGCGGGCCAGGCGCGCGGCAACAGCGGCGTCTTCCTGGCGTCCACGGGCCCCGGCGACCACGGCTACGAGGTGCAGATCGTCGACTCGTACGAGAACGCGACCTACGTCAACGGCCAGGCCGCCAGCGTCTACAAGCAGCATCCGCCGCTGGCCAACGCCAGCCGCAAGCCCGGCGAGTGGCAGACCTATGACATCGTCTGGCGGGCTCCGGTCTTCGGCGCCGACGGCGCGATCGCCAGACCCGCGACGGTGACCGTGCTGCACAACGGCGTGCTCGTGCAGGACAACGCGACCGTGGCCGGCGAGACCGTCTATATCGGCAAGCCCGCCTACAAGGCGCACGGGGCCGCGCCGATCAAGCTGCAAGCTCACGGCGATCCCAGCGCGCCGATCAGCTTCCGCAACATCTGGGTCCGCGAGATCCCGCCGCGCCCGTGATCTAGGTCGGGGGCGGGCCGGTGCTCGCCCGGACGACCAGCCGGTGGGGCAGGGTGACGTTCTGCAGGGCGCTGGCGCGGTCGGCCAGGATGTCGAGCAGCAGCCGCACCACCTCGTGACCGATCTGCTCCATGGGCTGGCTGACCGTGGTCAGTTTCGGCTCCAGATACTGGGCGAAGCGGATGTCGTCGAAGCCGACCAGCGACACGTCCGCCGGACAGCGCAGGCCCCGTTGCCGGATCGCCTCGAGCGCGCCCATGGCCATCTCGTCGCTGAAGCAGAAGATCGCCGTCGGTCGGCCGGGCTCGTCCAGCAGCTCACCGGTCTGGCGGACGCCGGACTCGATGGAGAAGTCGCCGATGGCGATGCGCAGGGCGCTGGCCCGGCCGTGACGCTGGGCCGCGGCGAGCACGCCGGCCAAGCGGTCGCTGCTGATCGGGCTGGCCAGCGGGCCGGTCACCGCCCCGACGCGGCTGTGACCCAGGCCGTAGAGATACTCCACGACCTCGGCGGCGGCGCGCTCGTTGTCGATGTGGGCGCTGGACACCGCCAGGCCAGGGCGGAACTCGCAGCCGTTGACGATCGGCGTGCGCGCGCCCTTGGCGGCGACCATTTCGGCCAGGACGTCGGGCAGGCGGTGGCCCAGGAAGATCAGGCCGTCGGCCTCCTTGCGGCGGAACATCGCCGCGTACTGTTCCTCGCGCGCCTCCTCGTGCCGGGTGTCGCCCAGCAGCACCGAATAGCCGGCCGCCAGGGCGGCTTCCTCGACGCCGCGGATCACCTGCGAGAAGAACGGGTTGGAGATGTCCGGCACGGTGACCAGGATCTTCTCGGTTCGTAGGGTGCGCAGGCTCTTGGCCGCGAAGTTCGGCTCGTAGCCGAGGCGGGTGACGGACTCCATCACCCTCAGCCGGGTCGGCTCCAGCACGAGTTCAGGCGCGCTGAACACCCGCGAAACCGTCGCGGTCGAGACACCGGCGTCGCGCGCAACATCTTGAATAGTGGCCATTGGCGCGACACTGGCGACATGCCGCCTGCTTTGCAAGGCGCAGCTCGCCGGTCCGAAACGACGTTACCCGGTTGCCGGTTTGACGGACCCCTGTTATCGATGATTTCGATTACATCGGAGCGGATGCGGTCCAAAAGGGCCGAAACATCCGTCCAAGCTGGTCGGGGAGGGCCAGGACCATGAAGACGAGCTTCCGGCTCTTTCTGATGATGGTGCTCCAGTTGGCGATCTGGGGCGCCTGGGCGCCCAAGATATTCCCCTACATGGGCATGCTGGGCTTCGCGCCGTGGCAGCAGTCGCTGGTCGGCAGCGCCTGGGGCGTGGCCGCCCTGGTCGGGATCTTCTTCTCCAACCAGTTCGCCGACCGCAACTTCTCCGCCGAGCGGTTCCTGGCCATCAGCCACCTGATCGGCGGTCTGGCCCTGGTCGGCACGGCGCTTTCGACCAGCTTCTGGCCGTTCTTCGCCTGCTACCTGATCTTCAGCCTGGTCTATGTGCCGACCCTGTCGGTGACCAACTCGATCGCCTTCGCCAACCTGCGCGACCCGGCCGGAGAGTTCGGCGCGGTGCGCATGGGCGGCACGGTCGGCTGGGTGCTGGTCAGCTGGCCCTTCGTCTTCCTGCTGGGCGCCCACGCCGGGGCCGAACAGGTGCGGTGGATCTTCCTGGTCGCGGCGATCATTTCGTTCGCCTTCGCGGCCTACGCCCTGACCCTGCCGCACACGCCGCCGCGCAAGGACGCAGCCGGGATCGACAAGCTGGCCTGGCGCCGCGCTTTCAAACTGCTGGGCGCGCCGTTCGTGCTGGTGCTGTTTGTCGTCACCTTCATCGATTCAGTGATCCACAACGGCTACTTCGTCATGGCCGACGCCTTCCTGACCAACCGGGTCGGGATCGCCGGCAATCTCAGCATGGTGGTGCTGAGCCTGGGCCAAGTGGCCGAGATCCTGACCATGTTCCTGCTGGGCCGCGTGCTGGCGAAGCTGGGCTGGAAGGTCACCATGATCATCGGCGTCCTGGGCCACGCCGCGCGCTTCGCGGTCTTCGCCTTCTTCGCCGACAGCATCCCGGTGATCGTGGCCGTGCAGCTGCTGCACGGGATCTGCTACGCCTTCTTCTTCGCCACGGTGTACATCTTCGTGGACGCGGTCTTCCCCAAGGACGTCCGCTCCAGCGCCCAGGGCCTGTTCAACCTGCTGATCCTGGGCGTCGGCAATGTGGCGGCCAGCTTCCTGTTCCCCACGCTGGTCGGCCGTCTGAGCCAGACCGGGGCCGATGGCGCCGCCGTGGTCGACTACACCACCCTGTTCCTGGTCCCAACGGGCCTGGCCCTGGCCGCGGTTTGCCTGCTGGCGGTCTTCTTCAAGCCGCCGACGCGCGGACCGGTCGCCGAGACCGATGACGTCGCGCCGGCCGCGGCCAGCCCGGCCCAGGTCTGACCCATGCCCATCCAACAAGAGGAAAGCCCCGTGCGTTCAACAGCTTTCGAAACCCGGGCCACCAGCGCCGACCTTTCGCGGCGTGGTCTTCTGGCCGCTGGGCTGGCGGGACTGGGCGCGACCTATGCCGGCGGCGCGGTCGCGGCCGGGAAGGGCTTCTTCCAGCGCCACAACCTGCCGGTCGGCATCCAGCTCTACACCCTGGGTCCGGACCTGCAGAAGGACCTCGACGCCCAGCTCGCCACGGTGGCCAAGATCGGCTTCAAGTCCGTGGAGCTGGCCGGCTATCTGGGCCGCTCGCCGGCCGAGCTGCGGGCCGCCTTCGACAAGGCGGGCCTGGTCTGCCCCAGCGCCCACATCTCGCCCAAGGGCGCCAGCGGCCCCAGCTTCAGCGGCGACCTCGCCAAGCTGGCCGACGATCTGCATGTGATCGGGGTGAAGGCGGCGATCATGCCGATCCTCTACATCCCCGACCGTCTGGGCACCGACCTGCGCCAGGCCGGCGCGCAGATGACGGCCGACGACTGGAAGTGGAACGCCGACTTCCTCAACGAGAAGGCGGCGGTCCTGAAGAAGGCCGGCATCGCGACCGGCTACCACAACCACAATTTCGAGTTCGCCCCGCTCGGGGAAACGACCGGCATGGAGATCCTGCTGAAGGGCACGGATCCGAACCTCGTCACCTTCGAGATGGACGTCGGCTGGGTGACGGCGGCCGGCAAGGATCCGTTCGCCCTGCTGAAGGCGCATCCGCACCGCTTCACCCAGATGCACGTCAAGGACATCAAGGCCAGCACCAAGCCCAACTTCGTCCTGAAGCAGGATCCGACCGAGGTCGGCGCCGGCATGATCCCGTGGACCAAGCTGTTGCCCGCCGCCTACGCCGCTGGGGTCCGTGGCTTCTATGTCGAGCAGGAGCCGCCGTTCGCCCATAGTCGGCTGGAGTCGGCCAAGATCAGCTTCGACTATCTGGCGAAAGTGACGGCCTGATGAGCGGACGGGCGCCCCTGCGGCTGGCCATGGTCGGCGGCGGTCCCGGCTCGTTCATCGGGCCGGTGCATCGCATGGCCGCCGAGCTGGATGGCCGTATCCGGCTGACCGCCGGCGTGTTCAGCCGGGATCCCGAAAAGAGCGCGCGGGCCGCCGACGACTGGGGCGTGCCGCGCGACCGGGTCTATCCGGACCATCACGCGATGATCGCGGCCGAGCGCGCGAGAGACGACGGCGTCGATCTTGTCGCCGTGGTCACGCCCAACCACCTGCACTTCGACGTTTCCGCCGCCGCGCTGCGCGGCGGCCTGCACGTGATCAGCGACAAGCCCGCGACCTTGAACCTGGCCCAGGCCAGGGAGCTGGCCGACATCGTCGCCGCGTCCGGCAAGCTCTACGGCCTGACCTACACCTACACCGGCTATCCGATGGTCCGCGAGGCGCGCGAGATCGTGGCGCGCGGCGATCTGGGCGCCGTGCGCAAGGTCGTCGTCGAATATTCGCAAGGCTGGCTGTCGCGGCCGCTGGAGCGGGAAGGCAACAAGCAGGCCGACTGGCGCTCGGACCCGGCCCAGTCGGGCGTGGGCGGCTGCATCGGCGACATCGGCGTCCACGCCTTCAACATCGCCGAGTTCATCACGGGCCGCCGTGTCGAACGCCTCTGCGCCGACGTCGCCACGGTGGTGCCCGGCCGAAACCTGGACGACGACTGCAACGTGCTGCTGCGGTTCGCGGGCGGCGCGCGCGGCGTGCTGATCGCCTCGCAGATCTCGGCGGGCGCGCGCAACGGCCTGAAGATCAGCGTCTACGGCGAGAAGGGCGGCCTGACCTGGTCGCATGAGCGCCATACGGAGCTGACCCTGGACTGGCTGGACGGCCCGTCCCAGGTGCTGCACGCGGGCTCGGCCTATCTCGGCGCCGGCGCCCAGGCGGTCACGCGGATCCCGACCGGTCATCCGGAAGGCTTCATCGAGGCCTTCGCCAACATCTATCGCGACTTCGCCGACGCCATCCAAGGGCGTGACGCGGGACTGGCGCCAAGCATCGCCGAGGGCGTGCGCGGCATGGCCTTCGTCGAGCGCGCCGTGGCCGCCAGCCGCGCCGACGCCGGCTGGGTGTCGCTAGAAGGAGAGGGGCGATGAAGACGCTCAAGGGACCCGGTATCTTCCTGGCCCAGTTCATCGGCGCCGAGCCGCCGTTCGACAAGCTGGAGACCATGGCAGCCTGGGTCGCCGACCTCGGCTATGTCGGCGTGCAGATGCCGACGGGCGGGGCGGACTCGTTCTTCGATCTCGCGCGGGCCGCCGAGAGTCAGACCTATTGCGACGACATCGCCGGGCTGCTCGCCAGTCACGGCCTGCAGATCACCGAGCTGTCGACCCACCTGCAGGGCCAGCTGGTCGCCGTCCATCCGGCCTATGACGAGCTGTTCGACGGCTTCGCGCCGCCAGAGCTGCGCGGCAAGCCGAAGGAGCGCCAGGCTTGGGCGGTGGGCCAGCTGAAGGCCGCCGCCGTCGCCAGCCGGCGCCTGGGCCTGAACGCCCACGCCACCTTCTCGGGCGCCCTGGCCTGGCCGTACTTCTATCCCTGGCCGCAGCGGCCCGCGGGCCTGGTCGAGGAGGCCTTTGCCGAACTCGGTCGCCGCTGGAAGCCGATCCTGGACGTTTTCGACAACGAGGGCGTCGACGTCTGCTACGAGATCCATCCGGGCGAGGACCTGCACGACGGGGCCACGTTCGAGCGGTTTCTGGACGAGGTCGGCGGCCATCCGCGCGCCAACATCCTCTACGACCCCAGCCACTTCGTGCTGCAACAGCTGGACTATCTTGGCTACATCGACCGCTATCATGAGCGGATCCGGGCCTTCCACGTCAAGGACGCCGAGTTCCGGCCGTCGGCTCGGTCGGGCGTCTATGGCGGCTACCAGGGCTGGGCCGAGCGGCCCGGGCGGTTCCGGTCGCTGGGCGATGGCCAGGTGGACTTCAAGGCGATCTTCTCGAAGCTGGCCCAGTACGACTATGCCGGCTGGGCGGTGCTGGAATGGGAGTGCGCTCTGAAACACCCGGAGCAAGGCGCCCGCGAAGGCGCGCCGTTCATCCGTGACCATATCATCCAGGTGACGGACCGGGCGTTCGACGACTTCGCCGGCAGCGCGCCCGATGGCGACCGCAATCGGCGTCTATTGGGGCTCTAGAGCCTGTCCGCCAAACCTCTGACGGAGTTCCTTTGATGAAGTTCCAGTTGATGCTCGCCGCCGTTCTGACCGGAATGGCGACCGGCGCCGTCGCCGCGCCCTCGGGCCAGGCCGTGTTCGAGCAGCGCTGCTCGGTCTGCCACTCGGTGCAACCGACGCCGGGCAAGATGGGGCCGCCCCTGGCGGGCGTCGTCGGCCGCAAGGCGGGCACGGCCGCCGGCTACGCCTACAGCAGCGCGATGAAGGCCGCGAACATCACCTGGACGCCCGAGACGCTGGACGCCTTCATCAAGGCGCCGGGGAAAGCCGTCCCCGGGACCAAGATGCTGCTCGGCGCGCCGGACGCCGAGCAACGCGCCGCCGTCATCCAGTATCTGGGCTCGCTGAAGAAGTAGCGCGGCCCTCCGGCCTGACGGCGCTAGCGCGCCGTCAGTTCCTGGATCTCGATGTCCTTGAACTCGATCGGATGGCCCTCGCTCTGCAGGGCGATATAGCCTTCCGTCACGGGCGCCGCGCCGCGCGCCAGGATGTAGGGCTTGGCGCCGCCCGCGACGGTGTCGTCGGGGTCCAAGGTCACGCCGGCATAGTGGTGGACGACCACGCCGTTGATCTTCTGGAAGACCTCGCCGTTCGGGCGGACTTCCAGCTCGGCCTTGACCCAGGTTCCGTTGGGGATCGTCGGGGCGTTGGCCGACGGCGTGCAGTGCTCTTTGACCTTGGCGCCGTCGATGGTGATGGTGATGCCCGGCGTGCAGACCGCGCCGGTCGGGCGGGGGGCATCGCCGTCCTTGCCGAGCAGCTGGAACTCGACGGAGACGGGGAATGGCTGCTCCACCGTCATGCTTTCCGGGCTCTGGCTGGCGAACATGATTCCGCTGTTGCTGCGCGCCCAGGTCGGCGTGTCCGGCAGGCCGCCCTCGGTCAGGAAGCGGTAGGAGAGGCGCAGGCGGTAGGCCTTGAACGGGGTCTTGTAGAACAGGTGGCCGAACTGGCCGTCCAGCTTGTCGTAGCCGGCATAGGACACCCGAATGGCCCCGTGATCGACGACGAAGGTCTGGTGGTAGTTCTCACCGGCCGGATGCTTGGCGATCTTCGGCGTCCAGCCGTCCAGGGTGCGGCCGTCGAACAGCGGCTTCCAGGCTCCCGCCTTCACGTCCTGGGCGAGCGCTGGCGCACTGGCGCCGAGCGCGAGGCCGCCCAGCAGCAATCCCACGGCGGCGCGACGCGCCCAAACGGTGTGTTCGGTCATGACTTCCTTGTTCCTCCCAGGGGCGCGGCGATTTTGCGGCGAAATGCCGAGCTTTCTTGCAATGTAACCCATTTCATGGAAGCCTCCAGGCAAGAATGAAGGGTTCATCGAGGTCGGGGCGTCGTGTTGCGTAAGCATACCGGCGCGGTCCATCGAGCGGACTGCGAAGGGAGTGAATATGGCCAATGTGAACGGCCGCGCGCGTCGGAAAAACACGTACGACGCGATCGTGGTGGGCAGTGGAATCACCGGCGGCTGGGCGGCCAAGGAGCTGACCCAGAAGGGCCTCAAGACCCTGGTGCTGGAACGCGGACCGATGGTCCGCCACCTCGAGGACTATCCCACCGCCGTCATGGATCCCTGGCAGACCAAGTACCCGCAGGGACAGTTGCCGCAGGACGAGCTGAACGCGCACTACGCCGTCCAGAAGCGCACCGGCTACACGATGACGGAATACACCAAGCACTTCTTCGTCCGCGACGACCAGAACCCCTATACCGAGGAAAGCCGCTACGACTGGATCCGCGGCTACCACGTGGGCGGCCGGTCGCTGACTTGGGGCCGTCAGAGCTATCGCCACAGCCCTATCGACTTCGAGGCTAACGCCCGCGAGGGAATCGGCGTCGACTGGCCGATCCGCTACGAGGAGCTCGCGCCCTGGTACGAGCATGTCGAGCGGTTCATCGGCGTCTCAGGCCAGCGCGAAGGTTTGCCCCAGCTTCCCGACGGCCACTACCAGCCGCCAATGGAGATGAACTGCGTCGAAAAGGCCTTCAAGGCCAAGTCCGAGGCGCGCTTCCCGGAGCGGCGGGTCACCATCGGCCGCGCCGCGCACCTGACCGAGCCGACCGAGGAGCAGCTCAGCCTGGGCCGGACCAAGTGCCAGTACCGCAACATGTGCATCCGCGGCTGTCCGTTCGGCGCCTATTACAGCTCGAACTCCGGCGGGCTGATAGCGGCCGAGCGCACCGGCAACATGGTGATCCGGCCCGCCTCGATCGTGACTTCGCTGATCTATGACGAGAAGGCGGGCAAGGCGACCGGGGTTCGCATCCTCGACGCCAACACTCGCCAGGAGGAGGAGTTCTACGCCGACGTCGTGTTCCTGTGCGCCTCGGCCTTCAACTCGGCCTGGATCATGATGAACTCGACCAGTTCGCGGTTCCCGAACGGCTTCGGCAACGGCAGCGACCAGCTGGGCCGCAACGTCATGGACCACCATCTGGGCGTGGGCGCGGTGGGCGAGGCGCCCGAGTTCGCCGACATGTACTATTCCGGCCGCCGGCCGAACGGCATCTACGTGCCGCGCTTCCGAAACCTCGGCGACGCCGCGACCAAGCGGAACGACTACCTGCGCGGCTTCGGCTACCAGGGCGGCGCTTCGCGGTCCGGATGGGATCGCGATCTTGGCAACCGGGCCACCGCCGAACGCGGCTTCGGGGCGGCGCGGAAGGCCGCGCTCACCCAGCCGGGGCCGTGGACGATGGGCCTGGGCGGGTTCGGCGAGATCCTGCCTTACCAGGACAACCGCATCACCCTGAACCACGACGCCAAGGACCAGTACGGCCTGCCGACCCTGTCGATGAACGTCACGATCCGCGAGAACGAACTGGCCATGCGTCGCGACATGCAGACCGCCGCGGTGGAGATGCTGGAAGCGGCGGGCTTCAAGAACGTCCAGGGCCGTGACGGCGGCTATTCGCCGGGCCTGGGCATCCACGAAATGGGCACCGCACGGATGGGCCGCGATCCCAAGACCTCGGTGCTGAACGCTCATAACCAGGTCCACGAGTGCAAGAACGTCTATGTCACCGACGGGGCGGCGATGACCTCGGCGTCGTGCGTGAACCCGTCCCTGACCTACATGGCGCTGACCGCCAGGGCCGCCGACCATGCGGTCAAGGCGCGCAAGAGGGGAGAGCTGTGATGCTGAGCCGACGCGACGCGATCCGCGGCCTGACCCTGACGGTCGGGCTGGCGGCGACCGGTTGGGCCGAGCGCGCCATGGCGGCCGCCCCGGCGCCGACGACCTTGGCCTGGACCCCCACGGCCTTGACGCAGGACCAGGCGCGCCTGGTCGACGTGGTGGCCGAACTGATCATCCCCGCCACCGACACGCCCGGCGCCCGCGACGCCGGCGTGCCGCAGTTCATCGATCGCACCGTGGCCACCTATTACAACAAGGGACAGGCGGAACAGTTCGTGGCGGGGCTGACCCGTATCGACGCCGACGCCCGGGCCGCCCATGGCGACGTCTTCGTCGCCCTGACGCCGCAGCAGCAGGTCGAGCTATTGACCCGCTATGATCAGGAAGCCACGGCCGCCCGGGCCCTAACCCCCGCGGAGCCGCACTTCTTCCCCGCCCTCGAGGACCTGGTGACCGTGGGCTATTTCACGTCCGAGACCGGTGCGACGATCGCGCTGCAATACGAGCAGGTCCCCGGGGCCTATCATGGCTGCGTGCCGCTGGCGGAGGTCGGCCGCGCCTGGGCCACGCGGTGACGCGCGTCAGCGCTGCTCGATGACCGCCACGCCCCACGGCGGCAAATCAAGCGCGGCGCCGTCCTTCACCGGGCGTCCTGACAGCAGCTCGGTCCCGCCGCCAGCAAGACCCTTGGTCACCTGCTGGGGCGAGGCGGAATAGTTCAGGACGTAGCGCACGGCGCGGCCGTCCGGCAGCGTCCCGCCGCGCATGATGATCGGAAACCGGGTCTCGGGGAGCTCGACCCCGGCGCGTTTGGCTTCGCCCGCGAGGATCTTCTCGATCATCGCGTCGGTCGGCATGAAGCCGACATAGCTGACCTCGCCCCGGCCATAGGCGTTACGCGTCATCGCCGCATAGGCCGGCCAGGACGGATGCTTGTAGCGCGCGACCACGGTCGCCGTCGTCGGCGTCAGGAACTCCATCCACCAGCGGGCCGTGTTGTCCTTGTCGCCGACGCCGAACGGGTCTCCGTCCAGGCTGACGCCCTCGGGCTTGGTGAACTGCTCGTAGCGGACGCCCGCCGCCTCGGTGATCCCGCCCGGCTGGGGCGTGTAGCGCACCTTGGTGTTCTCGTCCGAGAAGCCGCTCTTGAACGTGTAGAGCAGATGGCCGCCGGCCTTGGCGTAGGCGTTCAGCCGATCGATCTCGGCGTCGCTGGCGGCGTAGAGCGCCGGGACGACGATCAGCTTGTAGTCGCCAAGCGGCGCGGCCGACGACGGCGACAGGATGTCGACCTCGACGTTCATCCGATAGAGCGCGTCGTAGAACGGCCGCAGCACGTTGTTGTAGCCGACGTCCGAGCTGATCTTGAACGCGTCGAAGCCGCTCAGCGCGGTGTTGCTGACATAGAGCGCGACGCGATTGCGCTTCTTCATGTTGACCAGCTTGGGGCCCAGCCGCTTGAGGTCCGCGCCGATGGTCTTGGCTTCCTCGTAGACCGCGTTGGGCCGGTAGTCCTGCGAGAGCACGCCGCGCCAATAGGTCTCGATGGCGTTGGCCGTGCTGGCCCAGTGCCAGTACTCGACCATGTTGGCGCCGGAGGCCAGGTGGCTGAAGGCCTGCAGCCGCAATTGGCCGGGATAGGGAGTCCACTCGGGAAAGCCCTGGGCCTGGGTCTCCAGGACCAGATAGTTCTGGCCGTCGCGCATCGAGCGGGTCACGTCGCCGCCGAAGGCGATTTCGGCGCCGGTCAGCTTGTCCTGGCTGGGGTGGTAGATGTCGATCCCGGCGACGTCGAGCGCCTTGGCCGCCTTCCAGTGATCGACCTCGGGCTGCACGCCGAACGAATGGCCGCGCCAGCCGAGGTCGAAATTGTGGGTGATGAACTGCCCGGGCTTGGCGTGGGCCCGCACCAGGTTCGCCTGCCAGGCCAGGAAGTCGGTGACCAGGCCGCGCTGAAACTCGGCGAAGGCGTTGGACAGGCTGGCGTTGATCGAGCCGTTGACCGACGGGAAGTCCTCCCAGCGGTTGATGCGGTTGCTCCAATAGTCGAGGCCATAGGCCTTGTTCATCGCGTCCAGATCGGGCCAGCGGCGCTTCATCGTCGCCACGAAGGCGGCCTGCACATTGGGGCCGCTGGTGTTGTAGGCCTTGGTTTCGTTGTCGACCTGATAGCCGATGACGGCCGGATGGTCCTTCACGTGATCGACCAGGGCGACGATCACCCGCTCGGCCGCCCGGCGGTAGTCGGGGTCGGTGATGTCCATGTTCTGCCGCCAGCCGTACTCCGCGCGGCCCTTGGGCGTCACCACCAGGACATTGGGATGCTCGCGCGCCAGCCAGGTGGGGACGGCGTAGGTCGGCGTACCGACGATGACCTTGATCCCGTGCCGCTGCATCGCCGCCAGCATCCGGTCGACGTGACGGAAGTCGTAGACGCCCGGCTGAGGTTCCAGCGTGCCCCAGGTGGATTCGGCGATCCGGACGACGGTGATCCCCGCCGCCTGCATCATACGGGCGTCTTCCTCGACCCGATCGGTCGGCGTGTATTCGTCGTAATAGGCGACGCCGAAGAGGATGGTGTCGGGAAGCTTGGCGCCGGCGGTGGCGGTCCGTCCGCCTCCCAGCACGAACAACAGCGCCAGCGCCGCGGCGCACAGGCGTCGGTCGAGTTTGAGCATGCCGGCCTCCCTAGTTATTTGTCTGACTAAAGGCCGGCGACGCCGCTGGCAAGCCGGCGCCGGCTCCTTTGTCTCCGCCACGCACAAGGCGACAGAGACGACCGCAACGCTCGAGCTTGGGATGTCCGTCTTTTGTCTTACAATTGCAATGGCCGGCGCGATCATCCGTGCTAGGTCATGGCGAAGGGCGTCAAGCAAGACGCCGATCGGGAGGGTGGAGACATGCGCAGGACTGTCGGTGTCGGGCTGTTGACGGCCCTGTTGTCGGCCGGATCGCCGGCCTTCGCCCAGGCGCCCGCCGCCATCCCAGTGGCCATCACCGTCGACGCCGCCAAGCCGACGGGGGAGCTGCGGCCGATCTGGCGGTTCTTCGGGGCCGACGAGCCGAACTACGCGACCATGAAGGACGGCCGCAAGCTACTGGACCACCTGGGCGGGCTGAAGCCCAAGGCGGTCTATTTCCGCACCCACAACCTGCTGAACACCGGCGACGGCACGCCCGCGCTGAAGTGGGGCAGCACCAATGTCTATACCGAGGACGCCGACGGCCGCCCGGTCTACAACTGGACGATCCTGGACCACCTGTTCGACACCTACCTGGCCAAGGGCGTCCGGCCCTATGTCCAGATCGGCTTCATGCCCCAGGCGCTGTCGACCCATCCCGAACCCTATCAGCACGCCTGGCGGCCCGGCTTCGACTACAACCTGATCAGCGGCGGCTGGGGCTATCCGCCCAAGGACTACGACAAGTGGTCCGAGCTGGCCTATCAGTGGGTCCGCCACTGCGTCGAGCGCTACGGCCAAGCCGAGGTCGAGACCTGGTATTTCGAGGTCTGGAACGAGCCGAACGGGCCCGCCTACTGGAAGGGCACGCCGCAGGAGTTCCACAAGCTGCACGACTACGCCGTCGCCGGCGTCCGACGGGCGCTGCCCACCGCCAAGGTCGGCGGACCGGACGTGGCCGGCAGCGGCGGCCAGTTCATGGAGGACTTCCTCACCCACGTGACCGACGGGACCAACTATGCGACCGGTCAGAAGGGCACGCCGACCGACTTCCTGGCCTTCCACGCCAAGGGCTCGCCGCGCTTTGTCGACGGCCACATTCAGATGGGGATCGCCACGCAGCTGGCCGGCATAGACAAGGGCTTCAGTATGATCGCGGCGCGGCCGGCGCTGAAGAGCAAGCCGATCGTGATCGGCGAGTCCGATCCCGAAGGCTGCGCCGCCTGTCAGGGGCCAAGCTTCAGCTACCGGAACGGCACGGTCTATTCCAGCTACACCGCCGCCAGTTTCGCCCGCAAGCACGACCTGGCCGCCAAGCGCGGCGTCACCCTGGACGGCGCCCTGACCTGGGCCTTCGAGTTCGAGGACCAGCCCTATTTCGCGGGCTTCCGGCAGCTGTCCAGCAACGGCCTGGACCTGGCGGTGGTCAATGTGTTCCGGATGTTCAGCCTGATGGGTCCCGTGCGGGTCGAGGCGGTCAGCTCGGTGCAGATCCCGCTGGACGAGATCATCGCCAAGGGCGTGCGGGGGCGTCCCGACGTCGGGGCTTTGGCCAGCCTGGGCTCGGACCGCCTGGCGGTCATGATCTGGAACTATCACGACGACGACGTGCCGGGGCCGGCGGCGGACGTCCAGCTGGTGCTCAAGAACCTGCCGCGCGCCTTCGCCGGGGCCAAGCTGGTCCAGTACCGGGTCGACGAGGAGCACGGCAATGTCTACGGCGCCTGGCGACGGATGGGCTCGCCGATGGCCCCGACCAAGCCGCAGTACGACGCCCTGGAACAGGCCAGCAGCCTGACCGCGATCGACACCGCGCCGCCGTCACGGGCCAAGGACGGCTGGACCCTGACGTTCGAGCTGCCGCGTCAGGGGGTGTCGCTGTTGGTGCTAGAGAAGCCGGGGTCTCGCCCGTAGCCGCGGGTGATAGGCTGTAGATCGATCTCCAACCCGCCAACGCCGCGGGGCCCCCACCTGACCGCTTCGCGGTCGTCCGCCCCCG
>Ga0102591_1002121_pt1 | contig 22995 bp, 35 predicted proteins | sample AraplaCol_mCL_r2_2_FD_76860 | JGI IMG/M metagenome (GOLD analysis project Ga0102591, IMG submission 76860) | Arabidopsis root microbial communities from North Carolina, USA - plate scrape MF_Col_mCL_r2 (SPADES assembly) (version 2) | ecosystem: Host-associated > Plants > Roots > Endosphere... | reverse complement strand
AGCTGCTACGTGCGATCCAGGAAAAGTCGATCCGCCCGGTGGGCGCGGCCACCGAAGTGCCGGTGGATGTGCGCATTCTTTCTGCCACCCACAAGGATCTGGGCGACCTGGTGGAAGATGGGCGGTTCCGCCACGATCTGTATTACCGCATCAACGTGATTGAACTGCGCGTGCCGCCGCTGCGTGAGCGCCGTAGTGATCTGCCGCAGCTAGCAGCTTCGATCCTGGCCCGGTTGGCCCGTACGCATGGGCGGCCTACGCCGCTGCTGGCGCCGTCGGCGCTGGAAGCGATGGGCACGTATCACTTCCCGGGCAACGTGCGCGAGCTGGAGAACATCCTGGAGCGTGCATTGGCGCTGGCCGAGGGTGACACCATCGGCGCGAGCGACCTTCGGTTGCCGCAGCAGGGTGTGCCGCGGCATGGTGGGGCGCCGGTGGCGGCGCATGAGGAAGCGGTGGCGGATCTGCCGGCGGGGAGCGGCGCGCTGCCTTCGTATATCGAGCAGATGGAACGCACCGCGATCCAGAAGGCGCTGGAAGAGAACCGCTGGAACAAGACGCGGACAGCCGCGCAGTTGGGCATCACCTTCCGTGCGTTGCGGTACAAGCTGAAAAAGCTGGGAATGGATTGAACCCGTAGAGCCACGCCCTGCGTGGCTGAGACGCGCCGACCAACCCAACCGCTCACGGGACCGCTCCACCAGACATCCCGCTGGACACGCATGGCGTGTCGCTACACATCCTGCCTGCGCCCCACGCCGCGCTGGACACGCACGGCGTGTCGCTACACATCTTGCCTGCGTCCCACACCGCGCTGGACACGCACGGCGTGTCGCTACAGGCACGAACCCGCGTAGAGACACGCCATGCGTGTCCCACGTAACGCTGGAGTCCCTGTCGCCAACACCCCAACAAAACCGCACCGCCGTCGCACTACCGCCCCCACCCGGGCCGCTAGCGACAACCTGTTGGCATCACCTATCAAACCCGGCAAAACCAACAGACACAATCGATTGGCTACCGCCCCCACCACGGCGCATGGTGGCGTTGGAGCTTCAAATCTCCACGTAAGTGCAAAATTATGGACATCCCATGTCGGGAGGGTGGCTAATACAAGACCCCTCATCCGGGGAAATACTCCACGCCGCTCGCACTTACGCGGATTTGAACCTCCCGGCTCCCTTGCCCTACCGGCAAGGGAGGTTTTCCCCTTGGAGGCTCCCCATGCGCTCGCCACGCAATACCCCCCTCTTCCCAGAACTGCTGCTGCCCACGGCCGACCGACCGCGCCACTACACCGTGCGCGCACACACCTACGCCTGGATGGACACCTTCAACGGCGGCACAGTCCCATGCCTATCGATACACGGCCGTTGGCTTGAGAGCGCCGGCTTTAAAGTCGGCGCAAGCGTGAGCATCGAAGCAACCCAAGGCCAACTGATCGTGAGCCTGATCGAGTACCCCGAAGAAGCGCGGCGAAGCATCTCCACCGCCTTCGAGAAACACGTCGCCAAGCTGGGTCGCACCACCCCGGACAGCCGAATCATCGTCGAGCACCCCGGCTGGCTGGTGCGCGAACTCATCCTCGCCCCGATGGGCGCCTCCACCCTGGACTTCGCCCACGCCATCGGCGTATCGCAGGACTTCGCCGAATGCTTCCTCGCTGGCGACCAAGACGTGGACATCGATCTAGCCCAACGTCTCGGCCCCTTCTGCCGCACCTCACAGGGCCTATGGCTTGACCTGCAGCACAAGCACCGATCAATACGCTGACCATCCACACCGACCGTAGAGCCACGCCTTGCGGGGCTGAGACGCAGTAAGCCTGATCTCCCATTCTCATGCCGTCAACAAAGGCCAAAGTGGTGTCGCGCGCGATGTGTGGCCAGGAAACGCTCGCATTCCGTACACCTCTAACCCTCAGGGACCGGTCCGGCGATCCACAAAAGCAAGCCCCAAAAAACGCTGACCAGTGAAGAACCCCGCGCCAAGACTCAAGAAGAAGAGCCAAGCCATTTCCTCTCCGCCCCATAGCAAGCTGATGATGCAACCTACCGCCATGGAAAGGAACCCTAGGGCTCCGATATAGGCGACCTGTAGCGGCCCCCCGGGAACATAGAATGGCCGTTTGATTGAAGGTTTTATCCAGGACACACTTCGACCACCAACTGCATACAGAATTCCGCCCACCGTCATTGTGGCTGCAGCAGAAACAAGCGCTAGCACCAAAGCCTTCTGCAGAAGATGTACTTCATTCGGCCACGGCATTCTGGCCGCAAGAATCGGACCTGCAATGGCGCTAGCAAGAAGGTATAGGGCATTTGCATAGACACCAACCCGTTTGCAGCAGCTCAATTGATCTCCCCGCAAGTGCATTCCTTGCTATTGAAGTACTTGGTCATCTCCACACCAAAGCCACCCTGCAGTTGAATTCCGCCTTTCACCTCAATCCCCAACTCAGAAGCTGGAGTCATGCCTCCGTACTCCGAGCGTCGCGCTCGGCACTTAGGTCCGATTGACCTGAATGCGACGAAGAATCTGTGCATGGCCGGCTGACCCCTTAAATCTTCCATTCGCCTGCAACCGGCAGGTCGCGTTCTCATTTCCCATCCAAGACCGCGCTCGAACCTCTCAAGTTTGAGACCCGCCGTCCATCCCGTCCCACCAGAAATCACAGTACAAGGCTTGGATCAGCACCCGCCGCCCAGAGCCAGACTCGACTGCGCGAACAATGGCGTAGTCAATATACCCGTAGTGAGTCCAGTCGAAGAAGTCCACGAACTCAAGCTTGGGAATATCGGCAGCTGCAATCCGCTCGTCCTCGCTCCAGTAGCTATTTCCATCTGACCCAGCACGGGCAAACTGGACAGGCACTTCCCGGAGCAGGGGCTTTGGCTTCACGATAAGGCCACCAATGGCGGAGTGCCCGTATTGATCTGCAGCGGCACTCCCCTCGAGCACGATGCTGCGCAGCAGCTCTCGCTCGATCTGGAGGAAAGAATCCTCCACCGCCATGTCCAGGACACCTTCGCCAGGCATTAGGTAGGAATTCCAGATATGCCGGCTTGCTTCCTTGAATCTCTGCATCTGACCCGTTACATCTTTCATCTCCGCATCCCTTCAGAAGCCAATCTGCCCATTCCCGCGTATCCCAGACTTCGAATTGGCACCCACACCCGAGGGAAGCATACGACTTCCAGAGCGAGGAAGCCGATCGGGCCGCGGTGTGGGCGTGGGGCGAGTCACTGCGGGACCGAAGGCATGCCGTCCTCCTCCGCTGGACGGCCGCACGGCCTGCCGTTGGGAACGCCTCAAGTATCGCGACGCTTCGCCTGCGCCTGGCATCGCGATGGACATAATTGGCGTGTCGCAACAGGCGAAAACCCGCGTAGCGATACGCCATGCGTGTCCACGTGACGCCAGCCCCCCCCCTGTCGCCAACACCCCAACAAAACCGCACCGCCTTCGCACTGCCGCTCCCACCCGGGCCCCTATCTATAACCTGGCACTTCCGCCCTCGGCTCGAACAAACTCCTGGGCAGCCTCATTCCCAGCAGCAGCGGCAGCGTGAACCAGGCTCATCCCTTTCAAGATATCGGCGGGAACGCCGACCCCATGTACCAACGAGAGTCCGTACTCATACTGAGCGGGTGGGTAGCCTTGACGAGCTGCGGCCGCAAAATTCTCTGCAGCCGACTCCTTGTCCAATGGCGCCATGTCACCAAACAAGTGATACATGCCTTGCATGAATAGTGCAGGCGCGTATCCCGATTCCGCCGCCACTCTTACAGAATCGACATGACGTGCGTGGAATTCCTCTTCACCCTCGCCCGGCTGACTCGACATGGCCGATAGGTAAAGCGCCTCAGCAAGACCTGACTCCACAAGAGGCGCGAGCAGGACCCTCACGCCATCCCAGTCATCCGCGCTGACGAGGCGGTCGTACTCGGTCGTTACTGCTGTTGGAAGATTAGCCATGCGGGATTATCTCATCACCCCTTGGGGACCTGCAGCGACACTGGATGTGATGGGTTGAACTCGCGCCGACCTTCTGCTTTGAGTACTCATCTACCATCCGCTGCGGCTGGATCTCCGGCTGCAGCCCCCTCTGCAAACACAAATATTAGCAAGGCCATTTCGGCACTCGGGAACCCGGGCATGAGCCCCAACCATCGCAGCACCCTCTTCATACAGCCTGCTCGATCTCTCTGGCAACGAGAAATCGGGTCGCGGCGTCCCTTACCTGCTCCCAAGACGGGTGAAAGAGTTCACTTGCATCATTCCCTGCAAACGCGGCTTCTGGCAGGGCAGCCGCAACTCCCACCAGACGTGCAATTCTCTGTTTCAGCGTCTCCGACAATCCACTCCAGTGCAGCAGTGACTCTCCAACCAAAAGCTCCTGCCTGAGCTCCCACGCGGCAGCGAAATGACCATTGGACTGCTGCAATGCTAGGTGGGGGCCAGCCGCAGCGATTCTGGCCGAGTCTGCGAAGTAGAAGAGGCAACTCTTCATTGAATCCTCAAGATCCTCCTCAGATACACCTTCCATCGTCATTCTCCTGTTCTCACTCGGAGTGGACCGAGCAAGCATTTCCAGACCTCTCGGCATACGCATCATCAAGGCCGAGACGGGCGTGAAGGATTCTCCAGCTTGCTTAATAAGCTCAGCCAGCAGGATGGTAATCGGGCGCTTCCACCATTGCCATCTCAGGCCAGCGTCGCACTTTCCGATAATCAATTGCTTTGACCGACATCATTGGCAAGGACTGTCAACGCTCACTACATGACCGCGCCCTACCGCTCGGCGACTACGGAGCTGCGACCTGGAAGATTCCGCTAGAGCCCTTTAATTAAACCCTCAAGCCTCCCTGATTTATCGAAACTGTAAAACCTTTCATCTCCGATGAAGTTCACGCACCGCCCATCGTGAGCAACCGTCCGCCTAGCCTTGACCGTGGCGCCCGCCCTCGTCTTGTAGACGGAAAAGTCACAGCCAGAGTCGGCCTGGCTACAAAATTCCGCTGCTTCAACCTTTGCAATGCTCACAAGGTGCAATTCGGAATCGGTTGCCGCCTTTGGGTACACCCCGCCTCCACAGTCTATTTGGGGCTTTGAACAGGCAGCGCTGGCCATCGCGATACACGCGCCAAACATCAAACACCAACACTTACTCCGTTCCATAGGTTCCATCACTTCAACGCGGGTGGTGGTCAGCGCCAATGCTGGCAAGAAACACAATTTCATCATCTGGCTCGGCGTAATGGACCATACCGATCTCGGAGGCTTCGACTAGAACCCCGCTCGACAAGGATGTACCGCCGACCACTTCGACTTTGCTTAGCCAGCTTTCATAACCGCTCAAACAGTTCCAGTGGTCGAAATCGCAAACCACAACGCCTTTTACACCGCCCTCAACAAGTACGGAGTCTCCAGCCCGAATGCTCCTCGCTTCGTTGACGTACCTCATAAAGCCACTCCAAGGTCAATTAGCAAACGGCTCAATAGGCACTCAATCTGGACTTAACCCTTCCGGCTTCGACACCCATTAATGCACCAAGCCCATCTCCGACGACTTCACCAAGGCGCCTTGTGCAAGGTGACCACAATGCTCCTTTAGGTAATCAGGGTCTCCAGTTATCAATCACCGTGAAAACCGATCCGGTCATCCCCCCGCCCAGATCCACCCGATCGTGGATCAGCACCTCAGTTCCGTCTTCGTACGGCACTGCGCTACTCCTCGGGAGCCTGATGATCACGCCCTCTCACGCTGAAGGCAAGATCACCGCTTCTTCCAGAGAACGGTCTCGTCGCCGAGATCAAGGTCGGGGCTACCGGCCAGCGTCTCTAAAAGATACGCAAAGTCTGCCCGTCCGGCCTCTCCCTTGTGCGCTACCCAATCACTCAGCCTGACCTCGACCAAATCCAGATCAGCGTAGTACACCGGTCCAGGACCAAAACCGGGATCACGAAGCCCGCTCGCTTCGATGTCCGACTGACGTCGCGGGGTCCAGTTGACGTATATCTGCTCGTCCTGGGCATACTTGACGTGCACGTGTGGAGCCTGAACTTTCCCGCGCTCATAGATTGAGCACAACGCCCGCAAGAACGCGATCAGTCCCTTCCATCCATTCCCGGGACTTGATTTTTCCATATCCGGATACACGATCACTGCCCCTGTCCGTGTTGCACAATCTCAATAATACCCAAGACGGCCACCATCAACAGCAGGGCAACGACTACGCCCCACAGGCACATTTGCACAAGCGCAGCGATTGTCGCCGGCCTGCGCAAGGAACCAGTTCTGATCGCCAGCACGCACCCGCAACACCTTCGACGGCGGCACAGTCCCCTGCCTGTCGATACACGGCCGTTGGCTTGAAAGCGCCGACTTCAAAGTCGGCGCAAGCGTAAGCGTCGAAGCAACCCAGAGCAAGCTGATCGTGACCCTGATTGAGTACCCCGAAGAAGCGCGCCGAAGCACCTCCACGGCCTTCCAGAAAGACGTCGCCAAGCAGGGCCGCACCACCCCGGACAGCCGAATTATCATCGAGAACCCCGTCTGGCTGTTGCGCGAACTCATCCTCGCCCCGATGGGCGCTTCCACCCTGGACTTCGCCCACGCCATCGTCGTATCACAGGACTTCGCCGAATGCTTCCTCGCAGGCGACCAGGACGTGGATCTGGATCTAGCATAGCGCCTTGGGCCGTGCTGCAGAACTTCCCAAGGCTTGTGGCTTGAGCTTCAGCTAAAGCACCGATCAATACGGTGAAGGACTGCCGAAGACACGACAAGTCTCTACACGCCTGGGATTCAGTTCAGGCATCCCGAACAGATCAGGAAGGCGTGCATGAAGGAAGTGCAGCAAGCGGCATCTTCGCCACCAGCCCAGCGACGAGCACCTACCATTGAATCCGCTGACCGGCTTCGTCTTCCAGCAGCTCGTCTCCTATGATCCACTTGGCGAAGTCAGTGGCCAGTTTCTCGGCTTGTTGTGAATCCATGCCAGCAATTTCAACTTCCCTTCTCAAAAATGGCGATAACCGAACTCTGCATCGATACTCCGTTTCACCAGCAACGGATTCGGGCGTCGATACACATACTTCCGCTGCTATTCGAGCATCGCCACGCCTGATGTACCCTTGAATTTGAATAATCCATTCTTCCGACATTAATTATCCCAGGTGTCAAGCGGTGAAATTGGTCGGCCAGAGAGGCAGGTCGCGTATCTTTCGGCTGCTTGTGCGTAGCAACGCATCCCCGCCGATGGTCCCCGCGCCCTTGCTACTCCCCGACACGTCGGAATATCCACTAAACTGACACTCGGTGCGACAGACGACCGGCCAAACAGCCATTCCAGTCACCACAGCGGCACCGTACGCGCTCCACAGGAGCCCCAGCACCGTACCGGACTCACGCACGAACCGCTGCATCATTGCTCCCCATGAGGCCTCTTCCCGTCCAGACCGCAAGGCGCCTCAACCACGCCGAATTAGCGAGAAATCAACACTGGGAACCGGAAAATGCACCAAGCCCATCTCCGATGATTTCACCAGGGCACCTTGCACAAGGTGACCCCAATGCTCCTTTGGGTAATCAGGGGTGTATCTCCCGTTATCAAACACCGCGACAACCCATCCGGTCATCCCCCCGCCCAGATCCACCCGATCATGGAGCAGCACCTCAGTTCCGTCTTCGTACTTCACTGCTACTCCTCGGGAGCTTGGTGATCACGCCCCAAGACGTTGGAAGGCAAGGTCAACGCTTCTTCCAGAGAACGGTCTCGTGGCCGAGCTCAAGGTCGGAGCTACCGGCCAGCGTCTCTAAAAGATACGCAAAGTCTGCCCGTCCGGCCTCTCCCTTCTGCGCTACCCAATCACTCAGCCTGACCTCGACCAAATCCAGGTCAGCGTAGTACACCGGTCCAGGGCCAAACCCGGGATCACGAAGCCCGTTCACTTCGATGTCCGACTGACGTCCCGGGGTCCAGTTGACGTATATCTGCTCGTCTTGGGCATACTTGACGTGCACATGTGGAGCCTGAACTTTCCCACGCTCATAGACTGAACACAGCGCCCGCAAGAACGCGATCAGTCCCTTCCAGTCATTTCCGGGGCTTGATTTTTCCGTATCCGGATACACGATCACTTCCCCTGTCCGTGTTGCACAATTTCAATAATACCCAAGACGGCCATCATCAACAGCAGGGCAACGACTACGCCCCACAGGCACATCTGCACAAGCGCAGCGATTGTCGCCGGCCTGCGCAAGGAACCAGTCTTGATCGCCAGCACGCACCCGTAGAAGGTGTCGCGCATATCGCCGATGTCTCTGGACGCCAATAGGGGCAGCTTGGCGAGAACTTCCTCGCCCACGGTCTTCTCCGCAACTCGACGCGCAAGAATCACCGCGCACGTTCGACTGATGACGATGGCCACGGCGATGTAGAAGAGATAAAAAACGAACTTATCCATGATCATCGCCACCAATCCAACCGGCCAGGTCGCCTATGCGCACCGATTCGGAATCAACCTCGCAGCGCGTTGCAATACTACTCATTTTCAGACAAAGCTTCCATTGGCCTGCAACCGGCAGGTCGCGTTCTCATTTCCCATCCAAGACCGCGCTCGAACCTCTCAAGGTTGAGACCCGCCGTCTATCCCGTCCCACCAGAAATCACAGTACAAGGCATGGATCAGCACCCGCCGCCCAGAGCCAGACTCGGCTGCGCGAACAATGGCGTAGTCAATATACCCGTAGTGCGTCCAGTCGAAGAAGTCCACGAAATCAAGCTTGGGAATATCTGCCACTGCAACCCGCTCGTCCTCGCTCCAGTAATTTTTTCCATCGGACCCCGCGCTGGCAAACCGGACAGGCACTTCCCGGTACACTGATTTTGGCTTCACGATGAGGCCACCAATGGCGGAGTGCCCGTATTAATCTGCAACGGTACTCCCCTCGAGGACCATGCTGCGCAGCAGCTCTCGCTCGATCTGGAGGAAAGAATCCTCCACCGCCATGTCCAGAACACCTTCGCCAGGCATCAGGTAGGAATTCCAGATATGCCGGCTTGCCTCCTTGAATCTCTGCATATGACCCGTTATGTCTTTCATCCCCGCATCCCTTCAGAAGCCCATCTACCAATTCCCGCGTGTCCCAGACTTCGAACTGGCACCCACGCCCGAGGGAAGCATACGACTTCCAGAGCACGGCAGAACGGCCACACCACTACACCGTTCGCGCCCACACCTATGCGTGGATGGACACTTTCGGCGGCGGCACCGCATCCAGCTTAACGATACACGGCCACTGGCTGGAAAGCGCAGGCTTCAAGATCGGCGTAAGCGTAGGTGCGAGGCGACTGTCGGCTAGCTGGTCATCACGCGGGTGGAGTTTCCCGAAGGAGCGCGGCTGCGCCACTCCACTGCCCGAATGCTTCCTGGCCTGTGACCACGATGTGGATCTGGATCTGGCCCAGCGCCCGGGTCCGTTCATTTCCCCTTTTCAGTCGACGACCATACGTGCTTGTGCTCCCCCTTTAATACACGTAAACGTGGAACCTAGTCTCCTTATCCAACCTTTCACCCAGACGCTCCGCCAGCTCAGGCCCTTCAACGACGTAGTCCTCCAGGGCTATAGAACCAGAAGCCTCTTCTTCACCAGCAGCCCTCACAGCTTCAATGCGAAGAGACAGCGCCGAGCCGGTCTCACTACTTCCGATGAGCTGAAACATCTGCCCGACAGACGGACGCGAATCAAGCTCAACAAACCCCGTCACGTTTCCGTATGGCTCCGTCGGTGAGGAGTACAGCGACATATCGACATGGAATCTCATAAACGCCCCCAAGGATCCGGAACAATCAGACCAATCGCCATTCCTTCTTCAAGGCTCATGTCGCAACCCGCCATCTCTCCAAGCACAATCATGTCAGCAATACTAGCGAGCAGCCCTTTGAGGTCAGCAGCGTGACCCAGCCAAGTGGTGATTCTTCCCGTAATACCATGATTACCTTTGGAAAAGGGATGATCACACAAGCTGCGGTCATGCAGCATCTCACCCTGTTGTCCGCGCGTCCGCAACCTAGTAGACGTCGACAAAGAACTTGTGTACTTGTTCCAAACAGCGTGCAAGCAACTCGGCTTCGGCGAATCCGTCGGCGACATGGTCCTCCAACATCAAAGTTCTGGGCTGATCTGGATCAGCCTCCAGTACCGCGTCCACTCTCAGCGCCAATTGAACCCCATCCTCTCCCTCTCCAAACATCTGGACCAGCTCCCCCAACGCGGGGGCGGATGGCATTTCAAGATACCCAGTAACGCAGCCATACGGTTGAGTGGGAGAGTAGAACAGGGAAAAATCAAATCTGAATTTCATCATCTGCCCCAAGGATCTCATGCCCCATTACCGACCGCGCCAAAGACCGGACGCGGCTAAAGACCGTTGATGACATCGACCAGCTTCCCAACCTCATCAAAGGCATAGTATCTCTCACCGCCAATGCGGGTGATGCATCTACCTTCATAAGGGAAGCTCGGGGACGCTTGAACAGTCCAGCCAGATTTCGTCCTATAGACCGAGAAATCGCACCTCGCACCCTCCACTTGGGTGCAGACTTTTTCGGACTCAGCCCGCGCAATAGCTATAAGCTGCAGCTCGAAATCCGTTGCATTCTTCGGCTTGACAACTGTTCCGCACGCGACCTCAGGCCTCGAGCAGCCAACTACGAGCACGCCAGCTGAAATAGAAAGCACGATCAACCATGAAGGCATTCGTTGCCTGATCGACATCTGGAAATGCTGGCTAGTGCCGAAGTAAGCAGATACGCGATGATATCTGGAGCTCGATATCCAACAACCTTGTTACCACCTTCCAGCCTGTGACCTTGTCCGCGCCAGATCTCAGCTCACGCCATCGGTGTATTTCAGGACTTCACCGAATGTTTCCTCGCTGGCGACCAGGACGTGGATCTGGATATTGATCTGGCACAGCGTCCAGGGCCGTTCTGCCGAACCTCGCAAGGATTGTTGCTTGACCTGCAACTCAAGCACCGCTCAATGCGCTGACCCCGCCCCAGCCGGCCCCTACAAAGCCATATCCAGCGATGAAGGATCAAAGTCATCTGCCTCGATCCTCAGGCAAAGGTCATAAGGAGAGCCCGGGCTGAAAAATGGCCTTACAGATAGACTCGCCTCAACCCGCGAGGCGTCAACCCAATCCCCAATGTGGGCGGCCAGACCAAGCAGGTCGCTCAAAGCGCCTGCGATCCAATGATCATCGATTACGGCGGAGCTCCATGTACCAATCTCCAGGTAGTCGTACGGCCCAAGATTGCGGTGGCAGGAAACCCAGTCATTCTCTTGATCAGAGGCGTAGTCACGCATCTCAGTGACGAGCGAGCGAAGTCCAGCTTTGGATCCAACGATGTTCCATTGCTTCGCCTCATCATCCCGCTCGTAGTGGTATCCAAGCTTCCTCCATTCCGCCTTGAACCAATCGTCTGAGAACATCTTCACTGTACCAATCACCCTCTATTCCTGAGCATGGACACGGAACGTTGTCACGAGAAGCGGAAAAGCAGATACATGTTCAGGATGGCCAGGCCGGCGGCAGACAATCCACATGCCAATTTCCTGGGAGGCGCCACCCATGCCGCTGCGCATCCGGCCGCGCCCACCGCAACCGTGAACGCGAACACCAACAGTGCCATCTCGACATCAGGAAACCATGCCGCATAACAAGTTGGCATGCTCACTACTGGGCTGGGTAGCGATAGATCCGAGGTCCACTCCGTTCCTAAATCACCGTCCGGACAGAAGCGCAGCAAAAGCATCGCCCAACACTCTGATCGCATTCCTACTGTAGACCCAAACCCTGTGGGATTGAGACGATGAATCGTGCGCGATTCGAGGCAAATCCGGAGAGGGCAAGACTACCTCTGCAGCACCAAGCAGTTTCCACACCAACGCGATGCACCAAGCCAAACACTACACCTCCACGTTGCCCGCGGAAGCGCATTGCCGCTGAATGTCGCTGACCTTTGCTCAACGCACAACCTTTTCCATCGCAAGTTCAACAGAACTGAATTCGCGCGCTCACCGTCTCTTGGTTAGAGACGTCAGCCCTTGTGCGACTTCCGGCGACAGTGCATCGCGCCACACATGGGTCAAGACAACCAAAAAGGCCTTCTTCTCGGACATGTACGACTCAATAGCGTTCAATGCAAATTGGCCATGCAAGCCCAACAGCGTTTCCACGGGACCAGCCCCCAGATTTTCCAGCACCCACGGATCGGAGCTCAATTCAAATATCTCGACAACCGATCCCCATGCCTGTTCTGGATCCTCAATACACATCATATTGAGCTGAATGGCAGACCATTGGGAATCGCTTTGTAGAGCGGAGCCATCGGTGGCGCTCTGCAAGGCAACCCAAGCACTTGCCAAAGCATGGCGGTCCAAAAATTCCATCAACACTACCTCGGTGCAGGCTGAGTCGGGACTGGCTTCGTTGCCCACTCCCAAGCGTCGGAAGGATAACCTTTGCAGTTCATCGCGTCTGCCACCTCAAGGTTGCCGCGAAGATTCACCTGCCAAGATCGGAACTGTTGCTGGTGCCCCGCCCATGACGTCTTTCCGGGATGAAGTTCGTATCCGAGGTCCACTCCGTTCCCAGATCACCGTCCGGACAGAAGCGCAGCAACAGTCCGCGCAGCGACGCCAGCAACATGAATAAAGCCACGAAACTGACAAGGGCGGCGGGTACTACTGCTATCCATCACAACGCGTTGGTCATGGTGATTCCTTCGAGCGCGAGGAAGGGCCGTGCCACAGACGACAGGAAGCCTTTGATTCATTTAGCGACGAACAACAAACTACGACCATGGGCGTACCAAACAACAGCATCACGGCAAGACTTCCCGGGCTGTCATCACTGAACAATCGAGACGCGCGTCGCTACTACTTCAATGAAACCATCGCTGACGTACATCCTGATCATGTTCTGCTTGCGGTGTACTATGCAGCTTCGAACATTGCCAAACCGGTGGTCGCCCGCCAGCGAGGCGACATCCAGCTTGGCCAGGCAAGACGTCACACCACTGAATGCGATCGTCACGGGCTGGGGGTCTGAGGTCATGCCTCCCTTGCGCATGAGCATATTCATGGAGCAAGTACCGACGGCAGGCGAGAAATGAATCGATTTCAGATGTGAGAAATCGAACTCTACGTCCTCGATCTTCTTGAACCCGCCGCGGCCAGTCCGGCCGCACGGCGTTCCTGCTGCATCCATTGGCCGAGACATTGCAGCCAACCGCACATCACAACCAGCCGCCTCGACGAGTCCTCCTGCTAGGTAGAGCCGAAGACTTCCGCGTGAGGTGTCAACGCGGCCATCCTGGATGTTCCCGGAAGAGGCGTTGTCAGCCAACTCCTCAAAACCAAATCGCCCGAAGAAGTCCTCTGTGCCCGTACAGGCGAGCAAGCACGCTGACCTCGCCCTACCCACCTTGTAGTCACCAAGGCATAAATCGATCTCGCATGTTCGCTCAACGATTGATAGGGAGACTGAATTGATGACGCCATCATGGAACTCGACATCATCAAACATCTCCTGACACGTCACTTCACTCACGCCAGCCTCCCGCAATAACAAACCTGAAATCCCTATATGAGCAATCCAGATACTACACGCCACATCCGAAGGCACCGACCGGAGGCGAGTGGTCTACGATTCTCCAGCCAAGCCACCAAGCTCGTCCAGATGAATGGCAAGGGAGCGCGGCTCGACATACATGCAGAGATGCTGGGCAGCACCTGCCCACCAGTCAGCCAGCCGCGCCACGTCAGGCTGGCCGTAATGCAGACGACGAGTGGCAACTGCCACTTCCTGCAAGAGCACGCTGGGGGCGTAGGCAGCGCTTGCGAGGTCTTCGAGCCTTCCAGGAAGACCACCAAATTTGCTGTCGAGCTCCACGTCCCATCTGCTTTCAGGCTGGAATGGAATCTCGCCGGCACCGAGCAGTTCCAACATGTTGATCACCACGGCCACCACTCCCTCGCCCAGCGCAGCGCGGGCGTCAGCCCCGAGACCGAGGGCCATCGCACGAATCAAAGCTGCCTTGAGCGCCCATCTCTGGTCACGAGATAGCAGCGAATGACCGGTGATTGAATCCACCAGCCTACGGAGATCCCGCGATGCCTTTTCATCCAAGCACGCCTTCAGCTCCTTCATGAACTGATCAAAGGTCGCCGCCTTTCTGGTGGGCGACAGATCCACCAAGTAGTAGTCAGTGGATCCCGAAAGAATGTCCGAGGCAGCACGTCTGGCGACGTCCTTCGTCAGCGCTAATGAAGCCTGCCCGCCCCTCCATTGACCCAAGGAGAACATCCAGGTTGAGAACCAGTCGGTTGAGAGCAGGAAGATGACGTCATCTGTTTCATCAGAGATCTGGAGCAGTTTAGTATCCTCGTGACTTGCCAGGAAGCGCCCCCGTAGGTCGCCACCCTACGACCGCCTCCGCCACATCAATGAATCGTAAAGGGGGCCGAGATTGAGCCGCAAGTGAAGTCCTCGTTATAGAACAGAATTGCGAACTCACCCTCCGGCAGTGAAGGTTGATCTGAAAACAACCATTTCTTCACATAGAGCGTCGTAGAGCCTGCGGGCTCAAGCTCCAGCGCACCCGCTGGCGCCCTCGAATGCCCGAGATCGGGATCATCCTCCCGCCATTCCGAGGTCGCCGAATCTCGTCGAAGCACACGTACGTAGTAATCATCAACCAAGGAGCGGCCAGGGTCTCCAAGAGGGATATCGCTGGAACGCGCACCTGAGCTACGTATCGTGAACTCTCCTCGAGCCTGCAACGAGCCCCGATCCTTGACGCCGACGAAGTCGATGTCCAGCAAAGGGCACGCTGCGTTACGACGAAGTTCAGCGGCACAACCTTGGACTAACAGCACAGCCAACAGCAGGACACTCCCGCTCAGCCTCATGGCACACCCCTCGAATGTCGACCACTGTCATCCCACCTGCGCTTAGACGCAGAAAAAGCGTCGTACGCTCCGGCTTCCACTATTGACTGAAGCCTGCCTCTATTTGCGTCTGAGCACTCCCTTTCAGTGGAGTACACCACTCCCTTCAACTCCTGCTCAAGCGCTGCCGCGCGCCCTTTGGAAGAAGCTCCCGACGTCGGACGCTTGCATGGACGGTATGTAGTCACTTCATAGACGCTGGCCTATTGACTAGGTGGAAGTAGCTTCGCGAGATCCTGCACGCTTATCGCAGTCGACCTCACCTGGCACATTGTGGCAATCGAAATCAGCTCCACCATGACCATGGCTTCCGGAATGTCATTCTCCTGAAGGACGCGCTCGATCCCAATATGCAAGTCGACGGTCCCACCTGGATTGACGACCAGAGCCCCTCCCCATGGAGGTAACGAGCCCGCTTCAAGGATAGGCACCCATCCCCGCATATTTAATTCGCGGGTGTAGTTCGAGTTGCGGGTGTAGATTTGGTACGCGCCCCAATGCAGGAGGGGCACGCGAGAGGCGGAATTCGGCTCCCATAGCGGGAAGTACACAGTCACATCGCCGAGGTTCCGAAGTGTTAAAACGCTTGTACGCAGCTCGGGCGAGCCTTCCGAATGCTTAAATTCGAGCTCCATCGGCGGGCATTGGCAAGACGGAGAAGCGCCCACCCTCCCAATCGGAATCGAGAATGCACAAACGAGGGACACACAGATCACCAGCAGGTATCGGATCATCAAAGATCTCTCCAGTTCAATCAACACCCATCGCCTCAGCCCGCGCAAAAAGTGAGAAGTAAGTCACCATTCCGTCACGTCATGCTTTCGACTTAAATCCCACCGGTAAATTGAACCCATCATCGCTGGATAAAAGCCGGTACGCACAAAAGACTCCATAGCGTCTCTATTGTTCGATTCGCACTCGGCTTGGCTCTGATACGCCTGAAGCCTCAAAAATCGCTCATAGGACTCTGCGCTAGCTTTCTCACCAGCACTCCAGGCGTTGATGTCACCCACATGATCCAGCTCTTTGAGCCTCACCTCCATCGCATGGCCCGGTGAGCTGTACTGATCCGGCCTTCGAAGATAGACAACCGGGGTCAAATCGACCTGAAACTCGTCAAGGCTGAAGCTTGCGCCATCGCAGACGCACCTTGCGCTTATGTTCCAATCAAGCGTGGTGGCACCGCCCAACAGACTAGAGAATTTCCGTTCCCGCACCATCATATGGATCCATCTGTGCCGCGCAGTTGACTTCTCTAACGCCATTTCCACTCGCCCGGTACCCGGGCTTGTACATGGTTTCCGCCTCTTGATCCTTCACCACATACTGGTGCATCAGCACCGAGTCCATGTAACGAGATACGCGGGCCTTGGTCCAGAGGGGGCCATATGTACCCGCCTTGGAACGAAGCTCGGCTTCGGCTTGGCTGAGCGTTGGGAAACACTTGCCCTCGAAGCAGAACTTTGTTTCGGCCAGTGGCTGTTGCGCTGCAGATGCAACGACTGGAAGCAGCGAAAGCACTAGCAGCAAGAGAATATTCTTCAGGACGCGCGCGGGCACAACCACCTCTCTGTGGATGGGCAACTGCGGGCGCAGGAATGAGCGCCCACTGACGTTTGACGCATTAGTCTTTTCGAATGGCGCTTATGGAAATGAGCGCCACGTCTCGATTTGTGAAAAAGCCGGGACCATGGTGCCGATAGCCGCGCTACGGGCTACGCCCTCCGTGTTCAGCACGCGTCGCCAGCAGCGTCATCAACCGCAGCGAAGGATTGCCCTGCGCCTTCCGGTCCAAGCGCGACCAATAGCGCTGCATCAACTGCTGAGCGACGGCAGGATCGCCCTCTGACAGTGCTGCGTACTGCATCGCGCCCATGATGTAGTAGCCAGAGACGCCATCCTGCAGCAGTGCTGCACCATGCTCGCCGTCCAACAGCTCCAGGCCCAACTCGACTACGTCGCGATGCCGATCTTCCGAGGCGGCCGCTACCAGGCCGAGGGCGGCCTGGACGGTGGCATCATTCGAAGGGCAACGCAGCCACGTCGGCTTGCCCCAGATGCGCTCGAGCCGCGCGGAGTCCAGGAACACTACGGTTTCCGTCGCCAGCGAGAAAATCATTGTGGCCGTCCGCTCCGGTCGGCTGTCCAGTTCGCAGGCAGCCGCCAGCCCGCGCAGTGCGTCCACTTGCAATGCGTCGAACTCGGACATTGCTGAGGGCGGCGCCTTGCTCCCCTCCACCAATGCAGCAAATACCTCCTGAGCGGCCTCAGCCTGCCGAACCGACGCGAGCGATAGACGGTTAGTGCCAAACGAACGGTCGCTTGCCGGCATCGGGCCACCGAGGCTGCGGACCAACGGCCACGGAGCCGAGCCCATTGCATCGAAGTCTGCCACCTGGGTACGCTGGAACCGAGCCACCGGCGCCTGGAGCTTCAACACCGGGAACATGTCGGAGTTCATCTGGTGCGGATAGAGCGCCAGATAGCCTTCCAGACCACGGCGATTCAACACTTTGGTGTCCTGCAAAGCACGCAGGTCGGTCACGCCGATACGAGCAAGATCGGCAGCCACCAACGGCTGGCGAAAAATGTCCGCGGAGAGATCAGGGACCTCTCCGTGCGGTGAGGCCACTAGAATCAGATCGCCCTCGTTGGCCAGATACGCCTTCGCATCCTTGAAGTTGACCAGCATGGCCGAGAGCACCGAGTTGACCAGCTCAGGGGTGATTTCATACAACTGCAGCCATTGAACGAACAAGCCATCCTGATTGAGCTGCTTCGGGATGTACTGATAGAACTCGGTACTGAACAAGGATGCGGTGCCACCGACCCACGGATTGGAAGGCTCGGAGATGATCAGGTCGTACTTCTTGGGCACCGAGGCAAAGTACGCCTTGGCATCGTCAATGATCACGTGCGAGCGCGGGTCGTTGTACGCCCTCGAAACCCGGTCGCCGAAGTGGCGGGCACCCTCGACCATTGCCGGCTCGATTTCCACCGTATCCACCGCGCCTACTTTTGCGTGCCCCATGAGCGTATGCGTGGTCATGCCCGAGCCAAACCCGATTACACCGATGCGGTCGTAGTGCTCACGCATGGACAACGGGATCGCGGCGAGCAACACCATGGTCGACTCATCGGACGTCGGCGCCTGATCGGCTTGCAGCGCCAGGCCGGCATCCACCTTGCCGTTGGTGGAGATCATCCGCACGGGTCCGTCCTCTTCATTCCGTTCGATGACGGCAACAGTCGCGGTCTTCCCATCCTTGAAGAACACCGTCTTGGTGTCCGCGCCCAATGACGTGGAACCGAAGCGATACACCGATGAATTCAGAACGGCCGGATCGAAGGTAACCAGCCAACTGGCAGCCAGTACCGCAGCAGCAGAAATCGCCGCCGCCGGCACCATCGGTGGCAGCCGCCAACGGGTCGAGGCCGGCGCATAACGAGCCAGCAGCACCAGACCCAGACCGATGTCGAGCACGGCAGCGCTCAGCAGCGCGTACTTCAGGCCCAGCACGGGCATCAGCAGATGCACCGCGGCGAGTACGCCAATGATTGCGCCCAGCGTATTGAATGCGTAGGCCTGGCCGATCGATTTTTCGCCATGGCCCTGCCGCAGCAGTGCCAGCGTGAGCAGAGGCAGCGTCATACCGGCAAAGAAGGCTGCGGGGAACATGACGAGCAGCGCGATACCTGCACTTGCCACGTTGAATAGGCCATATCCCTCCGCACTGTGCACGATGACCATCATCAGCCATCCGACCCACTCGAACGCGTTGGCATAGACGAACATGGACGCCAATGCGGCGACACCCATCCACACCTGGATCCAACCGGCAGTCGCAAGCGGTGCGGTCAGCCTATCTGCACGGTTTTTCAGCCAGAGCCCACCCAGCGCGATGCCCAGAATGAAGGCCGCCAACATCAATTCAAACGAATGGATCGTGGTTCCCAGTGCCAGCGAGAGCATCCGGATCCAGGTGATTTCATAGACGAAGGATGCTGCCCCAGTGAGACCGGCCACGAGCAGAATGAGCAACGGCCTGGAGGCAACCGCGCCGGTTGTGCGCGCATCCACTGCAGGCACGAGGGCGGAATCCGGCGCTAGTGGTCGCTCCTGCTTGCTAAGCGGATACACCATCACCGCGACCAGGATATTGATGAGCCCTGCCGAGAACACCGTGCCCGGCATGCCGATCGCGGGCAGCATTACATACGTCGAGGCCAACGCACCAATGGCCGCGCCGAGACTGTTGGAGAAATACAAGCCTGCCAGCACCCGGCCCTCCGCGTGGGTCTGCAGGCGGATGTAGCCAGCACTCATCAGCGGGAAGGTCGCACCAAGCAGAATGCATTGCGGCAGCACCATCGCCGCCGCCAGCAACCAGCGAACGTTCTGCAGCTGCCCTGACGGCAGCATCGGCAGCACTTGTGCGTAGGCCCAGCCGGTCACACCCTGATAAATGCCGTCGAAGCTCAATCCGAGCAGGCCAATGACGACCTCAATGAGCGCATAGGCGAGAAGCGGCCGACGAATTCTGCTGCTCCATCGGCTGACCAGCCATGCACCGATCGCCATGCCGCCCATGAACAGAATGAGCACCAGCGATTGCGCGTAGGAGGAATGACCCAGGAACAAGCCCAGATACTGCGTCCAGATGGACTGGTAGATCAGGCCGGAGAAGCCGGACAGCACGAATATCCACAACAGCCACGTTCCAGCCCTGCTCTTAACCAACGTCATGCGTGCATCCCCATTGCCTATCACAAGGCCAAACGAACTGCATTGAAGTATGTCGCCAAGCACGGCGCCGCATTGAAGCGGCGGCAGCGGCTGGCAATCGAAGGTTGGGCCCAGCTCCCCGCCGGGCAATGTTGCTTGTGGATGGTAGCAGGTGATCGCGGCAGGATCAGGGATTGGGCACCAAACGGGTGCAGCGGACGGGGCCGTGCGTCCCAGCCCCGTCTTGGTTTCTTGCCGGGCAGAGCCCGGCCCTACCTATGCGTTTCTGGCGAAACGAAGGAGCTTAGTCCTTGGTGACGCGGTTGATCTCGGCCAGGCTGGTGGTGCCCGCGCCCGCCTTGATCAGCGCAGATTGGCGCAGGTCCTTGATACCGGCACGTTGGGCAGCTTCAGCGATCTGGATCGCGTTGCCACCGCCCAGGACGATGACCGAAATTTCCTCACTCATCGGCATGACCTGGTAAATACCGGTACGACCCTTATAGCCCTCGGTACACTCTTCGCAGCCAACCGGCTCATACAGGGTGATGCCGGCGTCCAGCTGGGCCTGGGTGAAGCCCTCGGCCAGCAAGGCGTTCGGCGGCAGGTCCACCGGCCGCTTGCAGTTGTTGCACAGTCGGCGCGCAAGACGCTGAGCAATCACAAGCGTGACCGAACTGGTGATGTTGAACGGTGCAATACCCATGTTCATCAGGCGCGCGATGGTCTGCGGACCATCGTTGGTATGCAGGGTGGAGAGCACCATGTGGCCGGTCTGCGCTGCCTTGACGGCGATCTCGGCCGTTTCCAGATCGCGGATTTCGCCGACCATGATGATATCTGGATCCTGTCGCAGGAAGGATCGGAGCGCGGCGGCGAAGGTCATGCCGCGCTTGACGTTCTGCTGGACCTGGTTCACGCCAGGCAGCCGGATTTCTACCGGATCCTCCGCCGTGGAGATGTTGCGGGTTTCGTCGTTGAGGATACCCAGCGCGGTGTAGAGCGATACCGTCTTACCCGAGCCTGTGGGACCAGTGACCAGCACCATGCCGTAGGGCTTATGAATCGCTTCCAGGAAGAGCTTCTGCTGCTCGGGCTCGTAGCCGAGCTTGTCGATGCCCAGCTTGGCGGCACTGCCGTCGAGGATACGAAGCACCACCTTTTCGCCGAACAGGGTCGGCAGGGTGCTGACGCGGAAGTCGATCTGCTTGGACTTGGAGAGGTTGAGCTTTATGCGCCCATCTTGCGGTACGCGCTTTTCGGCAATATCCAGCTGCGACATCACCTTCAGGCGTGCAGCAATGCGCTGGTTCAGCTTCACCGGCGCCTTGGCCACGTTCTTGAGCAGCCCGTCGATGCGGAACCGCACGCGGTAGTCGTCTTCATACGGTTCGAAGTGGATGTCCGATGCGCCCTTGCGGATGGCATCGACCAGCACCTTGTTGACGAACTTCACGACCGGGGTGTCGTCCCCCTTGGCATCGTGACCGGAATCTGCCCCAGCTCCACCCTCATCATCGCCGCCCGACACATCCAGGTCGGCCATGCCGTCGTCGTCGCCGCCGCCAAGGGAACCGCCCAGGGTGTCATGCTTGGACTGCCACTGTTCCAGCGTGCGGCGGATCTGCTCCTCGTCTACGAGAATCGGCTCGACCACCAGATTGGTGTGGAACTTGATCTCGTCAAGCGAGTGAGTCGGATCACTGGTACCCACGAACAGCTTGCCACCGCGTTTGAACAGCGGCAGCACATGATGCTTGCGCAGCAGCTCTTCACTGACCAGGCTGATGGCGCTCTGCGCACTGTCGAATACCGAGACGTCCAGCAGCGGCATGCCAAATTCGAGCGCATTGGCTGCGGCCAGCTGCGCCGGGGTTACCAGCTTCTTTTCAGCAAAGTACTGCGGCAACGGCTGCTTCGCTGCGGCCGCCTTGGCCATCGCATCGCGCGCTGCAGCCTCATCCAGCGCACCGTCCTGCACGAGACGACGGGCGATACCGGTGATGCCGACGAGATTGGCGGTCACTACTGCGTTCATAGGGGCGTCACGGCTGATTGCTCCGGGGGCTACAGCTTAACCCAGAGAATGGGAAATCAATTGCAGTTGCGGGGGCGGATACGCTCGGCGAGGCTGGGCGCTTCGCAGCTCCACTGGCCGCCCGCATCCCGATTCAAGCTCAGGCTCGCACCCACCACTTGCGGGTTTCCCACCACGACGCAGCTGATCTGCGCCGAACCGTCGGCAGCCAGGGAGGCGACCACGGTCGAGCAATGACTGGTAGGGGTGGCGAGGCCGACGTAGGCGGCGTCGACCAGAGACGCATTGCCTGTCGCCAGCGCCGACTCAACCCCGTTCTTGCCGGGCGCGATCTCGGCCAGCGCGGCCGTGACCTGGGTCTTGGCGACATAGCCCTGGTAGGCGGGAATGGCGATCGCGGCGAGCACCGCGATGATCGCCACCACGATCATCAGCTCGATCAGCGTGAAGCCGTTGGACCTCTGCATTGAAACGCTCCCCTATCGTTAATCAGCAAGGAAAGCAGAATTCGTGCCAAGTTCATTGGGGCAAAAAAAAAGGCCCCCGGCTAAGCGGAGGCCTCTTCTTCAAGCGATAGGCGACCTATTAGGTGCACTTGCCCGGCTTGTACTTGGCGTCCAGGTCCGAAGTGCAAGCCCACAGGCCGGTGTCGGCGGTACGGGTCCAAGTGACCTTCTTGCCGTTGAACTTGGTGGCGTTGCCGCCCTTGGTGACGCACTGGATGTTGTCAGCGCCGACGGTCACGGTGCAGTACGAGGTGTCCGGGCCCACACCGACGAAGCCAGCGTCAGCAGCGGCAGTCGACGGGGTCTTGCCTTCGTTGATAGCCTGCTCAAAACCGACCTTCGCCGGGGTGATTTCGGCAAGGGCAGAAGCACCCTGCGAGCGGACGACGTAGTCCTGGTAAGCCGGAATTGCGATGGCGGCCAGGATGGCGATGATCGCGACAACGATCATCAGTTCGATGAGGGTAAAGCCCTGCTGCTTCTTCATGAGTACATCCCCTAGAGGTGGTTTGAAAAATGAACACTGGGTCGCGCCTGGCCGGCAAACCGGCTGAGCAAGGCAATCGCCCGTGCGGGTGGTTGAAAGCAGGTTGCGTGCCAACTTCTCAGCAATGCTCCCCAGCATTCCCCGGCGCAATGATGGCAGCAATCTTCAGGATTGGAACCCCCCTCACGGTAATTTGCGACACAACCGGCA
>Ga0102591_1002119_pt1 | contig 23004 bp, 20 predicted proteins | sample AraplaCol_mCL_r2_2_FD_76860 | JGI IMG/M metagenome (GOLD analysis project Ga0102591, IMG submission 76860) | Arabidopsis root microbial communities from North Carolina, USA - plate scrape MF_Col_mCL_r2 (SPADES assembly) (version 2) | ecosystem: Host-associated > Plants > Roots > Endosphere... | reverse complement strand
GAAATCGCAGGCAAGCCGGTCACCGCCTTCCGCATCTCGTATGTCGGCGAGCAGGGCTGGGAACTGCACATGAAGTACGAAGACGGCCTCGCCGTCTGGGATGCGCTACGCTCGACCGGTGTGATGGCCTTCGGCGTCGAAACCTACGCAAACTCGCGCCGCATGGAAAAGAGCCTCCGCCTGCAGAACGCCGACCTCCTGACCCAGTACAACCTGATCGAAGCCGATCTCGCCCGTCCGAAGGTCAAGGAGGCCGATTTCCGCGGCAAGGCGAAACATCTGGAATACAAGGCACGCGAGCACCAGCCGGCCATGCTTTGCACACTTGTGATGACGGAGAATACCGACAAATCGGGCGTGAAGCGTTATCCCCTCGGCAACCTGCCGGTTGTCGATCCGGCGACGGGAGAGGTTCTGGTCGACGAGCTTGGCCGCCGGTCCTACACCACCTCGATCGCCTACGGCCCAACTGTCGGAAAGAACATTGCCTTGGCCTATCTACCTTGGTCGCATTGCCAGGTCGGACGCCGCCTGAATGTCGAGTATTTTTCCGAGAGCTATCCGGTCGAGGTTGTCGGCGTCGGGTACAAGCCGATCTATGACCCAGAAAATCTGAAGCCGCGCACCTAAGCGCAGCGGCGCCCCGCAGATCGGAATCGATTTTCGGAAAGCACGTGCGAGGATTGAAAGTGTTGCAGCGCCGCGTGTCTTAGAAGACGCGCGGCGCTGTAAGCGCTCCAGAACTTGTGACGCCGCAAGGATGGCGCGCCACAAACATGAGATTGATCGTCAGCGCCACGCGGAACGGCGGCTCGGATGGTCGCTCTTGACCCGGATCCGTCACCGTCCGCTTCTGACGCTCTGGATGCTGGCGCTATTTTGCGGTTGCCTCGCAGTCGGATTGGAAGTCAGGATGCGGCGAAGCGATCATTAGAATTCAAGAGTGAGGCATGATGTCGTCCGAAAACCGCTCACACTTTTCAGCATCATGCTCTGGCGAGTGGACAGTCGATGCTTGATAATCCCACATGGTCCGGAGTGCTCGCCGATCCTGTCGTCCAGGCCGGGACGTTGGCCGTGGTCGGCGCGATCATCACGCGCATAGCGCTTCGGCCCTTCCCGAGCTGGAAGCTTGCGGGCCAGGTGTTTTTCTTCGCGGCGCTCACCGTCCTGCTGCTCTATCATGACATCGTGCCCTACGAAGTCGGGCCGGCGACTACTTCGACCTTCGAACGCGTCTTCATCGCCCTTGCCAAAGTGGTCTGGTGGATCAATGCCGCCTGGGCGCTGATCGCCTTCGTCCGCGTCTTCCTGATCTTCGAGCGCCAACCGCGCGAAGGTCGCCTCGTTCAGGATCTGGTCATCGGCCTGATCTATCTCGGCGCGATCCTCTCGGTGGTCGCCTATGTCTTCAGCTTCCCCGTCGGCACGCTGATCGCCACCTCGGGTGTCTTTGCCATCATCCTCGGCCTTGCGATGCAAAGCACCCTGAGTGACGTCTTTTCCGGCATCGCGCTCAACCTCGGCAGACCCTATGCGATCGGCGACTGGATCGTGCTGAATGACGGCGTCGAGGGTCGTGTCGTCGAAACCAACTGGCGCTCCACCCATCTGCTGAACGGCTCGAACGACCTCGTCGTCCTGCCCAACAGCTTTCTGGCCAAGGTCGGGCTGACCAATCTCAGCAGCCCCGACCGCAGTCACGGCGCCTCACTGACGGTTCGGGTCGTGCCGACGATCGGGCCGTCGGCGATCATCGAGGTCATGCGCGCCGTGCTTTTGAGCAGCGGCTCGATCCTGACCGAGCCGAAACCCGGCGTGCAGATCAAATCGCTGACATCGGATGCAGTGGAGCTGGAGCTCTCCTTCCGCGTCAGGGATATCGGCCAGACGGGGCCGGCGAAGAACGAGATATTCGATCTCATCTACCGCCATATCAAGGCCGCCGGCCTCACCTTGGCGCGGCCGCTCGACGCCGCCGGCCCACCGCCCGACCAGTTGCAATCGGAGGAGATGGTGAAGCCGCACCGGCCGACGCCGCTCAAGCTTCTCGACGCCATCCCGCTGTTTTCCTCGCTGACCGAGGACGAGAAGGAAACGCTCGCAGCCTCGATGACACGTCGAACCTACAAAAAGGATTCCATCCTGATCGAGCAGGGCGATACGGTCGCATCGCTGATGATCGTGCGCAGCGGCGCCCTCGTCGCCACGCGCCAGGAAGGCCATAAGGAAATCGAACTCGGCCGGCTGGCGCCCGGCGATTATTTCGGCGAAAGCGGGCTGCTGATCGGCGTTGGCGAGGCCGCCAGCCTGCGCGCGCTGACCTTCGTCGTCGTCTACGAGATTGCCCAGGCGAGCCTGACGCCGCTGCTGCACGACCGGCCCGGTATCGCCGAAGAGCTTGCCGCCACTTTGTCGCGCCGCATCGAGACCGGCCAGCATTCCTTCGCGACCGAAGGCGCCACGCTGAACGGTGGCTCGATGACCTCGCTGGTGACGCGCATCCGCCACCTGTTCAAGGTACCGCAATAGCGGTCTGAGGCTGGAGCCTTTCCTGGTCAGCTTGAATCATTCTGCCGGAGCAGGTTTTCGTCAGGGCAAAGGCGATTGGCGAAGGGCATACCCCTTGGTACGTCCGAGCCGATCGCCTCTGATCCTGGCGCAAAGATGCCCGGCCCACCGGCCGCACTGCTTCGCCATGCGAAGCAATAGCTGCGTCCGGCGATTCTAAAGTCTTGCAGATTTGCCCGGCAAATCTGCGGGAGGGTTGGCTGAAACGGGCCGCCTGATCGACCGGCCGGCCTGGCCGTAGATCTGGGCTACGACGCGCGCCGGCCGGTCGACCTCCGTTTGAGCCAACAGAATGCTTAAATCTGACCAGGAAAGGCTCTATTTCCGCTGAAACTTCTGCCGCGCCGCGCGCGCCACGCTCTCGGCGAGAATCAGCAGACAGCCGAGGAGAAGCAGAGTAGCGGCGAGCAGCGCGTCGACATGGGCGAATTTCACCAGAACGCCGACGATGGCAATCAGCAGCAGTGCCGCCAGCGCCAGCGCGCCGTCGTCGATGAACATGCCGAAGAATTCCTTCAAGGCGACCTTAAGAATATTCATCACGCGGCCACCTCGGCATGGGTGTTGAAATACTGACGCAGCATCCGGACTGCTGCGAAGGAAAAGACGGCGAGCACGGCAAGGATCGCCAGAAGCGAAAGATCGGCGCCCGGCCAGTCGGCGCCGACGCCCTCGCCAACCCAAAATATGCCGAAGGCGCTGAGCAGCAGCCCGACAACGAATTTGAGGCTGTTCTCCGGAACCGCCGAGAGCGGTTTGTGCACGAAGATGCCGATGATCAGCACCAGCAAGCAGGCCGCGGCGGCTCCAAGGCTGGCATAGCCGATCATGCCGTGTCCAGCGCCGGTAGCGATGACGATGAACACCACTTCGATCCCCTCGAGCAGCACCGCCTTGAAGGCGGCGGTGCCCGCCAGGAAATCGGCACGGCGCTCGGCGGATTGACGCCGCAGGCTGTCGGTCTCGGCTGCGAAGGCCTTCTCCTCGTCGTGCAGCGCGATGAAACCCGAAGCCCGCAGGATCGCCTTGCGCAACCAGCGCAGGCCGAAGAGAACGAGCAGCGTTCCGATCAAGAACTGCATCAGCTCGATCGGAATGAGACCGAGCAGCGGACCAAGCGCCAGCACGAGAAGAGCGAGAAGGCCGAGCGCAAGACCGGTGCCGATGAAGGCCGGACGCCAGCTCTGCGTAACGCCGACGGCGAGAATGATGGTGAAGGCTTCAACGACCTCGACGAAGGAGCCGAGAAATGCGGCCGTGACCGTCGAGGTGATCGTTGTCAGAGTTGTCATGGTTCTTGTCCGTTATGGCGGCTGAGATCACGTATCGGGCTGAACTGCTATCTTTTCTTACCGTTTTCCGGCTTCCGCGACATCATCTGGCGCGCGGCTCGAAACGAACCGCTTCGAGATCAGCCAGCAGCCAAGCGCCCAGAGCGCACCGGCGCACCATCCGGCGAAGACGTCCGTGGGATAATGGACGCCGAGATAGATTCGGCTCAAGCCGATGAGGACGGCGAGGAAGACGCCGGTGCCCATGACGAAGATCCGCGTTGACCGGTAACGCTGTGTCCGGGCCAGCAGCGCCCCAAGCGTCAGATAGGTCACCGCCGAGACCATCGCGTGTCCGGAGGGAAAGCTGAGATCGCTCACTTCGACCAGATGCGGCACGATGTCGGGGCGCGGCCGCGCGACGAGGATCTTCAAGAGCGTGCTCGCCAGCCAGCCGCTCAGCACAGAGGAAAAGACGAAGATTGCGATTGGCCAGCGCCGGTCGAGCAGAAGATGGACGGTGACGAGAACCGTCATCAGCGAGAGAACGGTGATGCCGCCGAGGGCAGTGATATCGTCGACGGCATGCGTCAGCCAGCCGGGACCGATCGGCACGGCAAGTTCTCCCGGCCGTCGCAACGCCAGCAGGATTGCCTCGTCAAAGCGGAATGTCTCACCCTCCAGGACTTCGCTCGTCAGTCGCTGGAGCAGGAACAATCCACCGGCGATCGATGCCACCATGATCAATGTTAGCGGCTCATATGCATTGAGCCTCGCCAAGAGTCCCCGTCGTTGAACCTCGCTCATGCCTGCCGTCGAACTCCCTTCACATCATGTCGGTCCCCGCCAGATTGGCAATCCAGATCCAGGATTCAAGACCTTGCGGCATTCAAGGGCGTTCCCGACAGAGGTTTTATGGCCGCTGAGGTCGCCTTCTAGGTGTTCATCAACGGCACCAGTGAGTGAACCGCTTTGATCTGGTCGCAGTACCACGATGGAATGTGATGACGACGAATCCATGCTCCCCGGGCGGTCTCGAATGCGCGTCGCGCGCTTCGAGAGCACATGCCTCCGCCCTTATCGGTTCACAATCCCAACGCCTTGTTGATGGCCGCAATCAATGTAGCTCCGGAAAATTGCTTCTGCAGATAAGCAACACATCCCGCCTTTTCCGCCTGCGCTTTGGCGGAGCCGGTTTCCAGTGCCGTGATGAAAATCACGGGAAGGGTTGTTCCCTCGGCTTTCAGCCTGCGTTGCAAATCGATGCCGGACATGCCACCGAGGTCGATATCAAGGACGAGGCAGTCGATCGTCGTTTTGGGATCGCGACTGAGAAAGGCCTCGGCCGATGCATACTCGTTGGCCTGAAAACCGTAAGCATTAAGCAGCCGCCCGAGACTGCGCCTTAGGCTTGCGTCATCATCGACGACCGCGACCGTGCGGCGAGGGTTCTCCACCTCATACACCTCTTTTGACGATATGAGAGATAATGGTTCCCGATCAAATTAGGCCGGCGGGACGTCGATTGATATTGTCCTAAGGGGAAGGCGCCGCTGTATCCTGGTCGATGAGACCAATATATGCAGCGATCGACACCACCTCGGCCAGCGAGCGTACGTCGAGCTTTTCCATGACCTGATGGCGATGCACCTTCACCGTCCGCTCCGAGATGCCGAGCGCATAAGCGATCTGCTTGTTGAGATGGCCACGTATAACGAGCCGGAACACTTCCGCTTCGCGCGGGCTGAGACTCGCGACTAATGCCCGCTGGGCTTGAAGACGATCGTGACGGGCCTGCTGTCGTTCGCATTGGATGAGGGCGCGATTGATCGCCTCCATCAATGCCGCCGCGGTCGAATTCTTCTCCAGAAAATCCTTGGCACCCGCCTTCATCGCCTCGACGCTTGCCTTTATGTCTCCCTCCCCCGTGAGGAACACGACCGGCAATAGCGGTGCCTGCTCGCACAATCGGCGTTGGATTTGCAACCCGGACTGGCCGGGCATCTGGAGGTCGAGGAGAACGCATCCCGGTTCGCAAGTGGAAAGGAGGGCAAGAAATTGGTCCCCGGACTCATAGGTTTCGACCCTGAGACCATGTGCGGAAAGCAGCCTTGCGGTCGCTGTCCGGTAGGATTTGTCGTCATCGACGATATGGACAACCGGTTTCATCTCGATCGCTCCTCCCTGTGGGCGAGAGGCAGGGCCACGCGAAAGACCGCGCCTCCTTCGGGGCGGTTGTCGGCGCAGATGGTGCCGCCATAGGTCTCGAGAATGGCGCGGGCTATGGACAGACCCAGCCCCGTGCCCGCCTGCTTGGTGGTATAGAACGGTTCGAAGATGCGGATCAGCCTCTCCTCGGGAATGCCGTCTCCGGTGTCGGAGACCAGCAGCTCCGCCTTCTCGTTCGCCAGTCCTGTTGTAAACGTAAGCGTTCTCCCGGCCGGGACGGCGTCCAGCATGGCGTCCATAGCATTGGTTGCCAGATTGAGGATAACCTGCTGCACATGAACTTTGTCGGCACGTACCGGCAACTCGCCGGGCGGCTGTGTTGAGGTCAGCGTAATTCCGCGCCGCTCTGCCTCGCCGTGAATGATATGGATTGCGCTCGACGTGACATCGTTCAGATCGAACTCCTGCCAATCGATCTCGCTTCTCTTCTTGAGCAACCCTCTCATCCGGCTGATGATATCGCCTGCGCGCTGATCGTCCTCCTGGATGTCGAGGAGAATCTGCTGAATCAGTTGGTGATCCGGGTTTACACTTCGGAGCAGCACCGCGGCTGCCTCGGCATTGTTTCGGATGGCCGAAAGGGGCTGGTTCAGTTCGTGAGCAATGGACGAGGACAATGCTCCGGCTGTCGCCGACTGGTTAAGGTGGACGGCTTCGAGCAAGTGAAGGCGCGACCGGCTCTCGGCATCGCGGCGGCGCCTCCGCTCGAACAAGAGCACCGAGATGATGCTGGCCTGCGCCAGCACGAGGCCGCTCCCCGCCACCAGAATTGCCCAGTGTTCCTCCCAGAGGCTCCTCTTCTTGTGCATCTGGATTGTGCCCGGCGGCAGATCCTTTTCGGCGAGCCCCCAGCGCTGGAGTTGCCGGGCATCGGCGACATATGTCTGGGGCGCTTCGAGATCCGACACAGGCTTGCCAGCGATCGCATCGATGACAAGGTTGCCGACGGTCCGGCCCAGTGCTTCGAATGTGACGGTATTGCCGCCGACGACGCCATGATCGATGTAGGTCTGATAGGGCCCATAGACCGGCGCGCTGGCGGTCGCCGCAATCTGTCTGATCGCGTCGCGCGGAATGAAGTTGCGCCCTGCCCGATCCTTGAAGATCGTCAATGCCAGGATGATGCTGTCGGGCGGCACGCGGGATACGCGCTCGACAAATTCATCGATCGTCAGATCTTCCAGATAGGTCGTCGTATCATAGGATTTCGAGAACTGTTTCAAATCCGTGCGGGCCGTCGCCAGCCATCCGCGGTCGAAGTCGGACGAGCCTCCGACGATGTAGAGGTGGCGGGCATCGGGCTGAAGGCTGCGGGCCATCTCGGCTGTCTTCAGAATGTCGAATGTCGTGAAGGCTCCGATCACGTCATCCGGCAAATCGATCTTCTCGGCGGTGGCGGTGCCGAAACCAGCGGCGACGATCTTTGCGCCGGGCGCGATCGTGCCGTGGTTCGCGACTATGAAGCTGGCCGATTCGCTGCCGACGGCCACGACCACGTCGGGGCGGCGCACTGCGTATTTTTCGCCCAGATATCGGGCCATGCGCGCGACATGGTCGCCTTCCGGAAACCGCGAGAGATCCAGGAACTCGGAAAACAGATCGATCTTGCCGTTGGTCGCCTCCAGCAAACGGCTCCGCAACGCCTCTCCGGCAGCGGTCGTTGCCGCGATCCTCTCGTCATAGGGGTAGAGAACGAGGACGCGGGGAACCCGGTCGATGACGGCAATCGAGGTGTCGGAGGCTGCGGCCTGACGACTGGACATACTCGGGGCGAACACCGCCAACAAAAAGGCAGTGCAGCATAATCGACCTGACCATTCGCCCAAGCCCATCAGCTTCCCCCCAAACCGGCCAAGAATAACAGCTTCCCGCTACGGCGTCATCTGCGCATCACTACTATCGATTGCCGCTGCATGAAGAGATTCCCCAAAGTACAATATCGAGCGAAGGCAGCATTCGCTAAAGTTCAGCGGGCCGGAGCAGAGATGCGGCCGGCCCTCGCATCCCTGCCGGAGGCAGCTCCGTCGGGATCTTCATTTTAAGCAGTCCAGTTGAATCGACGCGTGCAATCGCAGCCTTGTCCGCGAGTGGCTCCGTCATTCAAGAACGTCAACGGAGGGATTTGAAATGAACAGCAGAATCCTTATCCGCTGTATCGGAGCACTGGCTACATCCACCGTTCTCTGGTGCGCAGCCTCGCCCGTGCAAGCGCAAGACTCCCAACGAAAACCCAACATCCTGTTCATCGTTTCGGATGATACCGGCTACGGCGATCTCGGGCCTTACGGCGGAGGTGAGGGCCGCGGGATGCCGACCCCGAGCATCGACAAGCTGGCCGACGAAGGCATGACCTTCTTTTCCTTCTACGCCCAACCGAGCTGCACGCCCGGCCGCGCCGCCATGCAGACGGGACGCATTCCGAACCGCAGCGGCATGACGACGGTGGCATTTCAAGGCCAAGGCGGCGGATTGCCCGCAGCGGAATGGACGCTCGCCTCCGTTCTGAAGCGCGGTGGCTATCACACCTATTTCACCGGCAAATGGCACCTCGGGGAGGCGGACTATGCGCTTCCGATCGCGCAGGGTTACGACGAAATGAAGTATGTCGGCCTCTATCACCTCAATGCCTACACCTATGCCGACCCGACCTGGTTCCCTGATATGGATGCGGAAACCCGCGCTTTGTTCCAGAAAGTGACAAAGGGCTCGCTGTCCGGCAAGGCCGGAGGTGAGGTAAAGGAAGACTTCAAGATCAACGGTCAATATGTCGATACGCCCGTGATCGACGGCAAGGAAGGCGTTGTCGGCATTCCGTTCTTCGACGGCTACGTAGAGAAAGCGGCACTGGGCTTTCTTGATGAAGCTGCAAAGACACCGGATCAGCCTTTCTTCATCAACGTCAATTTCATGAAAGTGCACCAGCCGAACATGCCGGCCCCGGACTTCCAGGGCAAATCGATCTCGAAGAGCAAGTATGCGGACTCCGTTGTGGAGCTGGATACACGCATCGGAAAGATTATGGACAAGCTGCGTGAGACTGGCATGGACAGAAATACGCTGGTTTTTTACACGACCGATAACGGCGCTTGGCAAGACGTCTATCCGGACGCGGGCTACACACCATTCCGCGGTACAAAAGGCACCGTGCGCGAAGGCGGCAACCGTGTTCCCGCGATCGCTGTCTGGCCCGGCAAGATCAAGCAGGACGTAAAAATCACGACATCGTCGGTGGTCTCGATCTGATGGCGACCTTTGCCGCAGCCGGCGGCGTGCCGCTGCCCACCAAAGACCGCGAAGATAAACCGATTATCTTCGATAGCTACGATATGACCCCGATTCTGCTGGGTACGGGAAAATCTGCCCGCAAAAACTGGTTCTACTTCACCGAAAACGAACTGACGCCGGGTGCTGCCCGTGTCGGCAATTACAAGGCCGTGTTCAACCTGCGCGGCGACAATGGGCAGGCCACAGGCGGTCTGGCGGTTGATACCAACCTGGGCTGGAAGGGTGCACAGTCCTACGTCGCCATCGTGCCACAGGTGTTCGATCTGCTGCAGGATCCGCAAGAACGCTACGACATCTTCATGAACAACTACACCGAACATACCTGGACATTGGTCTCCATCTCGGGAGCGATCAAGGACCTCATGAAAACCTACGTCGAGTACCCCCCGCGCAAGCTGCAGAGCATGGGTTACGACGGCCCGATCGAACTCTCCAAGTATCAGATGTTAGAGTCGGTGCGTGAACAACTCGGCAAGGAGGGGGTCAATATCACGGCTCCGACCGGGAACTAGGTCCTTGGCGGCCCCGGAGCGATCCGGGGCTGCCGCATATCTCCAAGTTCAAGATTGCTGCAAGTTAATCGATGGAGGCATTGCGATGAATTCGGCACGTAGTTTCCTGTATTTTTCCCGCGGCGTCGCGCTCGCCGCCGCAGTATGCCTTTATATCGCAGCGGCTGCAGTCGCTCAAACGGACGCACTGCCTTCGTGGAACGACACGGCACCGAAGCAAGCGATCATCTCCTTCGTTGAGAAGGTGACAAAACCGGGTTCAGCCGACTTCGTTCCGGAAGCGGAGCGTATCGCCGTATTCGACAATGATGGAACCCTGTGGGTCGAACATCCGATATATACGCAGCTCGCGTTCGCCCTGGACCGGGTGAAGGCGCTTGCCCCGCAGCATCCGGAATGGAAGGAAACGCAGCCGTTCAAGGCCGTGCTCGAAGGCGACTTGAAGGCGCTCGCGGCGTCGGGGGAAAAGGGCCTCGTCGAGCTCATCATGACCACGCATGCCGGAATGACCAGCAGCGATTTCCAGAAGATCGTCACCGATTGGCTCGCGTCGGCCCGTGACCTGAAATTCAAGCGGCCTTACACAGAACTCGTCTATCAGCCGATGGTCGAGCTTCTCGCCTATCTCCGCGCCAACGGTTTCAAGACCTTCATCGTTTCAGGCGGAGGCATCGAGTTCATGCGGCCATGGGCGGAAAAAGTCTATGGCGTCCCGCCCGAGCAGGTTATCGGCTCGTCGATCAAGACCGAATTCAGGATGCAGGACGACACGCCGACCCTGTTTCGGCTCCCCGAAGTCAATTTCATCGACGACAAGGCCGGCAAACCCGTCGGGATCAACCAGCAGATCGGCCGGCGGCCGATTGCAGCCTTCGGCAATTCCGACGGAGATCTCCAAATGCTGCAATGGACGACCATGGCGGGCGCACCTGCCAGGCTCGGCGTGCTGATCCATCACACCGATTCGGACCGTGAATACGCCTACGACCGCGATACCGAATTCGGTCGCCTCGACAAGGCGCTCGATGCCGCCTCCATCGCTGGCTGGACCGTCGTCGACATGAAGGCCGACTGGAAGCAGGTGTTCAAGGACTAGGGGAATGTGCCGAGCGCCGGAGCCTTGGACGATGGCGCCGTGACCTTTTAAAACGTCGACATGGAGCGATTGAGTGGCAGCGTGTGTTCGGTCAGCAGCGGTGAGAGGAACGACCCTCCTGCTTTTCCTGTTGCTCGCCTTTGCCGGGCACAGCCTTGCGCGTGACCCCCTCTCGACGCCCGCCGCCGACCCCCGAATAGCGATCCACGAGGGTTTCGTGGACGAAAGGACGTGCTTGTCCTGCCACGCCGATCAGGCTGCGGCTTTTTCGAAATCCCACCATGCAAAGGCCATGGCCCTGGCCGACGAGGAAACGGTGCGCGGCGATTTCGACAATAGCAGGTTTGAGCATGACGGCGTCGTCACCACCTTCACCCGCCGCGATGACCGCTTCTTCGTCAACACCGAGGGGGCGGACGGCAACCAGGCCGAGTTCGAAGTCAAATATACCTTCGCCTACGAGCCCCTGCAGCAATATCTCGTCGAGATCGGAGGCGGACGGCTGCAGGCTCTCGACATCGCCTGGGATACGGCCAGGCGACAGTGGTTCTGGCTCGGCAACGGCACCCCGGCCAAACCCGGATCGACCTATCATTGGACAGGTCCCTTTTATCGCTGGAACCGCACCTGCATCGATTGTCATTCGACCAATCCCCAGGCGAAGTTTCAACCGCAGACGAACGAATACGAGTCGACCTACGTCGCCACCAGCATCGGCTGTCAGTCCTGTCATGGTCCAGGCGCCAAGCACGTCGCTTCCGCGCAATCGGGTAACGCCTCATCCGCAGTCAAGCCGGATACAGGTCTGCCGAAAGTCGATGCGGGCATCTGCTTTGCCTGCCATGCCAGGCGTACCAGGCTGCTGGACGGCTACCAGCCGGGAAAGCCCTTTCTCGACTATTTCTCCCCTGCCCTGCTCCGGCAGGATCTCTATTTCCCCGACGGGCAGATCCTTGACGAGGTCTTCGAATATGGCTCGTTTCAGCAAAGCAAGATGGCAAGGGCGGGCGTGACCTGTCTCGACTGCCATCGGCCGCACAATGCCGGCCTCAAAGCCGAGGGCAATGCACTGTGCACGCAATGCCACACAGCGACGAAGCCGGAGCGCTTCGTCAACCAGGATCCGAGCGGGCTGTTCGACACTCCCGAGCACACCCGTCACCAGGCCGGCTCCACCGGAGCACAATGCGCCAACTGCCACATGCCGGAACGCACCTACATGAAGGTCGACCCGCGCCGCGACCACGCCTTCGTCATCCCCCGACCCGACCTGTCGGCAACCCTCGGAACGCCGAATGCGTGCACGACCTGTCATGTCGGCAGAACGAATGATTGGGCAGCCGAAACAATGGACAAATGGTACGGGACGCAATGGCGTAAACGCCCGTCGATCGCCCATGCCTTCGCCGGAGCTGCAAACGGCGATCAAGCCGCGGTGGAGGCTCTGCGCGCGCTTGTCAGTGACCATGACCAGGCAGGAATTGTCAGGGGTAGCGCCATCGCAGCAATGAGCCGAACTGGCGGCGTGGAGATCACCGCCGACATTCAAACGGCCGCGGCCGATGCAGATCCGCTCGTCAGGCTCGGTGCTGCGGAAGCGGCAGGCAACATTCCGCCGGAGCAGAGGCTGGAGGCGATCGGCAACCTGCTGGGCGACGCAACGCGCGCGGTGCGCGTTGCTGCCGCCAACGCACTCGCCGGCACTCCTCCCCACCTCTTCGGCGATCAGCAAGGCAATTTCGAAGCCGCCGTCGCGGACCTGCGCGCCTATGTCGAAACCAATGGCGACGTCGCGGAAGCACAAAGCAATTATGGCTTCTTCCTGTTCGCCCGACAGCGTACGGCCGAGGCCGAAGCCGCCTTCCTGCGAGCGATTTCGCTCGACCCGACACTGGAGGCAATGCGCATCAATCTCGCGGAATTCTACCGCGCCACCGGCCGGAACGACCAATCGGAACAGACCTATGCCGAAGCGATCGGGATGGCGCCTGAAAGCGCGGATCTGCGGTACGGACACGCGTTGTCGCTGGTACGCAAACAGGCATTGACCGAGGCTATCACAGAACTCCAAGAAGCCGTGCGGCTGGATCCACAAAACTCCCGCTACAAGACGACCTTTGCCGTCGCTCTCGATTCCGCTGGCCGGACGGAAGAAGCACTGGACAAGCTCGATGGTTGGGCGGCGGGCGAAGACGCTGATATCATCGGCCTGGCGCTCCGATACAGTCTCAAGCTTCGACGCTTGCCGGAGGCGCTGAAATACGCCGAGGATCTGGCGCGACTGAGACCTGAGGACCAGCAGATTTCAGGCCTCATCGGGCAGTTGACGCAGGCGATCAACGAAAAATAGGTATTTGAGCTTGTCGAAATCTACCTCTCGCTGCACAGTACCGACTCGGGACAGCAGTGCCGAGGCGAAACGAGATCGGGGGATTCTCATGAAAGCCATATACTTGCGTGCCATTCTATTGGTGACGGGCATTTGCGCGGCGTCGGCCGGCAACGCTGCTGATATCACGCCGCTCACGCCGGAAGCAAAAACAGTCGAGAGCCAGAGCGGCTGGGAATTCACCTTCGCGCCATATTTCTGGGCTGCCGGCATATCCGGCGATATTGGGCAGTTTGGACTTCCGGAAGTTCATATCGACGCGGATTTCGGCGATATCCTCAATAACCTCGACTTCGCTTTCATGGCGGCAGGCGAAGCAAGATACGATCGCTTCAGCATCGTCGGTGACGTGATCTACACCAAGCTCGGTGCCGACGCCGACACACCTGCCGGCATCCTTGCCGACAGCGTCGATGTGACATCGAAGACCTTCGCGGGATTTCTTGGCGCCGGTTACGCCGTGCTCGAAGACCAAAATGGCCATCTCGATGTGGTCGGCGGCATGAGGGTCTGGTCGGCCAAAACCGAGATCTCCTTTAATGGCGGCATTCTGGCCGGAGTGGATGTCGAAGACAGCGCCACATGGGTCGATGCCGTCGCCGGCGTCCGAGGAAACTACTTCTTCACGCCGGAAATCTATGTCACGGGGTGGGGCCTGCTGGGCGCCGGCGGCGCCGATATCGACTGGGATGTGGCGTTGGGCCTCGGCTACAAGTTCAACGACACCATCTCAGCGGTCGCCGGATATCGTGCACTCGGCGTCAATTACGATAATGACGGGTTCGTCTTCGACGTCGTTCAGCAGGGGCCGATCTTCGGGGTCGCCATTCGGTTCTAAAGGCCGGACTGGCGAACTTCGTACTGTTAGCGATTATCCTTCCACTATGCTCGCCATTTGAAGACCTGGTGTCCTCCGGGAGCCGGAAAAACGACGTCCCCCAGCGGCAGAGAGCCGCCGTGACAGCGGCTCACAGTTCGGTATCCAACAGGATCGATCCGGGGGATATCGTTTCATTTCGGAGGAAGCCTGCCCTGCGGGCTGGGTTCAATCGGATCATGGAGGCATTGATGAAGAAAGTCGCTTCTTGGGTAGTACTGGTTGTCGCGCCGCTCGGTGTCTGGACAGGGACGGCAGCCGCCCAGTCGAGTGAAGACCTGGCGAAGAAGCTTTCCAATCCGATAGCCTCGCTCATCAGCGTCCCGTTCCAGTTCAACTACGATCACGGCTATGGTCCAGACGACGGCGACAAGGCGACGCTGAACATTCAGCCGGTCATTCCCTTCAAGATAAACGAGGACTGGAACGTCATCTCGCGCACCATCCTGCCAGTCACATGGCAGAACGACATTGCCGGACCGTCGGGAACGCAGTTCGGTCTGGGCGACATCACGCAAAGCTTCTTCTTCTCGCCGTCCAAGCCGACCGAGAGCGGCATCGTCTGGGGCGTCGGCCCGGTGTTCCTGCTGCCGACGGCGACGGACGAGCTCCTCGGAAGCGGCAAGTGGGGTGCGGGTCCGACAGCGGTCGTCCTTAAGCAGGACGGCCCCTGGACTTACGGCTTTCTCGGGAACCACATCTGGTCGTTCGCTGGTCAAAGCGACCGGGAGGATGTGAGTTCGACGTTCCTCCAGCCGTTCCTCTCCTACACGACCAAGGACGCCTGGACGTTCTCGCTGAATACGGAGTCGACATATAACTGGGAAACGAACGACTGGTCGGTGCCGATCAACTTGGCAGTCGCCAAGCTGATCACCATCGACAAGCAGCCAATCAGCCTGACGGCGGGCATACGATATTGGGCGGCGGCTCCAGACAATGGCCCGGAAGGACTGGGCTTCCGCGTCGCGGTCACGTTCCTCTTCCCGAAGTGAATCCGCAGTCGACGACGCGCGCGGTGGCTGTAGTAGCAAAAGCTCAACCTTCTTTTGCTATTGCTGGAGCCGATTGCGTTGGAGACGATTTCGGCGATGAAAATTCCGACAGTGATGGTTCTGATTGCAGCCGCCCTGCAGCCGGTCTCAGCCTTCGGCGAGACCGATTGGATGGGCGGCGCGAGACAATGGTCAGTCGGCTTTGCGAATGAGAGCCCGCATCCCTATTGCCGCCTGCTGTGGGACAGCGAGATCGGGAAGACCATGGAATTCCGCCAGAGCGCAACCGAGACGTTCTGGCTGGTATCAAAGAACACATGGGACATCCCGGCCGATACCAAGACCGAGGTGACGCTGACCAACCGTACGACGACGAAAGTGGTCGCCGCCGAATTCTTCGACAAGAACACGCTTCGCCTCTGGGGTCCGGCCAGCAAGGGGAGCGGCGGACTGAAGAAGATCATCAAGAATTCCTTTGCCGGAACGCCTGACGTGCAGCTTACCTTTGCCGGCGACGAAGGCGACTGGACGCTTCCGCTCTCGCGGGTGGATCAGCTCTACCCGACTTATCGCCAGTGCCTCAAACGGCTCGAGGCTGGCGAAAGGCCGAAGCAGAATTCCGAAACAAGCAAACCGTTCTGACAGTCGATTATAGCGGCGGCGAAGTATCGCGGATCAGGCTGCGGACGGCTTCGATATCGCCGTTGAGCGGCCGTTCGTCACTATAGTGGGAAACATGCTCCCGCACGGCCTTGTAGACCAGGTCTGTTCCTGCGGCCCGCGGCGCCGTCGCCGCCAGGAAATCATGCGCCTGGGCAGCGGCCATCAGCTCGATTGCCAGGATATATTCGGCGTTGTCGATGACGGCGAGCAGCTTGCCGGCGGCAGCCGTCGGATGCGCGAGGAAATCCTCCTGCAGGCCGGAGGTCAGCCCGCCGTCCATGGCCGCGGGTGCGGCAAGGCGGCGGTTCTCGTTGCTGAGCGCGGCAGCGGTATACTGAGCAATCATGAAGCCGGAATGGCTGCCGGCATCGCTCGCCAAAAAGGGCGGCAGACCACTTACCAGCGGATTGACGAGCCGATCCATGCGCCGTTCGCTGATTGCGCCGATCTGCGCCAGCGCAATGGCCAGGCTATCGGCCGCCTGCCCGAGCGCCGGGGCAACCGCATGGGCCTCGGAGGAGACGATCGGGTGTTCCGGCGTGCCTGAGACAGCCGGATTGTCCGTCACCGAAGCAAGTTCCTGATCGACGACGCGGGCGGAATTGTCGAAGACATCGCGGGCAGCGCCATGGGCATGCGGCACCGAACGAAGGCTGAGCGCATCCTGCGTGCGCCGGCCGAAGGCGGCGGCGACAAGACCGCTGCCCTGAAGCCGCGCGCGCAGGCTCGCTCCGACTTTCTCTATTCCCGCCGATGGGCGCAGCGCCAGCACCGCCCCGTCGAAGGCGGCGATCTGGCAGCCTGCCGCTTCCAGCGTCAGCGCGGCGATCGCATCGGCCCAGTCGAGCAGCCGCTCGGCGCGCGCAAGCGCCACGGCGGTCAGACCGGTGGCGCAGGCCGTGCCGTTGACCAGGCTCAAGCCTTCCTTGGCGCCGAGCACCAGCGGTTCGAGGCCGATCGCAGCAAGCGCCTCGCGACCGCTCATGCGCCGGCCGTCCCGGTGAGCGCTGCCTTCCCCGATCAGAACAAGCGCAATATGGGCGTTATGGACGAGGTAACCGGCAGAACCCTTGGACGGCACGTCGGGAATGCAATCATGTTCCAGCAGGGCCGCAAGATGCTGGACGATCTCGCGCCGCACGCCGGAATGACCATGGGCGAAATTGGCGATCTCAGCCGCGATGATGGCGCGCACCTCGCGGGCGGCCAGCAACGGACCGACGCCGCAAGCATGGCTGAGCACGATGCTGCGCGACAACAGGCTCTGCGAGGCACGATCGACCACCGTATCGGCGAGTGCCCCGACGCCGGTATTGACGCCATAGGCACGCACGCCCGTCTCGACGATGCGCGCGACGATGCGGCTTGCTTGCTCGACGCGCGCCAGGGCGGCGGGCGACAGCGCCAGCGCTTCTCCGGTCCCGACGCGCGCGACATCGCGCCAGGTCAGCACGGACTCGATCGTGATTGTCATTGACCGCTTCCGAAATGGCCGATGAACTGGCGGAAGGCGGGTGTGGCGCCGCCGGTAAACATGTCGTCCGGCTTGCCGCTGCTTTCGATCAGGCCTTCGCGCATGAAGACCACGCGGTTCGAGACGTTGCGGGCAAAGCTCATCTCATGGGTGACGACGAGCATGGTCATGCCTTCCTCGGCAAGCGCGCGCATGACGCGCAACACTTCGCCGACAAGCTCCGGATCGAGCGCCGAAGTCGGCTCATCGAACAGCATCACCTTCGGTTTCATCGCCAGCGCACGGGCGATTGCGGCGCGCTGCTGCTGGCCACCGGAGAGATGGGCCGGATAGGCATGGCGCTTATCGGCGATGCCGACCTTTTCGAGCAGCGCTTCGGCCTCGGCGATGCAGTCGGCGCGCGGCCGCTTCAGCACATGGATCGGCCCTTCGATGACGTTCTGCAGGATCGTCATATGGGACCAGAGATTGAAGGACTGGAACACCATGCCGAGTTCGGAGCGGATATGGTCCACCTGCTTCTGGCTGGCCGGCTTGCTTCGCCCGCCCTTATGCACCATGCGGATCTCCTCACCGTCGACCCAGATCTCGCCGTCGCTGGCAGTTTCGAGCATGTTAATGCAACGCAGAAAGGTCGACTTGCCGGAGCCGGAGGCGCCGAGCAGCGAGATCACATCGCCGTCTTCCGCATCGAGGGAAATGCCGCGCAATACTTCGTGCGTACCGAAGCTCTTGCGGATATTGCGGACCGATAGTCGGGTTACGCCTGGCATGGGTGCTCCAATCGGGGTCACGAGCATGATGCCGAAAAGTGTGAGCGGTTTTCGGACAACATCATGCTCTAACTATTTAGTTTAGAACAGGATTCAGATTTTAGGCCGACCCGGCCTAAAATCATCCTGTTCTAGGCCGCCTACGCCTTCAGCGCCTGCGGAATGGCGCGGCGATGTCGGGACAGCGAATATTCGAGCAGAGCCATGCCCTGCAGGATGATGAAGTTGAGGACGAGATAGATGATCGCCGCACAGAGAAAGACTTCCATCGTGCGGTAGGTCTGCGAGATCAGCCGCTGCGCCACCCCGGTTACTTCCCAGACGGTGACAAGGCTTGCGAGCGCCGTCGACTTCATCATCAGCACGATCTCGGTGGAATAGGCCGGCAGCGCGTGACGGAAGGCAATCGGCGCCAGGATACGGCGCACCAGCAGGAAGCCGGACATGCCGATCGAGCGTGCCGCTTCGATCTCCTTCGGCGAGACGGCGCGAATGCCGCCACGGAAGATCTCGGCCGTGTAGCCGGCGGTGCAGAGCGCCAGCGACAGCACGGCGCAGACCATCGGCTCGCGCAGGAACGGCCAGAGGAAGGAATAGCGGATGACGCCGAACTGGCCGAGGCCGTAGAATACCAGGAACATCTGGATCAACAGCGGCGAGCCGCGGAAGACGAAGATATAGCCCTTGGCGAAGCTTGAAAGCACCGGGTTGCCGCTGGTCCGCATCCAGACGATGACAAGCGCCAGCAGGCCGCCGGAGACGATCGACAGGGAAAACAGGATGAGCGTCGTCGGTACGGCCTTGAGCAGGGTGACCATGGTCGAGGCGATGAAGGTGAAATCCATTGTCGCCTCCTTACGCCTGGCCCATGGCGGATGCCGGCATGCTGCGATTGGCGCGGCGCTCCGCCCCGTTGAAGATGCGGTCCGAAAGGCTGGTCAGGAGCAGATAGAGGCAGCCGCCGGCAATGAAGAACAGGAAATATTGCCGGGTCGAGCCCGCCGCCACCTGGCTGGTGCGCATCAGCTCGGCAAGACCGGTGACGGAGATCAGCGCCGAATCCTTGAGACTGAGCTGCCAGACGTTACCGAGGCCGGGAATGGCGAGGCGAAACACCTGCGGCATGATGATGCGACGAAGGCGCATGCCGCGATGCATGCCGATCGCCGAGGCAGCCTCAAGCTCGCCCTTGGAGATGGCGAGAAAAGAGCCGCGGAAGACCTCCGCCTGGTAGGCGCCGGAGATGATGCCGACGGCAAGCGCGCCGGCGACAAAGGAGGGCAAGCCGAGGAACCCCTCGTAACCCATCGCCTGGCCGATAGAGGTGACGGCCGACGAGCCGCCGAAATAGATGAGATAGATGATCAGCAGTTCCGGCACGCCGCGAAACACGGTCGTATAGACGTTGCCGAGCGTGACGAGGACAAGATTGCCGGAGAGTTTCGCGGCTGCGACAATCGCGCCAAGCACTGCGCCGATCGCCAGCGCCGTCGCCGTGACAGCCAGCGTCATCAAGGCGGCGGCAATAAGCAACGCGCCCCATCCCGTCGAGCCGAAGCCGAGAAGTTCCAAGCTTGCCATATCGTCCGTTCCCCGTCCGTGGCAGTGTTTTGCGGATTGACAATAGCATGCGGTCTCCGGCGATAAAGCCGGAGACCGGTGCGGCCGAAAGGCCGAAACGCTTATTGCGGGCTGACGTCGACCTTGAACCACTTCATCGAGAGGTTCTTGACGGTGCCGTCGGCAAGTGCGGACTTGATCGCTTCGCTGAACTTGTCGCGCAGGTCCGTGTCGGCCTTGCGGACACCCAGGCCTTCGCCCTCGCCCCAGATCGAACCGGCGATCTCGGGGCCGGTGAAGTCGAGCGCGCCGTTGGCGGACGCAAAGGCATTGTTGAAATAGACGGCATCGTCGAAGCCGAGGTCGATGCGGCCGTTCTGCAGGTCGAGGTCGCGGTCGGCACCGGTCTTGTATTCGCGGATCTCGGCAATATCGCCGAAATTGTCATAGACGAACTTGGCGTAGACGGTCGCCGCCTGGATGCCGATCGTCTTGCCCTTGAAGGCGGCCTTCAACGCGTCGATCTCTTTGACGCCGGTCTGGCCGGGCGTCATCTTGATCGTGGTGCCGGTGCCGGCGGCCTTTGCCAGCGGGCTGTCCTTGGCGGTAGCAAAGGCGGCAGGCGTGGCGGCATAGGGAACCGTAAAGTCGATGACCTGCTTGCGCTCATCGGTGATCGACAGTGCATCCATGATGACGTCGAACTTGCCGGCGTTGAGCGCCGGGATCATGCCGTCCCAATCGGAGGCGACCAGCGTGCATTCGATCTTGGCGCGTTCGCACAGCACCTTGGCGAGTTCCGGTTCGAAGCCGCCGAGCGTGCCGTCGGCATTGGTGAGGTTCCAGGGCGCATAGGCGCCTTCGAGGGTAATGGTCGCCTTCGTCCAGTCTTTGGAAAAGGCAGGTGCGGCGAAGGCGGAAAAAGCCGCCACGCCACAAAGCAGGATTGCGCTGAATTTCATGTGTGAATTCTCCTCTGAAGTTGAAACAGACCTTGCGGCACCACGGCCGATCTTCGCCGGCTTGCCCTTTCCTGTCCTATTTCTGTTTCAAGGACCGAATGGGAGGTTGTATATGGTACCATATGAGATATTTTGTGATATGCAAGAGGAAAGTCGAATTATGTAGCGAATTCCATTCGTGCAAAAGGAATAGGCAATGAAGCGTCCCGGCGAGATGAAGCGCGAACTGGCGCAGAATGATAGCACCCCGCTCTATGCCGGCGTCAAGCAGGTGATCCTCGACCGCATCCAGAGCGGCGAGTGGCCGCCGAAATATCGCGTGCCCTCGGAAAACGAACTGGTCGTCGAGCTCGGCGTCAGCAAGATGACCGCCAACCGGGCGCTGCGCGAACTTGCCAACGAGGGCGAACTCGTCCGCATCCAGGGCGTCGGCTCCTTCGTTGCCGAGCGCAAGGGTTATTCGGCACTGTTCGAGGTCCGCAACATCGCCGAGGAAATCGCCGAACGTGGTCATGTCCACGAGGCCTCCGTCGTTGTTCTAGCCCAGGAAACCGCCTCTCCCGAGGTTGCCGACGCGCTGGAACTCCCGATTGGCGCTGCGGTTTTCCACTCGCTGATCGTCCACAGCGAAAACGGTGTTCCCGTGCAGATCGAGGACCGCTTCGTCCATCCGGAGGCCGCGCCTGAATATCTCGACCAGGATTTTTCGACGCTGACGCCGAACGCCTATCTGACGGCTGCGGCCCCGCTCAGCGGCTCCGAACACGTTGTCGAGGCGGCGATGCCGCAGGCCTGGGAATGCAAGCTGCTGACCATCATGAAGACCGAACCGTGCCTGACGATCCGACGGCGCACATGGTCGGCAAAGCAGGTGGTCTCGACCGCCCGCCTCGTCTATCCCGGCCACCGCTATCGCTTGGAAGCCCGTAGTGGCAAGATGTTCGAGGAATGAAAACACCCGTGATGTTGTATATGGGACCGTGTGGGCCGCGCCGTCGCCAGGAGCGGGTGTAAACGGCAGCGGCCGCACTGCTTGACCGAGGAAACAGCGTCCTTGGCGGAGACTTATCACGGCGTGTGAAAATAAGCGGAGGAGACTTTTTACAAGCTAGGCAATAACGCGTGGACAAGGCGTGGGCCGAGTCAGTGCCGAGACAACCGCCGCACGCCAATGATTGTCCGTTTCGACGGAGGTCGGATCTTCTTCTCCTTGTTGCGCCGGGCCCCGGGCATGCCTAGGCGTTGAAGCCCGACGGATAGTCTTGCTCGAGCTCGGACTAGGGCTGGCGCCCTTGGCCTCGTGAGTCACGGGATCCTCGGGCGGCACCTGCATCAGTCCCCCGTTCCCTTGCGTGTGGCCCGAAGGTATCTATTGTCGAGAATGCCGGGTGGTTGGGAGTATGTAATGTCGGCAGTGCCGTTCTCAAAGATTTCGACGCCGCTCAACGCGCTGTTCGCTACAATCGGTCTCCTGGTCGTTGCCGCACTGACGACGCAGGGCCTTACTGGACAGGAGAGGCTTGTCTTTGAGCTGCTACTTGCGGCAATTTGGCTGGCCTATGTCCTCCAATTGAGCGGCACATTGCTTTCACGGCGCCATCGCCTGTCCGGCGGGATGCCTGCCCTCGTGATCGATTTGCTCGCGGTTCTGGTTCCTGCTGCTGCATTCTTGTTCGTTGGGTCCCGTGATCGAAACCTCTATTGCGCCATTTGGCTTCTCAAGCCCTTGCGCGACTCGAGCTTTTTCAGGCTGCTAGCAAAGGTGGTCGCGAATGAATCGCGCAATCTGCTTGGCGTGACATCGGTGTTCGGCATCGTTCTTTTTGGTGCTGCGTTGGCCGGTTATATCATCGAGCGAGACGTCCAGCCCGATAGGTTCGGCAGCATTCCGCAGGCGATGTGGTGGGCGGTCGTGACGCTGTCGACGACCGGCTACGGTGACGAGATCCCGCAGACCCTCGCAGGTCGCGTTCTGGCCGGATTGGTGATGATGAGCGGGATCGGTATTTTTGCACTTTGGGCCGGCATCCTCGCCACCGGCTTCTACGAAGAGGTTCGCCGCCAAGACTTCGTTCGCAATTGGCAATTGGTCGCTGCCGTACCCCTGTTCCAGAAGCTTGGTTCCGCTGCACTGATCGAGATCGTTCGGGCGTTGCGACCGCGCATTGTCCCCGCAGGTGCCGTGATCTGCCGCAAGGGCGATATTGGCGATCAGATGTTCTTCCTTGTCGAAGGGCGGGTCACCGTGGCGACACCCGACCATCCAGTGGAACTCGGTGCCGGAAACTTCTTTGGCGAGATGGCGCTGATCAGCGACGAACCGCGCTCAGCGACGGTCACCGCAGCA
>Ga0102591_1002118_pt1 | contig 23027 bp, 19 predicted proteins | sample AraplaCol_mCL_r2_2_FD_76860 | JGI IMG/M metagenome (GOLD analysis project Ga0102591, IMG submission 76860) | Arabidopsis root microbial communities from North Carolina, USA - plate scrape MF_Col_mCL_r2 (SPADES assembly) (version 2) | ecosystem: Host-associated > Plants > Roots > Endosphere... | reverse complement strand
TCAGAGCTCCATCCGCGCAAGCGCATCCGCCAGTCGCCGTTCACCCACCGCATCCGGTGCCAGACCGATCCTCAGCCACTCCGGCGCATAGTCGAACTTGCGCGTGAGGATATGCGCCTCGCAGAGCCGCTGCTGCAACAGAGCGGCCCTCGGATGCTCGACCAGCACGAAGAGCCCTGTTCCACCGATCCGCTTGAGCCCTGCTCCATCAAGCGCCGTATCGAGGCCGGCTCGCCGCTCGAGGATACCGGCCGCAATCGCCCTGGTGTCGCCCTGCATCAACGCTTTCGAGATGGTCAGCGCCGGGCCGGAGACGGCCCAGGGACCGAGCCAATCGGCAAAGGACGCAAGCACAGGCTCCGTCGCGACGACGAAGCCGAGGCGCAGACCGGCGAGCCCGAAGAACTTGCCGAAGGAGCGGAAGACGATGAGGTTGCCTTCATCGCGCACATGGCCGGCGACGCTCAACTCCGGCTCAAGATCGCCGAAGGCTTCGTCGACCAGCAGCAGCCCGCCGTTTGCCTTCTGCCTCGCCGCCATCGCCAGAAGTTCGGCGGACGCGAAGGCACGGCCAGTCGGGTTGTTGGGGTTTACCACGATGACCAGGGCATGCTCGGCGCTGAGCGCAGCGGCATGTTCGACGCGATCGACGGCAAAGCCGGCTGCCGACAGCACACGGGCATATTCGCCATAGGTCGGCCCGAAGATCGCGACGCGCCTGTTCGCCGGCGCCTTCCCGTTTTCATTTATGAGACGCGGCAAAAGCTGGATCGCCGACTGGGTGCCCGGCACCGGCAACGGCAGCACGCCATTGGTGCGGTAATAATCTGCCGCTGCCAGGCGTGCGTCATCCACCGTCTGCCGATCCGGCAGCCGGTGCCACGCGCGTTCCGGCACCGCCGGCACGGCGACGGGGCAAGGATTGATACCGGTCGAAAGATCGAGCCAGTCTTCGAAGCGGCCGCCAAAGCGGGCTGCGGCTTCGGTGATGCCGCCACCGTGAACGATCGGTGCGCTCATGGCGCGCCTGCGATGTCGATGAGATGCATGAAGGAGCCGGCGACATTGCCGCGCCTGAGGCCCGCATGGCCGAGATTCTCGCCGGCCGCATCGCTGACCGCAAACAGCCGGTCCGCCGCACCTTCGGCGACGATGGTCGCATAGTGGAATTCGTGCGCCGTCATGGGTCCATCGAAGAAGGCGTTGTCGACAGGCACGACGCGGCGATAGCCGAGGTGCCGCCTGCGCTCGGCAAAACTGGTCGTCAGCGGCAGCAGGCCGAGCATGTCGTAGCGTGCGCCATCGGCGGCGACAAGCCCTTCGCCGAGCACCATGTAGCCGCCGCATTCGCCGAAGATCCGGGCGCCGCGTTCCGCCGCGGATTGCATGCCGGTACGGAAGGTTGAAGCAGCACTTAAGTGCCCCGCATGCAGCTCCGGATAACCGCCCGGCAGATAGACGGCGTCGGCCGAAGGATCCGGCGCTTCGTCGGCGAGCGGCGAGAAGAACGAGATTTCGGCGCCGCCCCGCTGCCAGTCGAACAACAGATGCTCGTAAGAGAAGGCAAAGGCGATATCGCGCGCCACGGCGATGCGTTGCCCGAGCGGCCGGAACCGCTCGATCCTCGTGACCGACCCGTGCGGAAAGATCGTCGCAGCGCGGCCGACGGCATCGAGGTCGCAGTTCGCCTCCACGCGTTCGGCAGCAGCCCCGATGAAACCTTCGAGCGCCCCATGCTCGCCCGCCTGCACGAGGCCGAGATGGCGCTCCGGCAGTTGCAGCGCACTGTCCTGCCGCAAGACACCGAAAACCGGCATGCTCACCCGCTCCAGCGCATCGCGCAGCATCATCTCGTGCCGGTCACTGCCGACCTTGTTGAGGATGACGCCAACCACCCGAATATCGTCGCGATGGTCCGCATAACCGCGAACGAGTGCGGCGACCGAATGGGACAGGCGGGCGCAATCGACAACGAGGATGACGGCGAGATCGAGCGTCGCTGCGAGATCGGCGGGCGAACCGGAGCCGTCGGCGGCGCCGTCATGCAGGCCCATCATCGCCTCGACGATCAGCGTGCGGCCACCGGTCGTGGCATGCGAAGCGTTCGCAAGCAGCAGTTCCGGCCGCATTGCCCAGGGGTCGAAGTTGAAGCAGGGCTCGCCGGTCGCGGCCGCATGGAAGGCGGGATCGATATAGTCAGGTCCCGCCTTGCCGGGCGCAATCGCAACACCGCGCTTCTTCAGCGCCCGCATCAGCCCGAGCGTCACCGTCGTCTTGCCCGAGCCCGACGACGGTGCGGCGATCAGCAGTCCGCTCATGCCGGGTTCCTGAGAATGCGGTTGGCGAAGGGGTCGGCCGAGAGCTTGCGGCCATCAAGCGCACCGATCCAGTCGAGCGCTGCCCGGAGCCGCACCACCTCGCCGACGACGACGATCGCGGGCGGCTCAAGCCCGGCCGCCTCGACATCGGCCTCGGCGCGCGAAAGCGTCGTTTCGAGCACCGTCTGGTTCGCCGTCGCCGCATTGCAGACGAAGGCAACCGGCTCGTCCGGCGAACGGCCGCCGGCAATGAGGTTGGCGGTGATCGCGCCGATATGTTTCATCGCCATGTACATGACGATCACGGGCGAGCCGCTGGCGATGCCCCGCCAGTTGATGCGATCGGGCACGAGGCCGGAGGAATCGTGGCCGGTGAGGAAGGTGACGGCGTGATTGACCTCGCGGTGCGTCACGGGAATGCCGGCATAGGCAAGACCGCCGATGCCGGCGGTGATGCCGGGCACGATGCGAAACGGGATCTGGTGCTCGACCAGCGTCAGCGCCTCCTCGCCGCCGCGGCCGAAGACGAAGGGATCGCCCCCCTTCAGCCGCAGCACCCGGTTGCCGGCACGCGCAAGCTCGACCAGCCGAAGCGAGATGTCGCGCTGCTTCGGCGAAGGCTTGCCGCCGCGTTTTCCCGCAAACTCAAGCACGGCGCCCGGTCTGGCGAGCTTCAGGCAATCCTCGTTGACGAGCGCATCATGCACGATCACATCCGCCTGGCGCAGCGCATTGGCCGCATGCAGCGTCAAAAGGCCCGGGTCTCCCGGACCTGCGCCGACGAGCCAGACCGAGCCTTTCTCGAGCGCCGGCAATCCGGCAAAGAGGTCGTCGATCATGCGTGCTGCCTCACCTGTATACCGGCACCGTTTGACGCCGTGCCTAAATCGAGCCGCGAAGAACTGGATTCCATTTCAGAGCAAACCCGGACAAAAGATTGATTCAATTCAACAACATAGAAGCGCATCAGATAACCTCCGCCGCCTGGAGGCACTCTTCGACACGCAATGCCGCCGGCCCGGCAAGCGCCGCCGTCGCATGCGCGGAGATGATCTTCGCCACGATCAGCACCGCTTCGCGTCCGGCGCCGACAAGGGCAGCACCCTCGGCCACGCCATGACAGCCGGTGTGGGCAAAGACGATCTCGGAGGGATTGGCGAGACGGGAGGCTTCGGCCTCCAGCGTGGCCGCATCGTAGAAAACCGCAAGAACGGAGAAGTGCTTCGCGGCTGCAAGGATTGCCGGCTCCTCGGCGCGGGCATCGAGCGAGGCGACCAGCCGCAGATCGCCGGCACTGGCACCGGCGTCTGCCAAAGCGCGCTCGGCAAGTGCGATCACCTCTTCGGCCGGCGTGCGGCGCTCGCAACCGAGCCCGAGCACCAGCCCGGCCTCTTCTTTCATTTGTGCCAGAACGTTATTTTCACGCGATTCCGGACGCAAAACCGCTGCGCACTTTTGCTGGAATTGCTTTGATCCGCTAACCGATGGCATCGGCGGCCGGCTCCCTTCGTCGGTTTTCCTTAACGAAGCGCCGGCTGGAACGAACCGTTCCGGCCGATCTGGACAGCACCGGCTGATGGCCCCCTGGCTGGGTCGGCCGCACCGGACGCTCTTTCAGTCCACCGAAGCGGACGCCGTCGCATGATTGTCATTTTTACCGGAGCGCGGGAGACCGGTCAAACCGGATTGCGCCATCGCCATGTCGCGATTGACGAAGGCGCACAGTTGCCCGGCGGATCGCTATAGCCGCCTGTGTCGGCCGCCATTCGATCGCCGGCGCCTCCATCCAGAAACACAGCGACTCAGGACAAGGTTTTGATTCCGTGAAAGATTCGAAGGTCGTCCGCCCGGGCGGCCAACAACGCCGCAACAGAAGGCTTTGCAAATCGTGGCCGGCTCTGACACAAGGCGGCAAAACCTCCATACGTCTCCCTCTCCCCGAGTCCCTCCCGTGCAAGATCTCGCCTTCCACCTGCTCGCCTTCTTGTTCGTTGCCGCCTTCATCGCCGGCTTCATCGATTCGATCGCCGGCGGCGGCGGCATGATCACCATTCCCGCCATGCTGATTGCCGGCATTCCGCCGCTGCAAACGCTCGGCACCAACAAGCTGCAGGGGCTGTTCGGCTCGGGTTCGGCAAGCCTTTCCTATGCGCGGCGCGGTCACGTGAACCTGAAAGAGCAATTGCCGATGGCGCTGATGTCGGCGGCAGGCTCCGTGCTGGGGGCGCTGCTTGCAACCATCGTTCCAGGCGACGTGCTGAAGGCCGTGCTGCCCTTCCTGCTGATCGCCATTGCGCTCTATTTCGGGCTGAAGCCGAACATGGGCGACGTCGACCAGCACCGTCGGATCACGCCCTTCGTCTTCACGCTGACGCTTGTGCCGTTGATCGGCTTTTACGACGGCGTCTTTGGTCCCGGCACCGGCTCCTTCTTCATGCTCGGCTTCGTCACCCTGGCCGGCTTCGGCGTCTTGAAGGCGACAGCGCATACGAAGTTCCTCAACTTCGGCTCCAACGTCGGCGCCTTTGGCGTATTTCTCTTCTTCGGCGCCATCCTCTGGAAGGTCGGCCTGATGATGGGCGTCGGCCAGTTTCTCGGCGCCCAGGTCGGCTCGCGCTATGCCATGGCCAAGGGCGCCAAGATCATCAAGCCGCTGCTGGTCATCGTCTCGATCGCGCTCGCCATCCGGCTGCTGGCAGATCCGACGCATCCGCTCAGAATCTGGCTGGGGCTTTGAGTCCCGGCGCGCATTCCTGGCTCTCTTAGACTGGAACCAGATGCCGCGACTTAAGTGAACGTCACTTGACTGTCACACCAACGTCGGGCGCGCCTGTGGTCGACCAGCATGAGCATTCTTCGCCTGCTGGCCCGGCGCCGTAACCACATATCTGTTTGGGGGTCTTGCATTGCCGAGGACTGCGCGCTTCTGCACGCGCCTTTGCCTCAGCTTCCGCTGCGGCTCTCTGCTTTCGGCTCATCTTCGGCGTGGGAGCCGCCTTTGCTTTGGCTGCCTGCTGGACCGCGGATGCGCTCGCCTTGGTCGTTTGGGCTGGGCCGGTTTCACTGCATGATGCGATTATCAAAAGCGATGCGATAGCAAACGCAACTCTAGCAACGGTCTTCAAGGTACACCCGCGATCTAAACAATGTGGGCATCTATATGCGTGCTTCCAGAAGCCTCATCAAGGCCCCCCGCACAGAGGGCAACCCTAAACGCGGCTGTGCCGCCGCCTCGATTTGCCCACATTGAACGTCTGATGTCGGGGCATGGACAAAGCTGGTATCGCCTTCCTCATGCTCATCTGCGTTCTCGTCGCTCTCGTAATAAGCATTCTGGCGGTTCGGCCGGATTTGGAGAACGCCCCATCGCCCACGCCTGCAATTGTTCCTGCCAACTAGACCAAGTCCGGGAACCAAGGCCTTCGCCGGGTGTTGCTGTAGATCGCACCGACCACCGGGAAAGCCGAATGCGTATAGTCGTGATTGCAATAGTCGCCTCGATCATGAGCATACTTGTTTTCAAGTATGTCGACGGCACGTTCGGCAGCTCCGAGATCGCCGCAACGGCCGAGGAACTCTCGGACCACTAAGAACGATCAGGACAAACCAACGCCGGATCGCTTCCTGGAAACGGAAGGCGACCACCCTGCGCATAGATGTCGGTCATTGGGTGGTCATGGGGCGATCTGGCTTGTCTCAATCTAGGCAATGTGCGGATATGGCGGTGACATCCTCCCTGAGGCCCGACGAGCATTCCCTGTCATCGACACTCGCTGATACAAAATGCGCTAACCAAAACGAAGGTCGAGTGCGCACCCCCTTGAACCTCTAGCCGCTAGAGATTGCAACTTGCAGGAAATACGTCGCGGAAGTCGGGCGAGCCAGAGACTGTCAGACAGGCGCCCGGCCGCAAGCGTCCCCCTGTCGTTGCCCAGAGGTTCCAATGTTCACCACCCTGCCCGCCATCCTGATGCTTATCGTCGGCCTGTTCACGCTGGCGCTGGCAGCGCTGCGCCGCGTTCAATCCGGCCGCTCACCCGTCGTGCTGACCTATGGCGGCGATGCCGAGGGGTTTGCAGGCAAACTCTTTCGCGTGATCGTGGCGGCGCTGGTGGTTCACCTGCTGGCGGTCGCCGCCTTTCCGGAGGCGGTCGGCGCTTCGCTCGGCAGGATCCCAGTGCTCGACCGGCCGCTGCTTCACACCGCCGGCCTTGTACTCATGGCGCTCGGCGGCGGGCTGACGATGCTGTCGCAATGGGCGATGCGCCATTCCTGGAAGATCGGCATCCCTGAGAAACAGGACGCGCCGCTCGTGACCTCAGGCCTCTACGCCTTCTCACGCAACCCGATCTATGTCGGCATGGCCACGGCGCTGATCGGCACGGTGCTGGCAGTCCCGAACGTCGTCTCGGTGGCGCTGGCGCTCTCCGCCTGGATCTCGATCTCCTACCAGATCCGCATGGAGGAAACCCACCTCTCCCGCGCTTTTGGCGAGGCATACAGTGCCTATTGCGGGCGCGTCCGCCGGTGGGTTTGATTTTGACGGACTGGCAGCAACTACGTCACCGGCTTCAGTCGCGACCAAGACCGTCTCTGTGAGCTTTGAACAAAAAATAGGCGACTCCTGAAATTACATAGGCCGACATCATGTTGATCATTAACACTAAAATATAAAACACAGACGCACCCCCATGAGAACATGAAGATCCGAGCAACGATGGGATGATGAAAACGTTACTGCTCAGAAACACTATCGCGAACGGGAAAATACACAATGACCCGACAATAGCGACACCAACAAAAAGGAGAGAATTGAACTTATACGAGAAATATAATGCAACGACAAAACTGAAAAATACTACGATCGATAGGAGCTTATGCGAAATGTAAATTGAGTTCGCGATCCAATAAGATGCACTCACACATGTTTCGAGGCTCAGCCCCTCGATCCCGAGCCGCCTTACGATTGCCTGATCGTCGAACAACGTTAAGTATAAGTAGACAACAATGGTCGCGAAAAGAAAACTGACGGACAAGAATACCGCATAGGGACCAAATGCCTTTCTGAGGCCGACATCGCCGTAATTCATTTTGGAAATACCATTTAGCGCTGAGCAGATACCATCCATTCAGTTACCGCGATTGCCTCTTAAAGTTCAGTGAGCAAATCGCTTCGAAGCAACAAACCGATCATGAAACCTCAAAACACCGCCAGAAGCAGCGCGCCGGCGGCGATGAACACGACGCCCAGCCAGTTCATCAGGTTGAGCTTTTCGCCCAGGAACAAGACGCCGAAGATCGCGACCATGACGATCGAGAGCTTGTCGATGGGCGCCACGCGGGCGGCGTCACCGAGCTTCAGCGCCCGGAAATAGGCAAGCCACGAGGCGCCGGTGGCAAGGCCGGACAGTGCCAGGAACAGCCAGGTGCGGCCCGGGATTTCCGATGGCCGCTGCCACTGCCCTGTTGCCGCCACGATGCCGGCAAGCACAAGCAAGATGACGACGGTGCGGATCAGCGTCGCGAAGTCGGAGTTGATCTGCGCGACCCCGACCTTGGCGAACACAGCCGTCAGGGCAGCGAAGGCTGCCGAAAGCAGCGCCCAGAACTGCCAGCTCTGGCTCATCAGAACTCGACGCCCTGCTGCGCCTTGATGCCGGAGCGGAACGGATGCTTGATCAGCTCCATCTCGGTGACGAGATCGGCAATCTCGATCAGGTCTTCTTTGGCGTTGCGGCCGGTCAGGACCACGTGGGTCATGTGCGGCTTCTCTTCCTTCAGAAAGCGCGCGACTTCCGCGACGTCGATATAGTCGTAGCGCAGCGCGATGTTGATCTCGTCGAGCAGCACCATCGAGTTGCGCTCGTCGCGGATCAGCTCCTTGGCCTTCTCCCAGGCCTTTTCCGCCATCGCCACATCGCGGGCGCGGTCCTGCGTTTCCCAGGTGAAGCCCTCGCCGAGCGTGTAGAACTGGCAGACGTCGCCGAAATGCTTTTCGATCAGTTCGCGCTCGCCCGTCGCCATGGCGCCCTTGATGAACTGCACGACGGCGCAGGGCATGCCGTGGGCGATATGGCGGAAGATCATGCCGAAACCGGCGGTCGACTTGCCCTTGCCCTTGCCGGTATTGACGATGATCAGGCCCTTCTCGTCGGTCTTCGTCGCCATGATCTTTTCGCGGGCGGCCTTCTTCTTCGCCATCTTCATGGCGTGGCGGGCATCGTCCTTCTCGGCAACAGGTTCGCCGCTGTTTGTCGTCTCGTCGCTCATGATAACTCCCTCGATTTCCGGTTGGCGGGATGGATGCAAAACCGCAGCTCTGATCCCGCATCTGTTCCTTTTCCGTATTTCACTGAACGCGAAACGGAACCCAAGTCTTTGCTTCCAGGCAATTCCGGACGGAAAACCGTGCCCGGAGCTGCTCTATTCGTTGCCGGCGCGAAGCCGGGTGGCGGCGCCGCTGATGCCACCAAGTTCAAACCGCGCCGAGTTCGAGCGCGGGGTCCAGAGATTGCGGTCGATCGCTTCCAGCAGCCGCTCGGCAAGCTCGGCAAAGGCGGCGGGGTTCTTGTCGCGCAGAAACTCCGCCACCCGCTCGTCGACGACGAAGGCCTGATAGGCGGCCTCGAAGTGATGGTCGCGCACCGCACCCGTGGTCGCGGCAAAGGCGAACATGTAGTCGACGGTGGCGGCGATCTCGAAGGCGCCCTTATAGCCGTGGCGCATGACGCCATCGATCCACTTGGGATTGACGACGCGCGCCCGCACGACGCGGCCGATCTCTTCTTCCAGCGAGCGGATGACCGGCTTTTCCGGCCGGGAATGGTCGTTGTGGTAGATCGCCGGCCTGGTGCCACCGAGATGCTCGGCGGCAGCGCTCATGCCGCCTTCGAACTGGTAATAGTCGTCGCTGTCGAGCAGGTCATGCTCGCGGTTGTCCTGGTTCTGCACCACCGCCTCGATCGAGCGCAGGCGCTCCTCGAAGAGATCGCGCTCGGCCTTGCCCTCCTCGCCGGCGCCATAGGCATAGGCGCCCCAGGTGAGATAGGCCTCGGCGAGATCGGCTCTGCTGTCCCAGCCTTTCTCATCGATCAGCGCCTGCAAGCCGGCGCCGTACGCTCCGGGCTTGGCGCCGAAGATGCGATAGGAGGCGCGGCGCGCGGCCTCGGTGGCGTCAACGCCTTCCGCCTCCAGCCGCCGGGTCTCGGCGCGCATGCGCGCGGCGATCATGTTGTCGGCATCGTCTTCCTCGAGTGCGCCGACGGCGCGGATCGCCTTGTCGAACAGCGCGATCTGGTCCGGGAAGGCATCGCGGAAGAAACCGGAGATGCGCAGCGTCACGTCGACGCGCGGCCGGCCGAGCACCGCGAGCGGCACGATCTCGTAGCCCGTCACCCGCCGCGAGACCACGTCCCAGACGGGCTTGGCGCCGATCAGCGCCAAGGCCTGGGCGATATCGTCGCCGCCGGTGCGCATGTTTGCCGTGCCCCAGGCCGTGAGCCCAAAGGACGACGGCCATTCGCCGTGATCCTGCAGATAGCGGCGGATCAGCAGTTCGGCGGACTTCTTGCCGAGCTCGTAGGCGGCCGGCGTCGGCACCGAGCGGCTGTCGACGGAATAGAAGTTGCGGCCGGTCGGCAGCACGTCCGGCCGGCCTCGTGTCGGCGCTCCAGAGGGACCGGGGGCGACGAAGCGGCCATCGAGGCCGGTGAGAAAGCCGGCCATTTCCGCAGCACCAGAGCCCGTGATCGAGGGCTTGAGGCGGGTTTCGATCTCGTCGAGTACGGCTTGCGTGTTCGTCCAGTCCGCCGGGCAAGGCTGCTCACCCGAGACGAGGCTTGCCGCCAGCAGCTCGATGCGTTCGACCGTGTCGCCGGCAGTGCGCCAGGGGGCGTCGGAGATGTCGGCGAGGATAGCCGGTTTCGGGCCTGTCCACACGTCCGACATCACGCAATCGAGCGGATCGAAGGCGAGTCCCGCATCCGCCGCGATCGCCCGCTGCAGGCTTTGGTCGCCGCCTTCGCCAAGCCCGCGTGGGACGCGCGCCAGAGCCACGGTCAAGTCCGTCAGCAAGCGCCCGTCCGGCGCCACGCCGAAGATATGCAGGCCGTCGCGGATCTGCATTTCCTTGAGGTCGCAGAGATAGGCATCGAGCTTTTCCAGCGCCTTGTCGTCGCTGTCGCCCTTGTCGATACCGGCATCGCTGTCGAGGCCGATGTCGCGCACGAGATCGAGGATCTGGCGGCTCAAGAGCCGGAGCCGTCGCGGATCGCCGCCGGCGGCGTCGTAATATTCATCGACCAGCGCTTCCAGGTCCTTGAGCGGCCCGTAGGATTCAGCGCGCGTCAAGGGCGGCGTCAGATGGTCGATGATGACGGCGCTGGTGCGGCGCTTGGCCTGCGTGCCTTCGCCCGGATCGTTGACGATGAAGGGATAGATATGCGGCAGCGGCCCGAAGATCGCCTCGGGATAACACCTCTCCGACAGCGCCAAGGCCTTGCCCGGCAGCCATTCGAGGTTGCCGTGCTTGCCCATGTGCACGATCGCCTGCGCGCCGAACTGATGGCGCAGGAAGGCATAGAAGGCGAGATAGCCATGCGGCGGCACCAGATCCGGCGAGTGGTAGCTTTCCTTCGGATCGATATTGTAGCCGCGCGCCGGCTGAATGCCGACGATGACCTCGCCGAAGCAGGCGAGCGGCAGCGCGAAGCCGCCGTCGAGGAAGAACGGATCGGCCTCCGGCGCGCCCCAACGGCCGCCAACTTCATCCTGAATCTGTTTCGGAAGCGAATCGAAGAAGCGCTTGTAATCGCTGAGCGAAATTTTTTCGCGGATCTCGCGGTCTCGGCCTGCTGCATTGGTCGGGCCGGCCATCAGGTAACGCATCAGCGCGTCGCCATCCGCCGGCACCGCCCCTACCACATAACCTTCTCGCGCCATGGCGCCGAGCACCTCGACGGTGCCGGCCGGCGTGTCGAGTCCGACGCCATTGCCGAGGCGGCCGTCGCGGTTCGGATAGTTGGCCATGACGATGGCGATCCGCCGCTCGGCGGGCTTCGTGCGACGCAGCTTCGCCCAGTTGACGGCGAGGCTTGCGGAAAAACACACCCGGTCTTCAAGCGGCTCATGGCCGACAATGTTAGCCTCGACTTTCGCATCGTAGATCGACGCCGCCTTGAACGAGACGGCGCGCGCGAGAATGCGGCCGTCGACCTCCGGCAGCGCAACGTTCATCGCCAGATCGCGCGCCATCAGCCCTTGCGGCGATGTCTCCCATTGCGCCCGCGACGAGCCGGAGAAGATCACCTGCAGCACCGGCGCGCCGGTTGATTCCAGTACCGTCGGCTGCCGGTCGGCACCGGGCGAGGAAACGGCAAAACCGGTGGCGTTCATCACCACATCGGGTGCGGCCTCGGAAAAAATCGCCTGCAGCGTGCCGACGGACACGGCATCCTTGAGGCTCGACACGAACACCGGCAGTACCCGAACCCCTTGCGCCGCCAGCGCATCGATCAGCGCCTCCACCGGCCGTGTCTCGCCACTCTGGACCAGCGCGCGGTAGAAGCAGATGGCGATGGTGGGATTTGCGCATGCGGGGGCTCCAGCCCCCACAACACTCAACCAATCCGAAACCCCGATCACGCCCCGCCCCGGCCACCAGATGCCGGCTTTCAGCAAAGGCTTGGCCGGCTGCGGTTTCTCGGCGCCGGAAACCAGCGCCTCGGCATAGTCGAGGAACAGGCCGGCATTGTCGGCGCCGCCCTCGTTGAAATAGGCCCAGAGCCGCTGGCGGTCATCGGCCTCAACCGTAGAAAACGGTTCAAGGCCCGGGTCCGGCTTGTCGTCGCCCGGCAGCACCGCGATCTGGAAACGGTGAGTGACGGCCGCCGCATGCAAGGCTTCGAGCAGATAGCGGAAATAGCTGGCGCCACCGAGCGGCCGGACGACGATCAGCTTCGCATGACGTGCCGTGCGCTCGACATAGGTGTCGACCGACATCGGGTGCATCAGGCTCATCAGGCTGGCAATGCGCAGACTCAGGCCTCCGTCGCGCCGGCCGTGGGCCGCAGCGATCGAGGAAAGCTCGGTGTCGGCGGCCGACAGGAAGAGGATATCGGCCGGCGTTTGCCCAAGGTCGATCGCCTCGTTGCCGTCGGCGATCGTTCCTTTCTGGGCGAGAAGCAGATGCATGATCTTGTCCGTTCGGGCAATTCCGAACGGAAACGCGTGAAGCGGCTTCCGTCCGGAATTGCGTTATTTCAATGCGTTAGATCATTTCATTCAATGAACGATCAGACGAGCGCAGCAATCGCAGCGCGCACCGCCGCCTCGTCCATGTCGTGCAGGCCGATGACGACGAGGCGCGTACCGCGCTTTTCGCCGGCCGCCCAGGCCCGGTCGTAATACTGGTCGATGCGGGCACCGACGGCCTGGATCAGCAGGCGCATCGGCTTGCCGGGCACATCGGCAAAACCCTTGAGGCGCAGCACGTCGTGCTCGGCGATGACGCCCTTGAGGCGATCGATGAAGGCGGCCGGATCGGCGATGGCGCCGAGCTCGACGACGAAGCTGTCGAACTCGTCATGGTCGTGCTCCTCGCCCGTTTCATGCTCCATCTCGTGGTGCGACTTGCGGTTGGCGATATCGCTTTCGGTGCCGACGCCGAGGCCCAGCAGGATGGCGGCGGCCACTTCGCCGTTCTTTGCCTCGATCATGGTCGGCTTGCGGCTGGTGCGCGAGGAAACCTCGTCGCGCACGGCCTTGAGGCCGGACGCGTCGATCAGATCGGTCTTGTTGAGCACGATGAGGTCGGCAGCGGTCAGCTGATCCTCGAACAGTTCCTCGATCGGGCTTTCATGGTCGAGATTGTCGTCCTCGACGCGCAGCGCATCGACCTTGTCATGGTCGTCGGCAAAGCGGCCGGCGGCAACAGCAGCGCTGTCGACCACGGTGACGACGCCATCGACGGTGACTTCGCTGCGGATGTCCGGCCAGTTGAAGGCGGCGATCAGCGGCTGCGGCAGCGCCAGGCCCGAGGTCTCGATGATGATATGGTCCGGGCGGTTTTCGCGTTCGAGCAACTTGGTCATGGTCGGGATGAAATCATCGGCAACGGTGCAGCAGATGCAGCCATTGGTAAGTTCGATGACGTCGTCCTCGCTGCAGGCCTCCGCGCCGCAGCCCTTCAGCACATCACCATCGACGCCGAGATCGCCGAACTCGTTGATGATCAGCGCGATGCGCTTGCCGTCGGCGTTCTGTAAGAGGTTGCGGATCATCGTCGTCTTGCCGGCGCCGAGGAAGCCGGTGATGACGGTCGCCGGGATCTTGCCGTGGCTGGTTCTCGCAGTGGTCATTATTCAACCCTTCATTTTCAGCGGCAAACCGGCCGCGACAAAGTAAACTTCAGCGGATTTCTCCGCAACGATCTGGTGAAGCCGGCCAGCATGGTCGCGAAACTCGCGGGCCATGCGGTTCTCGGGCACAATGCCGAGGCCGACCTCGTTGGAAACAAAGACGAGGCGCGCCCGCGCCTGCGGCAGGAAGGCGGCAAGCGCTGCGAACTCCGCCTCGATGTCGCGCTCCTCAAGCATGAGATTGGTGACCCACAGCGTCAGGCAGTCGATCAAAACGACATGGGTGGGGTCGTCGATGCGCCGCAGAATGCCGACGAGATCAACAGGCTCCTCATGCGTCGTCCAGCCTTCGCCGCGGCGCGTCCTGTGATGGTCGATGCGCGCGCGCATTTCGTCGTCCCAGGCGCGGCCGGTGGCGACATAATGTTTGGTAAGGCCGGACGTTCCGACGAGCTTCTCGGAAAAGCTGGACTTGCCGGAACGGGCGCCGCCGAGGACCAGGACCGGTCCGGCGCTGGGATTGCTCATCGTGACCGCGCCAAGGTCAGCGGCAGATGGCAACAGCCGTGCGACGCGCCGGCGGCGCGTTCGGGAAAGTATCTGAGAGCCAAAACAACCTCCGTGATGGCGTTGGAGACGACACGTCTCCTCGGGCGGAATGCCCATGTCGGGTGGCAGGTCTCCTGGCTCACGGCGTCACGGGCCCCACATCGCCTCGCCCCGAATGGACGAGGTTCCGATGTCAGGACCCGAGCGGCCCGCCTCACCTTCCCGGCGCTTTCCAGTGCCACAGCGAACCTTTGCGCGTCGTCTCCGACGCATGGGTGCTGTGGGCGACATCATGAAAGGCGGACGATTCGTAGAAGAAGAGGCGTCCAACCCGGCTGATCACGATGCCACGCCAGTGGCTTTTCCGGCTCGATTCCGCACTGCCTCGATTGCCCCATGCAACCGGCTGGCAGCTCTGAATTTGAGCCCGATGGCGAACCCTGACCGTTCTACAGTCGCGGGGTCGGCTGCGATAAGGATGCCCGGTTTGGGTCCATCCGTCACATTCCCAATTATTCCCCCCAATCGCCACGACAAGGGGGAACCATCCAACATCCGATGATTAGGAAGCGGGCGCCGCAAAGTCAATCGACGCTTGCGACACCTCCCCGGCCGACTTGCGTCGCGCGACGATTTGTCGAGCGCGAAGCCGCACCGGACATGAGGCGAATGGCAGATCGCGAACGAACATATTTTAGCAATTACAGATGTTGCGTTAAACTGCAGCGCCGCGCGTCCTATGGACGTGCAAAGGTCGCTGAACCATCCCGCAACCGACCCGAGGGGCTTCGTTTATCCGGTAGGCACATGGAACGCAGGCTCGCCGCCGTGATGATTGCCGACGTTTGCGGCTATGGGCTGCTTACCCAGGCCGACGAGGAGGGTACCTGCGCCCGCTTTCAGGCCGACCTGCACGAACTATTCGAACAAAGCATCGAGACGCATCGCGGCCGGCTGATCAAGACCATGGGCGACGGCCTGCTGGTCGAGTTCCACAGCGTCGTCGAGGCAGTCCGATGTGCGGTCGAGGTGCAGCGCGCCAAATCTGATAGTCGCGGTGTGGACACGGGGCGGCTGCAATTCCGCATCGGCATCAATCTTGGCGACGTGATCGTCGAGGGCGACGACATCCACGGCGATGGCGTCATCATCGCCGAGCGCCTGCAGGGCCTGGCCGAACCGGGCGGCATCGTCATCTCGGGCACCGCCTACGACCAGGTCGAGAAGCACCTCGATGTCGGTTTCGTCTTTCTCGGCGAGCAGCGTCTGAAACACGTCGAAAAACCGGTTCGGACCTACCGTCTCTGGCTGGACGAAGCCCACGCCCGCAAGCCGAAGGCCAAAGCGCACCGCGGGAGACGCTGGGCCGCGCTGGCCGCGGCATCTGCCCTGGCATTCGCAGCCGCCGTCGGTGCCGCCTGGTGGCGCCCGTGGCAGCCGCCTGCCGACATCCGTCCGGCTCAGGCCGTGGACTTCAGCCAGGCAGACAAGCCCTCGATCGCCGTGCTTCCCTTTGCCAATGTCAGCGATGACCCCAAGCAGGAATTCTTCGCCAATGGCATGACCGACGGCCTTGTCACCGAACTGGCCCAGATCTCCGGCCTGTTCGTCATCGCGCGCAACTCGACCTTCACCTACAAGGGGAGATCGGTGACAGCCAGGCAGGTGTCGGAAGAGCTCGGTGTCCGATATGTGCTTGAAGGCAGCGTCCAGCGTGCCGGAGAGCAGCTTCGCATCAATGCGCAGCTCATAGATTCCCTTGATGGCGGACACGTCTGGGCCGGAAAGTTCGACGGATCGCTCACCGATGCCTTTGCGCTGCAGGACGAAGTGATGCGCGGCATTGCCGAAGCGCTTGCGTTGCGGCTGGACCCTGACCAGCAGATGGCCTTCGGGCGCAAGGAAACGGCCGTGCCAGCGGCCTTCGATGCGTTCCTGCGCGGCTGGGAGCATCACCGGCGCACCACGCCCGAAGACTTCGCGAAGGCCCTGCCCTACTTCGACCAGGCGATTGCGCTCGATCCCGCCTATGGACGTGCCTATGCCGCCGCAGCCATGGTCTATGCGCGCATTTACCTGTGGCGCTGGCACTATCAGCTGGGCATCACGCGCTTCGAGGCGCGAGCCAAGGCGCGGCAGTTTCTGCGGATGGCGCAGAAACATAAGACGGCACTCGCCTATCAGGCAGCGGCCCTCCTTGCCGAAGTGGACTGGCGGCATGCCGACGCGCTCGCAGACCTCAAGGAAGCGATCGCGCTGGAACCCGGCGACTCCTGGAGCTACGCATTGACGGCCTTCGTCCTGACATCCGCCGGCCGGCCGGCGGAGGCTCTGCCCTATATCCGCACGGCGATCCGCCTCGATCCGCACTCCCCGTCCTTCTTCCTGTACGTCCTCGGCCTGACGCAGTTCAGCCTGGAGGATTTCGAAGCGGCAGCGGCAGCGGCGAAAAGCAGTATCGCACTCAACCCCCAGGATGACGGTCCTTTCCTTCTCCTTGCCTCTGCCGCCGGACATCTCGGTCACCGCGCGGAGGCTGAGGCGGCAGTCGCCCGCTACGACGCGCTTCGCATCAGCCGTGGCGGAACGCCCGTCTGCATTTCAGAGCGCCCGCCGCTGGACCTGGCGCAGCCGCATGCCAGCGAGAAGCTCTATCAGGGACTGCGTCTGGCGGGCGTGCCTGAGACCCTGATGAACACCGACGTCAGCATTCGCGACAGGCTGCCAGCCGATGAGCTCCGTTCGTTGTTCTTCGGGCACCGGTTGCGTGGACGCATGCTGGATTCGGGCGAGGAACATGAAGCTGTCGTTTCGCCCGAGGGCATCGCCACCTTGACGGGAGACTGGGCTTCGCTCGGCGCCGGCAGGATGAGCAACGTCGAGGTCCGGTTCGAGAAGGACGAGGTTTGTTTCCTGTGGCTGAAAACGACGAACCTTTGTGGGGTGGTCTCGCGGAACCCCGGAGGACTGAGCGCCCGGGAAAACGAGTTCATCTGGTACCACGGCGACAGAGCCTTCACCTTCTCGCAGATGCGCTAGCCACGGCAGAAGCGACGCAGGCGCCAAACCGGTTGCGGCCCTAGTGCGTCACCCGCTGCAGCACGCTGAACTGGAAGGCCTGCGTCGAGTTCCACGGCGTCGTGTGCTGGTGCATGATATGCTCGACAAGCCGGAAGGACGGTCCGATCACTTCGGCCAGCGCCGCCGGGTCGTAACGCGCCACGGGCAGACCGCTGCAGCGCTCCGGACCATCGGGCGCGAAGGTGGCGATAACGGCGTGTCCGCCCGGAACGACGGCCGCCGTCAGGCGTTCGATATAGGCCGCCCGGTCGTCCGGATCGGTCAGGAAATGAAAGGCGGCGCGGTCGTGCCAGATGTCGTAGGTCCGATCCGGCCGCCACGCGGTCACATCGGCCGCAACCCAGTGGACCGCGTCGGACCGCGGCCCGAGCCTTGCCCTGGCGGCATCGAGCGCCGCCGGCGACAGATCGAGCACCGTCACTGATTTCATGCCCTCGTCGAGCAGCGCGTCCACCAGCCGCGAGGCGCCGCCGCCGATATCGATCAGCGACGCGGTGGCGATCGTCACGTGCCTGCGGATGAGATCGAGCGAAACGGCGGGCGCATCTTCGAACCAGCTGACCCCCGCTTCGCCTTTCGATTGATAGGCTTTGTCCCAATGGGCTCGTCTGGTTTCGTCCTGCATTGCAACACCTGTCTCCGAGCGCGCGGCCGCAGCTGAGCGCTCCGTCCTTCCCAGTGAATTCTACAGCGGAACGGTGGAAGATGCTGGGGTTTCAGGCTTGTCCATGCTGTCGCCAGGAATCCCGATGATTTCCGCTGCCCGCCTTTTCGGTTATCTGCCGAGCAGTCCGTCCAGCCAGCGCCGGTCGAGTACCGCCTCCAGCTCGCCGGCGACATCGTCGAGCGCCGCATCGACCGACTCGCGATAGTTGCTGGCGCCGCCTTCAATGCCGAAGCTCTTCAAAAGTGCTGTGCGATAGGCGTCACTCGTGAACAGCCCGTGCAGATAGGTACCCATCACCCGGCCGTCGGCAGAAAGCGCACCATCCGCACGGTTGCCGATGCGAACCGAAGGTCGGTCGCAATCGGCCCCTTGCGTCTTGCCCAGGTGGATCTCGTAACCCTCGAGGGCCACGTCATGCTCCAGCGACCAGGCGCGGCTGTTGCGCACGGTCTTTTCCGGCGCCATCTCGGTCTCGACGTCGAGAAGCCCGAGGCCCTCGACCGCACGTTCGCCACCCTCGATGCCGAGCGGATCGGTGACCCGACGACCGAGCATCTGGTAGCCGCCGCAAATGCCGATGACCCGTCCACCGCGGCGCACATGGCGCTCGAGATCGCGATCCCAGCCTTGCGCCCGAAAATCGATGAGATCGCCGATGGTCGACTTCGATCCGGGAATGACGACGAGGCCGGCATCAGCGGGGATCGGGTTGCCCGGCCGGACGAAGACGAGATCGACCTCGGGCTCGGCGGCCAGCGGGTCGAGGTCGTCGAAATTGGCGATGCGCGACAGCACCGGCACGGCAACCTTCAGCGCCCGTCCCTCGCCGCGCGTCAGTTTCTCCAGCACGACCGAATCTTCTGCCGGCAGCCTGGCTGCTGCCTTCAGCCATGGCACGACGCCAAAACAAGGCCAGCCGGTGAAGCGGTTGACGGCGGCGATGCCATCATCGAACAGCGTAACGTCGCCGCGGAACTTGTTGATAAGGTACCCGGTGACCATGCGCCGGTCCTCGTCCGAAAGGATCGCATGGGTGCCGACGAGCGAGGCGATCACCCCGCCGCGGTCGATGTCGCCCACGAGCACGACCGGCACGTCGGCGCGTGTCGCAAAGCCCATATTGGCGATATCGCCGGCCCTGAGGTTGATCTCCGCCGGCGAGCCCGCGCCCTCCACCACCACGAGATCGGCGCCGGCCGAGATCTGTTCGAAGCTTTCCAGCACGGCGCCAAGCAGCTTCGGTTTCAGCGCCTGGTACTCCCGGCCCTTGGCCTGCCCCGTCACCTTGCCCTGCACGACGATCTGGCTGCCGACGTCGGACTGCGGCTTCAAAAGCACGGGATTCATGTGCACGGACGACGGCACGCGCGCGGCCAGCGCCTGCAGCCATTGCGCCCGGCCGATCTCGCCGCCGTCGTCGGAAACGGCGGCGTTGTTCGACATGTTCTGCGGCTTGAACGGCCGGACCTTTAAGCCCCGATTGGCGGCGAGCCGACAGAGCCCCGCCACCAGTACCGATTTTCCGACATCCGAGCCGGTTCCCTGCAACATGATCCTGCGTGTCATGCGGCCATCGGTAACACTGAAACGGTCAGCGGCAAAGGTCTGTTTCGACACGATTTCGCCGCAATTAAGTGAGGCTTCTCACGCATTGTTTCGGCCTTTCGCAAGGCTTGTCGAAAATGCCGCAGCCGGTAGCCAAATTGCGACATCGCATGGCGAGTTTGGCATTCATTCTATTGCAGCGCACACCTATATCAGCGGCATAGCAACACGCTCCGGGGGACAGGCCTCCGGCCTCTCAAGGTTTACGTCCATGCTGTACATCTTCAGCAAGCCCAACTTCGTCCAGATCGCCTGGAACTCCAAGGTTCCGACCAGCCAGTCACGCGTGCGCAACCTCGTCGTCGACGCTCCCTTCGGTCCGCTCGGCTTCATCCGTACGTCGAACGTCGGCTAGGTCCGCGATCGGGGCGCAGATGCCCCTTCGAGCTCTCCTCCCAGAGCCTCCTCCACCGCCCCATCCGGGGCGGTTTTTTTATGTCCGACGCTGGTGCTGAAATGCGAAGGCCGCATCAACCTCGAAAAGAGGGATGCGGCCACCCAAAAAACGCCTGGTCACTTCGGGGTAACGCACCGAAGGTTCGCTTGAAATCCGGGACGCACTACCTGATTCGGACCCGCGGCAGTCCCCCGCCGCGAAAAGAACAATTAGCTGGACATCGTTACCGGATGGTTATTGAGGATTTAACCAAAGATGAATTTCGGCTTTTTTTGAATTTTTTTCGCGACATGCGCGACAATCGCCGTGACGCAATCACGACAGGAAACGTCAGGATCTCGACAGGGATTCGAACGATGTGGCGCATAGCGCCATTTTTTGCGGCAGGAATTGTCGGTATTGCTTAAATTCGGCCTTCCTCATGCTCAAAAAGCGCCCGCCGGCGATGTCGCAGACAGAACGCGTAAAGAGCGGCGGCGACCCGACGTTCCGATTGAAGAGGTTGATTTCTCAATGAGAATACTTAGGCTTGGCTGGCGGTATAAGAGGAGATTGGCTGGCGACAGGGTTCCGCGGCCAGGGCTGAAAACGAACTCCCGCACCGTCCGCAGCAAGGGTGAACCTTGGCTTAATTTGATGCCGAACCCCAGGCTGCATAGTTGCTCCGGGTGACGGAGGATGCTCGGCATCCGCCGTGGGTTCCCGTTTGGAAATTGGCTGCAAATAAAGACTGGGAGGTCTTGCAACATGAAGAAACTCCTCGCTTCCACCATTCTCGCCGCGGGCCTCTATGCTCTGGCGGGTTCCGCGCAGGCTGCGGAATGCGGTGAAGTCAGCATTGCCGAAATGAACTGGGCTTCCGCCGGCGTCGCCGCCCAGGTGGACAAGTTCATTCTCGAAAACGGTTACGGCTGCACCGTGACGCTGGTCACCGGCGACACCATGCCGACCTTCGCTTCCATGAACGAAAAGTCGCAACCCGACATGGCGCCGGAACTCTGGGTCAACGCCGTGCGCACGCCGCTCGACGCCGCGATCAAGGAAGGCCGGCTGATCGAAGCCGCCAAGATCTTGAGCGAAGGCGGCATCGAGGGCTGGTGGATCCCGAAATTCCTCGCAGACGCGCATCCTGACATCAAGACGGTGCAGGACGCCCTGAAGCATCCGGAACTCTTCCCGTCGCCGGAAGATTCGTCGAAGGCCGCCGTTCACAATTGCCCGTCGGGCTGGAACTGCCAGGTCTCGACCGCCAATCTCTATCGGGCACTGGACGCGGAAAAAGCCGGCTTCCTGCTGGTCGATACCGGTTCGGCCGCCGGCCTCGATGGCTCGATCGCCAACGCCTTCGAAAAGAAGACCGGCTGGCTCGGCTACTACTGGGCGCCGACCGCCATTCTCGGCAAGTACGAAATGACCCGCCTCTCCTTCGGCGTCGACCACGACAAGGCCGACTGGGACGCCTGCACCGCCGTTCCTGACTGCCCGACACCGAAGGTCAACTCCTACCCGGTTTCCGACGTCTACACGGTCGTGACCAAGTCCTTCTCCGAGAAGGCCGGCGTCGCCATGGATTACGTCAAGGCGCGCAAGTGGGACAACGGCACCGTCAACAAGGTTCTCGCCTGGATGGACCAGAACCAGGGTACCAACGAGGATGGCGCCAAGCACTTCCTCGCCGAGTTCCCGGACATGTGGACCCAGTGGGTGAGCCCGGAAGTGGCCGAAAAGGTCAAGGCGGCACTCTGACACGACACAAGGGCAGGCGCGCCGTCCCTCACGGCCGCCTGTCCGTTCCGGTTGTGATGCCGGAACGGGGACAATGCAGCGCTCTCACGGGTTCCGTTCGAGCGCGCGTCGTTCCAGAGGCGGCGAAGCGAGGCCGTCCGCGTCGCAAACAGTAAAGCGGACGCCACATTTCGCTGACACAGTTCAAGAGCCGGGCCCAAAGAGGCCACCAGCAGTGTGCGCAGGCATCGACGCAAATCGATGCCGAGACGCAACCGGCGAGATAAAAGACTTCCGGCCAAGAAGGGGATACATATGGCATCCATCTGCAGTGTCTTGCCAGCTTTGCTCTGCAAGTTCCCTGCCATTGACGAAGGCACGATCCGGCTCGCTCGCAAGACCGTCGATGACGGCTTCAAGGGATTCGTGCGGTCCTATGGCGACATCATCGACAGGATGGTCCAGCCGCTTCAATGGTTCCTGAACTACCTCGAAAGCCTGTTCGTCGGCTCGCCCTGGATCCTGGTCCTGGTGCTCATGGTGGCGGTCGTCTATTTCGGCAGCCGCAACATCAACGTCACCATCGGGACGGCGCTGTCGATGATCGCCATCGGCCTTGTCGGGCTTTGGAACGACACGATGGTCACGCTTGCGATGGTCACCGTCTGCACGCTCATCTCGATCGTCATCGGCATTCCGATCGGCATTCTGATGGCGCGCTCGGACCGGGTGCAGGCCTTTATCAACCCGATCCTCGACGTCATGCAGACGATGCCGAGTTTCGTCTACCTGATCCCTGTCGTCATGGTCTTCGGCCTCGGCAAGGTGCCGGGCCTCATCGCGGTCGTCATCTACGCCGTGCCGCCGATGATCCGGCTGACCAATCTCGGCATTCGTCTCGTCGACAAGGAAGTGATGGAAGCGGCCGACGCCTTCGGCTCGTCGTCCTGGCAGAAACTGAAGAATGTGCAGATGCCGCTCGCCTTGCCGACCATCATGGCCGGCATCAACCAGACGATCATGATGTCGCTGGCGATGGTTGTCGTCGCTTCGATGATCGGCGTCGGCGGCCTCGGCAAGAACGTGCTGCAGGCGATCGCCAACCAGTTCTTCACCGTCGGCTTCCTCAACGGCTTTGCCCTTGTCGGCATAGCCATCATTTTCGACCGTACCAGCCAGGCCTTCGGCAAGCGGCTGCAAAAGCACTCGGAGGTTATCCATGGCTAGTCACGCGATCGAGGTGAAGAACCTCTACAAGATCTTCGGACCCCGTGGCGGCGACTTTGTCGACGCCGTCAAGAAAGGCTTGGGCAAGGCCGAGCTCAACG
>Ga0102591_1002115_pt1 | contig 23066 bp, 24 predicted proteins | sample AraplaCol_mCL_r2_2_FD_76860 | JGI IMG/M metagenome (GOLD analysis project Ga0102591, IMG submission 76860) | Arabidopsis root microbial communities from North Carolina, USA - plate scrape MF_Col_mCL_r2 (SPADES assembly) (version 2) | ecosystem: Host-associated > Plants > Roots > Endosphere... | reverse complement strand
CGGACAGCCCGCTCTCGGCGATCGAGAATGGGGCGCGCTCCTCTTGGTTTGCTCCTTCAGGGACGCCCGTCACGGCGCGAAAGACTTGGATTGCTGGTCAGTTGCAGCCGGCGGGCGAACTCCACGTCGACGAGGGTGCCGTTGTTGCGCTCGGCGCCGGCAAGAGCCTGCTTCCTGCCGGGGTTCGCAAGGTTGTCGGGCTTTTCAGCCGCGGCGATACGGTGGCGATCGTCGGCCCGCATGGCCGGGAGATCGCGCGCGGACTTGCTGGCTACGATGCCGAAGAGGCGCGGCAGATTACCGGCCGCAAGTCGACGGAGATCGAGGCAATCCTCGGCTACGCGGGACGTGCGGCAATGATCCATCGCGATGACATGGTGATGACGTCGCAGATCAGTTCAAAATCGGAAAGGCAGAAGAAGGACACAAGCTATGCTTGATACAGTTGCGCCGAGCCCTGACATTGACGCGCTGATGAATGACATCGGCCGCAAGGCCAAGGCTGCGGCGCGACCGTTAGGCTTTGCGTCCACTGAAGCCAAAAACAAGGCGCTGAACGCCATGGCGGATGCGATCCTCGCCAACAAGGATCACATCCTCGCCGAGAATGCCAAGGATCTGAAAGATGTCGCCGGCACGGACATGCTCGCATCCTTCGTCGATCGTCTGACACTGACCGACAAGCGCATTGCCGAGATGGCCGAGGGTATCCGCGCGATCGCGGCGCTGAAGGATCCGGTCGGCGAGGTGATCGCCGCCTGGGAACGCCCGAATGGACTGAAGATCGAGCGCGTTCGGACGCCGCTCGGTGTCATCGGTGTGATCTTCGAGAGCCGTCCGAACGTCACGGCGGATGCCGGCGCGCTCTGCCTGAAAGCCGGCAATGCGGTCATTCTGCGTTGCGGCTCGGATTCCCGGCGCTCATCGCACGCAATTCATGCCTGCCTCGTGCAGGGCCTGAAGGCCGCGGGACTTCCAGAGCATGCCATTCATCTCGTGCCGACAACCGATCGAGCTGCCGTCGGCGCGATGCTGCGCGGATTGGATGGTGCGATCGACGTTATCGTTCCGCGCGGCGGCAAGAGCCTTGTTGCGCGTGTCCAGAACGAGGCGAGGGTGCCCGTCTTCGCGCACCTTGAGGGGCTTTGCCATATCTATGTGGATGCATCGGCCGATCTCGGCATGGCCAAGGAGATCGTCGTCAACGCCAAGATGCGGCGCACCGGTATCTGCGGTGCGGTGGAAACGATTCTCGTCGACAGCGCCGTGGCCAAGAGCCATCTTCGCCCGCTGCTGGAGGCCCTTGCTGGAGCCGGTTGCGAAATCCGCGGTTCGGCTGCGGTCGTCCAGGCAATGCCTGGCGCGAAGGCAGCCACCGAGGAGGACTGGTCGACCGAGTATCTGGATGCCATCGTTTCGGTTGCTGTCGTCGATGGCATTTCGGGTGCGATCGAGCACATCCAGACCTATTCCTCGAACCACACCGAGGCGGTGATTGCCGACGATCCCGATGTGGTGCAGAGGTTCTTCACCGAGGTTGATTCCGCGATCCTGCTGCACAATGCATCGACGCAGTTTGCCGATGGCGGCGAGTTCGGGATGGGTGCCGAGATCGGCATTGCGACCGGCAAGATGCATGCCCGCGGCCCTGTCGGCGTCGAGCAGCTCACCTCCTTCAAATACCGCGTGCACGGCACCGGACAGACCCGGCCCTGACGTGATCAACGACGAAATCGACCGGCGCCATCTTCGCATGCCGCATAGCGAGCGGGGCATGGTGGTCGGTCTTTTCGGCGGTTCCTTCAATCCGCCGCATGACGGACATGCGCTGGTCGCCGAAATCGCGATCAAGCGGCTCGGCCTCGACCAGCTATGGTGGATGGTCACGCCCGGGAACCCGCTGAAGGATCGGCGACATCTGCTGCCGCTTGCCGAGCGCATCGCTCTGAGCGAGCGGCTAGCCCGACCCCCTTCGATCAAGGTCACCGCGTTCGAACGCGATTTCGCGACGAGTTTCACGGCAAACACGCTGGCGCGCGTCAAGGCGCGCAACCCACATGTCCATTTCATCTGGATCATGGGGGCCGACAGCCTGAAGACCTTCCATCAGTGGCAACGCTGGCAGGATATCGTCAACACATTTCCGATTGCCGTGATCGACCGCCCGGGCTCCACGCTGTCGTTCCTGTCATCGAAGATGGCGAGGACGTTCGATTTTGCCCGCGTTGACGAAGATGATTCCCGCGCGCTCTGGAAGCGCCAGGCACCAGCCTGGACCTTCATACACGGTCCGCGCTCCAGTCATAGCTCGACGGCTATCCGCGCTACGAACGGCACCGTAAAATAGTTCGACTTTTCAGGGAAGACGTACAAATGAAAAGCCCGACGGGGGAGGAGATCCGTCGGGCTTCGTAAACTCGATCGACAACTGGGAGGAGGAGTGTTGTCGATCCTATCCAACGGCTTTGGGAGGAGGAGATCGCCGTTCGATGAGTGTGTTGTACCATAGTCCCCGGATTCTTGAAGCGGGTCCATTGCATTGCAGCAATGCGCTACAAGCATGGCCGTAGCCAAAACCCTCCTCTATTTTGCCCAATTCTTTGGCATTCGAGACGATTTTCGTCGAGATTTCAAACTCCTGTCGGTTTCCCCCCTAAAATGGCGGGGAATTTTCGCCGTTTTTGGAACTGGGATCTCCGCAGTCATGCGCATCACGAATGTGTGAAGTCTGAGACGCGCAGACGGTTATGCTTGCCAAAATATAGCGCTAGCCAAGTCGCAAGCGACGTTATATTTCTACAGATATTTCCAAAGCTTCGGGAGAGATCATGCACAGTCGTCGCCAATGGATGAAGTTTGCCGTCACAGCCATTTCGGCTGTCTTCTTAGGCGTTGCCGCAACGCCAGCCGCCGCTGCGGAAAAGGTCAGCGTTTTTGCAGCGGCCAGCCTGAAGAACGCCCTTGATGCAGCGAATGCCGCGTGGGCGAAGGAAGCCGGCAAGGAGGCCGTCGCCTCGTATGCTGCGAGCTCAGCGCTTGCAAAGCAAATTGAAGGCGGCGCACCCGCCGACATCTTCATCTCCGCCGACCTGGACTGGATGGACTATCTTGCGAAGAAGAATCTGATCAAGGCCGACAGCCGGTCCAATCTTTTGGGCAACCGAATCGTACTTGTCGCAACCAGGGACCACGCCAAGCCGGTCGAGATCAAAAAGGGCTTCGAGCTCGCCACGCTGCTCGGTGATGGCAAGCTCGCCATGGGTGAGGTGAAGTCGGTTCCGGCCGGCAAGTACGGCAAGGCTGCGCTTGAAGCGCTGGGCGTCTGGCCCTCGGTTGAGGCGAAGGTTGCCGGAGCTGAAAGCGTTCGCGCCGCGCTCGCGTTGGTATCGCGCGGCGAGGCGCCCTATGGCGTTGTCTACCAGACCGACGCCTCCGCGGACCCGGGCGTTGCCGTTGTCGGCACCTTCCCGGCGGATTCGCACCCGCCGATCATTTATCCGGTCGCTATTCTGTCCGAGAGCAAGAACCCAGACGCCGCGGCATACCTCGACTTCCTGAAATCGGAAAAGGTGGCTCATTTCTTTACCGAGCAGGGCTTCACCATCTTGAAATGATTGCGAATTCTCGCACGAAGACATAGCGTGAGAAGGCCCGTCGATACGGGCCTTCTATTTTTGGAGAGAATGGCTTGGACGCACTCGGCCTGAGCGATGATGAATGGACGGCAATCTTGCTCAGCCTGCGCGTGTCGGTGGTGGCGATGCTGGCCAGCCTGCCATTCGGCATCGGCGTTGCGCTGCTGCTGGCGCGGGGGCGGTTTTGGGGTAAGTCGGTTCTCAACGGTGTCGTTCATCTCCCGCTGATCCTGCCGCCTGTCGTCACGGGCTTCATTTTGTTGATCCTTTTCGGGCGGCGCGGACCAATTGGCAGCTTTCTCGATCACTACTTCGGCATCGTGTTTTCGTTTCGCTGGACAGGTGCCGCGCTCGCCTGCGGGGTCATGGCCTTTCCGTTGATGGTGCGCAGCATCCGGCTCTCGATCGAAGCTGTTGATCGAAAGCTGGAGGAGGCAGCCGGCACCTTGGGAGCCAGCCCATTCTGGGTTTTCATGACGATAACATTGCCGCTTACCCTGCCTGGCATCATTGCCGGAATGATCCTTTCCTTTGCGAAGGCCATGGGGGAGTTCGGAGCGACCATCACCTTCGTTTCCAACATCCCGGGGGAAACGCAGACGCTTTCGGCGGCGATCTACTCCTTCACGCAGGTCCCGGGTGGTGATGCCGGCGCCCTGCGGTTGACGCTCGTCGCTATCGTGATTTCAATGGCTGCCTTGCTTGCCTCGGAATTGCTGTCGCGCATCGTCGGCCGGAGGATTGATCCGGAATGACGCTTGTCGTGAAAGCAAAACAGCGGCTTGGTGCATTCGCGCTCGATTCCGCGTTTACCTCGGGGCGCGGGATCACCGCGCTTTTCGGCCGTTCCGGCTCTGGTAAGACCTCTATGATCCGTATCATTGCCGGGTTGGCGCGGCCTGACGCGGGCCAGGTCGTCCTCGATGGCGAAGTCCTGACAGATACCGAGCGGCGGATCTTTGTCGCCAAGCATCGACGGAGGTTCGGTTATGTCTTCCAGGAGGCGCGGCTGTTCCCGCACCTCAGTGTCCGTCACAACCTGTCCTATGGCCGGTGGTTTGCCAGAGCCACCGGTTCGGCAGAGGGATTGGATCATATTGTTTCGTTGCTGGGCATCGAAAGCCTGCTCGAGCGCAGGCCGGAAAAGCTCTCCGGTGGCGAGAAGCAGCGCGTTGCCATTGGGCGAGCCCTGCTTTCGGCTCCCCGTCTGCTGTTGATGGACGAGCCGCTGGCGGCGTTGGATGACGCCCGGAAAGCCGAGGTCATGCCCTATCTCGAGCGCCTGCGCGACGAGATGGACATTCCGATCGTCTATGTCAGTCATTCGATCGCCGAAGTCGCCCGCCTCGCCAATCAGGTCGTGGTCATGCGCGACGGAAAGGTGGAGGCAGTCGGCTCAGCCGTGGATGTGCTAAGCCATCCGCCTGCATCATTCGAGCGGCGTGATGCGGGGGCTCTTCTTGAAGGGACGGTGGAGAGCCTCGACGTGCAGCACCGCATTGCGACAATTGCCCTGAAATCAGCTCGGCTTCACGTCCCGGGAGCGATGCTAAACCTCGGTAAGCCCGTTCGCGTCCGCATTCCATCTCGCGACGTGATGCTGGCGATGAGAAAGCCGGAAGCGCTGAGCGCGCTCAACGTGCTTGAAGGTACCGTTCAGAACATGACGCAGGCAGACGACGCGACCATTGACGTTCTCGTCGATTGCGGTGGGGACACCATTCTTTCCCGGATCACAAGCTTTTCGGCAGAGCGGCTGGGCGTGCGGATTGGGTCGCCTGTTTTTGCTGTGATAAAGACGGTCGCGCTTGAGCCATGATCAGCGATTGCTTTCAGGCGATCGGTTGGCCTCCAGCCATGCCAGTTCTTCCGCAAGAGTGGTTTTCATCATCTGCTCCATCTTGCGAAAGCGGGCGAGGAGCTCATCGCCGAACGGCGTCAGCGCCGCACCTCCACCTTTTGGGCCGCCGCGCTGGGACTCGACGACGGGCTCGCGAAACATCCGGTTCATATCGCTGACAAGCAACCAGGCGCGACGATAGGACATGTCCATCGCCCTGCCTGCCGCGGAAATCGATCCCGTTTCCCTGATATGTTCGAGCAGTTCCATCTTGCCGCGCCCGAGGCGGTCTTCATGAGGAAAACTGATGCGGAGTATCGGAGTGAGCGTATCAACGGCGGGGCTTTTCATCGGCAAGTCTTCTATAGTCGAAAACGATCTTACTTTACGTGTGGTTGCAAGGACTGTACACAGCCGGGCCACATTCGGTCTTTCATCCACAGATGATCTATCGCGTCAAATGGTCGTTCACGCTTTGTGATTGTGCGCGTCTTGAAACGTTAATGGTTTGGTGCCTATCTTAACTATGATTTGGTCACCAAATCAGTGATGTGCATGTTTTGTCATTCCGAGAAAGGGAAAGCACTGACAACAGTACACGCCAAGGGAAAAACGCTTGCCGTTGTCCCGAAGAGCCCGGAACGTGGCGCCGATGCTGCCGCCCGCGCCCTGCACGCCGTCCTCACTAGCCTTGAGGACTCTAAGGCTGAAGATATCGTCACCATCGACATTGCTGGAAAATCGGCACTGGGAGACTTCATGGTCGTCGTCTCCGGGCGCTCGAGCAGGCATGTCATGGCGATCTCGGACCACCTGCTGTCTGATCTCAAAGACGAGGGCCTTGGAAGCGCCCGCGTCGAGGGTCAGGAAGGCGGCGATTGGATCCTGATCGACACCGGCGATGTCATCGTCCATGTCTTTCGTCCAGAAATACGCGAGTTCTACAACATCGAAAAGATGTGGGCCGCGCCCGATATGGACGAGGAAACGGTGCACTAACAGGCTGCTGGACGCTGTGTCCGCGGCCTGATAGACGGCATTTATTGGCCGGACGAATCCGGCTGGCGGCAGGTGTGTGCCGCCGGTTGCCGAACTGCGGGAGCGGATGATGCGTGTTGGTCTTTTTGCGGTGGGGCGGCTGAAGTCCGGCCCCGAGAAGGATCTTGCGGCCCGCTATTTCGATCGCTTTGCCAAGACCGGTCCTGCGGTCGGCCTCGAATTCTCCCGCGTGGCCGAAGTGGCTGAAAGTCGTGCGTCGAATGCCGATACGCGCAAGCGCGATGAAGCGGCGATGCTGCAGAAGTCGTTGTCCGAGGGGAGTGTTCTCATCCTGTTGGACGAGCGCGGCAAGGCGCTGGACAGTGAAGGCTTTGCCAATCTCCTTGGAAACTATCGCGACCAGGGCAAGCGCGACCTGATGATTGCCATCGGCGGTGCCGATGGCCTCGATCCGTCGCTATACGACGTTGCCGATGCAACCCTCTGTCTCGGCAAGATGACTTGGCCGCATCAGTTGGTTCGCACGCTCATCGCCGAGCAGCTTTATCGAGCCGTCACGATCCTTTCCGGCCACCCCTATCATCGCGTCTGATGGATTGCGTTGCTCACGTGAGCGTGTCCGTCCTGGTGTGCTCAGTCCCTCAATCGATCTGGCAAAGAATGTCAAATCAGCTTAATCTCCGCGCGATTTGAAGGGATTTCAAGCTCGTATGCCGACACGCGCGTTCAAGCCAAAATACGTCATTCTGTCGGCCTTGGCTGCAGGCTTGAGCGTGTCTGTGGCGGCAGTTGCGAACCGCCCCTTCGCTTCCGGCGCCTTCGCGCAGGATGCGCCGGAAGCTGCGCGGATCTCGCCGCCGGAGGCCCCTGCCCTGGCAAGCGCAACGGTTGCCCAGCCGCCGCCCGATCCGGCGGCCGACCTTGCGAAGAAGCGAGACGAGACGCGCGCCGAGCTTGAAGCCCTATCGAAGACCATCAGCCTCTCGTCCGATAAGGTTGCGGAGCTTCAGAAGAGCATCGCGGATCTGGACAAGAGCACCAGCAGCGTTCGCCAGGCGCTGATCGATTCCGCGGCGCGGCGCAAGTCGCTCGAGAAGCAGATCCTGGAGAGCGAGAAGAAACTGGCCGATCTCGGCGTCAAGGAAGACGCGGTCCGCCGGTCATTGCATGAGCGGCGTGGCCTGCTGGCCGAGGTGCTGGGTGCCCTGCAGCGGATGGGCCGCAATCCGCCGCCGGCCCTTCTCGTGACACCTGACGACGCGCTCGCTTCGGTTCGCAGCGCAATCCTGCTCGGCGCGGTGGTTCCCGGTATCCGAAAGGAAACTGACAAGCTCGTCGCCGATCTTGCCAACCTGTCTTCGTTGCAAACGGCAAGCGCTGCGGAGAAATCGGCGCTCACCGCGACCATGACCAATAGCATCGAGGAAGAGCGCCGGATGGACTTGCTTCTCGCTGAAAACGAGAAGCTGAGCCGCAGCAGCGCGGCGGAACTGGATGCGGAAAAGAAGCGGTCGGACGATCTTGCCAGCAAGGCAACAAGCCTCGAGGGACTGGTGGCATCGATGGAGACCGAGATCGCATCGGTTCGCGACGCCGCCGCCGCGGCCCGCCAGGCCGAGGAAAACCGCAAGCTCTTAACCGACGAGCAGCGTGCCCAGGCCAAGGCCCTCGCGGAGAGCGGCGTGCCTGATAAAAACCGCATTGCGCCCGCATATCCCTTCGGAGAATTGAAGGCGAAGCTGGAATTGCCTGTGGCAGGCGATATCCTCCGCCAGTTCGGCGATGCCGACGGAACCGGCCATGAGGCGATGGGAATGACGCTTGCCACCAATCCGGAAACGGTGGTTACCGCTCCCGCAGATGGGCTTGTCGTTTACGCGGGTGCTTTTCGCAGCTACGGCCAGATGATCATCCTCGATGCCGGCAACGGCTACCACCTTGTCCTCTCCGGAATGGAGACGATCAGCACGCGCCAGGGGAAGTTCGTCTTCTCCGGCGAGCCACTTGCAGCCATGGGCGCGAAAAGAGTGGCGAGCGCGACAGCATTGGCGCTGGAAACCAACCGTCCGACGCTTTACATTGAATTTCGAAAAGATGGAAAACCGGTCGATTCCCGGCCTTGGTGGACCGCTAAAGACACTGGAAAGGCACGCAATGATTCGTAGGGCTTCTCTTGTTCTGGTCGGCGCATTGATGGGTGCGACCGCGATGAGCGTCATCTATTCGGCAGGCGTGCCTGCGGAAGCGGCCGGAGCCTCCACCTACAAGGAGCTTTCCGTTTTTGGTGACGTTTTTGAGCGTGTGCGCGCACAGTATGTGACGCCGCCGGCCGAGGACAAACTCATCGAAAATGCCATCAACGGCATGCTTTCCTCGCTGGATCCGCATTCGAGCTACATGAATGCCAAGGATGCGGCTGACATGCAGACCCAGACGAAGGGTGAATTCGGCGGTCTCGGCATTGAGGTCACCATGGAAGACGAGCTCGTCAAAGTCATCACGCCGATCGACGACACGCCGGCGGCAAAGGCTGGCGTTCTTGCTGGCGACTACATTTCCGAGATCGACGGTCAGTCCGTTCGCGGCCTGAAGCTGGAAGACGCGGTCGAAAAGATGCGTGGCCCGGTCAACACGCCGATCAAGCTGACGCTGATCCGCAAGGGTGCCGACAAGCCTATAGAGCTGACGATCGTTCGCGACGTTGTGGCTGTGCAGGCCGTGAAGTCGCGCGTCGAGGATGATGTCGGCTATCTGCGCGTCATCTCCTTCACGGAGAAGACCTACCCCGATCTCGAGAAGGCGATCGAGAAGATCAAGAAGACGGTTCCGGCTGACAAGCTGAAGGGCTACGTCCTCGACCTTCGTCTGAACCCGGGTGGTCTGCTCGACCAGGCGATCCAGGTGTCGGATGCGCTGCTGCAGCGTGGCGAAGTGGTTTCCACCCGCGGCCGCAATCCCGATGAGACCCGCCGCTTCAACGCTGGTCCGGGTGACCTCACGGACGGCAAGCCGGTAATCGTCCTGATCAACGGCGGTTCGGCATCTGCTTCGGAAATCGTTGCCGGCGCGTTGCAGGACCTGCGTCGTGCTACCGTTCTCGGAACGCGCTCGTTCGGCAAGGGCTCGGTTCAGACGATCATCCCGCTTGGCGAAAACGGCGCGCTGCGACTGACGACGGCGCTCTACTACACGCCGTCGGGCCGCTCGATCCAAGGCACCGGCATCACGCCGGATATCAAGGTCGAAGAGCCGCTGCCGGATGATCTGAAGGGCAAGATGGCCACCGAAGGCGAGTCCAGCCTGCGTGGGCACATCAAGGGCCAGAGCGAGACGGACGAAGGCTCCGGTTCGGTTGCCTATGTTCCGCCGGATCCGAAGGATGACGTCCAGCTCAACTATGCGCTTGACCTGCTTCGCGGCAAGAAGACGGACCCGTCCTTCCCGCCCAATCCGGACAAGGCCGTTAGCGCCAAGTAATTGCAATTTGAGGCGTCAGGCCGGATGGTGTATCCGGCCTGACGCCTTTTTGCTGTCCTGATTCTGAAGCGGAAACGAGCTTGAATACCGATCTGCACGCACCACTAGGACAGGGCCGTAAGGTTAAGCGGCAGCGGCCGGGTATTCTGCGGACGGGCCGTGTCGTCGCCGGGATTTGCCTCGTTCTGATCGGGGTTTCGTCGCTTTATACGGCATTCCGCGGAGATGGGCTGAAGCGCGAGAAGCCGCCAGTTCAAGACCAGGCGGCTTTGCCGCCATCCGATACTATTCAGAATCAGGTGCCGTCGCGGTCTTCGACCCCTGCCGCTCCAAATGGTATGGTGCCATCCGATCCCCGATCGGGTGCCAATGTGGAGCAGATGGTCACGGGCGATGGATCTGTCGTCACGAAATACTCCCCGAGACAACGCGACGGAAATGGCCCGGTGCTAGTTGATGCCTCGCAGGTCGGGCAGGACCCACGGATGGCGGCGTTGCCGAACGATGCGCTTCTGGAAAATACGCCGTTGGGGCGGCTCCCGATCGTCGGGCCGGACGGACGTCGCCCGATGGACCAGTACGCGCGACCATGGTCCGGTGCACACGGAACACGCATCGCGATCGTTGTGAGCGGATTAGGGTTAAGCCAGACAGGCACGCAGCGGGCGATCCAGCAGTTGCCGGAGGAGGTCACCTTCGCTTTTGCCGCCAGCGGCAACAGCTTGCAGCGCTGGATGCAGGAAGCGCGCCGCGGCGGCCACGAAATCCTGCTGCAGGTTCCATTCGAGCCTTTTGATTACCCGGCAAACGATCCCGGGCCGGATACGTTGCTGACGTCGACGTCGGCTGCGAAGAATATTGAAAGTCTGCACCGGGCGATGGGCGAGATTACCAATTATACGGGCATCATGAATTATCAGGGCGGGCGTTTCCTTTCCGACCCCAACGCCATGGAGCCGGTGATGCGGGATATCGGAAAGCGCGGGTTGCTTTTTCTCGACGACGGGACGTCGGCCCAGTCCAAAACCGCGGTAGTCGCAAAGGGAACCGAGGCGCCCTACGCCTTTGCTGATGTGCAGTTGGACAAGCAGCTTGATGTGAACGCCATCATACAGAAGCTGGACGAGCTTGAACGCGTCGCAAAGCGCGACGGTCAGGCAATCGGTGTTGCCGCCGCCTTCGATGAGAGTATTGATGCCATCGCGCAATGGACGCAGGAGGCCGCGATGCGAGGCATTGAGATCGTCGGTGTCGCTGCGCTGACCAACGACCCGAAGAGACCCTGAAATAGAGAGAGCTGATGAGCAAGCTGATCGTCAACGCCGAAGACCTGCCGTATCGCCCCTGCGTCGGCGTTATGATCCTCAACCGCCAGGGTCTCGTATGGGCGGGGCGGCGGATTCCGGAAGAGAATTCCGAATATGATGGATCGCCGCAGCTTTGGCAGATGCCGCAGGGCGGCATCGACAAGGGCGAGGATCCGCTGGATGCCGCCTATCGGGAACTCTACGAGGAAACGGGCATTCGCACGGTGACGCTGCTTGCGGAAGCCAGGAACTGGATCAACTACGATTTGCCACCCCAATTGGTGGGCATTGGGCTAAAGGGGAAATTCCGGGGTCAGACGCAGCGCTGGTTTGCCTTCCGTTTCGATGGAGATGAGAAGGAGATCGCAATCAATCCGCCGCCCGGCGGCCATGCGGCGGAATTCGATGCATGGGATTGGAAGTCGATGGAAAGCCTGCCCGGTCTCATCGTGCCCTTCAAGCGGGCGGTCTATGAGCAGGTGGTCGACGAGTTCAGGCACTTGGCTGGCCTAAGCGCCGCAGAGTGAATGACCGGCGGCCAGGGCTGCCGTTCATGTCAATCGTTATTCGGCCTCGTTGGCGGAGTCGGCATTGAGCTGGCCGTACTTCGATTCGCCGATCTTGCCGAGCAGCTCCAGCTGTGTTTCGAGGAAGTCGATGTGACCTTCCTCGTCTGCCAGGAGCTCCTCGAAAAGCTTCATCGAGACGTAGTCCCCGGCCTCATGACAGATGTCGCGTGATTTCTTGTAGGCCGTGCGGGCATCGTATTCGCCGGCGAGGTCGGCTTCCAGAACTTCCTTGACGTTCTGGCCGATCCGAAGCGGGGCAAGAGTCTGAAGGTTGGGATGACCTTCGAGGAAGATGATGCGCGCGACCAGACGATCGGCATGATGCATCTCCTCGATGGATTCTGCCCGTTCCTTCTTGGCGAGCTTGGTGTAGCCCCAGTCTTCAAGAAGTCGGTAATGGACCCAGTATTGGTTGACGGCGCCGAGCTCGAGAAAGAGGGCCTCGTTAAGCCGCTCGATGACTTTTTTGTCGCCTTTCAATGTCCGCTCTCCTGTTTTCTTCATGGAATTCTCTGAGGCGGGACATGAAATCAAATATTTCGGCTTCCGTCGAGTGGTGACGGGCGTGATATTCCTCGGTCGTCTGGATGATGATGTCGACCACGTTCGGGAAGCAGCCACAGCAGCGGCCCCGTTTCCCCATGGCGTGGTATACCTTTGCAGGCACGATAAGCTGCCAACAATCCTCATCGAGAAGTTCTTTGATGACTTCCCGGATTTCGTGATCGGTTATGTAGTTGCAGCTGCAGACAAGCACGGCGTCATTCCAAACATGACATTCACTATCCCCTTTTCTGCAAAAGAAGATGATAGGTGTCAAGAAAAAATCGACTCGCGGAATAGGCCATTCGTCGCACATTGTGGGACTGTCGAAGGTACTCTCCGCTACATTGCAAAGCCTCAAATCCGGCGTTCTGATGCACGCTCTCAATGGAAATTGCGGCCCTTTGGCATGATCTGAGCTGTTTCCCGTGCTCCATGACTGCCGGAGATGAGGCTCTTCTCCATCACGGCGTTCTCAACTGAGTTTGCGAGTTTCCTTTGACGCGGATCCATCGTCGGATTGAGCGCTTGATCCGAACGATCGCTAACGCCAAAACGACGGGCTTCCTTCTGCAGGATGCCGAGCGCGGGGGTCATATCCTCGATATGATCGACGACGGTGTGGATCACGCCGCTCTGGCTCTGAAGCCTGCCATGAATCTTCACGAGTCGTGCTCCCATGACGATCGGGCGATATTTCTCGAAGACCCTTTGCCAGACAATGGCATTGGCAACGCCCGTTTCGTCTTCCAGTGTCATAAAGATGACGCCCTTGGCGGAGCCCGGGCGCTGGCGCACCAAAACCAGGCCGGCGATCGTCACCCTTCTGCCGTTCGGGACGGTAAGAAGATCGACACTCCGCACGACCCCGGCTTTGCGGAATTCGTCGCGGAGGAACGAGACCGGATGACCTTTCAGGGAAAGCGAGAGGTAGCGATAGTCCTCGATGACTTGTTCGCCAGGCAGCATTTGCGGCAGCCGCGTCTCAGGCTCGACCTGCAAGTCGATGTGGCTCACCTGGTCGAACAGAGGAAGCTTTTCGGCAGCGCTCTTCGCATCAAGCGCCCGCACCGCCCAGAGCGCTTCCCGCCGCGACAGTTTTATGGAACGAAAGGCATCCGCATCAGCAAGCCGCTCTATATCCGCTTTCTGCAGGCCTGAGCGTAGCCAGAGATCGCGAATGGAAGAATAGCCCCTGCCTCTGTTGGCGACGAGTTGTTCCATACTCGCTTCCGAAAGGCCCTTTATCTGCCGGAAGCCAAGCCGAACGGCTCGCTTTGTCTTGATGACATCCCGCATGCTGGCATGCCGGAAATCGACTGAACGCTTGTTAAATTCTGCCTCCTCAAGCAAGCAATCCCAGTTCGATTCATTGATGTCGACGGGCCGGATATCAACCCCATGCTCCCTTGCATCCCTGACGAGCTGCGCGGGGGCATAAAAACCCATTGGCTGCGAATTCAGCATCGCAGCACAGAAGACATCAGGATAGTAGGCTTTCACCCAGGAAGAGGCATATACCAGTAGTGCGAACGAGGCCGCGTGGCTTTCCGGGAAGCCGTATTCGCCAAAACCCTTGATCTGGTTGAAGCATTGCTGGGCAAAGTCGCGGGGGTAATCCTTCGCGACCATGCCTTCGATGAACCGCGTTTCGAAATTGCCGATGGTGCCTGTTCGTTTGAAGGTCGCCATGGCCCGCCTCAGTTGGTCTGCTTCGGCCGGCTTGAATCCCGCAGCGGTGATTGCGATCTGCATGGCTTGCTCCTGAAAGAGCGGCACGCCGAGCGTTCGCTCCAGAACTCCCTTCAGTTCCTCGCTTGGATATGTCGTTGGGATACCGCGCGCTTTTTCCTCCCGGCGTTTCAGGTAGGGGTGGACCATGTCTCCTTGAATGGGGCCTGGCCTGACGATGGCGACTTCGATGACGAGGTCGTAGAATTTTTGGGGTTTCAGGCGCGGCAGCATGCTCATCTGCGCTCGGCTCTCGATCTGAAAGACGCCAAGCGTGTCGGCCCGGCACATCATCGCATAGACGGGCTCCTCATCCTCATGCTTATCGTTGCCGAGATCGGCGAGGGTCTTCTTCACGTCGTAATGCAGGAGAAGCAGATCGAATGCCCGCTTCAGGGCGGTCAACATTCCGAGCGCCAGGATATCGACCTTGAGGATCTTCAGATTGTCGAGATCATCCTTGTCCCATTCGACCATGTAGCGTCCGGGCATTGCCGTCTTCATGATCGGAACGACTTCATCCAGCCTGTCCCTGGTGATGACGAAACCCCCGACATGCTGGGTGAGATGGCGGGGAAAACCGAGAAGCTCGGATGCATATTTCAGCACGTTTTTGGTCATGGGATCGAAAATGTCGAGCCCGGCCGCCTTTGCTTCCCGTTCGGATAGCTTCTCTTCCGACCAGCCCCAGACCAAGCTGCCGATCGCGGACTGGACATCTTCTGAGAGACCGAAGGCTTTGGAAACCTCACGTCCGGCGGACCGGGTGCGATAAGTGGTCACCCCTGCGGTGAGACCCGCATGCTCCTTGCCGTATTTCTCATAGATATGCTGGATGACCTCTTCGCGCCTCTCATGCTCGAAATCGACATCGATATCCGGCGGTTCGTCGCGGTCCATCGACAGGAAGCGGTCGAAAAGCAGGGTGCTTTTCTCGGGATTCACCTCGGTTATCTCAAGGCAGTAGCAAATGACGGAATTTGCCGCGGAGCCGCGACCCTGACAGAGGATTTTTTTCTCATGCCTGGCGTACTGGATGATCCTGTGGACCGTCAGGAAGTATGGTTCATATTGCTTACGACGAACGAGATCCAACTCGTATTCGATGTTATTCTGAACTTTCTCAGGCACGCCGTTGGGGAAGCGCTTTGCTGCACCTGAATTGGTAAGGCGTTCCAGTGTTTCATAGGGTGTTTCCCCCTCGTCATTCTCGGAGGGATAGTTGTGCTCCAGTTCGTCGAGCGAAAAGGAAAGGCTTTCAAAGAACTTCCCTGTGTTTGTTACGGCGTGCGCATAGTCTCTGAAGAGGCGCAGAATTTCGTTGCCACTCTTGAGATAGCGTTCGGCATTCGGAGCCAGGAGAAAGCCAGCCTCGGGAATGGGAATATGCTCCCGGATCGACGTAACGATATCGGCGAGGGGGCGGCGGGCCGTATCGTGGTAGAGTGGCTGGTTGGTGGCGATCAGCGGGATGCGGCTACGGTCAGCTAGCATGGAGATGGTCGCAAACATGCGCCTATCGCGGCCGTCATAGGCGGGAGCGAGCGCCATGTGGATGTTTTTCCGGAAGCGTTTTCTGAAGCGCTCCAGACAGGCTTCGAACGCGGCGTGATTGTTATCGTCGGCAATGGACGGGTGCGGAATGATTGCAAGCATCATGTCGTCGCCCCATTCCATCAGATCTGCTTCCGACAGAATGCACTTACCCTTCTCGGCTCTCAGGTTTCCAGCGCTCAGCAACCGGCAAAGGTGCGCCCAGCCCTGGCGATCTCGGGGGTAGGCAAGAATGTCAGGCGTTCCATCCGCAAAGACGAGGCGGGCTCCCGGCTGGAAACGGATCGGGTCGGGAATGATGTCCTTCTTCTCGCGCTCCTCCAGAAGCCCGGCTTTCATTCGTTCGAACTTCTTCCGGATCGCCTCTGCCTGGGCATGGGCCCGGACGACACCTGCAACTGAGTTGCGGTCGGCAATGCCAAGGCCTCCAAGCTTCATAACGGCAGCCTGAACGACCATTTCCTCGGGCTTGGAGGCGCCCTCCAGAAACGAGAAATTGGTCTTGGCGCCGATTTCGAAGAAGGCGGACATCAGGCAATGACCCCGTGCATGAACCAACTCTGTGTTGTGTCACGCTCATAATGACCCTGGCGATAGATCCAGAAGCGGCGCCCCTTATCGTCTTCGATCCGGAAATAGTCCCGATCCCCAGCATCCTTTCCATCTACGCCATCGAGCCACCATTCCATTGCCAGCCGCTCCGGGCCCTCGCTCTTCAAGACACGGTGCTGCATGCGCCGCCAGTGAAAGCTCGCTGGTGCGCCATCAGGGATTTCGATGGCAAAGGCATCCATCGGCTCCGCTTTCCGCAATAGCCGGATGGGCCGTTCGCTCCTGGCTGGTGGCAGATGCCCCTCCCGGGTTTTCGGGGCGGACAGATGTTCGATTGCCGGCACTGTAGTGTAGGCTCTTTCCGGTATGTGGCTCTCCCGCAATTGGAAGGTTTGCAGGCAGTCTTCTCCGAGGCGAGCTGAAACCCGATCCACGAAGGCAGCAAGAGACGCGTCCTTCCGCTGGCGGTGTTCGAAGTCTCCCTGTGACGTCACGAAATCTTCGTGCAGGAGTACGTTGAGACGAAGGATCTCGAATCCGTAACCCGCATCGAAATCGTCGTGAATTGCCTGCAGGCGTTCGGCAAAGAGGGCGGCAATGCGCTTGGGCTCCCGCAAGGGCTGCGCGGTCCCGGCAGAAATGCGAAAAACCTTGCCGTCGACACGGAACAGGACCAACTCGAAGATACGGCCGCCGACACCGCGGGCTTCCAGCGAGGGCTTCAGGGAGACGGCAACCTGACCCGTGAGTGCGAGGATATCGTCTTCGGCTCCGATCGGCTCAATCAGGCGACGTTCGACCGAGAGGCTTGCGACCGGCAGGCGTGGAGAGACCGGCTCTTCATCGGTCCCAAGCGCCTGATCGAGCCTCAAGAGCACAGCTCCCCCAAAGCGGCGGGCGAGGGGGGCGCGGGGCGCGGTCAGCAAATCGCCGACATATTTGAGGCCCATCTTGTCCAGGCCCCCTATGGTTTCGTCCTCGAGACGCAGGGCCGCGACGGGCAGGGGAGCCAACGCCTGTTCTGCCTCCCCATGCTCGATGATGCCGCCTTGGCCAAAACGGCTGATGGCCCAGGACAATCCAGGCGAGGAAGAGATGGCGCCGCGGGCGTCAATTCCCATCTGGAAGAGCCGTGCGAGAATATCCTTGAGAAGGGGCGTCTCACCGCCAAACAGATGGGCGCACCCGGTAATGTCAAGGAACAAGCCATCGACGCCGTCGAGAGCAACAAGCGGGGTATAGCGATCGCACCAGTCGGCGATCGCTTCCAGGAAGCGCCGGTTGGCGGCTGGGTCGTCCTCGATCACATCAAGCGTGGGGTAGATGGCGCGGGCTTCGGCGACACCCATATGCTTTCGGAGATTGAGTGTTTCGGCAGCCTCGTCCAGTGCCGTCAGCCGCATCGTATTGTTGAGGCGGCTGGAACAGACGATCGGTGCGGCTTCAGGACGTCCGTGCGAACGCCAGGAGAGCCCCCATTTCTTTCTTGCGATCCGGTCGGTTGGAAGGTGCGGAAAGTGGAGTGCCAGAATGCGTTGCGCGTTCGTCTGGAAGGCGAGGGTTGGCTGATTGGGAGACGGCGAAAAAACGGCGGTCATGGGGGTTCCACTCCAGTAGAAAGGAGAGGGGAGCCGGGTTGCGGCTCTTCTCCAGGGTGAGATGAAAAACCGGATTGCCGATGCTACCGCCCAGCATCGTGCCATCCGGCAAGGGGCGCGCCTGTGCCGGCGCGGGTGCTGCAAGGAAGCGGAAATAAGCGCTGCTGGCTTCTTCCTCTCCAGCCTGCCGCAACAGGAAAAGCGGGCGTTTCGATGCTTTCGCCCGCAAGCTCAAACGACGGCTCTCCGTCAGGCCGAAGGGCTTTGGGTTGCCGCGGATCTCCAGAACCGTCGCAGGAAAAACGCCGCTTTCGACTGCAGATTCCGCAAGCCAGAGAGCGTCTTCAAGCTTGCGCGGACTGGCATAGAAGAACTGGTCCGGTTTCAGACCGAAATCTCGTAACCCTACGGCGTAGGGGACGCCTGCTTCCATCGTGGAAACCATGTCCGCGATCCACAGGATCGGTAGCGGCGCACTGTGGCTCTCCTCGACTTGACGCTGCAGCATGGCGGCAAGCGCCAGCACAAAGCCGCTGCCGGCACCGGCCTCCCGCAAGAGGTCGGTGCGAGCCTCGGTGATCCCGTCGAGCGGCAAGCCGCCATCGATCGCCTCGTCGAGTGCGGGTATTCCAAGAGGAAGACGCGGGCCGCTGTCGTTCTTGGCGGCGAGGCCTTTGTCGGCCAAGGCTTCGCTTTGCGCGGCCGCCAAGGCCGGCGCGGGCTTCCCTTCAAGCTTTGCAATGGTTTCGCGGAGCGCAAAAAGCCGCTCGCGCGTCACGGCCGACTGTGCCATGACGTTCTCCAAGTCTCAGATGTTCCTGTTATGTTCTTATGGATTCCAGAGGCGGACGAAAGAGTCAACAGGCATTTGATGTGAATTTATTCCTGCCTTTGATTCCGCTCTCGAAAATCGTGCGCAAAGGTTCTATATGGGCGGCAAAGGAAGGAATATTAATGGCCCGCATAGACCAGAGCGAGGATTGGCGGGATCGCCACGCGCCGACGATCAGTACCTTCGAGTCGTTGGCGATGGAGGCATATAGCCACCTGCCGGAAGAATTCCGCTCGCTGACCACCAATCTGACCATCGAGATCGAGGATTTCCCTGACGACGACGTGTTCGAGGACATGGCGCTGGAAACGCCATTCGACCTTCTCGGCCTCTTTGAAGGCCGGGGCATCTCGGAGCGTTTCACGATGGAAACCGGCGAACTGCCGAACCGTATCCGCCTCTACAGGCGGCCGATCCTCGACTACTGGGCCGAGAACGACGAGACGCTGGGCGATATCATCACCCACGTCCTCATCCACGAGATCGGCCACCATTTCGGTCTCAGCGACGACGACATGGAACGGATCGAGGCAAGTGCCGAAGAGGCGGCCGAACGCTAAGCCTTCGCTTACTGTTCGGATAGCTTCATGTCCGGGTGGTAGTCCTTGCCTTCGACTTCCTTGACGATCGCCTGAGCGCACATCACCTGGCCGGTCTGGGTGTTGAAGGTCAGCGACGGCGAGCCGTTCAGCGACCAGCCCTTGTTGAGGGCGTCGGTTACGCGATGACAGAAAGCGGCATCATCCTGGCCGGTCAGAAGGCGATAAAGCTTCATCTAGAGTCGTCTTTCACTTCGCCGTTTGGCGCTCAGTAATCAGGCGGGCTTTATGAACCAGACTTTCCGCCTGGACAAGATGCAGCCGCTCGATCATCCGTCCATTGACATTGATGACGTTCAGACCTTCGGCAGCCGGGTCGGCAAAGGCGGCGATGATTGCCTCCGCCTCGGCAATTGCCGCATTGTCCGGGCCGAAATGCCGGTTTGACGCTTCGATCTGAGCAGGATGGATCAGCATCTTGCCGTCGAAGCCCATGGCCCGGGCATGCGCGCATTCGGCGTCGAAGGCATCTGCGTCCTTGAAATCATTGAAGACACTGTCGATCGCGTCGAGGCCATAGGCACGCACGGCAAGTACCACCTGCATCAGCCAGGGCACGAGATAGGTGCGGCCGGGCTGCGGCAAGACACCGGTCTCTTTGCGCAGGTCGTTGAGGCCAACGACGAAACAATCGAGTCTTGAGCCCGGCGTGCGTCCGGCTTCGGCGATCGCCGCCGCGTTCAGAATGCCGCGGGGCGTTTCGATCATCGCCCAGATGCGGAGGCTTTCCGGCGCATCGGCATCGGCAAGCCGGTCGCTGATGGACATCACATCCTGAGGCTCGGCCACTTTCGGCAGAAGCACGGCATCCGGTTCCAATGCCAAGACCAGCTCCATGTCGGCATTGCCGAATGTGGAAGCCAGCGCATTGATGCGGATGATCCGCTCCTTGTTCACCAGAGGAGGGCCCGAAAAAAAGGCTTTCAGATTGTCGCGGGCTTCCGCCTTTCGCTCCGGCGCCACCGAGTCCTCGAGATCGAAGATCACGGCGTCGCAATCGAGCGCATGGGTCTTTTCCAAGGCGCGTGCATTGATGGCCGGAACGCTTAGCACCGAACGGCGGAGATTCAAGGAACGAGTCGGAGAGTTGCGGGTCATCACAAATCTGTGCCAAGCTTTGTGATGGGTGGCAAGACAACAAAAAGCCATGCTCACCTTGCAGAGAAAGAAATGAAGGACCACATTCCTTTCCGAAGAAAGGTCTAAACCATGCAAAGCATTCGTTCCGTCTTCCTCCTGCTCGCAGGCATCACAGCCTTCATTGCGTTGGCGCTCCTCACATTTTCTGTGACGCTCGCAGTTGGCGGTATCCTGACGGTGCTCATGGTTGGCCGCGCGCTTTCGCTGAAGATGAAACCGGCCCCCGTTCGCGCCACCGCCAGAACGAAGTCACATTCCGGCGAGAGCATGCGTATCTGGAATGACGGGCGCGGCACGATCATCGACCTCTGACCGTCGGGTCGTTTCCAGAAAAATTTCGACATCGCTGTCGGCTCGGCTGATCTTCCCGCGTCTTTGAAAGGCCAGGGCTTTTGCCCAAACCAAATCAAACAATGGAGGACAGAATGGATACCGCAACGGAAACCGGCGCAACGAAAATGCCGCCGGTCAAGAATGGCTTGTTGCCTTATGTCACCGTCGACGGTGCTTTGAAGGCGGCGGAATTCTACAAGCGTGCGTTCGGCGCCGAGGAGGCTTTTGTCGTTCCTCCTGACGAAAACGGGCGGACGATGCATGTTCACCTCTACGTCAACGGAAGCTCGCTGATGCTCTGCGATGCCTACCCCGAGCATGGTCATCCCTTCGAAAAGCACCAGGGCTTCAGTCTCCAGCTTGTTATCGACGATATCGATTTCTGGTGGGAGCGCGCGGTTCAGGCTGGCGTAGAGGTGATCATGCCCGTTCAGCTGATGTTCTGGGGCGATCGGTATGGCCAGCTTCGCGATCCGTTCGGGGTTCTCTGGGCAATGAATGCGCCAGCGAATGCAAGTTGATCTCACGATATCCATGGATGGCTGCGCGTCGAATCCGCGCGCAGCCTTTTCCGCGGTGTAAATTTTCCTTCATTTTGGCCGAAATCTGGACTAAACGCTGATCAACAAAACTACGTCTGCTGACATTGGAGCCAGGCCATGGACAAATTCGTAAAGCTGACGGGCGTTGCTGCCCCTCTGCCTGTTGTCAACATCGACACCGACATGATCATTCCGAAGGATTACCTGAAGACGATCAAGCGCACCGGTCTTGGCAAGGGTCTTTTCGCCGAAGCCCGTTACAATGAAGACGGTTCTCCGAACCCGGATTTCGTGCTGAACAAGCCGGCCTATCAGAATGCGAAGATCCTGGTTGCCGGTGACAATTTCGGTTGCGGCTCCTCGCGCGAGCATGCGCCATGGGCGCTTCTCGACTTCGGCATCCGATGCGTCATCTCGACCAGCTTCGCCGACATCTTCTACAACAACTGTTTCAAGAACGGCATTCTGCCGATCAAGGTCAGCCAGGAAAACCTCGACAAGCTGATGGACGACGCCTCGCGCGGCTCCAATGCGATCCTGACGGTCGACCTGGAAAACCTTGAGATCACCGGTCCGGACGGCGGTTCGATCAAGTTCGATCTCGACGAGTTCAAGCGCCACTGCCTGCTGAACGGCCTCGACGATATCGGCCTGACACTCGAGAAGGGCAAGGCAATCGACAGCTTCGAAGCCAAGAACGCGGCATCGCGCCCCTGGGCTGCTTAAGTCTTAAAAACATAGCATTCGAGAAAGCCGGGTTTTCGCCCGGCTTTTCTTTTGCTGCTTACAGCAACCGTTCTTTCCAAACCTTCAGCTTTTCCAGCGAGACACCGATGCCGCCGCAGACTTCGATCAGCGGATTATTGAAGCGGGCGAGAATATCGGAATGCACGTCGGCCACCGCCAGGGCGGCCCCGCAGGCGGGCTCGACCAGAATGCGATAGGCATCGGCGAACTTCAGGCAGGCGGTGACCGCCTGCGCATCCGTGACCGTGACGCTTTCGATCGGGTGGTGCTTCGGCAGATCGAAGACATGCTGCGCCACCTGACGCGCACCGAGCGAGCTGGCGATCGACGTGATCGCCGGCAAGGTAATGCGCTCGCCTGCAGCGAGACTGGCATGAAGCGACGCAGCTCCTTGGGTCTCGACGGCAATGACCGGCACATCAGACAGGCCGTTTCGCTCGAGACCGGCTACGATGCCCGCCAGCAAGCCGCCACCGCCGACGCTCGTGATGACGCAATCAAACTCGGCGCCCTTTGCGACAACCTCGTCGATCAAAGTGCCGTGCCCCTCCCACAGAAGGGGATGATCGAATGGGTGCACGTAGGCTGCGTTTCTGGCCTTCGCGTGTTCTATTGCGAAGGCATTCGCTTCGTCGAACACCGATCCATGCACGAGAACCGTGGCGCCGGTTGCTTCGATCGATTGGCGCACTTCCGGCGACGTCGTCTCCGGTACGACGATCGTCACCGGAATGCCGAGCGCCCGTCCCGTATAAGCGGCGGCGATCCCCGCATTGCCGCCGGAGGCGCAGAAGATCTCCCGTGCGCCGTTCTCGATCTCGTGCTGGCAAAGCCTGCCAACACCGCGAAGCTTGAAGCTTCCAGAGGGCTGCAGCGCGTCGAGCTTCAGCCAAAGCGGCTTGTTGCTTGCGCTGTAGTCGGCGGAGGTGCGGAAAAGCGGCGTGTCGAGGTGGAGCGGTGCAGATGGCATGATGGTGTCCGATGACCGTGGCGATGGAGGCTCTTCTTGTGGACCCGCATGCGCCGATCGGTCAACGAGGGATCGCGGCAGTAATTCCGCAACCGTAC
>Ga0102591_1002113_pt1 | contig 23080 bp, 27 predicted proteins | sample AraplaCol_mCL_r2_2_FD_76860 | JGI IMG/M metagenome (GOLD analysis project Ga0102591, IMG submission 76860) | Arabidopsis root microbial communities from North Carolina, USA - plate scrape MF_Col_mCL_r2 (SPADES assembly) (version 2) | ecosystem: Host-associated > Plants > Roots > Endosphere... | reverse complement strand
CGGCGAGCAGGGGGATAAGGCGCAAGGGCGACATGGGGGGCGACATGGAAGGCTCCGGTTGGCGATGAGCCTCCAATGCGGCCGCGGCCCTTGCGCCGCCACGCCTCATGCGTGAACGGGCGAACGGGTTCGCGAAGCGGCGAACGGCGCTATAGATCGGGCATGACCGGCCCGCGCCCCCTGCTCGGAACCGCCCGCGAGTGGGCGATCGACCTCTCCGTCGCCACGGCGATGGGGGCGTTCCTGGGCATGGTCGGACCCTTCGGCAGCTACTTCAACGGCCCCTTCCTCGTGCGCGCGATCTATTGGATCGGGTGTTTCTGGGCCGGGACCCTGATCTTCGGTCTGCTGATCCGGCTCGCGGCCGTGGCGGCCGAGCGGGCGAGGATCCCGGCCCCGATCCTGGTGGCCGCGGCGATCCTGGTCGGCAGCGCCTTGCAGGCGGCGGTGGTCGCGCCGGCGGCGACCGGGCTGTGGCCGTTCCTGAACAAGCTGTCGCCGCTGGACTGGTACGGCCAGTGCCTGGCCTTCTCCGGGCCGCTGGCCGTGGGCTTCACGATCCTGCGGGCCAGGCTCGCGGCCCAGCGCGCCGCCGCCGCGCCGCTGGTCGTCGACGGGCCGGTTTCGACTCCGCCGCCTACGCCCCTCGCCGCCGCCACGGTGCTCTATCTGAAGATGGAGGATCACTATGTCCGGGTGCGCACCGAGACCGGCTCGCGACTCGAGGCCGGACCCATGGCGCGGGTGCTGGCGAATCTCTCCGGACTGGACGGTCTGCAGGTGCATCGCTCGTGGTGGGTGGCGCGGCGGGCGGTGGTCGGGGTCGAGCGCGACGGCCGAAACCTGCGTCTGAGGCTGGCCGACGGCGAGGCCGCGCCCATCGCGCGGGCCTCGGTGGCCCGCCTGCGCGCCGCCGGCTGGCTGGCCGAGGAAGACGCCGCCGCGACCGGGTGACGCGGATCGCCCCTGGCCACGCTTGGCCGCGCACGCACGAGGCGAAAAAACATCCCCGGAATTCTCGCGACAGAACGCCGCAATCTCGCCGCAAGTAAGAACGTGAGCTTGCACCCTGTTAACGCGGCCGTAGTGCGCGAGGCCCTGTTAACCCTTGGGTTTGCTGCATTTTCATAGGTCTAAAGCAGCGCTTGAAACGGGGCTGCGACCAATGTGCGCAACGGATTTCCGACCGCTTGCACCCGATTCGCAAATCATATTAACCATTTCGCCAGACGACGCGTTCACCATTAACCAGTCTTAAATTAACTGTCCGCCAGACTGGGGGACGGGTTTCATCGGCGGCATGCCCGCCACTGTCGAATTAAGCGCCGCCGATTGGCGGGGAGGGTTCCATGCGGGTACTGCTGATTGAGGACGACAGCGCCACCGCGCAGACGATCGAGCTGATGCTGAAGTCGGAAGGCTTCAACGTCTACACGACCGACCTGGGCGAAGAAGGCGTCGATCTGGGCAAGATCTACGACTACGACCTGATCCTGCTCGACCTGAACCTGCCGGACATGAGCGGCATCGACGTGCTGCGCACCCTGCGCGTGGCCAAGGTCAACACGCCGATCATGATCCTGTCGGGCACGGCCGAGATCGACACGAAGGTGAAGACCTTCGCCGGCGGCGCCGACGACTACATGACCAAGCCCTTCCACAAGGACGAGATGATCGCCCGCATCCATGCGGTGGTCCGTCGTTCGAAGGGTCACGCCCAGTCGGTCATCAAGACGGGCGACATCATCGTCAACCTGGACGCCAAGACGGTGGAAGTGAACGGCAACCGCGTTCACCTGACCGGCAAGGAATACCAGATGCTGGAGCTGCTCTCCCTGCGCAAGGGCACGACCCTGACCAAGGAGATGTTCCTCAACCACCTGTACGGCGGCATGGACGAGCCCGAGCTGAAGATCATCGACGTCTTCATCTGCAAGCTGCGCAAGAAGCTGGCGGCCTCGGCCCACGGCAAGCACCACATCGAGACGGTCTGGGGCCGCGGCTACGTGCTGCGCGACCCGAACGAGCAGGTCAACGCGGCCTAATCGCTCCCAGTTCAGTAAGCGTAACAGTAAAGCGTACCCAGAAACGCCCACCCGCAAGGTGGGCGTTTTCTTATTTGGATCATATGGTTACGGTTCGGGACTTAACCGCCGTTAACCAAGCCGTGACAAAACGACCGAAGCGCCGAATAGTCCTTGCCGTCAGGAGCGCGGCTAAGCATGTTCCGGCCCGACGATTGCTGGGGGGCTTCCCAGCCGTGTCATTTTGACTTGCGCGGCATCGAACCGACGGGGGCACGATGCAAGAATTTGATCCGCGACGCAGCGCGACGCGCTGGGCGCCGAGGGTTTTCACCGCCGTGGCCGGCTTCGCCGCCCTGGGCTTGGGCTGGAAGCTGACGGCCGACGACGTCAAGGCGCCGATCGAGAAGGCCGCCCTGGATCCCGCCGCCCTGGCCGCCCTGCAGCACGTCGCCTTCGCCAGCGCCGAGGCCCAGCCCGGCTTCGAGCGTCCCGAGAACATCGCGGTCAAGGTGCGTCCGGGCGAGACCCTGCAAGGCGCCGTGCAGCGCGCCGGCGTCGCCCCGGAAGACGCCCAGCAGGTCGTCGCCACGCTTCAGGGCGCGATCGACACCGTCAACATCAAGGCCGGCATGGCCTTCGAGGCCGCCATCGCGCAGCGCCGCGGCAGCCGAGGGGGCGTGGGCGGCCCGGCCCGCCTGATCGGCCTGTCGATGCGCACCAGCCCGTCCTCGACCCTGACCGTCTCGCGCACCTTCGACGGCGCCCTGCGCCTGCGCGAGCTGGAGGAGAAGGTCCGCGACGAGAAGAAGGTCGCCTGCGGCGAGATGAACGGCTCGTTCTACGAGAGCGTGGCCAGCGTCGGCGGCACCCCGGCGGTGATCAGCGAGGCGGCCAAGCTTTTCTCGCACAAGATCGACTTCTCGCGCGACATCCGCGAGGGCGACCGCTTCTGCCTGGTCTTCGACCGCAAGGTCACCGAGAGCGGCCGCACCATCGAGGCCGGCGACCTGGAATACGCCGAGGTCAAGGGCCAGAAGTTCTACGCCTTCGACCGCAAGGACAGCGATGGCAAGCCGCAGTTCTTCGACGAGCTGGGCAAGAACATCAAAGGCTTCCTGCTGCGCACCCCGGTGGACGGCGCGCGGATCACCTCGGTGTTCGGGGCCCGCAAGCACCCGGTGCTGGGCTATACCCGCGCCCATAAGGGCGTCGATTTCGGAGCCGGCACCGGCACCCCGATCCTGGCGGCCGGCGACGGCGTCGTGCTGGAGGCCCGCCGCTGGAGCGGCTACGGCAACTGGCTGCGCATCCGCCATTCGGGCCAATGGGACACCGGCTACGGCCACATCTCGCGCTATGCCCCGGGCATTCGTCCAGGCGTCCATGTGCGCCAGGGCCAGGTGGTCGCCTATGTTGGCTCCACCGGCTTGGCGACCGGCCCGCACCTGCACTACGAGGTCTGGCTGAACGGTCAGCGGGTCAACCCGATCGGCGCCAAGGTCCCGCAAGGCACCATCCTGGGCGGCTCGGAACTGGCCGCGTTCAAGTCGCAGAAGGCCCGCATTGATCGCATGCTCGCCGACGGCGGCGCGGCCGTCAGCGGCGAAGACACCCCCAAGCTGGCGGTGGCCGACCTGGAGAAGGCCAAGAGCAGCCTGCGGTAGCTCACCCGGTTCAACCGCAAAACGTCGTGTCATCCGGAAGCCTCGCAGAGGTTGTCCGGGACCCAGGGGCCAAATCCTGTGCGGTGGCCCCTGGGTCCCGGCTCTCCGCTTCGCTGCGGCCGGGATGACACGGTTGTTGGATCGATCGGTTGTGATCACGTGATCGCGCCCATAGAAGAGCGCTAGAAATTCGCCGTCCCGCCACGCGGGGCGGCGATGTCTTTTCCGGGCTCGCCGTGACCAACAACCTCTACCAAGACCGTCGCTTCGTCGTCGGCATGGCGGTGCTGTGCTGCCTGCTGTGGGGCAGCGCGTTTCCGGCCGTGAAGGCCGGCTACGCCCTGCTGCATGTGGCCAAGACCGACACCGCCGCCCAGATGCTGTTCGCCGGCTGGCGGTTCCTGGCGGCGGGCGTGATCCTGCTGGTCTTGGCGCGGGTGAACCGCAGGTCGATCGCCGTGCCGCGCGAAATGGTCGGCCGCGTGATCGGCCTGGGCCTGTTCCAGACCGCTCTGCAATACATCTTCTTCTATATCGGCCTGGCCCACGCCACCGGCGTGAAGTCGTCGATCATGAACGCCACCGGCGCGTTCTTCGGCGTGATCCTGGCCCACTTCCTGTATCGCGACGACCGCCTGACCCCGCGCAAGGCGGCCGGCTGCCTGCTGGGCTTCGCGGGCGTACTGGCGGTGAACCTGGGGGGCAAGGGTCTGGACTTCGAGTTCAGCCTGCTGGGCGAGGGCTGCGTGGTCGCCGCCGCCTTCGTGCTGGCGGCCGGGTCGATCTGGGGCAAGGGCATCTCGGGCAGGATCGATCCCATGGTGATGACCGGCTGGCAGCTGGCGATCGGCGGGACGGCCCTGCTGGCCATCGGCGTGGTCGCGGGCGGCCATCTCTCCGGCTTCGACGCCCGTTCGCTGGCCCTGCTGGCCTATATGGCCGGTCTGTCGGCGGCCGCCTTCGCCCTGTGGAGCCTGCTGATCAAGCACAATCCGGTCGGCATGCTGGCGGTGTTCAACTTCCTGATCCCGGTGTTCGGGGTGCTGCTGTCGGCGCTGTTCCTGCACGAGCCGGTGCTGGCCTGGAAGAACGCCGTGGCCCTGGCCCTGGTGTGCGCGGGGATCTGGCTGGTGACGCGGCGGGCGGCGAAGGTCTAAATCCATTCAGCAAAAACAGCTCGTCATCCCGGATAGCGCTGCGCGCTTCCGGGATGACGAGGGTTTGTGGGGCTTGGATAGACCCTACTCCACCCCCGCCACGGCCAGCAGCGCCGCCAGGCCGACCTGCATGCCCTTGACCGTCGGCGCCTTCTCGACGTCGATCCACTCGTCCAAAGCGTGGGCGCGGCCGCCCTTGCCGCCGGCCCCGATGGTCACGGCCGGGATGCCCAGGCTCATCGGCACGTTGGAGTCGGTCGAGCTGTCCTCGTGTTCGGGCTTGAAACCGAGCGCCGAGATCGCCGCCGCCGTCAGCACCACGATGTCGGCCGTCTGGGGCGTGTTGCCCGCCGGCCGCTCGCCGATCACCTTGGCCTCGTAGCTGACCTTGCCGTCCTGGGTGGAGCGGGCGGCGTTCTCGCCCGCGACGGCCTTGTCCAGGATGGCGACCAGGGTCTGGTCCAGCTTCGCCAGCTCGGCCGCGCTCTCCGAGCGCATGTCGAACTCCATGAACACGCTGTTTGGGATCGAATTGACCGAGGTGCCACCGCCGGTGACGCTGGCCGAATAGGTGGTCTTGGGCTCCTTCGGCGTCTGGATGGCGTAGAGGTCGGTCACCGCCCGGGCCATGGCCGCCATCGGATTGACGATGCCGAACGCGCCGTAGCTGTGGCCGCCTGGGCCCTTGAAGGTGACGCGATAGCGCTTGGAGCCGACGCCCTTGTCGACGATCCGCGACGGGTCCGAGCCGTCCATCGAGAAGAAGGCGCTGATCCGGCCCTTGTACGGGCCCTTGTTGAATAGGAACCGCGCGCCGCGCAGGTCGCCGGGGCCCTCTTCGCCGACATTGCCGACGAACAGGATGTCGCGCTTGGTCTTGATCCCGGCGGCGTCGAGCGCGCGGAGATAGGCCAACAGGGTGGCCAGCGAGCGGGTGTCGTCGCCGATCCCCGGGGCCATCAGCCGGGTCCCCTCGCGCTTGACCTTCACGTCCGTGCCTTCGGGGAAGACGGTGTCCAGGTGGGCGGCGATGACCACGAACGGGCCCGCGCCCTTCGTCACCGTCCCCGGCCGCACGCCCATGACATTGCCCTCGGCGTCCATCTCGACATGGGTCAGGCCATGAGCCTTCAGCATCGCCAGATAGGCCTTGGCGCGGGCGTCTTCCTTGAACGGCGGGGCCGGGATCTCGGTCAGGGCGACGATGTCGGCGACCGTGCGGTCGTAGTCGGCGTCCAGCTTGGCGGCGGCCTTCTTGAACGCCGGCGAGGCGACCAGCTTGGCGACCCCCTTGGCCGGATCGGGCGCGGCGGTCGCGGGCAGGGCGACGAGCGCGGCGGCGAGGGCGAGCAGGGAGAGGCGGAGGGGCATGGCGAATCCTTAAAACTCACCAACACCCTAGCTCGTCATCCCGGCCGCAGCGAAGCGGAGAGCCGGGACCCAGGGGCTGCCGCTGTGCGCTTGGCCCCTGGGTCCCGGATCGGCCCTACGGGCCGTCCGGGATGACGAGAAAAGTTACAGCTTCAGCACCGCCGCCCCGCTCATCAGCGGATCGCTGATCGAGTCCGCGCCGCTCTCCGCCCGTCCCGCCAAGCGCCGCAGCCACGCCGGATCATCCTCCAGCCGGGCGGTCAGGTCGTACCAGCCCTGCATCGTCGGGAAGGCGCGCGCCTGGGTGTCGACGCCGGCGAAGTCGAGCCGCCAGGGGTCTTGGCCCTCGGCGTTGATGACCACCGTCCGCCGCCCGGGGCGCGTGTTGGTCACCGTCACCAGCAGGCTCGCGCCCTGTGCGCGGGCGGTGATCTCCATGCCCGTGTCCTGGCCCACGAAGCGGCGGTGGAAGCCGTTCGGGCCCAGGACCCACAGGTCATGCGCGCCCGCCGGCCAGGCGTCCTCGAGATGCGCGCCGGGCCCCACCGTGTAGCGCCTCGGGACCGCGTCCAGACGCAGGCGGTCGTAGACGTGCAGCACCGCCGCAGCCTTGCCAGGGTTCGAGAAGGTCAGGGTCATGGCCCCGTCCCGGATCCGGCCGTCCACCGCCAGGGCGTAGGGCAGGGCGCGCGACGGCCGGGTCCCCTTGGCCTGTTCCGGCGCGACGATCGCGTCCGGCGTCGGCGGCTTGGTGCGCCCGAGGGCGTTGGCGCGCTTGGCCGGCTCGGCGGTCGGCGGCAGGGCCGGGAAGGGCCTATCGTTCGGCGTCTTGAAGTCGAAGCACGAGGTCAGGTCGCCGCATACCGCCCGCCGCCAGGGCGAGATGTTCGGCTCCATCACCCCGAAGCGCGCCTCCAGGAAACGGATCACCGAGGTATGGTCGAAGACCTGGCTGTCGACCCAGCCGCCCCGGCTCCAGGGCGAGATCACGTACAGCGGCACGCGAGGCCCCAGGCCATAGGGTCGGCCCATCAGGTCGTCGCGCTCGGCTTTCCGTTCGGTCGGATTGCGCACCAGGTGGTGCTCGCCGGTTAGGTCGACGCTGGAGCCGCCCAGCGGCTTGCCGGTCGCGTCGCGCGAGGGCGGGGCGGGCGGCGGGACGTGGTCATAGAAGCCGTCGTTCTCGTCGAACATCACCAGCAGCGCCGTCCGCGCCCAGACCTTGGGATCGGCGGTCAGGGCGTCGATCACCCGGGCGGTGTAGTCCGCGCCCTGGGCCGGGCTGGAGGGGATCGGGTGCTCGGAATCCGCGGCCGGCGAGACGATCCACGACACCTGCGGCAGGCGGCCGGCCAGCACGTCCTCGCGCAGCTTGTCGAGATGCCAGGTCGAAAGCCCCAGCTGCTTGAGGCGCGGGTCCGAGCCCGGCAGGCCCTTGTGGCTGTCGCGGAAGGTCTTGAAGCCGGCCAGCGGGTTGTCGTCGAAGTTGTCGGCCATGTCCTGGTAGACGCGCCAGCTGACGCCCGCCTGCAGCAGGCGCTCGGGATAGGTGGTCCAGGTGTAGGACTCCGGGGCCCCGCCTTTTTCGGGCAGGTCGTCGTGCGAGTTCGAGATCGACGGGCCGCCGGCCTTGCCCAGCGGGTCGTTGGTCCCGGTCCACAGGAACAGGCGGTTGGTGTTGGTGCCGGTCTGGGTCGAGCAGTGATAGGCGTCGCAGAGGGTGAAGGCGTCGGCCAGAGCGAACTGGAACGGGATGTCGGCGCGCTGATAGTAGCCCATCGACCAAGGCCGCTTGGCCTCGGGCCAGCGGTCCATGCGGCCCTGGTCCCAGGCGTCCTGGGCGTCGGTCCAATTGTGCGGCGTGCCCTCGACCCGCATGTGGGCGAAGGTCCGGGCGCTGTCCAAGGCGAACGGCGCCAGCAAGCTGTCCTTGTGGGCCTGGATGAACACCGAGGCGTCCTTGCGGCCCGGAGCGTCGCGGACCGGGATCGGGAAGCGGTCGCCAAAGCCCCGCACGCCGTTCAGCGTCCCGAAATAGTGGTCGAAGCTTCGGTTCTCCTGCATCAGGATCACCACGTGCTCGACGTCGTTCAGCGTGCCGGTGCGGACGTCGGCGTCGATGGCGGCGGCGCGGGCCAAGGCGGGCGGCAGGGCCAGGGCGCCGATGGCGGCGAGCAGGCTGCGACGGTCGAGCTGAGGCATGGGGAACTCCGGTAAGCTGGGCCGGAGGTAGCATGGGGTGTTTGGCGGGCGTGTGACACTCCCAAACACGCGACCATCATCGTGTCATCCCGGAAGCCTCGCAGAGGCAGTCCGGGACCCAGGGGCCACACGCACGGCGCTTCGTCCCCCCCTGGGTCCCGGCTCTACGCTACGCTTCGGCCGGGATGACACGAATTTAGCGGGCTCAATCAAACACGATCACCGACCGCGCCAGCTCGCCGCGTTTCAGCTCGTCGAACGCCGAGTTGACGTCCTCCAGCTTGATCCGGCGCGAGATCAGGGCGTCCAGGTTCAGCCGGCCGTTCATGTAGAAGTCCACCAGGCGCGGCATGTCGACCGGGAAGCGGTTGGAGCCCATGAAGCTGCCCTGGATCTTCTTCTCGCCCAGGAAGTCGGGACCGTGCAGCTCGATCTTGGTGCCGACCGGGATCATGCCGATGATGTTGGCCGTGCCGCCCCGGCGCAGCATCCGGAACGACTGCTCGGCGGTGACCTTCAGGCCGATGGCCTCGAAGCTGTGGTGGACGCCGCCGCCGGTCATCTCCTGGACCATCTTGACCACGTCGTCGCCGGCCGCGGCGGCGTCGATCACGTCGGTGGCCCCGAACTGCCTGGCCAGCTCCAGCTTGGAGGCGATCCGGTCGATGGCGATGATCCGGCCGGCGCCGGCGATCGCCGCGCCGTTGATGGTGGCCAGGCCCACGCCGCCGCAGCCGATCACCGCCACCGTCTCGCCTGGCTGAACCTTGGAGGTGTGGATCACGGCCCCGACGCCGGTCATCACCGAGCAGCCGATCAGGGCGGCGCGGTCGAACGGCATGTCCTTGCGCACGGCCACGCAGGCGTGCTCGTGCACCAGCATGTACTCGGCGAACGACGACAGGTTCAGGAACTGGGCCATCGGGCCCGGCTGGCCGCCGCCGAGATCCTCCTTGAACAGGCGCGGCTCGGCGCCCTTTGGCCGCTTGGTCTCGGGCGAGATGCACAGGCTCATATGGCCCGTCAGGCAGACCTCGCAGTGGCCGCAATAGGCCGACAGGCAGGTGATGACGTGGTCGCCGACCTTGACGGTGCGGACCTCGTCGCCGACCGCCTCGACGATCCCGGCGCTCTCGTGGCCCAGCACGGCGGGCATGGGATGGGGATAGGAGCCCTCGATGAAGTGCAGATCCGAGTGGCAGACGCCGGCGGCCTTGGTGCGGATCAGCACCTCGCGCGGGCCGGGCTTGCCGATGGCCACGGTCTCGATCTCGAGGGGCTTGCCCACCTCGCGCAGAACAGCGGCCTTCATGCGTTTCTCCCGTCGTTTGGAAGGAAGACTAGCGTTTGGGCGCGGCGGAGCGGAAGGGGCTATTCGAACGAATGTTTGGAGATTATCGCGGTGCGCTCTTGAGATTAGTGATTTTCCTAATTAGGTGTTTCCCTATGAACGGCGTCTTCAAAGCGCTCGGGCATCCGGCCCGCCGGGAGATCATCGCGATGCTTCGCGATCGCCCGATGCTGTCGGGCGAAATCGCCGCCGCCTTCGACATGAGCTGGCCGACGGTGACGGGTCACCTGACCGCGTTGAAGGACGCCGGCCTCGTCGAGGCCGAGCGCGACGGCACCTCGATTCGCTACCGCCTGCGGATCTCGGCGATCGAGGAGGCGGTGGCGGTGCTGCTGGAACTGGTGGACTCGACCGCGAAGGCCGAGCCGTTGGGAAAACTCAATCATGAACGGTCATCCTAGCCGCCTCGACGCGGCCTCGTGGATCCTGACGGCGGGCCAGTTCGGCCTAGCGTTCGCGATCGCCCGGGTCGGGCCCACCCATCCGCTGCCGATGCACCTCAACGCCGACGGCGCGGTGGATCGCTGGGGCGGTCGAGGCGAGATGGCGCTTGTCGTACTGACGCTGGCGGTCGTCTCCGCCCTGGTTTCGGTCATCCGCTGGGCGTCGACGCGAAAGCGCGAGGCCGAGGTCCGGCGGGGCCTGCTGTTCAGCCAGCTGGCGATGGTGTGGGTCCTCTCCCTGATCGCCCTGCTGGCCGCGTGCCTGACCTGGGGCTGGACCGATCAGCCGGGGCCCAGGTTCGGCATGGCGCTGATCAGCAGCATCCTGGCGTTCGTCGGCGCCCTGCTGGGCAAGACCAGCCCCAACGCCCTGATCGGCGTGCGGACGCCCTGGACGTTCGGCAGCCGGCTGGCCTGGGACAAGGCCAACCGCCTGGCGGGCCGCCTCTTCTTCTGGGGTGGCCTGGTCGGGACGATCGCCGCGCCGGTCGCGCCGCAGCCGGAAGGATTCCGCGCGGTGACGTTCGGCGTCCTGGCGATCGCGGCGATCTCGATCTTCGAAAGCTGGCGGGTGTGGCGGTCAGATCCGGATCGTGGCCGGGCGTGGCCGTCTTGATTAAACGCGGAGGAGTCTCGTGATGAGCAAGCCGTGGTTCGGCGCCAAGAGCTATGGGGTCGGGATCTCGCCGAAGAGTCTCGAGGGATGGCTGTCCATCCTGGCCTACGGGGTCTCGATCGGGGCGACCTGCATCCTGGGCCGGCGTTTCGACGCGCCGCCGTGGATGATCGGGCTGGCGGTGCTGGTCCTGACGATCGCCCTGTTCGTGCTGGCCGTGGTCAAGGGCGACCATCAGCCCTGGCGCTGGCGGTGGGGCGGCCGCTAAGCCGCCCAGGTCGTTGAGGCCTTACGCCGCGATCGCCTGCGGACGTTCCGGCAGGATGCGGCTGACGGCCAGCAGGACCGTCATCGAGCCTTCGCCGGCGGTGATCACGGCCGCGACCAGCGGCGAGTCCTCGCCGTCGCCCAGGGCCGGAGGCGGGTTGATCTGATCGGCCTCGACGGTGAAGCTGTCGCAGACGGCGTCGACCAGCAGGCCGGCGACGTCGGTCTGGTTCTCGACCACGATGATCACCTGACGCGGGCCGTCCTCGGCCGCGCCCTTGCCCAGGCGCCACGACAGGTCGATGACCGGCATGACCTGACCGCGCAGGTTGATGACGCCGCGCACATAGGGCGGCGCGTCGGGCAGCGGGGTCGGCGGGGTGACGCCGCGGATCTCGCGGACGGCGCTGACGGGAACGCAATAGGTCTGGGCGCCGACCTCGAACGACAGGACCTGAAGGGCCTGGCCTTGGGCGTACGACACGGGGTTGGTCATGGCGATCTCCGTGAGCGCGAAGGCCCTTGAAGACCCTCGCTCCTGGTCATCTTCACGCGAAAAGGTGAACAAACCGGTTCCGCGGCCCGTTGAATGATCCGTTCAGGCGCCGTTCAGGCGCGACGTCCGATCGTTCTCCGTGACGCTTGAGACGACGCGCCGCGCGCCGGAAAGCGAAGACCCAAGGAGGCTGTCATGGCCAGTAAGTTCATCACCACGGTCGGCCGGGTCGCCGCCGGCGCCGCCGCCCTGTCGCTGGTCGCCGCGGCGACCACGGCCTCGGCCGACTCGTACCGCTATCGTCACCACCACAGCGGCCGGGGCGGCGACGTCGCCACCGCGGCCATCGCCGCCGGCATCGTCGGCTTGGCGGTCGGCGCGGCGATCTCGGACAACGACCATCGCGACCGCAGCTACTACCGTGGCTATGACGACCGCCGCTACTACGCCCCGCCGCCGCCCCCGCGTTACGGCTATGGCTATGGCTACGGTCCGCGCCCGTACTATGGCGACCGCGAGTGCTGGACGACCCGCGAGTACGACCGCTGGAACGGCGCGTACTACGAGCGGACCGTCTGTCGCTGAGTCTTCCAAGGATTGGGTCGCCGTTGTGAGCCGGCGACCTGATACGTCGAATGCCCCTTCGGCGCCGGCCCTGAAATCCTTGGATCTCAGGGCCAATTTCTACCAAAGCGTGGGCCCCGAGGTCGTCCCTGACCTCGAGGCCGATTTCGTTTCATGGCGTCCAAGATCGAGCCCCGAAACGAGGACTCGACTCTCTTGCGGATCTGGAACAAAAAAGGAACATTACTGCGAACCGCAGGAGGATCCGCCATGTCGCCAGCCGCTCAGCCCGCCGCTTTCCAGAGCCCGTTCGGCCCGGGCCTGCGCCTGACCGACGACCGGTTGGACATCGCCGAGGCCGTGCTGGCGGGCGCCTGGCGCACCTTGCGCGCGGCGGGGTTCGGCGAGGCCGAGGTGCAGGCGCTGTTCGACCAGATCGCCGACCGCCCCGAGGACCTGGCGCGGCGCCTGCGCAAGATGGCCAACGCCGCCGCCTAGAGGGCGTTGATGGGCGAGGCCGAACGCGGACCGAGAAATCAAAGCTTTAAAACCCTCGTCATCCCGGAAGCCTCGCAGAGGCTATCCGGGACCCAGGGGCCGGCGCAGTGCGGTTGCCCCTGGGTCCCGGCTCTACGCTTCGCTTCGGCCGGGATGACGACGGAAAGGGTATTTGGCCCGCGCCTAATGCAGGCGTTCCAGCAAGGCGCGCAGGATGTCGGCGCGCTGGGCGGTGTCGACCGCGATGCGGCTGGCCAGTTCGCGGATGCCGGCCGGATAGGCGTCGCCGCCGCCGGCCACCGACTTGGCCTGGTCGGCCAGGCGGCGAAGGTCGCGGTCCAGGCGCTCGACCTCTTCACGGGCCAGCAGGCGGGCCTCGTTCTGCAGGCGATTGACGCGCTCGGCGGTGGTCTCGGGACCGCGCCCGAGGTCATAGACTTCCGCTACGCCCGAGACGGGCGGCACGATATGCAACGGCTTGCCGGCCATGGATTTGGGCTCCTTGATCCGGGTCGGTTCTCGCCAACCCACACCATAACAAAGCCCGGCTCGGGGCCGGCGTTCCGTCGTTTTTCCCGAAAGCGGGGCCGCGTGGCCGCCGTGCCACAGAAGGGCGTCAGGGCCGAAGACGGATGCCGATTTTGGGGGCTTTCGCGCCGGCGCGGCGCCCGAAAAGCCGCCAGCCGTCCTCAGTGCGAAACGTGGCTGTAGGGCGTCTGCGAAGCCGACGGCGGAGTGGCCGGCGCGGCCTGCGGCGGTCGCGGGGCCTGGGCCTGCGGGTGAGCTTGTTGAAGCGCTTGGGGGGGAGCCTGAGCTGGCTGCGCCTGCGGCTGCGGTTGAGCCGGGGCGGGGCGGCGGAACTTCATGCTGCGGCCCTGGAACTCGGCGCCGGTTTCCATGGCCAGCTGCTCGTGAGTGATGTCGCCGTCGACGCGGGCCGTGCTGTAGAGGCGCACGCTCTGGGCGGTGACCGCGCCGATGACCAGGCCGTGGATCTCCGTGGCCTGCGAAACCACCGAGCCCTCGATGCGGGCATTGGGGCCGACGATCAGCTTGCCCACCTTCACGTCGCCCAGCACCACGCAGTCCAGATGCACCTCGACGTCGCCGACGACGTCGCCGCGGATGGTCAGACCCTGGCCGAACATCGAGGCCGGCTTCGGACGCGCCGGCGGCGGCGCGGGCTGCTGAACCGGCGGCGCGGCGGCGCGCGGTTGTTCCAGCGGAGTCAGGGCCACGGGCGCGGGGACTTCTTTCTTCTTCACGAACATGGCGGCGACCTGTTTCAAAATGGGCTTCAGAACGCTCATTGCAGCAAGATCGAGGCCGATTTCGGAACGCGCTTCGCCGCGCCTACTCGCTGTCCTGGACGTGGGTCCTCGGCCGATCCTCGCCCGAGCTGACCTCCTGATGCCAGACGGCCTGCTTGTCCTCGTAGATGATGCCCTCGGTCTCGCCGGGCTGCTCCTGCTCGCCGGCCGCGCGCCTGGCGGCCTTCAGCGCCGCCTCATGGCTGGGGAAGGTCTCGGAGAACGTGTCGCCCACCTTGTAGGCCCAGCCGCCGTCGTGCTCGACGATGGTGTAGGTGATGTCGGTCATGGGGGTCTCCGCTTGGGGCGAGGATCGAACAGGGGGACGGGGATCGAACGGGTCGTCAGCTAAGCCGGTTCCGATGACGGCGTCTTGTCGAAAGCGGGCTAGAGGTAGCCGGTTGGGACAAAATGAGCATCGAGGACCTCCCCGCCGCGTTTCAGCTTCAGCGCCACCGTTTCGCCCCGGCGGACGTTCAGCAAGCTCAGCGCCTCACGCACGGTGGAGACGCCGGTGATCACGTCGCCGGTCCTGACGCCCGCCGTGGCCGCCGGGCTGCCCACCCCGACATCGGCGATGCTGACGACGCCCCTGGCCTCGTCCACCCAAACGCCCGTGCCGTTGTAGCTCATGGAGTGGGGCGAAAGGCCGTTGCGCGCGACCCACAGGCTCTCGGTCGCGGGTTCGACCGACAGGTTCAGGGTGCGGATCACCGGCAGGCCCAGCACCGACCCGTCGAGCTTGCTCCAAGGACCGCGGACGATGACCAGGGGGTTTTCGTAGACCGCCGGGCCGATCTTCAGCGTCGGCGCGCGCACGATGCGCGAAATGCCCAGGTTGAGCTCGCCCAAGACCCTTGTGCGGATCGGAGAATAGGGCGTGGTGTCGCTCCACAGTCCCAGCTTGCGAGCGTCCTGAAAGTCGAGATTCAGCAGCCAAGGCATGCCCGTGTCCCAGACCGGTCGCACGGTGACGCCGCCTAGGTCGATTTCCGCCTCGATCCGTTGCGAGCCGGCCACCGCCCCGGCGGCCCGCAGCTTTGACTTCAGCCGGGTATAGGCCGAACGGTCGATGCCACCGCCCGGATAAAGCCGCCACTCCTGGCGCTCGAAATCGAGTTCGCTGTCGACGGCCGTGACCATGCCGGCGGCCAGCAGGCCGTCGCCGCCCAGACCCACGTCCTCGAGGCCGAACATCGCCACGCCCGCTTGGCGGACTTGGCCGCCCAGCACCAGATCGTCCACCGCGTAGAGCGGGAATTTTCTGTTGTTGAGGTTGACGTCGCGCAGCTTGCGCAGGCCCAGGGACTGGGCGATCGACGTCTTGACCCCGCTGACGATGGCGCCGGTGTCCAGCACCAGGGCGTAGGGGCCGCGGCCGTTCAGCATCGCGTCGATCACCACGCGCTGGTCGGTCAGCTTGATCGCCGCCACGACCGGCGCGCCAGCCGCCCGCGCGGCGTCCGGCAGGCTCTGGGCCAGCGGCAGGGCCAGGGACGACAGCACGAGGCCGCGACGAGTCAGCATGGACGAACGCTCCGGAACTTTGACGGAATGATACGACCTTAGGGTGAGCCTGGCGTCAACCAGGCTCGCGGCGGCAGTCGGGCTAGAAGCAAGGCCGAATTCTGGCTGGGCGTGCAAATGGACTTCGACCTAGTGGAGCAGTGCTTAAATGGGATCCACGCCACATCGATGTCCGGAGGAGAGATGACCGAGCTTCGTTCAATGACGGATTTGGAGCTGTTTCAGCTGAGCGCGCGCGTGGGCGTGGAGCTCATGGCGCGCAAGGTCGTGCGGACGTCGAATTTGGCGGGCTGTTACGCCGAGCACCTGTTCTCCAGCGCATTTGGATGGACGCTCGAGCCCAATTCCAAGGCCGGTTTCGACGCGAAACACGACGGGTTTCGATATCAGATCAAATCCAGACGCCCCACGGCCCGAAATCGTTCCCGCCAGCTTGGCGAGTTCTCGAAGTTCCAGGAGCGCCGGTTCGATCGGCTGGCGGCGGTGATCTTCGCCGAAGACTACACCGTCCATAGAGGAGCCATTCTCAGCTACGAGGCCGTGGCTCGCCTGTCGAAGGTCGTCCTCGAACGACAACGCTTGGTTCTTGATGATTGGATTTGGAACGAACCCGATGTCGACGATGTGACGGAGGTTTTGAGAGCGACGCAGAAGAGGCTTCAGTTACTCCCTCGGGCCCGAACCTGATCCCGCGTCTCCTGCGGCATATTCGCCGCCGGCTTGTCGGTGGTCGAGGTTAGGCCACACACTCCGAGCCCGTGCAGGTGCTCAGAGTTAAGCGTATGGCCAAGGCCGCCTCGACCTTCGAAACCCACTGGTGGCAGCGCGACCCGCTCACGGCCGTCTTCATCGGCTGGGCCGTGATCATCGCGGGCGCCGCGGCGGGCTTCGGCCTGGTTCAGCTCGCGTTGCGGAGCCTCTAGGCCACCTTCACCCGGGCCGCGCTCTCCGGCAGGTCCGTGCCGAACGCGCGCTGGAAGAACTCGGCCACCGTGGGGCGCTCGAGCTCGTCGCACTTGTTCAGGAAGGTCAGGCGGAAGGCCAGGGCCACGTCGTGGTCGAAGATATCGGCGTTCTGGGCCCAGGTGATCACGGTCCGCGGGCTCATGACGGTCGAGATGTCGCCGTTCATGAAGGCGTTGCGGGTCATGTCGGCGACGCGGACCATGGCGGCCAGGGTGCGCTTGCCCTCGGCCGTGTCGTACGACGGGTTCTTGGCCAGAACGATTGCCGCTTCGACGTCGTGTTCCAGGTAGTTCAGCGTCGTGACGACCGACCAGCGGTCCATCTGGCCTTGGTTGATCTGCTGGGTGCCGTGATAGAGGCCGGTCGTGTCGCCCAGACCGATGGTGTTGGTCGTCGAGAACAGCCGAAAATACGGGTTGGCGCGGATGACGCGGTTCTGGTCCAGCAGGGTCAGCTTGCCGCCGGCTTCCAGAACCCGCTGGATCACGAACATCACGTCCGGACGGCCGGCGTCATATTCGTCGAACACCAGGGCGACCGGGCGCTGCAGCGTCCACGGCAGGATGCCTTCGCGGAACTCGGTGACCTGCTTGCCGTCCTTCAGGACGATGGCGTCCTTGCCGACCAGGTCGATGCGCGAGACGTGGCTGTCCAGGTTCACCCGGACCAACGGCCAGTTCAGGCGCGCGGCCACCTGCTCGATGTGGGTCGACTTGCCAGTGCCGTGATAGCCCTGGACCATCACCCGACGGTCGTGGGCGAAGCCGGCGCAGATCGCCTTGGTGGTCTGCGGGTCGAACTTGTAGGCAAGGTCGATCTCGGGGACGTGGCTGTCGCGATGGCTGAAGGCCGGGACCTTCATGTCGCTGTCGACGCCGAACGCGTCGCGGAGCGTCACCCACTTGTCGGGGACCAGGGTGATCAGCGGATCTTTGGCGGAGCTGTTTTCGGCGAACTCGGGCATGTCCCCCGATTAGCCCCTTCAAGTAGGGGTAGGGAAGAGGGCGCCGCGATGCGACGCCCCCTCCGGGCTTATTTTTTAGTGGTTGGCGATGATCACCGAGGCGATCAGGCCCGTGGCGACGGCGGCCAGGACGTACTGGTCGTTGACGTGGTGCCAGCGATAGCCGCGCGGCGGGGCGCGCAGGCCGTAGCGGCGGTAGTCGCTGACATAGTAGCCGTTGCCGCGATAACGGGCGTCAAGGCGTTGGCCCCGGGCCCAGCGGCGGTATTCGCGACGGTCTTCGCGCGCCTCGCGACGGTCGTCCCGCGCGTCGCGACGATCCTCGCGACGGGCCTGGTCATGGCGGCCCTGGTCATAGGCGCGGTCGCGGTTGTCGTAGTGACCGTTGTTGTTGTGGTCGCGACGATAGTCCTGGGCGGAGGCGCCGCCGGCGGCGCCCGCGAGCATCAGCACGGCGACGGAAGCGGTCAGAAAGCGTTTCATAGTGGGTCTCCTTTGAAGAGAGCGCGACCCTAGCGGGTTCGACATGGTCGGGACCTGAACGGACCTGTTCGGCTTAAGTTCATGTTTCAAAAGAGAAATGTTGTTGCGAGGCGCGCGGTTGAATGGAGCTATGCCTTTGATCCGGATCGGCTTTCGAGGCCTTCTCGCCGCCGCGCGGCGCGAGCTGGGGGCGACCTGCGCCCTGCTGATCGTAGCCCTGGGCGCGCTCGGCTTCCTGTCGATCGCCGACGAGGTGGTCGAGGGCGAGACGCGGGCGCTGGACCTGGCGGTGCTGCGCGCCCTACGCGTCGACGGCCTGCCGCACGCGCTGATCGGGCCCAAATGGTTGCACATCGCCGCGACCGACGTGACGGCCCTGGGCTCGGTGGCGGTGCTGACCTTGCTGATCCTGCTGGCCTTCGCCCTGCTGGCGTCTCTGCGCCGCTGGGCCGAGGGCCTGCTGCTGGTCGCCGGGGCGGGCGGCGGGCTCCTGATCAGCCAGGCCTTGAAGCGGGTGTTCGAGCGCGAGCGGCCGGAGCTGGCCTATCGGGCGGTCGAGGCGGTCAACGCCAGTTTCCCCTCAGGCCACGCCATGCTCTCGGCCGTGGTGTTCCTGACCCTGGGCGTGCTGGCCGCGCGCTTTTCAGACCGGCGGCGGGTCAAGGTGCTGGCGGTCGGCGCGGCGGTGCTGGTCAGCCTGCTGGTCGGGGCCAGCCGGGTCTATCTGGGCGTCCACTGGGCCAGCGACGTGCTGGCCGGCTGGTGCGTCGGCGCGGCCTGGGCCATGACCTGTTGGCTGGCGGCTTTCTTCGTCCAGCGGCGGTTCAGGAGACCTTCGGCTTCGGACGCCACCTGAGCTCCAGCGTCGTCCACACCGCGCCGGCGAAATCGACCAGGCCCACCGCCAGCCAGGCCTTGGGCAGCCAGTCCAGCAGCACGAAGGCTCCCAGCACGACCAGCGAGAACACCCGCAGCACCACCGAGGCCCGCATATAGGTGCGCTGACCCGTCCAGCCGGCGACGTGATAGCCCATGGCGTAGGCCAGCAAGACGAGGCCCGCGAACCGCACCCAGGGCAGGGCGGCGGCCTCGACGGGGGAGTCCAGCAGATGCAGCATGGCGCGCGGGGCGACGGCCAGGGCCAGACCCGCCGTCGAGATCAGCCCGCCCCAGAACCAGATGCTCCAAGGCTTGCCGAACGGGACCGGCGTCACCGGCGTCGGCGGATCGACCGGCGCGCGCCACTCCGAGTCGAGCGAAGCCGAATGGCTGTCGGTCATCAGAAATCGTCCCTCACCTCGCGGCGGCGGGAGGATGGACCGCGTTGGCGCGGCTCGGCAAGAGCGGCGCTTGACGCTTCGGGCGCGGAGGACAATCCTGGCGCGTGGATCGCGGCCGATGCAGCCACGGGGGCGTCATGGACCTGAGAGCATTTCTGGCGGCGCGGGCCACGGCGCCGACGCTCGACGACCAGACCGCCGCGGCCCTGGCGGCGGCGGTCTACAAGGATCCTCATACGGGTCAGAACCGGCTGATCGGCCTTCAGGGCTGGAATATCCTGATCCAGGCCAATGAGGCCGGGGGCTACGACGCGACCGCCCTGCATCATCCGGCCAGCCGCAGCCTGGTCGTCGTCAACCGGGGCACCGAGGGGTTTCGCTCCTTCGCGGACTGGTGGGCCAATGTTTCGGCGGCGCTGCTGCATGATCCCGACAGTCAGATCATTCCGGCGCTGGGCTTTCTGCGCCGGGCGGTCGATGCGTGCGTGGCCGCGGCTCTTCCGGCGGATCAGCTGCTGATCGCGGGCCACTCGCTGGGCGGCGGGCTGGCCGACATCCAGGGCGCCCTCGCCAGGGCCGTCGCGCCCGCCGCGCCGGCCGTGATCCGTGTTGTCGGCGTGGCGTCAGCCGGCTTCGCCAACGCCGGGGCCGGCTATGCCTTTCGCAACAGTTTGGCCCTGGATCCGGCCGCGCCCGGCTTCATCAAGCACTATGTGCGCGAGCTGGACCCGATCCCGCATCATCCGGCCCGGTCGGTGTTCGGCCAGGATCACAAGGTCGCCTCGGTCTGGCAGGCCCGGCGGGCCAAGCCGCCGCGCGGCGAGATCTGGGAATATGCGACGGTCTACGACTTCCTGCGGAACCATGACTCCGCGCTCTACTGCGAGTACCTGGCGCTGGGGATGGACCATCACCTCTGGTATAGCCAGGAGGCCAAGGCCGTGACCGCTCGGACCGGCGAATACCCGACCTGGGACCATACGTTCATCAAGCCGGACGACTACTAGAGCCTAGACCATCCCCGACTTCTGGAGCGTCTTGTAGGCCTTGATGACCCGCTGCAGCTTGTGCTCGGCGCTGCGGTCGCCGCCGTTGGCGTCGGGGTGGCAGCGCTTGAGCAGTTCCTTGTACTTGGCCTTGATCGCCGGGCCGTCGACCCCGGCCTCGAGGTCGAGGTCGGCCAGGGCCTGGCGCTCCAGCTTGCCCAGGCGGCGTTCCGCGGCCGAGCGTTCGGATTCGGCCTTGCGCTGCTGGGCGCGGAAGACGCCGAACGGGTCGGCGAAGGCGCGGGCGTCGCGGGCGGCGGCGGCGGCGGCCTCGCGCGAATTGGCGTCGGCCTTGAAGCTCCAGGTCGGCCGGCCGCCGGTCTGGCGCTCCAGCTCCTGGGCGGCGCGGATCTGCGCCTCGCTCATGCCGGCGTAGAAGTTCCAGTTCTTGTTGTACTCGGCCGCGTGCTGCTGACAGAACCAGTAGTGCTGGTCCGGCATGTCGCGCGACTTCGGCGCCTTGGCCGATCCCGCCAGGCGACAGTCGGGATGGTCGCAGCGTTTCTCGCCGGGCTTGAGGCCCAGAACGTCGTGCACCGGGTCGTCCTCGCCCTTCTTTGGGGGGCGGACCCGGATGTCGGTGAATTTGGGACGGTACTCGAACGGCCGGTTCATGGCGTCTAGAGTAAGCCCGCGCTATTTCCGTTCAAGGATTGACAAGCAAGAGACACACATGGCCGCCGTCGCAGACACCATTCGCCGCAAACTTCAGGACGCTTTTTCGCCCACCCGGCTCGAGCTCGTGGACGACAGCGACCGCCATCACGGCCACGCCGGCCACACTGGTGCGGGGGAGAGTCACTTCAACCTCCGAATCGAGGCCGAAGCCTTTGCGGGCAAGGCCCGCGTGATGCGCCAGCGGATGGTGATGAAGGCCCTGGCCGACGAGCTGGCGGGGCCTGTCCACGCCCTGTCGATCGTCGCGACGGCGCCCGGCGAGGGCTGAACCGACCGCCGATTTTACGCTTGCCTTGGGGCGCTGCGGCTGATTGCCTCTCTCCCCGGCGCGACCCCGCCGGAGGGCAGGGAACAGCATGAGCGCCGACGTCACCACTCCATCCACTGATTCCCTCGAGCAGGACGCCGCGCGGACGCTGCCGAGCCTGCTGGCGCGATCGTATGCGCGCTATTCGCGGTTCACGGTCGCCGCCGCGGTGATCGACGAGGAGGGGCGCGTCCATTACGGCGTCAATGTCGAGAACGCCGCCTATCCGGTCGGCACCTGCGCCGAGCAGACGGCGATCGGGGCGATGGTCACGGCCGGGGGGCGGCGCATCGACAAGGTGCTGATCGCGGCCGGCTCCGACGCGGTGGTCCAGCCCTGCGGCGCCTGCCGCCAGCGCATCGCCGAATTCGCCGCCCAGACCTGCGAGATCATCTCGGTGCAGGGCGGGGCGACGACCGAGCGGGTCGCCTTCTGGAGCCTGCTGCCGCATTCGTTCGGGCCACGCGACCTGGACTGAAGCGCCGCGCCTTATCGGAAACCAAGACGCCGTCGCTGGCTCCAGCGGCGGCGTTTTCGTTGGCGGTCCTTCCCTGGAGCACAGGCAAAGAAAAAGGGGCGGCCCGAAGACCGCCCCTTCCCAGCGTCGACCCGAAGGTCTCGGCTTACATCTTGTAGTTGAAGCCCACGAAGAAGCGACGACCGAACAGGTCGAAGTTGTCCTGCGTGGTGTTGCCCAGCCAACGGTTCGGCTCTTCGTCGAACGCGTTGACCACGCCGGCGCGCATGATCAGGTGTTCGCGCGGCGCATACATGACGGTGAAGTCGTGCTGCACGAACGGCGTGGTCTTGTAGTAGCGCGGATCGCGGTTGTCCGGATCGACCTTGGCGTCGTCGACGTCGTACGGGCGCGTGCCGCCCAGCAGGGTCAGCCATTGCGACGATTGCCAGTCGGCGTTCCAGGCGACGCTGAGCTTGTCGTTCACTTCCCAGGTCAGCTTCGAGGCGAAGCGGACGCGCGGCAGGCCAAGGCCCGTCTCGAAGTCCGTGTGTTCGTTCGGGTTGCTGATGTTGGTGAAGTCATGCTGTTCGAACAGGTAGTTCCCGCTCAGCTTGTAGCTGATCCGACCCCAGTCCTTGCCGATGATGTTCTCGATATCGGTGTGGTACAGGAATTGGTAGTCGATGCCGCGGTTCATCGTCCGGGCGTAGTTCACCGACCCTTGGATGAAGTCGTTGATGCCATAGGCCGGCGTGATGCCCGAGGGCGAAGCGCCGATACGGCTCACGGTCGAGCAGATCCCGGCGTTCAGAACGTCACCGCTGACGCACTGGTTGGCCGCGACCTGGGCGGTGACGGCGGCGATCACGTCCTTGATGTCGATGTCATAGTAGTCGACGACGAAGGTCGCGTTCGGCCAGAAGCGCGGCGTGATGATCATCGACGCGGTGACGGAGAACGACTTCTCCGGCTTCAGGAACGGGTTGCCCGCGTTCTTGCCCTGAATACCGCTGGTGTAGATGATGTTGGTGCCGGACGGGATGCCCAGGGCGACGCAGTTCTTCTCGCGGTTCGCCTTGATCTTGGCGTCCGTGAGGTTGGTGATCACGCGGGCGTCGCAAGGATCGACGAAGTTGTTCGCGAAGGTTTGCGTTGCCGGGCGGTAGGTTTCGCCCAGGGTCGGCGCGCGCACCGACTTACCCGACGTGGCCCGGAACATGATGTCCTGGATCGGACGCCAGATGGCGTTGAAGTTGTAGGTCTCCGTCACGCCGATCGTGGTGTAGTCGGAGTGGCGGTAGGCCGCGCCGACTTCCAGGTTCTTGGCGAAGGGCAGGTCACGCAGCAGCGGCAGGCGGAACTCGCCGAAGTATTCCTTGGTCTCGTAGGACGAGGCCGGGAAG
>Ga0102591_1002110_pt1 | contig 23133 bp, 16 predicted proteins | sample AraplaCol_mCL_r2_2_FD_76860 | JGI IMG/M metagenome (GOLD analysis project Ga0102591, IMG submission 76860) | Arabidopsis root microbial communities from North Carolina, USA - plate scrape MF_Col_mCL_r2 (SPADES assembly) (version 2) | ecosystem: Host-associated > Plants > Roots > Endosphere... | reverse complement strand
CGGTCGCCTTCACGGTCAGGTCGCCTTCTGCGAGCGAACCCATTTCGTCCAGCAGGCGCATGATCGCCTCCTGGTTACGGTCGTTGAGTTCCTTCGTGGTCAGGTAGCGCTTCTTCTGCTGGCTGTTCAGCGAGACGACGAGGAAGACGATCGCGAACAGCGCGATCAGGCCCGACACGATGGACACCAGGATGTGGCCGATCGGGTTGGTGCTGCGCACCGAGCCGAACGAGGTGAAGGCGCGGAACAGGCCCTGGCTGTCGGTCAGCAGCTTGTTGGAGCCGCCGGTGATCGATTCGGCTGCGGCCTGCGCGGCGAACAGGTTCTGCGAGGAGGACAGGATCGCGTCCAGGTCCTTCTTCATTTCCTGCCACAGCGTCTCGGCCTGGGTAAGTGCGTTGATCGCGTTCTGGTTGCCCAGCGGGGTCACGCCGAACGCGGCGTCGCCCTTGCGCAGGCCCGTCAGCACGTTGCCGAACACCGCCGCGTCGCGACCCAGCGCTTCACCGGCGAGGGCGGCGCCGGTGCCACCGGCGCGGATCTGCGTGATGCGCTCGGCCATCTTGCCCGACAGCACGACCTGGCGAAGCGCGATGTAGACCTGCGAGGACGGCGAGCCGGAGGCCGACATCGCGCGGACCAGTTCGTCCAGGCGTGCCTGCAGCTGCGGCACGCGGCTGGAGAAGCTGTCGGCGTTGCCGGCCAGCGCCAGCACGGCCTTCTCCGACGAGATCACCTGGTCGGCGCTCTTGCCCAGCGGCGCCCACGTTTCGGAGACGGTCTGGATCGGGCCGGACACGCCGGCGGTGCCGCCGAAGTTGGCGTTGAGCTGGTTCACGTCCTCGACGATCGCCGAGCGGGTTTCCTTGAACGCGGCGAATGCGCCGGCGTCGCCGCTCACCGCTTCCTGGCCCTGCACGGCGAGCTTCTGCGAGTTCACCTGCAAGTCGGAAGCCGACGAGCTCGCGCCGCCCAGGCGCGCGGCCTTCCACGTTGCGTAGCCTGTGTTCAGACCGAAGATGAGCACCGAGACGCCCAGCACGACCAGCCAGGTGTTGACGCCAAGATTGCGGCCCTTGCCGGCAGCGCTATCCATAACAGTGCTCATGGTTGAACCTCGGAAACGTTGCTGATGCGATGCGGCATGTCGGATGCCGCCTGGCGGAATTCAGGGGTGCGCGCCAGCCTGTCCAGGCTGAAGATGCCCCACGTGTGTGCGTCGAGGCGGTAGCCGCGTTCGACGAAATGCGCGTAACGGCCCGTGGTCAGTGCGACGACGGCTTCGTCGTCGGCCTCATCGGGCGAAAGTTCGATGCGATGCTGCTCGTGGAAGCTGCGCTGGCCGTACAACTCGTCGATCAGCACGGCCACGTCGCCGCCGGGCTGGCGTACGAGGAGGATGCGCTGGCTTTCGTGCAGGACGGTGCGCTCGCCTTCAAGGAACTGCTTGAGGTCGACGATGGGGAGCAGGTTGCCGCGCACGTTGGCCAGCCCCAGCAGCCAGGGCTGCGCGCCCGGCACCGTGGTGACCTGCGGCAGCGGCAGGATTTCCAGCACTTCGCCGAATCCCGAAGCCAGGCGGCGCGCGCCGATGCGATAGCCGACGCCGCGCCACAGACCGGGCGCGTCGAGCTGTTCGGGCAGGCCGACCACGTGCGCCAGGCTGCGGCGCTCGTAGTCCACCAGCACGTCGAAGGGCGACTGCAACATCGGGGGTCCGCCCTCAGGCGCCCAGCAGGGCGTTGATGCGGGCGATCAGTTCGTCTTCGCGCGGCGGCTTGACGATGTAGTCGCGAGCGCCCTGGCGCATGCCCCAGGCCTTGTCGGTGTCCATGCCCTTGGTGCTGACGATCAGCACCGGGATGGCGCTGGTGTCGACATCGCGCGACAGCGCGCGCGTGGCCTGGAAGCCGTTCATGCCCGGAAGCACGACGTCCATCATCACCAGGTCCGGCTTCTCGCGCTTGCAGGTCTCGATGCCGTCCTCGGCATTGCCCGAGGCCAGGACCTGATGTCCGTTGCGCTCCAGGAGCTGGGTCAGGACCGCCGTATCGGTCGGCGAATCCTCGATCAGAAGAATACGTGCCATTTGTGCCCTACCCCCCGGTCAGGCGTTTACGTGCGTGCGGATCGCGTCGAGCAGTTCTTCGCGTGTGAATGGTTTGGTGAGGTACTGCTCGGAGCCGACGATGCGACCGCGCGCCTTGTCGAACAAACCATCCTTGGAGGACAGCATGATGACCGGAGTGCCTTTGAACAGATGGTTGTTCTTGATCAACGCACAGGTTTGGTACCCATCCAGCCGCGGCATCATGATGTCCACGAAGATGATCTGCGGCTGTTGATCGGCGATCTTCGCCAGCGCTTCGAAGCCGTCGGTGGCGGTCACCACCTCGCAGCCCTCGCGCTTTAGCAACGTCTCGGCGGTTCGGCGGATCGTCTTCGAGTCATCGATGACCATGACCTTCAGACCGCCGAGGCTGCCGTTGCGGACCTCGTCTAGCATTTTCGAATTCCCCCATGCGAATGCCGCCGTGTGCGTGCACTTCGCCAGTCGCCTTTATTCCAAGCCGCGCTGAAAGTGTCAAGCAGCGGTTCACGTGAATGCCCGGGATTCAAGCTGAATTGGTCGAGGGTCGGATCCAGCGGGCGGTTCCGGCGGGTCCGGCCTGCGGACCACCCCGCGAAACCGCCGGAGATCGGAAGGATCGTCCGGGCATGCGCATTGCATATACCTGAATCCCATGGCATTTCCGAGCTTTCGAGGCCCGAGCCGGGACGGGCGTTCCAACTCGCCGGCCACCGGCGGCCCGGGCGGTGCGACAGGACGACGGAGGTGCCGCCCGGACAGGAACCACCCGACGGCCGGCAGGACACCGCGTTGCGCGCAAACGGCCGGCCGGCGGACTTGGCTGCGCGAAGCGCCTGCTACCATCGCGCAATTCGCGCCCCAGTGACCCCTATGCCGCTCGACATCGTCGTCGTGATGGACCCGATCGGGTCGATCAAGATCGCCAAGGATTCCACCTTCGCCATGCTCCTGGAGGCCCAGCGCCGCGGGCATCGGCTGCACTACGTGCGCCCCGGCGGGCTGTCGGTGCGTGATGGCAAGGCCGAGGCGGTCGTCGCCCCGCTGCGCGTCCGCGACGACAAGAACGGCTGGTTCGAACTGGGCGAATTCGCGACGCTGCACTTCGGTCCCGGCCAGGTCGTGCTGATGCGCAAGGACCCGCCGGTCGACAGCGAATACATCCACGACACGCAGGTACTGGGCCTGGCGCAGAACGCCGGCGCACTGGTCGTCAACGACCCGCAGGGCCTGCGCGACTACAACGAGAAGCTCGCCGCGCTGCTGTTCCCGCAGTGCTGCCCGCCGACGCTGGTGAGCCGCGATCCGGCCGCACTGAAGGCCTTCGTCAACGAACACGTCGAAGCCGTGCTCAAGCCGCTGGACGGCATGGGCGGACGCTCGATCTTCCGCGCCAGCAAGGGCGAGGCGAACCTCAACGTCATCCTGGAAACGCTCACGCAGGGCGGCCACAGCCTCGCGATGGCGCAGCGCTACCTGCCGGAGATCAGCGAGGGCGACAAGCGCATCCTGCTGGTGGATGGCGAGCCGGTGGATTACTGCCTGGCGCGCATCCCGCAGGGCGATGAATTCCGCGGCAACCTCGCCGCCGGTGGCCGCGGCGAAGGCCGTCCGCTGAGCGACCGCGACCGCTGGATCGCCGCCCAGGTCGGCCCGGAGATGAAGCGCCGGGGCATGCTGTTCGTCGGCCTGGACGCGATCGGCGACTACCTCACCGAAGTCAACGTCACCAGCCCGACGTGCATCCGCGAACTCGACGCGCAGTTCGGCATCAACATCGCCGGGCTGCTGTTCGACGCGATCGAGCGCAAGGTCGCTGCGTGAAATCCGGACGCGGGTCAGAGCCGGTGCGCACCGATAACGCGTACGCTTGGAAGGCACGGGGTTCCGTGCTTCGCCCGCGCCTGCCCTGCCCGCCCTGCACGATCCGCCCCGCATGAACGCCGCTGTCGCCACCCCGTACGATTCCACCGGCAACGGCCGCGTCAGCGCGACCTTCGTTCTGTCCCTGCTGGTGCACGGCATCGTGTTGCTGGGCGTGGGCTGGACGCTGGAAACCGCCGCGCCGGTCATGCCGACGCTGGACGTGATCCTCACCCAGACCACCAGCGCGCTCACGCCGAAACAGGCCGATTTCCTCGCCCAGGCCAACAACCAGGGCGGCGGCGAACACGACAAGAGCACGCGCCCGCGCGAAGCGCAGTCCGGCCCGTTGCCACAGGCGGCCACCGGCATCGCACCGCGCACGCTACGCGCGCAGTCGCCCGCACCGCAGCCGGCGCCGCAGCAACGCGTGGTCGCCAGCACGCGCGGCGACACCACCACGCCGACGCCGCGCAGCACGCCGACGCCGAGCGAACGCCCGTTGCCGCGAGGCGAGGAAAAGATCGAGCGCGACATGCAGATGGCGCGGCTGGCGGCCGAGATCCACATGCGTTCGGAGCGCTATGCGAAGCGTCCGTCGCGCAAGTTCGTCTCGGCCAGCACGCAGGAGTACGTGTGGGCCGGCTACCTGCGCGACTGGGTCGATCGCGTCGAGCGCGTGGGCAACCTCAACTATCCCGACGAAGCGCGGCGTCGCCGGCTCGCCGGGCAGGTGGTGATCAGCGTGGCGATCCGTCGCGACGGTTCGGTCGAACGCGCCGACATCGTGCGCACCAGCGGCATCCCGCTGCTGGATGCCTCCGCGCTGCGCATCGCCAAGCTTGCCGAACCCTATCCGCCACTGCCGCGCACCGAGGAAAACCCGGACATCCTGCATGTCACGCGGACGTGGAACTTCCTGCCGGGCGGGACGCTGGTCGACGACTGACGACGAGTGACGACGACTGACGGCACGAGGCCGTTGTAGCCCGGGGAAGCGAAGCGCAACCGGGGCCCGTCAAGGTTCGGAGACTGCAACGTGGCGACTCCCGGGTGCGGCCTTCGGCCTTACCCGGGCTACAAGAGCCCAGCGGTCCTACCGCTTCGAATCCCGCAACGCCTGCTGCTCCTTCAACGTCAACGCGACGTTGTTGCGCAGGTACGCCGGTTCGATGCGCTCGGCGGCGACGGCTTCACCGCGGGCGTATGCCTTCGCCGCAAGCCGCGCGACATCGGCCGCGTGCGGCAACTGCGTCGCATCGATGGAAACGAAGCGCGCGGCCAGCCGCTGCGACAGGGCATTTTCCGCGGCACCGAAACCGGTTCCGACGCCGATCCAGTCGCGCCCGTCGCCCGGAACGACAACGCCGTCAGGTGCGGTTACGCGCTCCTCATCGAGCGCATGCGCATCGCTGTCGCGTAATTCAAACGCCGCCGAGTACACCTCGCCCATGCGCGCGTCGATCGCGGCAAACACGCGCGATGCGGCGACGCCGTTCGCCTCGGCGCGCATCGCGAGCGCGGCGAGCGTGGAAACGGCGACGACGGGGCGATCCAACGCCAGCGCGATGCCCTGCGCCAGCGCGATGCCAAGTCGCACGCCAGTGAACGCGCCTGGACCGCGACCGACGGCAATCGCGTCCAGCTGCGAACGCTTGACGCCCGCGTCGGCGAGCAGTTCTTCGGCCCACGGCAGCGCGAGTTCCGCATGGCGGCGCGGCGCCAGCTCGAACCGTTCGCGCACCTGGCCGTCGATCGACAGCGCGACGGAGAGGGCTTCGGTGGAAGTTTCGAAGGCGAGCAGGTTCATATCGTTCCGCCGAATGGATCAGTGTGAAATCGCCGGTCGCGCAGCGTTCGCGACGGCCCAGCCGAATGCCTGTGCCGCAAGGAGCATATCGGGGTAGCGCGCGTTATCGCGAATGATGCCGCCCTCGCCCAGGAAACCCACGCCGAACTGCTCGAATTCCAGCGAGATGTACAGCGCGACCTCGCCATCGAGGACCACCACCCAGGCGTCGCCCTCATCGCTTTCCACGCAATAGGGTGCGACCACCTGGGCTTCCAGCTCCGGACACCCCATCAGGAGCGCTTCGCGGATCCCGGACTCAAGCGAGGCTATCGTCGCCGCAATCTCTTCCGGCGTCAGGTCATCGTCGTCGACGTCCTCGGCCGTCATGCGCCATCGCCCCCACCCGCCTCGAAAAACGCCGCCACATCCTCCACGCGGCGCGTCTTCGGCAGCGGAGGCAGCGAGTTGAGGAAGACGCTGCCGTACGTCTTGCTCGTCAGGCGCGGATCGCACAGGACCAGCACGCCGCGATCGTTCTCGTTGCGGATCAGGCGACCGGCGCCCTGCTTCAACGCGATCACGGCCTGCGGCAGTTGTTCGTCGCGGAACGGATTGCCGCCATTGCGACGGATCGCATCGAGCCGTGCTTCGAACACCGGATCGTCCGGCGCGGCGAACGGCAGCTTGTCGATCACCACCACGCTGAGCGCGTCGCCCGCGACGTCCACGCCCTCACGGAAACTCGCCGCGCCCAGCAGCACTCCGTTGCCCGATGCACGGAAACGCTCCAGCAGCACCGCACGCGGCGCCTCGCCCTGCACGAACAACGGCCATGGGCCGTCTTTCAGCAGTTCCGCCGCCTCGCGTAGCGCGCGGTGTGACGCGAACAGCACGAACGCGCGGCCATTCGACGCTTCCAGCACCGGACGGATCTTGTCGATCATGCTCTCGTTGTAGTGCCGCACGATGGGTTCGGGCAATCCGCGCGGCAGATAGCACAGCGCCTGGGTTTCCCAGTCGAACGGACTGGGGACGAGCAGTGTGTGCGGCGGATCCTCGCCCTTCAGGTACAGGCCGAGCTTGATCGCGAAATGTTCGAAGCGTCCGCCGACGGCCAGCGTGGCCGACGTGAACACCCAGGCTGCCTGCGAACGCGCGCGATGCTGCGCCAGCGGCCCTGCGACATCCAGCGGGGTGCGGCTCAGGCGGAAACCGCGCGCGGTGAGTTCGTACCAGAGCACGCTTTCGTCGGCGCGCTTGCGTGGGGATCTCGATTCGCCCTCGCCTTCCGTGCTCCCGCCGTCGTCGATCCCTTCGGCGTCATCGGCCTCATCGGCCGGCACTTCTTCGCCATCGCGCCAGCGCTTGAGCCGACCTTCGAATTCCACCGCACGCGCGGCGCAGGCATCGAAGCCCGGCGACGCGGACGCGTACTGCACGACGGCCGAATGGAACGCGCGCAATGCCGCGTCCAGGCCGTCGAACGCCTCTTCGACACCGGCATCCTCGGCAGCGCGACGACGCGTGCCGCGCACGGGCAGTTCGTCCATCGCTGCGCGCAACGCACGCACGGCCTGCTCCAGGCCGCGCGCCGGATCCTGCACGGCGGCGAGCGCTGACGGTACCTGCTTGCATTCGGTGAGCGCGTCGCGCGCCAGTTCGACCAGCGGTCGCGCGCTCAACGCTTCGCCGAAGAACTGCGCCGCGAGTTCGGGCAACTGATGGGCCTCGTCGACGACGAACGCCTGCGCGCCCGGCAGGATTTCGCCGAAGCCTTCCTGCTTCAACGCAAGATCGGCGAGCAGCAGATGGTGGTTCACCACAACAAGGTCGGCCGCCTGCGCACGCTGGCGCGCCTGCACGACGAAGCAGTCGTTGAAGAACGGGCACTCGCTGCCGAGGCAGTTTTCCGCGGTGCTGGTGACCATCGGCAGCAGCGGCGAATCTTCCGGCAGTGCATCGAGTTCCGCCATGTCGCCCATGCGCGTGCGGCCGGACCACGCGACGATGCGCTGGAACTGCGCGGCCATTTCGCGCGAGGAAAAGCGCGGTTCGCCCTGCGCCTGCTTCATGCGGTAATGGCACAGGTAATTCGCGCGCCCCTTCAGCAACGCGGTCTTCAGGCCGACGCCGAGCGCATCGCGCACGCGCGGCAGGTCGCGGTGGTAGAGCTGGTCCTGCAGCGCGCGCGTGCCGGTGGATACGATCGTCTTCTTGCCCGACAGCAACGCCGGCACGAGGTAGGCGAAGGTTTTTCCGGTGCCGGTGCCGGCTTCGGCGAGCAGCGTGCCGCGGCGATCCATCGCATCGGCGACGGCCGCCGCGAGGTCCAGCTGCGCCGGGCGCGAGGAGAACGACGGGATGTTCTTCGCCAGTTCGCCGCCTTCCGACAACGCTTCGCGGCTCGCCTGCGCGAGGCGGCTCGGCACGCGTGCGTCGGCGGCCGCGCCCTCGCGCGCCTCGTCGAGCGACACGTCGTCGAGGGTCGTTTCGGTTGGCGATGGCGCCGCGGGTTGCATGGTCTCGACCGGTTCCTGTGATGGCGCAGCGCGGGTTCCGCGCTTCCGGCCATCCCACGTGGCCGCTTCCCTCACGACACCTGCCGATCACGGGAATCCGCGGCGAATCCGCGGGCACGGCCCATTCTAGCCGGCGCGCGGTTGCCCCGCCGGCTGCGTCGCGGTCAGTCAGTAGCGGGCTGGCGCGGCGACCGTGCAGGCGTCGCGTTCGCGGCGTGCGTCGGCGACGGTCTGGCCGGGCGCTTCCATCGGCTGGATCTGGCGCACCTGGGCGATGGTTTCCCAGTGGCGGCGGCACAGCGGGCCGACCTTCGAACCGCGTTCGATGCCGAGCATCGCGAAGCGCTGCGCGCTGGCGAGATCCTTCACCAGCAGCGCCGCTTCGGCGCGTTCCTGCAGCAGCGCCGGATCGTCCGGGTTGAGCTGGAGCGCCTGGTCGAGGGCCTCGATGGCCTGCGCGTACTGGCCGGCTTTTTCCAGGCGTTCGGCGTCCTCGCGCAGGTCGTCGACCTGCGGATCGCGGATCGGCTGCACGTCCAGCTCGGTGCTGGCCGCGCCACCGGCGGCGCGGATCGCGGCGACTGCTGCGACGCCGTCGATGCTCGGGGCCGGCGGGGCCGGCGGGGTGCTGGTGCACGCGGCCAGGACGGCCAGCGCGACGGCGGACAATGCGATACGGGAGATGGGGGAACGCTTCATTACGGGGTCTCTTGAGGCGGCGCCTGTTCGCGCGGGGCCTCTTCTTCCTTCTTTCCGATGCCGAACCAGTCGCGCCAGCCGCCGCTTTCCTCCGCGACGGGCTCGGGCTGCGGGCACGGCGCGTATTGCGGCGCGAAGCCGGCGACGTAGGCGAAACGACGTGCGTTGGGGCAGTCGGCGTCGGTGGTGTTGGACGCGATCGTCCACTGCCAGTCGATGCCCTTGTTGCCTACTTCCAGCGGCGCGGTCGGCAGGCGCGAGAAGATCGCCGACCACACGCGCATCGCGCCGGTCGCGCCGTACAGGCCGGTTTCCTTGTTCTGGTCGTTGCCGACCCAGATCACCGCGAGGTGGTCGCCCGTCCAGCCGGCGAACCAGCTGTCGCGGCCGTCGTTCGATGTGCCGGTCTTGCCGGCCGGCGACAGGCGGCCCAGGCCGTCGCGCACCAGCTGCGTGCCGGTACCGTTCGACACCGCCTGCTGCAGCGCGATGGTGATCAGGCGCGCGGCGATCGCGTCGCCTTCCTGCGCGGGCGCGGGTGCCTTGTCGTAGCGGTTGAGCGCCTTGCCGTTCGCGTCGAGCACGCCGCGCACGGCGTGCAGCGGCTGGATTTCGCCGCCCGAGGCGAGGAACTGGTAGAGCTGCGCCATCGCGTACGGGCTCTGGTCCACCGCGCCGAGGATCAGCGCCGGATTGGGCGTGGCTTCGATGCCGGCCAGCGTGCGGATCAGGCCGGCGATACGCTCCGGATCGACCTGCATGCCCACGCGCACCGTGGCCTGGTTGTAGGACATCGCCAGCGCATCGACCAGGCGCACCGTGCCGTGGCTGCGGCCGTCGGAATTGCCGGGGGTCCAGTTCTTTTTCTTGCCCAGCGAGACGGTGACCGGCGAATCGTCGACCCAGCTGGCCAGCGAATACTTGCCCGGCTGCGCGAGCGCCAGCAGGTACACGAACGGCTTCAGCAGCGAGCCGACGGGACGCTGCGCTTCGACCGCGCGATTGAAGCCGTGCTCGGCGACGCTGCGGCTGCCGACCACCGCGACGACATTGCCGTTGTGCACGTCGGTGACCACCAGGCCCGTCTGCAGCGGCGGACGGCGCTTGTTGTCCAGGCCCTTGAGCGTGCGCGCGACCGCGCCCTCGGCCATCGCCTGCGCCGACGGCGACATGCCGCTCATCACGCTCAGGCCCGCGCCGGCGAGCGCGTCGGCGGGATAGTCGCGCGCCAGCTGGCGGCGGATCAGGTCGACGTACGCGGGGAAACGGTTCGCGGCGATATTGCCCGGGTCCGCGGTCACGCCCAGCGGCGCCTTCAATGCGCGCTGGTATTCGGCGTCGTCGATGAGCTGGGTTTCGTGCATTTCGCCCAGCACGAAATTGCGGCGTTCCAGCGCGCGCTCGGGATTGCGGCGCGGGTCGTAGTACGACGGACCGCGAACGATGCCGATCAGCAGCGCGATCTGTTCGGTGCTGAGGTCGGAGAGATCGCGGCCGAACCAGAACTCCGAACCCGCCGCGACGCCGTGGATCGCCTGCGCGCCGCGTTGACCAAGGTAGACCTGGTTGAAATAGGCCTCCAGGATCGTGCCCTTGTCGTAGCGCGCTTCCATCAGCAGCGCGTAAAGGATTTCCTTGCCCTTGCGGCTGATCGTGCGTTCACGGCCGATGCCGAGCAGGCCGCTGCGGGCGAGCTGCTGCGTCAGCGTGCTCGCGCCCTGCGTGGTGCCGGTGGCGGTCTTGAAGGCGGCGCGCGCCATGCCGCTGACGTCGATACCGTGGTGGCTGTTGAAGTCGCGGTCTTCCACGGCCTGGAGGCCGGTGACGAGCAGTTCGGGCACTTCGCGCAGGCGCACGAGGCGGCGCTCTTCGTTCTGCTGGCCGTAGAGCGTGGCGATGCGCGCCGGATCCAGGCGCACGGACTTCAGCGCGCGCTTCTTGGTCGCGTCGCGCAGCGAGGCGACCTTGCTGCCGGAGAGCACGACTTCGATGCGTTGCGCCGCCACCTGGCCGTCGACGTCCTGGAAGCCGCGGCTGGCGATGGTCCAGCGTCCGCCGTTGCGGGAATACGTCCCCGGACGCGTGCCGTCGCCTTCGTGGTAGGCGGCCGCGTCCAGTTCGGTCTTGAGCGTGGCCGCGTCCAGCGTCAGCCCCGGTGCCAGTTCCAGCGGCCGGGCGTAGACGCGGGTCGGGATCTGCCATTTCAGCTGGCCGAAGCGCTCGCCGACTTCATGGTTCAGGTAGAGGGTGTACGGGATCAGGAAGCCCAGCCCCAGGCCCACCGCGGCAAGCACCCAGATGACCAGTCGCCTGCGCCACTGCGGGGCCGGGGTCTGGTCGGTATCGTCGTTGTCGTCTTCGTCGTACTGGATTCGGGCCACGGCATGGGACAATGGCGGGGCTGCGCCCTCGTGCCCGCGAGTCTAGCGCAGCCCCAGCATCTCCCGGGCTTGAAACCCGGATCACTTCCCTTCGGCTCATCATCGGTTCTGTGCTCGTTAATCTCAAATTCCTCCTGCAACGCCATGCCGCCAGAATTCGGCGTGCACGCTTGAGCCTGCAATCGGCCGGAGTCATCAGGACGATGCGACGGGTTCTTGCGACGGGCGTCCAGCAATCGCGCGACTCCTCATCGGCATCACGGGAAGAACACGGTGACGCGTGGGATGGCGCGAAGCAGTGGATCCTCGTAGTGGACTCCATGACGCCGGCGCCGGATCGCGACTCCGGTTCCATCCGCCTGGTGAGCCTCATGCGCCTGCTCATCGATGGCGGACATAACGTCGTGTTCATAGCAGACGACGACGAGCGCGGTGGCGAGCAGGCAAATGCGCTGCGTGCGATGGGGGTTCACGTCCCCAGGCTGCACGGCGCACTCGCGATTTCGGAGTGGATGCAACGCCACGCCGCCACTTTGCACGCCGCCATCGTCTGCCGGCACTACGTCGCAGGCCACTGGCTGGGGCTTGTAAGGGCCGTCGCTCCCGATGCGATCATCGTCTTCGATACCGTCGATCTTCATTTCCTGCGCGAGCAGCGCGAAGCACGCCTGCGAGGGAGCCGCGCACTGTTGCGCCTGGCCACGGGGACGCAGCGTCGCGAGTTGGCTCTGATCGCCAACGCGGACATCACCTGGGTCGTGAGCCACGTAGAGCAGGCCCTGCTGCGGGAACTGGCACCTGGCGCCAACGTGGAAGTGCTTTCCAACATCATTGAAGCCGATGAGGAGGGTGCGCCTTTCGAGCAACGAGAAGGCCTGCTCTTCGTCGGCGGCATGCTGCATCCGCCCAATCGGGATGCAGTGCAATGGCTTGCGGCAGACGTCTACCCCGCGATCAAACGCCTCCTGCCCGACGTCGAACTACACCTGGTGGGTGTGATGACCGACGAGATGAGGGCCTTGAGCGAGCAGGTCGAAGGCGTGAGGGTGCACGGCCATGTTGCACACATCGAGCCATTCGTATCCCGTTGCAGGATAGCCTTGGCACCGTTGCGCTTCGGGGCGGGTGTCAAGGGCAAGATCAACCTCAGCATGGCCTACGGACAACCGGTAGTCGCCACTTCGTGCGCCGTGGAAGGCATGTATCTGCAGTCCGGCCAGAACGTGCTTGTGGCGGACGATGCTCAATCCTTTGCCGCAGAAGTCGCGCGCCTGTACGAGGATGCCTCGCTATGGCACGAGCTGGCCGAAGCGGGCCGCGCGAACGTGCGTACGCATTTCTCTCCTGGCGCAGCGCGACGCGTACTCGAGATGAGTTTGCACCGGAGGTACGCGTGAGCGCGATCGCCACCCTTTCCCCGAAACGCATCCTGCTGATCGCGTACGAATACCCGCCCAGCCCGTCGCCCCAATCGCTGCGGTGGACGTACCTGAGCCGGGAACTGAGCCGCCACGGCCATCGGGTGGAAGTATTGACGATCGACCTTGGCGGGAGCACGCCAGGGCTCCCGCCCCTGCCTGAAGACATCGTCGTTCATCGCACATATGCAGGACCTTTCAGGGGGCTGATTGCATCGCGGCGCAAGCGGCGTGAGGCGATTGCCCTGAAAAGCCCCGATGCCGGACCGGCCGAAGCTTCCGGTCGTGTGGTACCAGGTTCGGCAACGACTTCGCGCGGTGGCTGGAAGCACTCGGTTTCGATGTTCGTGCAAAACATGTTCGAGCGTTTCGTCTTCCCCGACATGCGCGGCGAATGGTATCCGTACGCACGGCGCGAGCTATCCAGGTTGATGCACGCATTCGACCCGGAAGTCGTCATCAGTTCGCATGAGCCGGCCACGACGTTGCAGCTTGGCTTGATAGCGCGCCGGCACGGCGTTCGCTGGATCGCCGATCTCGGCGATCCGGTACTGGCTCCCTATACGGCCAAACGATGGCATCGCAAGGCGGCCAGGCTCGAAGCGGATGTCTGCCACGGTGCGGACCACGTACTGGTGACCGCAGAATCGGCCAGGCAATTGCTGCATGCGAGGCATCGGGGCCACGCGCCGATCACCGTGCTCACCCAGGGCTTCGACGATCGACGTCCACTGCGCGCCAGAGGATCCGGCGATGGCGAGCTCGAATTGCTCTATACGGGCAGTTTCTACAGCTTCCGTCGGGTGGACGCCCTGCTCGACGCCGTCATCGCCACACGGGGCGTTCGATTGAACATCGCTTCGATCGTGGTGCCCGACATCGTGCGCGAGGCAAGCCAGGCTCACCCCGACCGCATCCGCCTTCTCGGATTTCTGCCGCACGCAGAAGCCCTCGCATGGCAACAACGTGCCGATGTCCTGGTGAACCTTGCCAACGCAGACATCATGCAGGTGCCCGGCAAGTTCTACGAATACCTGGGCTCGGGCCGCCCGATCCTCCACCTTGGAGAGAACGACGAGGATGCTGCGGCCAGGCTGATAACGGAACGCCGTCGCGGCTGGATCTGCCCTCAACAGACGGCCGCGCTGACCCAGATGCTGCGCAATCTTGCCGAGATGAACCACGCCGGGCGACTCGCGGAGGGGCTTTCGCTGGATCGTGAAGGTGTTTCAGAGTTCGGTTGGAGTGCGCTGGGCCTGCGTCTCTCCCGCATCGTCGAGGAACCGATGCGAACCGAAAACCCGATCACGTCCTCGGCGTCGTCCCAGGCAATCGAGTCCCAACGAGCCGGCCCGGGAGGTTAGTTCGCCGCGGAAGCGGCGCGCAGCCGGTCGGCGAATTCACCCAGGCCAACGGCCTGCGGATCGAGTTCGCGGGCGGCGCTGAGCGCGGCCTGCGCGGCGCCGAGTTCGCCCGCGCCCAGGCGTTCGTCGCCGACGGCGATCCAGCGCTGCGCTAGACGCCGGCGCGCATCGCGCAACACGGCGCTTTCGCCTTCCAGCGCGGCACGCGCGTCGAGGCATTCGCGCGCGCGACGCAGCCGATTGCCGCGCAGTTCGTCCTCGAAACACTGGCGCGCGGCAGGCAGCAATCGCGCCATCGCGCCGCGAACGCGCGGATCCTGCGGCGCCAGCGCCTGCGCCGCGCGCAGCTTGTCGTAGGCGCTTTCGCCTGGAGGCGTGAGCAGGTCGCCGCGCGCTTCGGCCTGCGCGGCGTCGGAAAGCAGCTGGTCGATGCGACGCGTGCGCTGGCCTGACGGTTCGCGCTGTCCGTAACGCTGCTGCGTCTGCCGCGCCTGCTGGAGGCGCTGTTCGGCCTGGGCGACGCCCGGCGCCTGCAACGAGATAGCTCGCGCGTCGCGCAACGCGGCCTCCGCATCGTCGAAACGGAAATCGGCGGCGTAACGCTCGCTGCGTTGCGCATAGGTGTTCGCGACATGCATCAGGCCGCGCTCGGCGGCGGCATCGTCGGGCATCGCGGCCAGCGCGGCGAGGTAGTTGTTCAAGGCGTCGTCCAGATGCCCACGACGCAGGGATTCGTCCGCTCGATTGCGATGTTGCTCGCCCGCGCGCGCCAGTTGCGCCAGCGCGTCGGGAAGATCGACATGACCCGGATCGGCCGCCTGCGCCCGGCGGATGCGCGAGGACGCCTCGGCCAGTTCGCCACGCGACAGCGACGTGCGTGCGAGCTGCAGCAGGTCGGCGAGCGTGTCCTCGCGTCCCTCCAACGCTTCCACGCGCGAAGGCTGCACCGCGAGCACGCGCTGGTAAAGCGGCAGCGCGGCGTGCTCGTTGCCGTCCAGCTGGCCCGCAAGGCGGGCCGCGGCTGCCTGCGCGAGCAGCTTCTCGACGCCGGCTTCGGCGCCTTCGCGGGCGCGCAGGCGCTGCTCCACCGCGTCGACCCTGGCGCGCGGTACCGCCATGTCACGGGCGAGCGCGATGAGCGAATGCGCCTGCTTGTAATCGCGTGCCGCCATCGCCTTGTCCGCGCGCGCGAGCGCGGCCTCGCCGACTTTCGCCAGCCCATCGCGCGCCTGGGCACGATCCGGATCGCGCGCGAGCGCCGCCGCATAGAGTTCGCGGGCACCGCGCCCGTCGGGCGAGGTCAGGCGGCCTTCGGCCAGTGCGCGTGCGGCGTCGGCCTGCAACTGCTGGACGCGCGTTTCTGGCCAGAGCATGTCCGACAGCGGCTGGCGCAGCACGAACAGGCCGGCGCCGAGCGCAGCCAGTGCGAGCATCGCCACGACCCAGGACCAGGGCCGCGAGGGCCTGGCCGTCGCCGCGATCGGCCCGCGTCGACTCTTCCGCGGCCGCGAACGGAAGTCGTCGACTTCCCATCCGCACATCTCTTCGCTGGGACTCGCACCCAGCGTCGGTTCGACGCGCCCGCGCGAAGGCCCCGCATCGTCGCCGAGCGGGCCGTGCCAGGGGTCCGGGTTGGGGTCACGGGGCGTCTTGGAACTCACGACGCAAGGATAACGCCCGGAAAGTCGTTGGATCGTCGCGCCGTGGACGTGCGTTCATCAAACGCCCGGCGCCGAAACACGCTCGAGCGGGAACGCGCCCGACCAGATGCGCGTTCAGCGGCGCTGCGCATGCTCCACGCCCGGAAGCGCGGACAGCTTGCCCAGCAGCGTCGAAAGCTGGCCGTAATCGCCCACGCGCAGGCGCAGGAGGAGCCGGACGCGCGCACCGTTGCGCTCGGTGTCGCTGCGGATGCTGACCACGTGCGCGTTGCCCTGCGCGATGAGGTTGGTGACTTCCTTCAGCAGCCACTTGCGATCCAGCGCCAGCACTTCCACGTCGACCTCATAACCGGCACCGGCGCGTCCCCACTCCACCGGCAACACGCGCTGCGGCTGACTGGCGGCCAGGCGCTCGAACGAGGGGCAATCGGGGCGATGCACGCTCACGCCGCGGCCGCGCGTGAGGTATCCGACGATCGGTTCGCCCGGCAGCGGCTGGCAGCAGCGCGCGAGCTGCACCAGCAGGTTGCCCACGCCTTCGACGGTGAAATCGGTGCTCCGGCGCGGCGTGCGGCGAGGCGGCGACGGCGTGGTGACGACGGTGGTCGACGCGGGCGCCGCGGCAGCCGCCAGCGCGGCTTCGCGGGCGCGTTCGTGTTCGAGCAGCGCGCGCCCGATCTGGTGCGGGCCGATATCGCCAAGCGCGACGTGCACATGCACCTCGCCGTCGGTGGCGAGGTTGAACTTCTCTCGCGCGGGCGACAGGTCTGCGCCCAGCAGGCCCAGCCGGCGCAGTTCCTTGTCGAGCAGTTCCTTGCCGGCCGTTTCGTTGCGCGTGCGATCGAGCTTGTGGAACCACGCCCGCACCTTGTCGCGCGAACGGCCGCTGGCGAGGAAGCCGTTCGCCGCGACCAACCAGTCGCGGCGCGGCTCGCCCGTCTTGGCGGTGAGTATTTCCACGCGATCGCCGCTGCGCAGCTTGTGGTCCAGCGGCACGATGCGCCCGTCCACCTTCGCGCCGCGGCAGCGATGCCCGACTTCGGTATGGACGTGGTACGCGAAATCCAGCGGCGTGGCGCCGGTGGGCAGGTCGATCACCTCACCCTTGGGCGTGAGCACGTAGATGCGGTCCTCGACCAGTTCGGTGTCGAACTCGCCCGACAGCGAGGCCTCGTCGCGCCCCGCCTCGCCACCGGCTTCCAGCAGCCGGCGCATCCACGCGATCTTGCGGTCGAACGCCGCATCGGCGCTGTGGCTGCCGACTTCCTTGTACTTCCAATGCGCGGCGACGCCGAGCTCGGCCTGCCGGTGCATCTCGTTCGTGCGGATCTGCACTTCCAGCGTCTTGCCTTCCGGGCCGATCACCGCCGTGTGCAGCGAGCGGTAGTCGTTGCGCTTGGGCCGCGCGATGTAGTCGTCGAACTCGCTGGGAATCGGCGTCCAGGTCGCGTGCACCACGCCGAGCGCGGCGTAGCAGTCGCCGAGGCTGTCCACCAGCACGCGCACAGCGCGCAGGTCGTACAGCTCGCCGATCGGCACGTTCTTGCGCTGCATCTTCTTCCAGATGCTGTAGATGTGCTTCGGCCGTCCGGCGATGTCCGCCGTCATTCCCTGCGCGGCCATCGCCTCGCGCAGCGTGCGCTTGACCTGTTCGATGTAGCGTTCGCGATCGGTGCGCTTCTCGTCGAGCAGGCGCGCGATCTGCTGGTAGGTCGCCGGTTCCAGGTAACGGAACGCGAGGTCCTCCAGTTCCCACTTCAACTGCCAGATGCCCAGCCGGTTGGCGAGCGGCGCATGGATGTCGCGCGTGAGCATCGCCAGTTCGCGGCGCTCGGCTTCGGGCAGCCGTTCGGCGTGGCGCATGCGCGCCAGTTGCCGCGCCAGCAGGATCGGCACCACGCGCAGGTCGCGCACGATCGCCAGCAACAGGCGGCGCAGGCCTTCGTTGCCCGTCTGGCCATGGCGCTGGGCATGCAGTTCCCAGACCTGGCCGGCGGCGCGCTGGCCTTCCAGCAGCGGCGCGATGCCGGGGAAATCGCGTTCGATGCGCGGCCGCAGCGCCTGTTCCCAGGCGGGATACGCATGCAGGATCGCCGCACCGACGGTATCGCCATCGGCACCCAGCAGCGCCAGCGCGTCGAGCATGCTCTCCACGACGCCGGCTGGATCGCCACCGGCATCGCCCGCCGTCGCCGCCGCCTGTTGCATCGACCGCAGCAGCGGCGCGGGGATGGCCGCGCCGGCGGGATGCGCCAGCGCCGCATGCGGCGAGGGAGACGGAGTTGCCATGGTGCTGGAGGGAGTGGCGCTGGATCGGGCGACGCGGGGACGGTCTACACTAGCCCGCATCCGACTGGAGGAACAGCGCATGACCCGCATCGCCCCCGCACGCCTTCTCGCGCTCGCCGCGCTGCTGCCCCTTGCCACCTCGGCGCTGGCCCAGCAGAAGATCGAACAGCAGATGTCGTACGAGCAGTTCAAGGCATCGGGTCTGGACAAGCTGTCCGCGGCCGAACTGGCGAACCTCAACGCGTGGCTGGACGGCAAGCTCGAGGTGGAAACCGCGAAGGCGGTGGAAAGCGCCAAGACCGAATCCGGCGACGACAGTCGCGGGCTGACCAAGCGCGAATCGCGCGACCCGGTCGCCGGCGCCATCACCGGTGCGTTCACCGGTTTCGGCAAGGGCCGCCAGTTCACGCTCGACAACGGCCAGGTGTGGCAGCAGATCGACGACGTTTCGCTCAGCGCGAAGCTGGACAACCCGAAGGTGCGCATCACCCCGAGCCTGCTCGGCGGCGCGTGGTATCTCGCGGTCGACGGCTACAACACCCGCGCGAAGGTGCAGCGCGTCAAGTAAGCGACTGCTTCGCGACGCGTGCCGGATGCGGCGCGCGTCCTGTCCGTCCTCCGAGGTGATCCGATGCGTGCGTCCGTGTTGCTTGCGATGGCGGTACTGCTGAGCCTGCCGGCGTTCGCCGGCGAACGTACGTGGGTACCAATCGAGCAGCGCCTGAGCGCGGAACAGCTGCGCGCGACGGGACTGGATTCGCTGTCCGGCGAACAGCTCGCGCTGCTCAACCGCCTGCTGAGCGAAGACCGCGCCGCCGACCTGAAAGCCGCCGACACGCAGCGCACGCAGGACGAAGCCGGAATGCGCCCGAAGCGCTCGCCCGCGCAGACGGTGATCGCCACCGTGCCCGGTTCGTCGCGCGCGTGGACGCAGGGGCAGACGCTGCTGCTCGACAACGGCCAGCGCTGGCGCGTGATGGATTCGGGCGTGAACTTCACGCGACCGGTCACCGATGCGAAGGTGACCATCGCGCCGGGCATGCTCGGCGCGTGGTACCTGCGCATGGACGACGGCACGCCGCCGATCAAGGTGCAGCGCGTCGACTGACGCGCGTCAGCGACGCAGCTGAGACAGACGCTGCGCCAGCTTCTTCGGCGACACGCCGCCACGCGTACCCAGTTCCTGTGCGAACAGCGACACGCGCAATTCCTCCAGATCCCAGCGCAGTGCCTGCCAGTCGGGCGAATCGGCTTCGCCGGTTTCCACCGCATGGGCCAGCGCATCGGCGAACGGCTTGAGTTCGAGCATGCGTGCCTGGTCGCGCACCGGATCGCGCAACGCGCGCTCTCCGCGCAAGGCCAGCGCCTTCAGGTAACGCGGATACTCGCGCAACGCATCGGCCGACACGCTGCGCAGGAAACCAGGCGGCGTCAGCGACGCCAGGTGCCTGCGCATGTCGTCCAGGTTGCCGCTCGCCCAGCCCATCAGCGGCGATTCGAGTTTGGCGCGCGCCTCCGCGACCGCGGCGAGGATCGCCTCGGCCTGCTTCAACCGCTCCATCGCATCGCCGAACACCTGCTTGCCGATCGCATCGCGGCGTGCGGCGAAGGTCGCCGCGTCGCGGATGTCGCCGACTGCGGCTTCGTCCGTCATCGACGCGAACGCGCCATCGACCAGGTCCGCGCGCAGGCGATCGCCTTCCTTCAGGCCTTCCACGCGCGGCGCGGCGGCTTCGATGGAGGCATACAGCAGCCCCATCTTCGGCGTTACCGGCAGCTGCTTGCGCGCCTGCTTGAGCTTGTCCGCCAACGCGATCGCCAGCAGGCGACGCACGCCGCGTGGATGTTCGCGCAGCGCGACGTCGCGCTCGGCGTGCACGCGCAGCGACGCGCCGTCGCCATCGTCGTGCAGCGCCGGATACGCGGGCACGCCACCGGCACCAGGCACGGAAGCAGGAATCGGCGTTTCCGGGAACGTCGTCAGGCCACGCTGCGCGAGCCCGTCGGCCGCCTTCGCCGCGAACGCCGCCGCGGCGCGTTCGCCGAAGCGCGCGCGAAGGTCGTCGAGGTCGCGCGATTCGGCAACCACGGATTTTCCGTCGCGGTCGAACAATCGCAGGTTCATGCGCAGGTGCGGCTCCAGCGCGGATTCGTCGAAGTCCGTCGCTCCAACCGCGACGCCGCCGAGCTTGTGCAGGAAGCGCGCGAGCTCGCCGGTGATCGTGTCCGCCGACGGCTGCTGGTTCGCCTCATGGAACGCGCGTGCGAAATCCGGCGCGGGCACGAAGTTGCGACGTATGGTCTTCGGCAGCGTCTTGATCAACGCCGCGGCCTTGTCGAGCACGAAGCCCGGCGCGAGCCACGTCAGGCGCACCGGATCGAGCGCGTTCAGCAGGTGCAGCGGCACGGCGAGCGTCATGCCGTCGTCGCTCGCACCGGGCTCGAAGCGGTATTTCACCGCGAGCCGCACGTTGCCCAGCGCGAGGTACGGCGGGAAGCGCACCGCATCGCTTTCGTCGCCGACCATCAGGTCCGACAGCGACCATTCCAGCGCTGCCTTCTCGTTCGCCGGCAGCTTGCCGTACCACGCGTCCAGCGCCTGCGCGTTGTGCACGTTCGCCGGCATGCGGTCGAGGTACCACTGCGCCATCCATTCGTCGTCCACGACCAGGCCGCTGCGACGCTGCTTGGCTTCCTCGTCGCGCGCCTTCGCCAGCGTGGCCAGATTGCGCGCCAGGAACTGGCTGCGTGTGTTGATCTCGCCCGTCACCAGCGCGTCGCGCGCGAAGATCGCGCGGCTTTCCTCCGGAAACAGCGCGCCGTAATGCACCGGACGCTTCGGTGCGAGCACCAGGCCGAACAGGCTGATCTGCTCGCTGCCGATCACGCGCCCCTGCGAGCGCGACCAGCGCGGATCGTGCTGCCGGCGTGAGAGAAGGTGCGAAAGTTCGGCGATCGCCCAGTCGGGTTCGATCGCGGCGTTGGTCAGCGACCAGACGCGTTCGGTGTCCAGCAGCGTCGCCGAAAGCACCCACGGCGGCGGCTTCTTCGCCAGCGGCGAACCCGGGAACAGCTGGAATTTGCGGCCGCGCGGGCCGTCGTAACCCTTGTCGGTGCGCGTGCCGATCTGCGTCGGCAGGCCGGCGAGCAGCGCCTTGTGCAGGGTCGCGTAGGCGGATTGATCGAGCGTTCCTTGCTCGTTGAGCGCGGCGCGGGATTCCTTCCATGCCAACTCTTCGGCCATCAGCTTCAGCTGGCGATGCAGCTCGCGCCATTCGCGCATGCGCAGGAAGCCGAGGAAGTTCTTCTCGCACCATCCGCGCAGCTTCGACTGCGTCAGCTCTTCGTGCGCCGCGTTGTATGCATTCCACAACTTCACGATGCCGACGAATTCGGATTTCGGATCGGCGAACTGCGCGTGCGCGGTATCGGCGGCGCCGCGCTGGTCGGCGGGGCGTTCGCGCGGGTCCTGGATGCCCAGGAACGAGGCTATGACGAGCATCTCGCGCAGCACGCCGTGTTCGTTCGCGGCGACCAGCATGCGCGCGAGCTTCACGTCGACCGGCAGGCGCGACATCAGCTTGCCGATGGGCGTGAGATGGCGTTCTTCGTCCACCGCGCCCAGTTCGGCCAGCTGCTGCCAGCCGTCGGCGATCGCGCGCGGATCGGGCGGTTCAAGGAACGGGAATTCCTCGATCCTGCCCAGGCCCAGCGAGAGCATGCGCAGGATCACGCCGGCCAGTGCGGCGCGGCGGATTTCCGGATCGGTATAGCGCGGGCGCGATTCGAAATCGGCTTCCGAATACAGTCGGAAACAGGTGCCTTCGCTGATTCGCCCGCAACGGCCCTTGCGCTGGTCGGCGCTGGCCTGGCTGACCGGCTCGATGTGCAGTCGATCGAGCTTGCCGCGCGGGCTGTAACGCTTCACGCGCGCCAGGCCGGGATCGACGACATAGCGGATGCGCGGCACCGTCAGCGAGGTTTCCGCGACGTTCGTGGCGAGCACGATGCGGCGCTTCGGGCCGGGGTTGAACACGCGATCCTGGTCGCGCACCGACAGGCGCGCATAGAGCGGCAGCACTTCGGTTTCGCGGTATTTGCGGCGCTCCAGCGACAGGTGCGCGTCGCGGATCTCGCGTTCGCCGGGGAGGAAGATGAGCACGTCGCCGCGTGGATCCTCGCGCGTGATCTCGTCGCACGCGGACACGATGCCGTCGTTGATGGTGCGGTCGCCGTCCTCGTCGCCTTCCCCTTCCAAAGGGCGATAACGCACCGACACCGGATAACTGCGGCCTTCCACGTTGACCACCGGCGCGCCGTCGAAATGCGCGGCGAAGCGTTCGGTGTCGATCGTCGCCGAGGTGACGATGACCTTCAGGTCCTTGCGCTTGAGCAACAGCTGCTTGAGATAGCCAAGCAGGAAATCGATGTTGAGGCTGCGCTCGTGCGCCTCGTCGATGAGGATGGTGTCGTACTGCGAGAGCCAGCGATCGGACTGGATTTCGGCCAGCAGGATGCCGTCGGTCATGAACTTCACCGCGGTCTGTTCGCCGACGTTCTCGGTGAAGCGCACCTGGTAGCCGACCGCGCCACCGAGCTGGGTCTGCAACTCTTCCGCCACGCGGCGCGCGACGGCGCGCGCGGCGATACGGCGCGGCTGCGTGCAGCCGATCATGCCTGCCGCGCCCCGGCCGGCGGCCAGGCAGAGCTTGGGCAGCTGGGTGGTCTTGCCCGAACCGGTTTCGCCGGCGATCACCACCACCTGGTGTGCGCGGATCAGTTCGACGATCTCGTCGGCCTTTGCCGCGATGGGCAGGTCGGCGGCGACGGGAGCGGCAGGCAGCGCGGCGGTGCGGGCTTCGCGCTGGGCGACCGAGGCGGCCAGCGCCTTGGCGAAGGCGTCGCGTGCGCGCTCGTCGGCCGGCTTGCCGCTCCAGCGCGACCACAATCCATGCAGGCGGCCACGGTCGCGACTCAGCGCGCCATCGATGGCGCGCCGGGCCTGGCGTAACGCATTGCTGACATTTCCCTGACTAGACTCCGCCGGGTCCATAGACT
>Ga0102591_1002108_pt1 | contig 23140 bp, 15 predicted proteins | sample AraplaCol_mCL_r2_2_FD_76860 | JGI IMG/M metagenome (GOLD analysis project Ga0102591, IMG submission 76860) | Arabidopsis root microbial communities from North Carolina, USA - plate scrape MF_Col_mCL_r2 (SPADES assembly) (version 2) | ecosystem: Host-associated > Plants > Roots > Endosphere... | reverse complement strand
CAGCCTGATGCCGCTTGGCGGCGGGGTGACCATGTTCCTGATGCAACTGGGCGAGATCCTGCCCGGCGGCATCGGCTCGGGCGTGGCGATCATGGTCGTCATGGCCCTGCTGGCGGTGTTCGTCGCCGGGCTGATGGTGGGGCGCACGCCGGAGTATCTGGGCAAGAAGATCGAGGCCCGCGAGATCCAGTTCTCGATGCTGGCGGTGCTGGTGATCCCGCTGTTCATGCTGGGCTTCGCCGCCGTCGCCGCGATCCTGCCGGAAGCCTTGAAGGGCCTGATGCACGCGGGGCCGCACGGCCTGTCGGAGATCCTCTACGCCTACGTCTCCGGCACGGCCAACAACGGCTCGGCCTTCGCGGGCCTGACCGCCAACGCCCCCTGGTGGAACGTCACCCTGGGCCTGGCGATGATGTTCGGGCGCTTTGCTCCCATCGTCGCGGTGCTGGCCATCGCCGGCGCCCTGGCGGCCAAGCCCAAGCTCGCCCCCACGGCCGGCGCCATGCCGACCGACGGCGGCCTCTTCGTCGGCCTGCTGATCGGGGTGATCCTGATCCTCGGCGGCCTGCAGTTCTTCCCCGCTCTGGCGCTGGGGCCGATCGTCGAGCACTTCCAGGCGCTCGCCTTCGTCGCCTCGAGCCACTGATCGCTTACCGCTGATCGAAAGCGCACTTCCATGACAACCTACGAAAACGGAGCTGTCGAAGGCGGCCGGCGCAAGCCGGCCAGCCTGGCCGGCGGCCTCTCCGCCCCGATCCTGGCCCGCGCGGCCAAGGACGCCTTCCTCAAGCTCGACCCGCGTAAGCTGACCGGCAATCCGGTGATCTTCGCGACCTGGATCGTGGCCCTGCTGTCGACGGTCTCGGCCGTGGCGGCCATCGTCGCCCAGCAGTCGGCCGGCTTCGCCGTGCAGGTCTCGCTGTGGCTCTGGGCCACGGTGCTCTTCGCCAACCTGGCCGAGAGCGTGGCCGAGGGCCGGGGCAAGGCCGCCGCCGACAGCCTGCGCGCCGCCCGGGTGACCACCAAGGCCAAGCTGATCATCGACGACCAGGCCGGCACGGTGATCCCGACGCCCGCCCACAAGCTGGTCCCCGGCGAGCTCGTGCTGGTCGAGGCCGGCGACGTCGTCCCCACCGACGGCGAGATCGTCGAGGGCATGGCCAGCGTCAACGAGGCCGCCATCACCGGCGAGAGCGCGCCGGTGATCCGCGAAAGCGGCGGCGACCGCTCGGCCGTCACCGGCGGCACCACGGTCGTGTCGGACTGGATCAAGGTGCGGGTTACGGCCGCCCCCGGCTCGACCTTCCTCGACCGCATGATCGCCATGGTCGAGGGCGCGGACCGCCGCAAGACGCCCAACGAGATCGCCCTGGCCGTGCTGCTGGCCGGCCTGACCCTGATCTTCCTGATCGCGGTGGTCACCCTGCTGGGCCTGGGCAAGTTCTCGGGCGTGGCGCTCGATCCGCTGGTGCTGGGCGCCCTGTTCATCACGCTCATTCCGACGACCATCGGCGGCCTGCTCTCGGCCGTCGGCATCGCCGGCATGGACCGCCTGCTGAAGGTCAACGTCCTGGCCACCTCGGGCCGCGCGGTGGAAGCCGCCGGCGACGTCGACACCCTGCTGCTCGACAAGACCGGCACCATCACCTTCGGCAACCGCATGGCCACCGAGGTGATCGCCGCCCCCGGCGTGCGTCCCGACGCGGCCCTGCGCGCCGCCGTCATGGCCTCGCTGGCCGACGAGACGCCGGAAGGCCGCTCGATCGTCGAGCTGGGCCGCCAGCAGGGCCTGGCCCTGGAGGCTCCGGCCGGCGCGACCTCGATCGCCTTCAGCGCCGCGACCCGCCAGTCGGGCCTGGACTTCGCCGGCCAGTCCTGGCGCAAGGGCGCCGTGGACGCGGTCTATCGCAGCCTGGCCATCGATCCCAAGCGCATCCCCGCCGAGGTGGCCGCCGCCGTCGACCGCATCGCCCGCTCGGGCGGCACGCCGCTGGCGGTCAGCGAGGATGGCGCCCTGGTCGGCGTCATCCACCTGAAGGACGTCGTAAAGCCCGGCGTGAAGGCCAGGTTCGCGGACCTGCGCCGCATGGGCCTGCGCACCGTGATGATCACCGGCGACAACCCGGTGACGGCCGCGGCGATCGCTTCGGAAGCGGGGGTCGACGACTTCCTCGCCGAGGCCACCCCCGAGGACAAGCTGCGCCTGATCCGGGCCGAACAGGCCAAGGGCCGGCTGGTGGCCATGTGCGGCGACGGCGCCAACGACGCCCCCGCGCTCGCCCAGGCCGACGTCGGGGTAGCCATGCAGACCGGCGCCCAGGCCGCCCGCGAGGCCGGCAACATGGTCGATCTCGACAGCGATCCCACGAAAGTCATCGAGATCGTCGAGGTCGGAAAGCAGATGCTGATCACCCGCGGCGCCCTGACCACCTTCTCGATCGCCAACGACGTGGCCAAGTACTTCGCCATCATCCCGGCGATGTTCGTGGTGGCCCTGCCGGCCCTGGGCGGGCTGAACATCATGAAGCTGCACAGCCCGCAGAGCGCCATCCTGTCGGCGGTGATCTTCAACGCCCTGGTGATCGTCGCCCTGATCCCCCTGGCCCTGAAGGGCGTGAAGTACCGCGCCATCGGCGCCGGCAAGCTCCTGTCGCGCAACCTCCTGATCTACGGCCTGGGCGGCCTGGTCGCCCCGTTCGTCGGCATCAAGCTGATCGACATGATCGTCTCGACCCTGGGCCTGGCCTGATGAACCGTCCGATCGTTCCGGACCTGGTTTTCGGCCTCGGGGCGATCGGGCTCGTCTTCCTGGCGGCCAAGGCCGCCGAACTCCTCGCGTCGTGAAAGGCGCTCTAATCCAATGTCCAAGTTCTCTTCGCTGCTGATGGCCTCGGGTCTCGTTTTCGCCCTGGCCGGCGCCGCCCGCGCCGAGACGCCGACGGTGACCTTCAACCTCGGCGCGGCCTCCGACTACGTGTTCCGGGGCGTGAGCCAGACCGATGAAGACCCGCAGGTCTTCGGCGGCGCCGACCTGACCGCCGGCAAGGTCTACGCCGGCGCCTGGGCCTCGAACGTCGACTTCGGCGACAAGACCGACGCCGAGATCGACCTCTATGCGGGCTACAAGCCTACCCTGGGTCCCGCGACCCTGGACCTTGGCGTCATCTACTACGGCTATGTCGGCGCGCCGGGCGGGGCCGACTACGGCAACGCCGAGGTCAAGGTCGCCGCCAGCGTCCCGGCCGGCAAGGGCGGGGTGGGGGCCGCGGTGTTCTACAGCCCCGACGGTTTCGGCACGGCGAAAGAGGCGACCTATTACGAGGTCAATGGCGGCTATCCGCTGGCCAAGGCCATCAGCGTCTCGGCCGCCCTGGGCCGCCAGACCTATGCCGGCCCCGGCGACTACACGACCTGGAATCTGGGCGGGACCTGGAATTTCACCGACAAGCTGGCGCTTGACTTGCGCTATCACGACACGTCCGAGCATGACTTCGGCAAGCTGTACGACAGCCGCGCCGTCGCCACGCTCAAGGCCGTGTTCTAGAGGAGGCCCACATGCTGAAGCATCTTCGTCCGGCCCTCGTCTCGATGGGCCTGTTCACCGTCCTTCTGGGCCTGGCCTATCCGCTGGCGATCACCGGCGTGGCCCAGGCCGCGTTCCCGCAGCAGGCCAACGGCTCGCTGGTCCATGACCGCCATGGCCAGGTGGTCGGCTCCGAGCTGATCGGTCAGGCCTTCGCCAAGGCCGAGTACCTGCACGGCCGCCCCTCGGCCGCCGGAAACGGGTATGACGCGTCGGCGTCGAGCGGCTCCAACATGGGTCCGCTGAACGACAAGCTGATCGAGCGCGAGAAGGCCGACGCCGCCGCCCTGCGGGCCGAGTTTCACGGCGCGGTCATTCCAGCCGATGCGGTCACGACCTCGGGCTCGGGCCTGGATCCGGACGTCTCGCCGGCCTATGCCCGCCTGCAGGCCCCGCGCATCGCCGCCGCCCGCAACGCCCCGCGCGGCGAGGTGCTGGGGATGATCGAGGCGGCCGTGAAGCCGCCGCTGCTGGGCTTCATCGGCCAGCCGCGCGTCAATGTGCTGGACGTCAACCGCGCCCTGGACGAGCGCTTCCCGATGGTCGGCTAGGCCTTGGCGGGCGACCCCTCTTCATACCCCGAAAGGGGCCGCCCCGACCCCGAGGCGCTTCTGGCGGCCGCCAACAAGGCCCGTCGGGGGCGCCTCAAGGTGTTCCTGGGCATGGCGCCGGGCGTGGGCAAGACCTACGAGATGCTGCGCGCCGCCCGTCGCCGCAAGGCGGAAGGCCAGGACGTGCTGGTCGGCGTCGTCGAGACCCACGGCCGCCGCGAGACCGAGAGCCTGCTGCGCGGGCTGGACGTCCTGCCCCGCCGCCCGGTCGAGAACCGGGGCCGCAGCTATCTGGAGTTCGACCTCGACGCGGCCCTCGAGCGGCGGCCCAAACTGCTGCTGGTCGACGAATACGCCCACTCCAACGCGCCCGGCTCGCGCCATCCCAAGCGCTGGCAGGACGTCGAGGAGATCCTGGCGGCCGGGATCGACGTCTGGACCACGCTGAACGTCCAGCACCTGGAAAGCCTGGTCGACGTGGTGCTGCGCATCACCGGCGCCCGCCAGCGCGAGACGGTGCCCGACAGCGCCCTGGCCCGCGCCGACGACATCGAGCTGATCGACATCACCCCCGACGAGCTGCGCGAGCGGATGGCGGCGGGCAAGGTCTATGTGCCCGAGACCGCGCGCCTGGCCTCGGAGAACTTCTTCAAGGTCGAGAACCTCACCGCCCTGCGCGAGCTCGCTTTGCGCCGTGCGGCCCAGACGGTCGACGACCAGCTGGTCGCGGCCATGCGCGAGAAGGGCGTCGAGGGGCCGTGGGCGGCGGGCGAGCGGATCCTGGTGCTGGCCGGCGGCGACGCCATGGCTTCCATGCTGGTCCGGGCCGGCCGGCGGCTGTCTGACATGATGATGGACGCGCCCTGGACCCTGGCCCATGTCGAGCGCCCTGACCGTCCGCCGCCGCCCGAGGCCGCCGCCGCCCGCACCCGCGAGGCCCTGAAGCTGGCCGAGCAGCTGGGCGGCTCGACCGTCGTGCTGACCGGGACCGACGTGGTGGCCACGGTCATGGCCTGGGCGCGGCGCAACAACGTCACCCAGATCGTCATCGGTAAATCCAGGGACTCGCGCTGGAAGGAACTGACCGGCCGCTCCCTGGCCGCCGCCCTGCTGCGCGAGGCGCGGGGCGAGGCGATCCACGTGGTCACCGGCGCGGGCGGGGAGGGGAGCGCCGAGCCACCGTCTCCGAGGCCTCGCCGCTTCGACTGGCCCGCCTACCTGACGGGCGGCGGCTTCGTGGTCGCCGCCAGCCTGGTGGCCTGGGCGCTGGACACCGCCTTCGACCGGGTGGAGCTGGGGATGATCTACCTGGCCGCCGTGCTGGCGGCCGGGGTGATGCACGGCCTGCGTCCGGCCCTGGCGGCGGCGACGGCGGCCTTCCTCGTCTACAACTATTTCTTCCTGGCTCCGCGCTACAGCCTTGCCATTGGCTCGCCGACCGACGTGCTGACCCTGATCGTGTTCTGGGCCGTGGCCCTGGCCACAGGGGGCCTGGCCGGCCGGGTGCGCGACCAGGCCATCGGCTCGCAGAAGCGGGCGGCGGGGGTGACCAGCCTGCTGGCCGCCAGCCGCACGCTTTCCGCCGCCTCGGGCAAGGCCGCGGTCGCCAAGGCCCTGGCCGAGCAGGCCGCCGCCGCCTCCGGCGCGCGGGCCGTGGTCTTCCTGCCGGAGGGCGAGGAACTGGCCCCCGCCGCCGGCGCGCCGGCCCTCATCGACCTGGGGACCGCCCCCATGGCCGCCGCCCGCTGGGCCTGGGAGAAGGGCGAACCGGCCGGCGCCGGCACCGGCACGCTTCCCCAGGCCGCCTGGACCTTCTGGCCGCTGGAAGGCCTGGGCGCCCGCGCCGGCGTGGCGGGGATCGAGGCCGGGACCGTGGTCTCCGGCTCCGACGAGGAGCGCCTGCTGCTGGCCCTGCTCGACCAGGGCGCGGTGGCCCTGCAGCGCGCCGAACTGGCCGCCGGGGCGGTCGAGGCCGAGGCCCTGCGCCGCTCCGACCGCTTCCGCAACGCCCTGCTGAACTCCATCAGCCACGACCTGCGCACGCCCCTGACCACGGTGCTGGGCGCGGCCACCACCCTGATCGACTATGGCGACAAGCTCACGCCTCCCGCCCGCGCCGACCTCGCCCTTGGCATCAAGGAAGAGGCTGAGCGCCTCAACGGCTACGTCGCCAACCTGCTGGACATGACCCGCATCGAGGGTGGCGGGCTGAAGCTGCGCACCGACTGGATCGACGCCCGCGACGTGCTGGCCGCCGCCGCCGACCGCGTGGCTCGCCGCCTCGACGGCCGGGTGCTGGTGCGGGATTTCCCCGAGACGCTGAGCCTGGTCCAGGCCGACCCGAACCTGCTCGAGCAGGTGGCGGTCAATATCCTGGAGAACGCCATCGCCTATAGCCCCCCCGGGGCGCGCATCGAGGTCGCCGCCTACGAGGACCGCGCCCACGTCGTCATCAGCATCGAGGACGAAGGCCGGGGCATTCCGCCAGCGGACCTCGAGCGGGTGTTCGAGAAGTTCCGCCGTCTGCAGGATCCCAGCGACCGCTCGCCGGGCGCCAGCCAGGGCGTGGGGCTGGGCCTTGCGATCGCGAAAGGCTTCGTCGAGGCCATGGGCGGGCGCATCGCCGCCGCCAGTCCGATCCACGACGGCAAGGGCACGCGGATGCTGATCAGCCTGCCCAAGGGCGTCGCCACGCCCCACCATCTGCTATGAGCAGGTCATGAGCGCGCTTCGCCCCCGCATCCTGGTCATCGACGACGAGCCGCAGATCCACCGGTTCCTCGCCCCCGCGCTCGACGCGGCCGGCTACGACCCGCTGCGCGCCGACGGCGGTCAGGAGGGCCTGCGCGGCATCGCCCTGTGGTCGCCCGACGCCGTGGTGCTCGACCTCGGCCTGCCCGACATGGACGGCAAGGAGGTGCTGGAGAAGGCCCGCGCCTTCTATGACGGCCCGATCCTGATCCTGTCGGCCCGCGACCGCGAGATCGAGAAGATAGACGCCCTGGACAAGGGCGCCAACGACTATGTCGAAAAGCCGTTCGGGGTCGGCGAGCTGCTGGCCCGGCTGCGGGTGGCCCTGCGCCAGCGGGCGGCGACCCAGGCGCCGGCCGGCCCAATCCGCGCCGGGGCCGTCGAGCTCGACCTCGAAAAGCGCCTGGTCACCCGCGACGGGGCGGTGGTGAAGGTCTCGCCGCGCGAATACGAGGTCCTGGCCCGCCTGGCCCTGGGGCGCGGCAAGGTGCTGACCCACAAGGAGCTGCTGACCTCGGTCTGGGGCCCGGCCCACATGCAGGACACCCAGTACCTGCGGGTGTTCGTGGGCCAGCTGCGCCAGAAGCTCGAGGCCGACCCGGCCCACCCGAAGATCCTGCTGACCGAACCCGGCGTGGGTTATCGGTTCATCGGGGACTAGGGGGCGACTGGCGCCGCGGCTCTCTTGTCACCGAGCATCCCCGCGAAGGCGGGGAGAGACGGATTTGGGGCGGCGCGTGGTTCTCGTCCTTCAATGGCCGTCAACTACGTTGTCATCCCGGCCGTAGCGAAGCGGAGCGCCGGGACCTCCCACCGCTGCCGAACCTGCCGACGTGGGAGGTCCCGGCTCTACGGACCGCTGACGCGTTCCTCCGGCCGGGATGACAAGCCTTCAATCTACCGCCGCGGCCGGCTGAGTCTCGCCGCGTCGCGCACCCGGGTCAGCAGAGTGGCGATGTCGATCGGCTTGGCCACGTGGCCGTCCATGCCGGCCGCCAGGCAGGCGTCGATCTCGGCCTTCACCGCATTGGCCGTCAGCGCCAGGATCGGCGTGGCGCTGGCCGGGAAGGGCAGGGCGCGGATCGCCCGCGTCGCCGCCAGACCGTCCATGCCCGGCATCCGCACGTCCATCAGCACCACGTCATAGGCCCGCTCGCGCACGGCCTCGACGCCCGCCGCCCCGCCGTCGGCGCAGTCCACCGCATGATCGGCCGAGCGCAGCACGGCCTCGGCCAGGGCGCGGTTCATCTCGGCGTCGTCGACGACCAGGATGCGCAGGGCCTCGTCCTTGGCGGCCATGGCGGGGGGATCGTCTTCGGCCGGGCGGTCGGCAGGGCGGGCGGGAATCTCGAACCAGAAGGTCGAGCCCTTGCCGACCTCGCTGTCGACGTCGATGGTTCCGCCCATCAGCTCGACCAGCCGTTTGCAGATCGCCAGGCCCAGGCCCGTGCCGCCATAGCGGCGATGGATGGTGGAATCGACCTGGCCGAACGGCTGGAACAGGCGCTCCCGCGCCTCGGGGGCGATGCCCGGACCGGTGTCGGCGACCGTGAAGCGCAGGCGGTCGTCTCCGGCGGGCGCGACCGACAGGATTACGCCGCCGTCGGCGGTGAACTTCACGGCGTTGGTCACCAGGTTCAGCAGCACCTGCCGCAGGCGGGTCGGGTCGCCGGCGATCGCGTCCGGCGTCCCCGGCGCGATCTGGAGGCGCAGCGCCAGCCCCTTGGCCTCGGCGTCGGGGCGGGCCATGGCCGCGCAGCTGTCGACCAGCCGCTCCGGGACGACGACGCCGTCTTCCAGCATCAGCTTGCCGGCCTCGACGCGGGAAAGGTCCAGAATGTCGTCGACGATGGCCAGCAGGGCCTTGGCCGCGTCGCGCACGAAGCCGCGATAGCGCCCGCGTTCGTCGCCGGACAACGCGTCGCGGGCCAGCAGTTCCGAAAACCCGACCAGGCCGTTTAGGGGCGTGCGCAGCTCATGGCTCATCGCCGCCAGGAATTCCGACTTGGCGCGGTTGGCCGCCTCGGCTTCGTACTTGGCGTCGGCCAGGTCGAGGGTCAACTGGGCCAGCCGCTGGTTGCGCCGCTCCACCCGCTCCAGCGCGGCCGTCCGCTCCTGCAGCAGCCGGCGCAGGTCGCTGACTCCGGCCCGCGTGGCTATCGCCGCGCCGAGCGTCTGGCTCATGTGGCGCAGCAGCTCGATCTCCTCGACATTGAAGGCGGCGGCCTCGCCAGCCATGGCCTTCAGCACGCCCACCGCCTGCTCGCCGTCGAACAGGGGCGCGCAGACCATCGAGCGCAGGCCCACCCGGCGGCAGGCGTCACGGTCGACGCGGGGATCGGTCTCGCTGTCCTCGCACACCAGGATGGCGGCCTGGTCGACGCACAGGCCCGACAGGCTGCCCGCCCGCGGCAGGCGCAGGCCCAGGTGCTCGGCATAGCCTTCGCTGACCGCGCGGTAGACCATCTGGTCGCCGTCGACGAGCTCGACCACGGCCCCGCGCCCGGCCATCAGGCGGTGGACGCTGTCGACCACGATCTGCATGAAGTCGTCGACGCCGACGTCGCTGCTGGCCAGCAGCGACTGGATCTCGGCCAGGGCGCGCAGGCCCTCCATCCGCCGGTTGAGGATTTCGAGACGGGCGGCGCCGGGGATAGCGGGGAGCGACGTCGACAGATGACGCATCGCGGGCATCCAGCTTCGCCTTGAGACTGGAACCAGCGCTGGTCCCGCACAAGCACCCTCCGGCTGAGCCGTCGCGGCTTCGCCTGATGGTGTCGCGGGCGGACGCCTGCCAGACGCCTTGCCAGACGCCTGTCGGAGAGAAACCTCCGTTCGCGCCGCTTTTCCCGCAAATCGGCCACGATGGGGACGCGGCCGGGGGCTAGAGATTGCCTTTGGACGCGGAATGTCGAATGACGAGCGCCGATGATTTTACCGTCGGCCGGGCCAGGCGCCGACGAACGAGGATTGCGGTATGAGCGGAGGCCCTGTCCTCGTCACCGGCGCGGCCGGCTTCATCGGCATGCATGTGGCCGAGCGCCTGCTCGACCGCGGCGAGACCGTGATCGGCGTCGACGTGTTCAACGACTATTACGATCCGGCCCTGAAGGCGGCCCGCGCCGCGCGCCTCGACGGGCGCCCGGGCTTCACGATGGTGCGCCTGGACATCGCCGAGCACGAGGCGCTGCTGGAGCTGGTGCGGTCGTCGGGCGTCAAGCGGGTCGTCCACCTGGCCGCCCAGGCCGGCGTGCGCTACTCGATCGAGAACCCCTTCGCCTACGAACGCTCGAACCTGGCCGGCCACCTGGCCGTGCTGGAAGCCTGCCGCCACGGCGGCGTCGAGGCCCTGGTCTACGCCTCGTCGAGCAGCGTCTACGGCGATCGGCCCCTGAACGGCTCGGGCTTCAAGGAGACCGATCCGGTCGACGCCCCGGTCTCGCTCTACGCGGCCACCAAGCGCTCGTGCGAGCTGATCAGCCAGAGCTACGCCAGGCTTTACGGCTTTCCGCAGGCGGGGCTGCGCTTCTTCACGGTCTACGGACCCTGGGGACGCCCCGACATGGCCTATTTCAGCTTCACCCAGAAGATCCTGAAGGGCGAGCCGATCGAGGTGTTCGGCGAGGGCAAGATGGCCCGCGACTTCACCTATATCGACGACATCGTCGACGGCATCGTCGGCGTGCTCGACAACCCGCCGGCCCCGAGCGGCCACGAGATCTACAACATCGGCGACAACGACCCGGTCGGGCTGATGGACATGATCGCCGCGCTGGAGGCCGCGCTCGGCCGCGAGGCGGAGAAGGTGTTCCTGCCCATGCAGCCGGGCGACGTCACCGCCACCTATGCCGACATTTCCAAGCTTCGCGCCCTGACGGGCTACAAGCCCGTGGTCGGGGTGCGCGAGGGCTTGCAGCGTTTCGCCCGCTGGTACGCCGGCCACTATCCCGGCTGACGCCGAAAGCGTCGTCCCTTCAATTCTAACGGCCACGGACGGTCGCCGGAGAGCCCGGCGGCGGCGCTCGCGCGCGTCCGCCCGCAGGGGCGTGGGCGCGCCCGAAATTCCCCCTCGCGTAACATTGATATTCCCCTCGCGGTTGCACCGAATCCGTGTTTAGCTCCGGGTTGCAATCGTGGGGCGTGCCTATCTGCGGGGAGGGCGACGAGTGGCGGGTTCGTTACTGGAAAGTCTGCTGGGCGGAGCGGCGCGGGTGCTGAGCCGGATCCAACCCTGGCACAAGTACCCGACCACGCTGGCCGTGCCGACGCTGGCGGGGCTGCGCGTCAACATGCGCCACGAAAACCTGTTCGACACCGAGATGGAGCCGACGATCGCCGCGCCCGACCCGGCGCCCGGCGGGATCGACGTGCGCGAGGCCCGCACCGCCGACGGCAGCTACAACGACCTGTCCAAGCCGTGGATGGGCATGACCGGGGCGCGCTTCGGCCGCAACATGCCGATCGAGCGCACCTTCGGCGAGGAAGAGCCGGCCCTGATGACCCCCAATCCGCGGGTGATCAGCAACCGGCTGCTGGCCCGCAAGGAGTTCGTGCCGGTCCCGCACCTGAACGCCCTGGCCGGCGCCTGGCTGCAGTTCATGGTCCACGACTGGCTGAGCCACGGCGAGAACGATCCGGAAGACAAGTTCTACGTGCCGATCCCCGAGGGCGACAGCTGGCCGGGCGGGGTGATGGAGGTCCTCAAGACCCTGCGCGACCCCGACCGCCCGGGCGACGCGGGCCGGCCCCAGGCCTACACCAATGTCGAGACCCACTGGTGGGACGCCTCGCAGATCTACGGCTCGTCGCTGCGGCGGCAGATCAAGGTGCGCACCGACCCGACGACGGGCCAGTTCCTGACCGACGGCAAGCTGGGCCTCCAGCCCAACGGCCATCTGCCCATCGACGAGGCCGGCAAGATCCCGGGCCTGGAGCTGGCCGGGGTCAACGGCAACTGGTGGATCGGCCTGTCGGTGATGCACACGGTCTTCGTGCGCGAGCACAACTCGGTCGTGGATCGCCTGAAGATCGACTTCCCCGAGGCCTCGGGCGAGTGGCTGTTCCAGAAGGCCCGACTGGTGGTCTCGGCCCTGCTGGCCAAGATCCACACCGTCGAGTGGACGCCGGCCCTGATGAACAGCCCCGAAGGGCGTCTGGCCATGCGCGCCAACTGGTGGGGCCTGGCGGGCGAGACCTTCCACCGGGCCTTCGGCCGCCGCGGCGAGAGCGAGATCCTGTTCGGGGTGGCCGGCTCGCCGGTCGACCATCACAACGCGCCCTACGCGATGACCGAGGAATTCGCGGCCTGCTACCGCATGCACCCGCTGATGCCGGACGACTATTCGTTCCGCAGCCACGTGGACGACAGGGAGCTGCTCAAGCGCGATCTGATCGGCGTGGCCCGCGGCCAGGCCTCCAGCGTCTACGAGCACGCCAGCTTCGACGACGTCGTCTACTCGCTGGCCACCAGCCACCCGGGCGCGCTGTGCCTGCACAACTACCCCAACACCCTGCGCAGCCTGCCGCCCAAGCGCGAAAACGACGTGCTGACGGATCTCGCCGCCACCGACATCCTGCGCGACCGCGAGCGGGGCGTGCCGCGCTACTGCGAGTTCCGGCGCCACATGAGCATGCGCGCGCCCAAGACCTTCGCCGAGCTGACCGACAACAAGGAATGGCAGAAGGAGCTGGAGGAGATCTATGGCGACGTCGAGAAGGTCGACCTGCTGGTCGGCACCCTCGCCGAGAGCCAGTGCACGCGTAACGGCACGCCGCCGGGCTTCGGCTTCTCCGACACCGCCTTCCGCATCTTCATCCTGATGGCCACCCGCCGCCTGAAGAGCGACCGCTTCTACGGCGAGGACTTCAACGCCAAGGTCTACACCCCGGCCGGCTTCGCCTGGGTGCGCGACAACGGCCTGCGCCAGGTGATGGAGCGCCACGTTCCGGCCCTGGCCGCCCAGTTCGCCGACGCCCGCAGCATGTTCTTCCCCTGGGCCAAGGGGACGGCGGGATGAGCAGCCGGATCCGCATTCCCGGCCTCGTCGACGTGATCCGCCTCGATGAGCCGGCCGCCATCCGCGCGATCGTCGCCGATCCGCGCCTCGACCGCGACTTCAAGAAAGAAGGGCCGCTGATCAACCGGCTGCTGGCCGGGCGCATCCGCAAGGTGCTGCGCGTCGGCTCGCACCCGCTGCCGGCCGTCGCCCCGCGCGAGGCCGAGGACCGCGCCCGCCTCCAGGCCCTGCTGGAGCAGCGCTTGCAGAACGCCCAGCTGGGCACGCCCGAGCAGCGCGCGACCCTGGCCGCCTATGTGCGCGGCGAGAAGGGGGAGGGGGTCCTGGGTCCCACCGCCCAGGCCGCCGTCGGCGAGCTGTTCGCCCCCGGCTACGCGGCCCGCAAGGACCGCTGGAAGGCCGCCCGCACGCTGGACGCCGCGCCGCGCTCGTTCAATCCGCTGCAGATCCTGTGGTGGGGCCTGACCGGCGCCGTCGACCGGGCCCGCAAGACCCTGGCCGCGCCGGTCGACAACGATCCGGCCGCCGTCCACGCCACCGGCGTGGCGGTGCACAACCTGGTGCGCGGCCTGAAGATCATGCGCGGCCTGTGGCGCCAGCCCTTCGCCCGCGAGAGCCTGACCGAAGAGGCGGTGATCTGCCAGTGCGCCGTCGCGCCGGCCAACGTGCTGCGCCAGTGGAAGGCCCCGGCCAGCACCCTGTGGGGCGAGGTCGAGCCCGGCGCGATCACGCTCTTCCAGCTCGACGCGGCCCGCTATCGCAGCCCCAGCCACCAGATCGTGTTCATGACCGACAGCTGGAGCCGCTGTCCCGCCCACCACTGGACCGCCTCGCTGCTGGGCGCGGTCTGGCGCGAGGCCAAGGCCAGCGCTCCCGTGAAGGGGGGCCGGTCATGACCGACGTCCTGCCGCCGCGCGCCGCCGCCGGTCCGATCATCCGCACCCCCGCCGACGCGGCGGCCGCGGGCGACCCGATCTTCCAGCCGCTGCATTTCCGCAACCTGACCGTCAAGAACCGGATCTTCCGCTCCAACATCTCGGGCATCTTCGACAACCAGGACGGCTCGCTGACCCAGACGCGGATCAACTGGGAGAGCAAGTTCGCCAAGGGCGGGGTGGGGGGGATCATCTCGTCCTACGTGCCGGTGCTGATGGAAGGCCGGATCATCGCCGGCTACGCCACCGTCCACCGCGACGAGTTCATTCCGCTGTGGGCCAAGCTGGGCGAGGCGGTGCACAGCTTCGACGCCAAGTACATCATGCAGCTGAGCCACTCGGGCCGGCAGATGGACCTGCCGGGCGTGCACAACCAGATGCGCCCGAGCCTGACCTCGACCAGCAACAGGGAAACCCTGCACGGTTTCCTGTGCCGGGCCATGACCAAGGGCGACATCGAGCACACGATCAACGCCTTCGCGGCCGGGGCGTGGCGGGCGCGCGAGGCGGGGCTGGACGGGGTCGAGCTGCACGCGGCCAACGGCTACCTGTTCACGCAATTCCTCAGCTCGGGGATCAACGACCGCACCGACGAATACGGCGGCTCGCTGAAGAACCGCGCCCGCTTCCTGCTCGACGTGATCAGCGCCATCCGCTCGCGGGTCGGGCGCGACTTCCACCTGCAGGTCAAGCTCAGCGCCATCGACCGCAACAACGTCATCCCGTGGGAGCACAAGGGCAACACCCTGGCCGACACGGTGCAGGTGGCCCAGTGGGTCGAGGCGGCCGGCGCCGACGCCATCCATGTCTCGTCCGGCTCGCTGTTCCCGCATCCGCTGAACCCGCCGGGCGACCTGCCGATCGACATCCTGGCGGTGACCTACGACGCCATGATCAGCTCGGGCGTCTACGGCTTCCGCAACTTCCTGCTGTTCCGCTACCCGTTGCTGCGGCCGATCTTCCACTGGATCTGGTTCCGCATGAAGAAGGGTCACCCGATCGAGGGCGTCAGCCTGGAGGAGGCCCGGGCGATCAAGGCGGCGGTCAGCGTGCCGGTGCTGTGCACGGGCGGCTTCCAGACGGCCTCGTTCGTGCGCGACGCCATCTCCGGGGGCGTGGTCGACGGGGTGTCGATCGCCCGTTCGCTGATGGCCAACAAGGATCTGGTCCAGCAGTGGGCGGCCGGCCACGACCTGCCGGAAAAGCCCTGCACCTACTGCAACAAGTGCCTGGCCAACGCGCCCAAGAACCCGATGGGCTGCTACGAGGAGGCCCGCTTCCCGTCCCGCGAGGCGATGATCGACGAGATCATGAGCGTCTACAAGCCGCGCGCCGACATGCGCATTCCCCTGGCTTCGGAGCTGTAGGATGGCGGCGCGCAAAGCGGTGACGGCGGTCGAGGCCCATCTGGCCGCAACGCGCTGGCAGCTTCGGCTGGGCGTGGCGGTGGTGGCGCTGCTGATCGCCCTGGGGGTGATCGTGCTGGGCCTTGGCCTGTGCGCGGCCCTGCGGCTGTCGGGCTCGGCCACGCCGCGCTACGCCAGCGACGTCGACCACTTCAAGTACGGCTCGATCGGCTCCGAACCGCAGAGCGGCGTGCCCTATGCGGTGTGGAAGGCCCTGCCGGCCCTCTATCCCAAGCAGTTCGAGGGCCGCAACGACTACACCGCCTTCGGCTTCATCTACGAGACCGACGAGGCGGGCGTGCGCAAGGAGCTGCCGATCGGCGTCTCCAAGCGCCAGGTCAACGGCGTCGACGTGGTCTGGCTGAACTGCGCCACCTGCCACACCGGCACCTGGCGAGCCTCGGACGGCGGCGTCGTCCACGTCGTGCCGGGCATGCCGTCCAACAATCTCGACTTCCACCGCTTCGTCTCCCTGCTGCTCACCGCCGCCACCGACGAGCGGCTGGAGGCGGCCGACCTGTTTGGGCCGATGGAGAAGGCCGGAGCGCATCTGGACTGGTTCGACCGCCTGGTCTGGCAGGCCGCCGTCATGCCGCGCTTCCGCGAGGGCCTGATCCGCGTGCGCGGCCGCCTGGCGCCGCTGCTGGAGCGGCAGTCGCCCTGGGGAGCCGGCCGTGTCGACACCTTCAACCCCTACAAGCTGCTGCAGTTCGGCACGCCGGCCGCCAGCCTGACCGAGGCCGAGGTGCACGGGGTTTCCGACTTCCCGGCGATCTTCAACCAGCGCCCGCGCGAGGGCATGGAGCTGCACTGGGACGGCAACAACACCTCGCTGCAGGAACGCAACCTGTCGGCCGCCATCGGCGCGGGCGTCACGCCCAAGACCGTCGACCACGCCTCGCTCCGGCGGGTGGCGGGCTGGTTGATGGATCTTCCGGCGCCGGTCAGCCCGCATCCGCTGAACGCCCAGGCGGCCTTGCGCGGCCAGGCGATCTACAAGGCCGAGTGCTTCGCCTGCCACGGCGGGCAGGAGGCCGGCGGCTACGTCTTCAAAGCCGAAAAGCTGGGCAAGGTGACGCCGATCGCCCTGATCGGCACCGACCGCGCGCGGCTGGACTCCTACACCAAGGAGTTCCGTGAGCAGCAACTGAGCAAGATGTTCGCCGGCACGCCCTACCAGTTCCGCTATTTCCGCAAGACCGACGGCTATTCCAACCAGCCGCTCGACGGGCTGTGGCTGCGCGGACCCTATCTGCACAACGGCTCGGTGCCGACCCTGACTGACCTGCTGAAAGCGCCGGCCGAGCGGCCCAAGGCCTTCCTGCGCGGTCGCGACCAGGATGTGATCGACCCGGTCAACGGCGGCTTCCTGACCACGGCCTGCACGCCCGGTCAGCCGACCCCGCGCGGGACTAGCTGCTACGACACGGCCCTGCCCGGCAACGGCAATGGCGGACACCTCTACGGCGTGGGTCTGACGCCCGAACAGAAGGCCGACCTGTTGGCCTATCTGCTGACTTTCTGAAGGGGGAACGACGATGAGCGACGGCCTCAGCATCGGCTGGTCGGATGAGCAGGCCAGGCGCGCGCGCAACGTCTATCGCGGCGTGCTCGGCTTCAACATGTTCCTGCACCTGGTCGTGGGCCTGCTGTGCATGTTCGCCCCGAACTTCGTCTCGCAGACGGTGGGCCTGGACGCGCCGAACGTCGCGGGCTGGACGCGCGGCTGGGGCGCGACCCTGATCCTGGTCACGGCCCTCTACGTGCCGGGCCTGCTGGAGCCGGTGCACAAACGCGCCCCCAACCTGATCGGCATACTGGGCCGAATCTGGATGGGCACGGTCTGGGTGTTCTGCGGCGGCGGCTTCCTGTGGTTCGCGCTGTTCGACTACGCCTGGGCGCTGATCATCTTCCTGTTCTACCTGCGCCTGTTCCGCGCCCACGTCATGACGCGGCCTTAAGGAGGCGCGCGCCATGGCGACCGATCGCACGCCCGCCGTCCTGATCAAGGCTCCGCCGCTCAAGTCGCAGAGCCTGCGCCTGGGCATCGGCGCGGCTCCGGTCCGGCTGAAGGCCGAGCCTTTGTTCGAGCACATCTCGCAGCCGGCAGCCGAGGGCGAGGGCTTCGCCGCGGCCGGCGGAGGCGGGGCCGAATGGCAGAAGCTGAGCCTGGAGCAGGGTGACGAGCGCAATCTGTGGGACCTCTGCCACGCCCTGGCCGGCCAGGGCGGCGAAGGCCTCGGCGCGGCCGGCGGCGGCGGACCGGTCTTCGCCGAGCCCGACCTCGAGCAGCGCTGGTCCTATCCCGCGCCCGAGGTGACGATGGGCGCGGCCCCGGCCTGCCGGTCCCAGCCGACGCCGCAGCGCCGCAACTTCCCCCATGTCGACAGCGACAATCTGTGGTTCCGCAACGGCGACCATTCGGGCTTCGGCCCGGCCAGCCACCAGACCGGGGCCGGCGCGCGCATCGCCCATATCGACACCGGCTACGACCCGACCCACCGCTATCTGCCCAAGCACCTGCGGCTCGACCTGCAGCGCAACTTCGTCGATCGCGACCATCCGCGCGACGCCAGCGATCGCTCCGAGGGCCTGTGGGTGCAGGACGGCCACGGCATGGGCACCATCGCCATCCTGGCCAGCGAACAGTACGGCGGCGCGCCGGGCGCCGAGGTGGTGCCGATCCGCATCGCCGACCGGGTGGTGCTGTTCCGCTCCAGCACCTTCGCCCAGGCGCTGGACTACGTGTACGGCCTGCGCAACGATCCCAAGACCCGCATCGACGTCATCACCATGAGCATGGGGGGGCTCGCCTCCCAGGCCTGGGCCGAAGCGGTCAACCGGCTGTACGAGGCCGGCATCTTCATCGTTACGGCGGCGGGCAACAACGACAACAACTTCCCGACCCGCAACGTCGTCTATCCGGCCCGCTTCAACCGCGTGGTCGCCGCCTGCGGGGTGATGGCCGACGGCTCGCCCTACGCCGACCTCGGCCAAGGGCGGATGGCCGGCAACTACGGCCCCGACAGCAAGATGGGCACGGCGCTTGCGGCCTGTACGCCCAACCTGCCCTGGGCTGTGGGCGGCTGCGCCGACCTGGTCGACTGGAGCGGCCAGGGCACCTCCTGCGCCACGCCGCAGATCGCCGCGGCCGCGGCCCTGTGGATCGCCGAGAACCGCGCCAAGCTCGACGCCTATCCCGAAGGCTGGATGCGGGTGGAGGCCGTGCGCAAGGCGCTGTTCTCCAGCGCCCGCCCGGGCGCGCGCACCACCTTCGGCGCCGGCCTTCTGCGCGCCGACAAGGCCCTGGGCGTCAAGCCGGCGGCCTTCAGCGCCCTGAAGAAGGCGCCCGCCGACGACGCCGCCTTCGCCCTGATCCGCCTGGCCGCCGGCCTCGGCGCGGCCGGAGGACCGCCGGTCGATCCCGCCGTCCAGCGGATGCTGGAGCTGGAGATCCTGCAGCTGTCGCAGTCGGCGGCGATCGAGGCGATCATGCCCGATCCCGCCGAGCCGCCGGATACCGAGACCGGCCGCCGCAAGCTGCGCGAGGCCCTGGCCGACCAGCCCCGCGCCTCGCGCCGGCTGAAGGCCTATCTGCGCGGGTCCGACAGCCGCACCGTCCAGCCGCCGGCCGCGCCCGCAGCACCCGCTCCCGCCGCCGCCCCCGCCCTGGGCGACATGGAGCGGCTGCACCTGGACCACGCCCTGAACCCGACCGTGCGCGAGCCGGCCGGCCGCCGCCTGCGCGTCTACGCCTTCGACCCGTCGTTCAGCGCCTCGCAGGACACCGCCGGCATCAATGTCGCCCGGCTGGAAGTGCCCTGGGACGCCAATCTCAAGCCCGGGCCGATCGGCGAGTATCTGGAAGTCATCGACGTCGATCCGGTCAGCGACGCGGCCTATGCCCCCGTCGATCTCAACCATCCGCACCTGCTCAGCCAGGACGGCCTGTCGCCGAGCCCCTCGGACCCGCGCTTTCACCAGCAGATGGTCTATGCGGTGGCGATGAAGACCATCGGCCATTTCGAGCGGGCCCTGGGGCGCACGGCGCAATGGTCGTCGCGCCGCCTGAACGAGGGCGACGTGCCGACCCTGGCGCCAGACGACGTGGGCAAGCCGCCCAAGCGCCGCGAGCGCGAGGAATACGTCCAGCGTCTGCGCATCTATCCGCACGCCTTCCGGGGCGCGAACGCCTATTACAGCCCCGATCGCAAGGCGCTGCTGTTCGGCTATTTCCCCGCCGCCGGCGGCGACTGGCGCGGCTCGCCCGCAGGCCAGATGACCTTCAGCTGCCTGTCGCACGACATCGTCGCCCACGAGACCTCGCACGCCCTGCTCGACGGCCTGCATCCGCGTTATCGGGAATCCACCCATCCCGACGCCATGGCCCTGCACGAGGCCTTCGCCGACATCGTCGCCCTGTTCCAGCACTTCACCTTGCCCGAGGCGCTGGAGCACCAGATCGGCCGCAGCCGCGGCGACCTCACCGGCGGCGGGCCGCTGGTGCAGCTGGCCGTCGAGTTCGGCCGCGCCACCAGCCGCGAGGGCCAGTTCCAGAAGGCCCTGCGCGAGGCGGTCGACGGCCTGTCGAAGGAGAAGCTGTCGGAGCTGCAGGGCGCCGCGCCCGAGCTGCCGATGGAGGCGCACGATCGCGGGGCCATGCTGGTGGCCTCGGTGTTCGACGCCTTCCTCACCCTCTACGCCGCCCGCCAGGAAGAGGTGATCGTGCTGGCCACCGGCGGCAGCGGCGTGCTGCCCGAGGGCCAGCTGCCCCAGCCCCTGGTCAAGGCCCTGGCGCGGGTGGCCGCCAAGCTGGCCGAGCAGCTGCTGAACATCTGCATCCGCGCGCTGGACTACTGCCCGCCGGTCGACGCCACCTTCGGCGACTATCTGCGGGCGATGATCACCGCCGACCGCGACGTGGTGCCCAACGACGTGCGCGGCTATCGCCTGGCCCTGATCGCCGGCTTCGCCAAGCGCGGGATCTTCCCGCAGAACGTGCCGCACCTGTCGCCCGGCAGCCTGGTCTGGGAGGCGCCGCCGCCGGTCATCACCACGGCCTCGCGTCTGCTGCCCAAGCTCGACCTCGGCTGGAACCTGCGCAATCGCCGCCAGAAGGCCTGGAACCTGTCGCGCGACAACGCCCGCGTCCTGCACGCCTGGCTCTCTGGCCGGCGCTGGGAGAACGGCGCGTGGGTGCAGGTGCCGCTCGACGAGCGGGCCACCGACCTGGAGCTCAAGGCCTTCGGCCTCTATCGCGACGAGGGCGTGCAGAAGATCGACTATGTCGAGAACGGCGAGACCTTCAGCGAGGAGGTGACGATCGGCAAGATCGAGGTCCACTCGGTGCGGCCCGCCCGGCGGATCGGCCCCGACGGGGTCACGGTCAGCGACATCGTCGTCGAGATCACCCAGAAATGGACCGACAGCGGCGGCGTCACCCGCCGGGGCGGCTGCACGGTGCTGTTCGACCTGGAGAGCTACCAGGCCCGCTACCTGATCCGGAAGCGGGTGGCCAATCTCGCCCAGGCCTGGGCCGAGACGGCCGCCGCCCCGCCGCCGCGCGGGACGGGCCAGATCCGCAGCGCCTATTTCGGCGTCATGGGCGACCGCGAGCCCTTCGCCATGCTTCACGACTGCTGTTGAGGGGAGGGCGAGCGTGACCGATCACCGCGCCAAGGTGAGGATGTATCGCCACGGGCTGGGCGACTGCCTGCTCGTCCGTCTGGCGCGCGACGGCGACCGGGATTTCAATATCCTGATCGACTGCGGCGTCATCCTCGGCACCAAGGACGCCCGCGCCAAGATCAACGCCGTGATGGAGAACGTCGTCGCCGAGACCGGCAACGTCATCGACCTCCTGGTGCTGACCCACGCCCACGGCGACCACGTCTCGGGCTTCCTCCAGGCCGAGGCGATCTTCCGCAAGCTGGAGGTCGGCCAGGTGTGGATGGCCTGGACCGAGGATCCGGACGACAGCTTCGCCAAGTCGCTGCTCGACGCGCGCGGCCGGCGCGGGGCGGTCGACGCCCTGCAGGCCGTGGCCGGCCAGATGCAGGCGGCCGGCGACGCGGCGGCGGGCGAGAAGATCGCCGGGCTGATGGACTTCTTCGGGATCGACGACGTGCCGTTCGGGGCGGCCGGCGGCCGCGCCACGACGGAAGACGCCGTGCAGGTGGCGCGCGAACTGGCTCCGGAGGGCAAGCTTCTCTACTGCAAGCCTGGCCAGGACCCCTATCGGCCGCCGGGCGCCAAGGCGCGGATCATGGTGCTGGGGCCGCCGCGCGACCACGACCTGATCCGCAAGTCGACGCCCAGCAAGAAGGCGCCCGAGACCTTCGACATGGCGCTCGACGCGCCGGGCGGCGGGCCGCCGCCGGGACTCGAGGGGCGACCGTTCTCGCCGCTGTTCACGATCCCGCTCGACGTTGCCCGCGCCGAGGTGAAGTTCTTCCAGGACAACTACTGGAACCAGGCCGGAGCATCCGGCTGGCGCGGGATCGACGACGTCGGCTCCAGCGCGCTCGACTTCGCCATCAAGCTCGACAACGACACCAACAACACCAGCCTGGTGCTGGCCATCGAACTGGATGGCCCAGGGGACAGTGGGGGCGAGGGCGACGAGCCTGGCCGCGACGTCCTGCTGTTCGCCGCCGACGCCCAGGTCGGCAACTGGCTGTCCTGGAAGGACGTCAAGTGGACCAAGCCCGAGGGCGAGGCTGGCGACGTCGAGGGCCTGGACCTCGTGCGCCGCACCATCGTCTACAAGGTCGGCCACCACGGCAGCCACAACGCCACCCTGAAGGACTATCTGCTGTCGATGAAGCGGCTGCGCATCGCGCTGAACCCCGTCGACGAGGTGATGGCCGGCAAGAAGCACTGGGACCACATCCCCCTGCCGTCGCTGGAGGAGGCCCTGCGCAAGCAGACCAAGGAAGCCCTGGTTCGCGCCGACGAGAACGGCGTCAAGGGCGACGACATCGTCGAGGACCCGCTATTCTACGAGGTGACGGTCTAGCGGGGATCGACATTCGGCTGTTCGCGACCTTCAAATCCGTGTTTCCCCGTGAAGGCCGGGATCCAAGCTGGATTTCAAGGATGAGGCGCGGCCCTGGATCGATTGCAAACTCGGCTTGGATCCCCGCCTTGGCGGGGATGATCGGTGAATGGCCGGGGGGTCTTGAAGCCTGATCCGACCCAGCCCGGGCCGATCCTGTCCGAGCCGACGCCGGGCGAGACCGCCCATTCGACCATGATCAGCGGAGGGTCTTTCTCGGCGTGCGCGGGAGACCTGCGCGTTCACGCCAACAGCTGTTTGGTTTCTTCTGTCTTCGATTCGCCGTTCTGGGAGTAACCTTAACGGGCGAGCCAAATACATGCCTGGAGCTTGACTTTAAGCATTCGCCTTTGGCGGCATTCGTCTCTTGCACATTAAATTCATGCAGATTTTTCATTCGCCGTAAAAGCGCCGCGCCTTTGTGCCTAATGGCCGAGTGGGCGCCGGAAACTTCGGCCGTCGGCGAAATCTTTTCAAATTGTCACCGACTAACGATTGCCTTCGGGCGCGGAATGTCGAATGACGAACACCGATGTTTTTGTGCCGCCGATTGGCGGGGCTCTGATGAGCAGGGGATAACAGATGCGCGTAGCGATGATTGGCACGGGCTATGTGGGCCTGGTGTCTGGGGCGTGTTTTGCGGACTTCGGTCACGTGGTGACGTGCATCGACAAGGATCCGCGCAAGATCTCGCGGCTGCTGGCCGGCGAGATCCCGATCTTCGAGCCGGGCCTGGACGATCTGGTGGCGCGCAACGTGCGCGAAGGCCGGCTGTCGTTCACCCTGGAAGGCGCCCAGGCGATCAAGGACGCCGACGCGGTGTTCATCGCCGTCGGCACC
>Ga0102591_1002107_pt1 | contig 23158 bp, 23 predicted proteins | sample AraplaCol_mCL_r2_2_FD_76860 | JGI IMG/M metagenome (GOLD analysis project Ga0102591, IMG submission 76860) | Arabidopsis root microbial communities from North Carolina, USA - plate scrape MF_Col_mCL_r2 (SPADES assembly) (version 2) | ecosystem: Host-associated > Plants > Roots > Endosphere... | reverse complement strand
GAACTTCAAGTGGGACGAGATCAAGCCGCAGGTCCACCACGTGGAATTCCCGGACGGCAAGAAGATCATCCTGCTGTCGGAAGGCCGCCTGGTGAACCTGGGCAACGCCACCGGCCACCCCTCGTTCGTGATGTCGGCCTCGTTCACCAACCAGACCCTGGCCCAGATCGAGCTGTGGACCAACAAGACCGCGTACAAGAACGAGGTCTACACCCTGCCCAAGCACCTCGACGAAAAGGTCGCCTTCCTCCACCTGGAGAAGCTGGGCGCCAAGCTGTCGAAGCTGAACAAGGAACAGGCCGACTACATCGGCGTGCCGGAAGCCGGCCCGTTCAAGCCGGACCACTACCGCTACTAAGAGCGCGCTTGGTATCTTTGATCAGGAGCCTGCAAGCAGGCTCCGGGCGTTCGACGGAAAGCCCGCTCTTCGGAGCGGGCTTTTTTGTTGCGTATCGACCAGTGGACGAGCCGCCGCGGTTTTGCCTTCGTGACGCCCTGTTCAAGTTCCGCAGGCTCGGCTAACTGCTTTGCCCATGCCGCTCGCGCTTCTCATTTCCAGCCATGTCGCCGGCAGCCAGGTGGGCGCCACCGCCCAGGCCGCCGCCCTGACCCAGTTCCGCATCGACACCATGGTGGTCCCCACCGTGCTCTACGGCCGTCATCCCGGCTGGGGCGTGCCCGGCGGGGCGCCCGTGCCGATCGAGGTGGTCGAGGGCATGCTCGACGGGCTGGAGGCCAACGGCCTGTTCGGCCTGACCGACCTCGTCATCACCGGCTATTTCGCCAGCGCCGCCCAGGTGCGCGCCGCCGCCCGCGCCATCGACGCCGTGCGCGCCGCGCCGCGCGACGGCGCCGCCGCCCGCAAGCCGACCATCATCGTCGATCCGACCATGGGCGACGCCGGCAAGGGCCTCTACGTGCCCGGCGAGGTGGCCGACGCCATCGCCGCCGACCTGATCCCCCGCGCCGACATCGTCGCCCCCAACGCCTGGGAGCTGCAGCGCCTGACCGGCGCCGAGGTGCGCGACCCGGCCGGGGCCGTGCGCGCCGCCCGCCTGCTGAACAAGCCGGTGATCGTCTCGTCGGTGCAGCGTGGGAACGAGATCGGCGTGGTCTACGCCGATCGCAAGGAGGCGTGGCTCGCCGCCCACGCCAAGGCCGAGCGCTCGCCCAGCGGCACCGGCGACCTGCTGACCGCCCTGTTCGCCGCTTCGATCCTGGAAGGCCAGACCCTGTCCTACGGCCTGGCTCGCGCCGTCGGCGGCGTCGCCGAGACCGTGACCGCCGCCAATATCTGGAACGCGCCCGAACTGCCGATCGTGGCCATGGCCGCCCGCATCAAGCAGACCTCGCCGACCGTGCGGATCGAGCGGCTGGCTTAGGGGAAACGGTCCTCTCCCCCCGCCGTCATCCCGGAAAGCGCGCAGCGCTTATCCGGGACCCAGGGGCCGCCGCAATGCGCTGGCCAATGCCGGGTGACACACCCATCCGCCACGCCCAGTCCCCTGGGTCCCGGCTCTCCGCTTCGCTACGGCCGGGATGACGAGTTTGGAGAGGCGAAATGCCCCTCCAGATTCTCCAGCACCAGCGCCGCCATCGCCTCCCGGGCCTCGATCGTGGCGCTGCCCCGGTGAGGCTGGAGCACGACATTGTCCATCGCCAGCAGGGCCTCCGGAACGTTCGGCTCGTCGTCGAACACGTCCAGGCCCGCCCCGGCGATGGTCCCGTCCGCCAGCGCCGCGACCAGGGCGGCTTCGTCCACCACAGAGCCGCGCGCCACGTTGATCAGCAGGCCGTCGGGTCCCAGCGCCTCCAGAACCGCCCCATCGACCAGCGGGCCGGCGTCGCCGGGCGTGACGAGGAACAGCACGTCGACCGCCTTGGCCAGGTCCAGCGGACTGGCGTGGTAGGCGTACGGGACGCCCTCGACCGGCCGACGGCTGTGATAGGCGATGCTCGCCGCGAAGGGCGCGGCCATCTGGGCGATCGCGCGGCCGATCTGGCCCAGGCCCAGGATCCCCACCGTCCGTCCCGAGGCCCGCCGGGCCAGGGGCAGGCGCTCGGCCCTGGGCCAGCGGCCTTCGCGCACATAGCGGTCGGCCGTGACCATCCGGCGCGACAGCGACAGCCAAAGCCCGATGGCCAGTTCGGCGACGTCCTGCGTGAGCACGCCGGGCGTCGTGGTCACGGCCACGCCCCGGGCGGCGGCGCGGGCCAGGTCCACCTTGTCGAGGCCGACACCGTGCACGGCGGCGATCTCCAGGGCCGGCAGGCGATCCCATAAGGCGTCCGGCACGCCCAGATCGCCGCCGGTGACGATACCGCGCACCCTGGAGCCGACCTCCGTGATCAAGGCGTCCGGATCGGCGGCGCGATAGGGACGGTGGACGACGTAAGCGGCCTCCAGCCCGGCTTCGAGCTGCGGCGACAGGGCCTTGAGCTGCAGGATCTCGGGCTTCATGGCCGGCTCCGTTACGCGGGGGACTGTCCTTCGGATGACAAACCCCGCGCCGCCGGGCTAGAGCAAAAGCCATGAGCCTCGACATCACCGGCGTCTGCCCCGCCCCGTTCGCCCAGGTCTATGAGGCCTTCGAGGCCAATTTCGATCCGGCCTCGGCGGGCGGCGGCGAGCTCGGCGCGCGTTTTTCCCTGGCCATCGACGGCGAGATCGTCGTCGACCTGATGGCCGGCTTCGCCGACCGCAAGCGCCAGGTGGCTTTCGGCCCCGACACCCTGACGCCGCTGTTCTCGACCACCAAGGCGATCGCCGCCCTGCTGGTCGCGCGCCTGGTGGACCAGGGCAAGCTCTCCTACGACCAGACCGTCGCCTCGGTCTGGCCGGAGTTCGCGCAGAACGGCAAGGAAGCGATCACCGTCGGCCAGGTGATGTCGCACCAGGACGGGCTGTCGGGTTTCCTCGACGAGGTCGATCCGGCCATCTGGTTCGACTGGGAGGCGACGACGGCGAAACTGGCCGCCATGGCCCCGCTGTGGCCGGTCGGCACGGCCAGCGGCTATCACCCGGTGACCTTCGGCTACACGGCCGGCGAGATCTTCCGTCGGGTCGACGGCCGCACCATGGGGACGGCGCTGCGCGAGGATCTGGCTGTCCCGCTGGGCCTCGACATCTGGATCGGCCTGCCCGACAGCGAGCACGAACGCTGCGCCGACCTGATGCGGCCGACCGCCTTCCCCAAGTTCGGCGAGATCAACGACGCCATCCGCACCGCCTTCATGACCAAGTGGGCCGCGCCCGGCGGCCGCGGTACGGGCGAGTGGCGACGGGCCGAGATCCCCTCGGCTAACGGCCACGCCACGGCGCCGGCCCTGGCCCGCCTGATGGGCGCCCTGGCCAGCGGCGGAACCCTCGACGGGGTCAAGGTGCTGTCGCAGGAGACGATGGAGCTGGCGCGGGCCGAGCGCATCGTGGGCCAGGACCTCGTCCTGCCCTACGAGATCAGCTGGGGCGCGGGCTTCATGCGCAACACCCCCAACTTCTTCTACGGCCCGACGGCCGACGCCTTCGGCCACTCCGGCTGGGGCGGCAGTTGCGCCTTCGCCGATCCCAAGACGGGCGTCTCGGGCTCGTACGTGATGAACCGCCAGGGCAACGAACTGATCGGCGACCCGCGCGCGGTGAGTTTGATCAAGGCGGCGTACGCGAGCCTTTGAGGTCGTGAGTGATCCTCGCCCTTCGACAAGCTCAGGGTGAGGATCATGGCTGGCTCAGCGGATCAGTAGAAACCTCATCCTGAGCTTGTCGAAGGACGAGGTTTCGCGCGCTCGGCCTTACAGCCCCAACCGCCCCTTCAGCCGCTCGGCCACGGCGCCCAGGGTGATGGTCGCCAGGGCTTCCTGCACCTCCAGCGGCACGCCTTCGGGGGCGGCCTGCACCAGCTTGCTGGTGAAGTCGGTGATGGCGGTGATGTGCTGGGCCAGGTGGTCGACCGTGTGCAGTTCCTGCATCACGGCCAGGCGCGATTCCGCCGGCGTGTTTTCGAGGATCTTGCCCAGGGCGCTGTCCAGGTGACCGCAGGCTTCGGCGGCCAGCGACATCTCGACGGAAAGGGCCTCGAGCACGGCGGCGAGGTTGGGCGTGGCGCCAGCATCGGTAGTCATGGTTTCCCCCTGCGAAAGACTGCGGGCATACCTGCAATCGCGTCCGTTGCCGCCGACTTAAGCGCCGGCGGCCATGCGACAAATTGACCAACGTTTTGTCACGACTGAAGTTCTCAGGCCACAGCGGGCGCGGCCCTGAGCCTTTTCCAGGCGCCGTAGGCGAACACCGCCACCCCCAGCCAGATGAACACGAACGACAGCGCCCGCAGCGGCGTGAAGGCCTCGCCGAGGAAAACGCCGAGCAGGAACTGCAGGGTCGGGGCGATGAACTGCAGGAAGCCCAGCGCGCTCAGCGGCAGGCGGCGGGCCGACCAGGCGAACAGGGCCAGCGGGATCACCGTGGCCGGGCCGGCGACCAGCAGCAGGATCGCCGTGCCGGCGCCTTGCGTGAAGTGCCCCGCGCCGCTGGCCTGCAGATGCCAGACGTACAGTAGCCCCGGAATGGCCAGATAGGCGCACTCGATGAAGAGGCCGGTCTGGGCGTCGGCCTTCACCTGCTTTCGCACGATCCCATAGACGCAGAAGGTCAGGGCGAGGCCCAGCGACACCAGCGGCAGGTGGCCCAGGGCCACCGTCTGGATCGCCACGCCGACGGTGGCGAAGCCGATGGCGACCTTGCCCTCGGTGGTCATCCGCTCGCGGAACAGCAGCGCGCCGGCCGCCATGTTCATCAGCGGGTTGATGTAGTAGCCGAGGCTGGCCTCGATCACGTGGCCGGCGTTCACCGCCACCACGTAGATCGTCCAGTTGCCGAAGATGGCCAGGGTCGACAGGGCCAGCAGGCCCAGCGTCTTGGGCTGGCGCATGACCGCCGCCACCTGGCCGCTCTGCCGGGCCAGAAGCACCAGGCCGCCGGCCCACAGCACCGACCACAGCGTGCGGTGGGCGATCATCTCGAAGGAGGTGACGCCGAGCGTCGCCAGGGTGTGGAAATAGAGGGGCAGGAAGCCCCACATCACATAGCAGCCGACGCCGGCCAGATAGGCCGAACGCGCGTCGCTGGAAGCGCTGCTGGTGGAACTTGGGGGCATGGACCGCACCTTTCGCGGAGGGATCTGACAGGGAGTCGTCCCGGCGTCCGCCCGCTTTTTGCGGAGAGGTGCGAAATTCGCCCGAAGGCGCTTCCCGTCGTCCCTCCGCTGGCGGAAGGACGACGGGGAGGTCGTTCTTTAGGCCGGCGTCTTCTGCTTGATCAGGCCCTTGTCGTGCAGCAGCTGGGCGATCTGCACGGCGTTCAGGGCCGCGCCCTTTCGCAGGTTGTCGGCCACGCACCACAGGGCGATGCCGTGCTCGACGGTCGGGTCCTTGCGGATGCGCGACACGTAGACCGGGAATTCGCCCTGGGCTTCCTTCGGCGTGATGTAGCCGCCGTTCTCGCGCTTATCGACCACCACGATCCCTTCGGCGTCGCGCAGGATCTCGCGGGCGTCGTCCTCGTCCAGCGGGCCGGTGAACTCGATGTTGATCGACTCCGAGTGGCCCACCATCACCGGCACGCGCACGCAGGTGGCGACCAGCTGGATCGCCGGATCCAGGATCTTCTGGGTCTCGACGGTCATCTTCCACTCTTCCTTGGTGAAGCCGTCGTCCATGAAGACGTCGATGTGGGGGATGACGTTGAAGGCGATCTGCTTGGTGAACTTCTTCGGCTCGGGCGCGCCCAGGACGAAGACGCCCTTGGTCTGGTCCCACAGCTCGTCCATGCCTTCCTTGCCCGCGCCGGAAACCGACTGGTAGGTCGACACCACCACGCGCTTGATCGGCACCTCGTCGTGCAGCGGCTTCAGGGCCACCACCAGCTGGGCGGTCGAGCAGTTGGGGTTGGCGATGATGTTCTTGGGGATGGAGTTGACGGCGTCCGGGTTCACTTCCGGCACCACCAGCGGCACGTCCGGGTCCATACGGAAGTGGCTGGAGTTGTCGATGACGATCGGACCGGCCGCGCCGATCTTCTCGCCCCAGGCGGCCGAGATCGACCCGCCGGCGCTCATCAGCACGATGTCGACCTTCGAGAAGTCGAACTGTTCCAGGTCCTCGCACTTGAGGATCTGATTGCCGAACGAGACCTCGGTGCCGATGGATTTGCGCGAGGCGATGGCGTGCATCTTCTCCACGGGGAATTTCACTTCCTCGAGGATGTTGAACATCTCGCGGCCCACGTTGCCCGTGGCGCCGACCACGGCGACCCGGTAACCCATCGCAGTCTCCAATCTTTCAGCCCCGACAAGGGGAAATGCGCCGTCCCGTTACGCCTGGGAACGCCGGTAGGCAAGGGCAGGGTTTTTCAAACAGGGCGGCGTATGGCCGCGCTTGAGGGAATATTTTTGCGGAGGGCGTCGGCCCCGTCTGCGTAAGGGCGCCTCGGACCTTCCGTCCAACTGGACAGCCCGCCCGCGCCGGGCGCATACCCACGCCATGCGCAAGCACGACGCCGACGTCATCATCGCCGGGGCCGGCATGGCCGGAACCACCCTGGCGCTCGCCCTCGCCTCGGCCGGGGTCAAGCCGCTGCTGGTCGATCCGCAGCCCTTCGACGCCCAGCTGGCCCCGACCTTCGACGGTCGCTCTTCAGCGATCGCCTATTCCTCGTTCCGCCAGTGGCGGGCGATCGGCGCGGGCGAGGCCCTTGCGCCCCACGCCCAGCGCATCGAGCAGATCCTGGTCACCGACGGCAAGGCGCCGGGCGCGGCTTCCGGAAAGCCATCGCCCTTCTTCCTGCGCTTCGACAGCGGCGAGATCGCCGACCGCTCGGAAGGCGAGCCCCTGGGCTACCTGATCGAGAACCGCCAGATCCGCGCGGCCCTGTCGAAGACGGCGCTGGACAAGGGTCTGGAAGTCATCGCTCCGGCCGGCGCGGCCGGGCTGGAGGTCGACGCCGCCGAAGCCCGCGTGACGCTCACCGACGGCCGGGTGCTGACCGCGCCGCTGGCGGTCAGCGCCGAGGGCCGCGGCTCGGCCCTGCGCAAGGCCGCCGGCATCGGCGACATCGGCTGGGGCTACGGCCAGAGCGGCGTCGTCGCCACGGTGAAGATGCAGCACCCGCACGAGGGCGTGGCGCACGAATACTTCCTGCCCAGCGGTCCGTTCGCCATCCTGCCGCTGACCGACAACCGCGCCAGCCTGGTCTGGACCGAGAGCACCGCGCGCGGCGAAGCCCTGCGCAACGCCTCGCCCGAAGCCTTCCACGCCCACCTGATGCGCCGGCTCGGCGACTTCCTGGGGCAGGTCGAGATGGCCGGGCCGGTGTTCGTCTATCCGCTGTCGCTGTCGCTGGCCGAGCGGATCACCGCGCCGCGCCTCGCTTTGATCGGCGACGCCGCCCATGGGGTGCACCCGATCGCGGGGCAGGGTCTGAACCTGGGCCTCAAGGACGCCGCGGCCCTGGCCGAAGTGGTGGTCGAGGCGATCCGCAACGGCGAGGACATCGGCGCCGAGGCGACGCTGGAGCGCTACGCCCGCTGGCGGCGGTTCGACAACGTCACCAACGCCCTGGCCTTCGACGGCTTCGTGCGGCTGTTCTCGAACGACAATCCGCTGCTGCGTATCGCGCGCGGCGTCGGCATGGCGGCGGTCAACCGCATCGCCCCGGCCCGCCGGTTCTTCATGCACGAGGCCGGCGGCGGCGTGGGCGACCTGCCGAAGCTGCTGCGAGGAACGGCGCTTTAGGCCCCCTCAGTCGGCTTCGCCGACAGCTCCCCCAGAGGGGGAGCATCAATCCTCCCCCTCTGGGGGAGGTGGCCCGAAGGGCCGGAGGGGGTAGCGCCGCCTACTCCCCGTCCGCCAGGCTGCGCGCCTCTTCCGGCAGCATGATCGGCACGCCGTCGCGGATGGGATAGGCCAGCTTGGCCGTGTGGCTGACCAGTTCGCCGCGGGCGCGGTCGTAGAACAGCGGGGCGCGGGTCACCGGGCAGACCAGCACCTCCAGCAGGCGCGGATCGACATCGACGGGCGGGAGCGGAGGAGCGGCGGTCATGGCGCTGTTCTAGTGCCGGCCGGCGAAATGGGAAAGCCCCGCCGCCGGAACCTCCGATGTGCAGTCGCGGTTGTCGCAGAAGCGATAACAACGATCCCGGAACCCGAAACATGACCGTCACCGAACGGACCTTCCTGGCCGCCGCCGCGGCAACCAGCGTCATGACCCTCGCCGCCTGCGGCTCCATGGGAGGGGGCGGGGGCTATTCCCCGCGCCTGGCGACCAACGCCGCCGACGAGAAGGCCTTCGCCAGCACCTTCGCCTCGTGCCGCGACGAGGTGCGGGGCGGCAAGACCACCGGTTTCAAGGTGCACCCGGCCAGCGCCACCGCCCGTGACCTGCCGCCCGGCCCCACCGGCCTGGTGCTCAAGGTCCCCTACGACAAGGCCAAGGGCAGCAAGGGCCAACGCGCCGCCCTCGACGAGCGACACAAGGCGGCCATGGGCCAATGCCTGTCGGAGAACGGCTACCAGGTCGCGTCGTGGGATGCGGTGAAGCCGTAAGCGATCGTTCCGGTCGGACGGGACTTCCCAGCGCTCCGCTTTTCGCCACCATGAGTAGTGTTTGGCGGAGGGCTCGCGATGCCGATGTTCAAGGCGTTGATCCGGTTCGCGGATTTCAAGGGGCGGTCGGACCGGTCGGAGTTCCTGCAGTTCCTGCTGCTGGCCCTGACCCTGGCCATGGTCGTGACCTGCGCCTGGGGCGCGGGTTGGGGGCTGGCCGACGGGCTGAGAGGCCTGCCGCCGCGATCGCCGATGTCGCCGCTGCCGTTCATCGGCCTGTTCCTGGCCGTTCCAACCCTGTCAGTCGTCATCCGCCGCCTGCACGACATCGGTCGCAGCGGCTGGTGGCTGCTGCTGAACCTCGTGCCGGGCGGGATCGCCGTCCTGATCGTGTTCGTCCTTCAGGACGGAAACCCCGAGGCCAACCGCTTCGGGCCGCCCCAGCCGACCTCGCAAGACGGCGGCGCGACGGTCTCGGCCTGACGCCATCTACTGCAGCGACGGCGGTTCGTCGTCGTCCTGGGCGGCGTCGATTTCCAGCAGGGTGACCAGGGTGCTGCGGCGGTCGGCCAGGGTGCGGGCCTCCAGCAGGGCCTGCTTCTCCAGCGGATCGAACGGCAGAGCCATGGCGAGGCTGTTGATCAGGGCGTCGGACGGCGCGGCGTGGGCCTCGCCCCAGTCGATGGCCAGGCCGCGGTGGTCGAGATAGCGCCGCAGGGCGTTCAGCAGCGGCGCGCCGTCGCCGGCGGGCTCCTGCTGGTCCTCGTGCAGGTCGAGGTCGTAGGGCGCGAAGTCGGCGCGCACCTGGCGGTAGGGCGTGCGCACCGGCAGCTCCTCGCCTACCCGGAACCGCGCCACCCCGGTCAGGGTGATCAGGTAGCGCCCGTCGCTGGTCTCGGCGAAGCTGGTCACCCGTCCCGCGCAGCCGACCGGCGCCAGCGACGGCCGCTGCACGTCGCCCCCGGCGCGGGTCTGGACCATGCCGATGATCCGCTCGCCCGACATGGCGTCGTCGAGCATGTTCAGATAGCGCGGCTCGAAGATGTTGAGCGGCAGCTGGCCGCCCGGCAGCAGCAAGGCGCCGTCCAGCGGGAACACGGGTATCACCAGCGGCAGGTCGAGGGTCTTCCGGTATACGCCCGGCATGGCGGCCTCCTTGACTGGATAGTGTGAACGCGCGGCCCCGCCAGGGTTTCCTAGCTGAACAGGATCGCCGACAGACGCTTGCGGCCCTGCTTGGCGATTTCCGAGGTCGGCCCGGCCGCCTCGAACACCGTCAGCAGCTGCTTGCGGGCGGCTTCGTCGTTCCAGGCGCGGTCGCGCTGGATGATGGTCAGCAGGTGGTCGCTGGCCAGGTCCAGGCGGCCGGCGCCGGCCAGGGCCTTGGCCAGTTCGAAGCGGGCCTCGTGGTCGTCGGCGTCGGCGGCCAGGCGCTTTTCGAAGACGGCCGTTTCGGACGGCGCGGCCTCGGCCAGCTTCAGGGCGGCGCGCACGCTTTCCAGGTCCGGATCCTTGGCGGTCTCCGGGGCCATGGCGGCGATCTCGGCCGCGCGCTCCAGGTCGCCGCCGGCCAGGTAGACACGGGCGAGACCGCCCAGCGCCTTGATGTTGTCGGGCTCCATCTGCAGCACCTGGGCGAAGGCCTGAGCCGCGCCGCCCAGGTCCTCGACGTCCAGGCTCTCCTTGGCCATCGACAGCAGCTCGTCCACCGCGCCGGCGGCCGGCGGGCCCGAGATGCGCTCGACGAACTGCTGGATCTGGCTTTCGGGCAGGGCGCCCTGGAAGCCGTCCACCGGCTGGCCGTCGACGAAGGCGTAGACCGTGGGGATCGACTGCACGCGCAGCTGGCCGGCGAAACCCGGGTTCGCGTCGACGTCGATCTTCACCAGCTTCACCGCGCCCTTGGCGGCGTTGACCACCTTTTCCAGGGCCGGGGTCAGCTGGCGGCACGGACCGCACCAGGTGGCCCAGAAGTCGACGATCACCGGCTGGGTCTTCGAGGCCTCGATGACGTCGGCCATGAAGGTGGCGTCGGTCCCGTCCTTGATGTGTTCGCTCTTGCCGCCGCCGGCCTGGATGGGGGCGGGCTTTTCACCGATCAGGGACATGGGGTCTTCTCTCACGCGCGGTCGCTCAGCGCCGCAAGATGGTCCTTGCCGGGCCGCTTCGCAATCTTCGCCGCGTCACGAGCGGATCATTGCTGTGAGGACCCCGGCCGCGGCGCCCACCAGGGCCAGCCAGGTCAGGGTGATGCCGATGGCTCGTGGCGGGATCTTGGCCCCCGTCAGCATGCCGATCGCGTGGATCAGCCGGCCGAGGGCGAGAGCGATGGCGCTGGCCAGCACCAGGGGCGTGGGCGCGCCCTCCAGCTCGGCCAGGCCGATGGCGATCAGGCCGATCGGGACGTATTCGATGTAGTTGCCGTGGGCGCGGATGCGGGCGGTCAACACCGGGTCGTCGCCTTTGCCGAGCGTGATCTGCGACTTCAGCCGATAGGTCGCCACCGGCACGCTGAGGGCCACCAGCCCCGCGACGCTAGCCACGCACAAGGCAGAAGTGATCGGCAACCAGGTCATGGCCCCTCCCTCGGGTTTGTTTTGCGGGAAGGATGCGGCCTGTGGTTGTGCCGCGCAAGCCTAGTCCTGGCCGCCCTCGGCCGCCGGCCGCAGTCCGAACCAGCCGCCGTCGGCGTCGAACAGCACCGCGTAGCGGCGCAGCACGTGGCGGCCGGTGTTCACGAAGGCCGTGGCCATCGGCGAGTTGACCAGCACCTGGCTGGGGGCGGCCGGGTCGGGCCGGCCCACCGTGAAGGCGAAGGTCGTGGCCGGGGTGGTCGGCACGGTCACGGTCACCGTCTCGCCGGCCGCCAGCACCTTTGCAGGGGCCTTGTCGTTGTGGTTGGTCTGCGTGACCGTCCGCAGGGCGCTTGGATCGGCCACGCCCAGATACATGGTCGGGATGCCGGTATCGATCAGCAGCGCGCCGGGCTGGGCGGGCAGGCGTCCGGCCGCGACCCGCATCGGCGCCTGCGGCCAGTCCAGCGGTCCGCCCGCGCCCGGCGGACCCAGCTTGGCGAACCGGAAGCCGGCGGCCAGCGCCGGGGTCAGGCCCGCGTGCACGCCGTCGCGCGTCACCACATAGCCCCGGCGAAAGGTCGCCGGCGCGATCGGCCGGCCGTCGATGGCGACGATGTTGAGCAGCGGGTTCTTGTCGGGCGTGCCCTGCGACTGGCCGTTGCCCTCGCGCCCGAAGCCGACGCCCATATAGGCGATGCCCCTGGGCAGATCGATCCGGGCCTTGGGCGCGGCGCAGGTCCCCGGCGCGGCCTTCACGTCGTAGCCGGGGCAGTTCAGCTCGGTCTCGACCACCAGCACAGGAACCTGCGACCGGGCGACCTCGACGCCGGCCCCATCGAGGAAGGCGACGCTGGTCGGAACCCAGTGGCCGATCCACAGCCGCTTGCTGCTGCTCAGGAACTCCCAGCCGGGCTTGTATCCCGCCGTCCTGGCGGCGCTGTAGCCGGGCAGGTCCGCCGCCGAGATCACCAGGCCCGTCGAGCCGGTGTCCATCACCACCGGCGGCGGCCTGAAGGCGCCCAGCGGTCCGTCGAGGCGCAGGGCCACGGTCGGCGCCGTCGTGAACGGCGCCTGCCCGGCCGGCCAGGGCGTGAACGGAATGAACCGGGCCTGGTCGAAGGCCTTCAGGTCGGGACCCGAGGCGGGCTGCGATTGGGCGCAGGCCTGGGTCGTCAGCGCCGCGCAGGCCAGGACCGCGGTCAGGGCGGGTCGGAAAGCCAGATGCATGGAGAGCCTCCTCGAGGGTGGAGTTCGCGCGCCTCCATGCAACTTAAAATGTAGAAAGGCCGTCCGGTTGCAAGCTGAGCTGGAAAAAGGCGGCCGCCCCCTCCTCAGCCGACGAGCGCCATGGCCTCGAAGTCGACGATCATCGGCTCGATCCCCAGGGCGGCGAGGAACCTGCGGAAGCCGGCCTGGCTGACGGCGGTGGTGGCGTCGTTCTTCAGCGGGTGGAAATTCACCGGATCGGCCTCGCCGAGCGCCTTGTCGAGGACGAAGCGGATCCGCCGCTCGCCGTCGTTGATCAGGCCGAAGGCCGTCACCGAGCCCGGCGTCACCCCCAGCGTCTCGACCATCATCGCCTCGGGACCGAACGACAGTCGGCCCGAGCCGATCACGTGGTGCAGCTTCTTGAGGTCGATCTGGGTCTCGCCCAGGGCCGAGATCAGCCACAGCTGGCCCTTGGCGTCCTTGAGGAACAGGTTCTTGGTGTGGCCGCCGGGCAGGGCCTTCTTGATCTCCAGCCCCTCCTCGACGCGGAACACCGGCGGGTGGTCGAGGGTGGCGTGGTCGACGCCGTGGGCGTCGAAGAAGGCGATGAGGTCGGCGCGGGTCTTCATGCGCCCCTCATAGCCAAGGAGGGGGCGGCCGGTCGAGCCGCCCCCGCGCCGGACGGTTACTTCGGCATGTTGACCGCGATGATCTTCGGACGCGAGTAGGAGCAGCCGTCGACCACCAGGCGCACGGGCTGGTTGGTGGTGAAGGCCGTCAGCAGGATCGACGCGAACAGCTGGGCGCCGCCGATCGCCGGATCGACGATGTAGCCGTCGGTCACCGGGCAGCCGTCCGGATTGTGGAAGGCCGTGGCCAGCTGGACGCGGACGATCGCGTCCGTCCAGCCGCCGCTGTAGAAGGTGATCTGGCTGGTGGGCGTTTCGGAAGGCGTGGCGAGGGCCTGGCCGGAAATAGCGGCGGTCGCCGCCAGCGTGGCGGCGACCAGGCGGATCGGGATGGACTTCATCGAAAGGTTCCGTGCAAGCATCGCCCGTCCGACATGGACGCGCGGCGCGGCAACCTTCGGTCGAGGCGGCCCGCGGTCAAGCTCATTGCGACGTCTGACCGCGTCCGCCTTTGGGCCGCCTACTGGGTCAGCGGACGCAGGATGATCTCGACACGGCGGTTCTGGGCGCGGCCCTCGGCGGTGTCGTTGGTGGCGATCGGCTGGCGCTCGCCCTGGCCGGCCACGAAGACGCGGTCGGGCAGCACGCGGCCGGGGCCGGTCAGATAGCCGGCCACCGAGCCGGCGCGACGCTCCGACAGCGCCTGGTTGTACTCGTCGGGGCCGCTGCTGTCGGCGTGGCCGACCACGTCGATCGTGGTCTGGGGATAGGCGTTCAGGGTGCGGGCCACGTCGTCGAGCACGCGGGTGAACTGCGGCTGCACGTCCGACTTGTCGACGGCGAAGGTCACGTCGCTGGGCATGACCAGCACGATCTGGTCGCCGTTGCGGCGGATCATGACGCCGGAGCCCTCGAGCGAGCGGCGGAAGTCGGCCTGCTGGCGGTCCATGTAGTTGCCGACCGCGCCGCCGGCCAGCGCGCCGATGCCCGCCCCGATCAGGGCGTTCTTGCGGCCCTGCTCGCCCTTGTTGGTGTTGGTCAGATAGCCGAGCACCGCCCCGACCCCGGCTCCCGTCAGGACGCCCGTGCCGGTGTTGTTGCGCACCGGCATGCCGGTATAGGGATCGGTGGTCGTGCAGGCGACCAAGGCGCTGGCGCCCATCAGCATGGCGGCCAAAGCGATCTTGCGCATCATCGCAACCCTCGTCTGTTTGCTGTAGATCAGTGTCATCCGGGGCAAACGCCCACCTTATGGTCAAGTTCCATACTTGCGCGTCGGCGGCGACGAACGGTCTTCGTTTCGTCCCCTGTCCGTTGTAGTAAGAATGAACTTACTCATTCCCAAGCTCGCTTCTTGAGGCTCGCAGACGTGTCCACCTCCGCTATCGAACCGGTCTCGTTCTCCCTCTACAGCAAGGACTTCCCGCGCTTCGCCCAGGAGCTGGGCGCCTCGTTCGAGCGCTACGGGTTCGCCGTGCTGTCCGAGTACGACCTGCCGCAGGACCGCATCGACGCGGCGCTTTCCGACACCAAGGCCTTCTTCGCCCTGCCGGTCGAGACCAAGAAGCAATATGCCGGGGTCAAGGGCGGCGCGCGCGGCTACATCCCGTTCGGGGTCGAGACCGCCAAGGGCGCCACGCACCACGACCTGAAGGAATTCTGGCACATGGGCCGCGACCTGCCGCCCGGCCACCGCTTCCGCGCCACCATGGCCGACAACGTCTGGCCGGCCGAGATCCCGGCCTTCAAGCATGACGTCAGCTGGCTCTACAACGCGCTCGACAGCATGGGCGGCAAGGTGCTGGAGGCGATCGCCACCTACCTGAAGCTCGACCGCGACTTCTTCAAGCCGACCGTCGAGAACGGCAATTCGGTGCTGCGCCTGCTGCACTATCCGCCGATCCCGCAGGACGCCACCGGCGTGCGCGCCGGCGCCCACGGCGACATCAACACCATCACCCTGCTGCTCGGCGCGGAAGAGGGCGGCCTGGAGCTGCTCGACCGCAACGGCGACTGGCTGCCGATCAATCCGCCGCCGGGCTGCATCGTCGTCAATATCGGCGACATGCTCGAGCGCCTGACCAACCACGTCCTGCCCTCGACCGTCCACCGCGTGCAGAACCCGCCGCCCGAGCGCCGGAGCGTGCCGCGCTACTCGACGCCGTTCTTCCTGCACTTCGCGTCGGACTACGAGATCAAGACCCTGCCCAACACGGTCACCGCGGAGAACCCGGACCGCTATCCGGAGTCGATCACCGCCGACGAGTTCCTCCAGCAGCGCCTGCGCGAGATCAAGCTGGCCTGATCGGGCCGGCGAGGTCTCCGAAACGACGAAGGCCCCGTCCTCGAGGACGGGGCCTTTTTCATGCGCGCTTCGCGGGAGGCGGCCGGCGTCGCTACTGGGCGATCCGCAGCGCCGATATCTGCTGCGAGATGGCCTTGAAGGCGGTCTTCAGCTCGGTGGCGTTGGCCGGGAAGTAGGCGTAGTCGCTGCTGGTGGCGCAGGCGCTGAGCATCGACTTGGCGGTGGCGTCGCTGCCGACGTCGAAGCCCACCGTATAGATGATGATGTTCTTGGCCTTGATCTTGGTGCACAGCGTCTGGGCCTGGGTGAAGGCGTCGCCGTTGGTGGCCGCGCAGTTGATGTGGTCGGCCGTGCCGCCCGAGCCGGAGCCGGCGTCCTTGGCGATCACGCCCTTGCAGTAGTTGGTGTTGAAGGCGCCGTCGGTCATCAGCACCACCACCTTCATCAGGTCCTCGGCGCCGTAGGCGGCCGGCTTCTGCGAGGTGTTGGGCCACAGGTACGAGAAGTTCGGCGAGACCATGTACCAGCCCCAGGCCAGGCCGATCTGGCCGGCCGTCGAGCCGCCCACCGCCAGGGCGTTGATCTGGGCCTTCAGGGCCGTCTTGTCGGTGCTCAGCGGGGTGATGACGCTGGTCGGGCAGGGGTTGGTCGAGCTGGCGCCATAGGAGGTCGAGGCCGGGTAGTTGCGGCCGACCAGCGAGGTGCTGGGCGCGTCGTCGGTATAGGCGTAGGTGCCCGTGCGCTCGGTGGCGCAGGTGCTGATCGGGAAGCTCTCGCTGGTGCTGCTGGCGCTGGTGAAGTTGAAGAAGGCGCAGCTGATGTCCGAGCGCGAGGTGCTGTAGCACGAGCCCGTGCCGCCGGTTCCGGCGGTGGTGTACGAGGTGCCGACGATGTTGGTGTCGAAGGTCGTCGTGGTCTTGTAGGTGATCGTCGGCGTCTTGCTGTTCAGCGCCGTCATGCCGCTGATGCCGCTCAGCAGCACCTGGTCGCCGGTCTGGAAGTTGTGCGTCGAGGCGGTAGTTATCACCACCGAGCAGGTCGAGGTCAGGCACTTGTAGATCGTGCCGGCCGAACCGGTGCTGGTGATGCTGCTGCTGGGCGTCACCTTGAAGGTGGTCGTCGACGGCACGCTGGTCACGGCCAGGATCTTGGAGTTCAGATAGCTGGAGCCGGTGCCGGTGATGTAGACGTAGTCGCCCACCGCCAGGCCGTGCGTGGCCGAGGTGGTGATCGTCGTCGGCGAGCCCTTGGTGTAGGCCGAGATGGTCTTGGTGGTGCTGTACCAGGCCGCGCTGCTCAGCGTGCTGGACGGAACGGCCCCGCGCACGCTGTCAGCATAGGTGCTGACATTGACGCCGATCGAGTACGGCACGATCGCGGCCTTGGAATAGTAGGGCGTCTGCACGTCCTGCACGACGGTGTCGATCAGGTCGGCGGCGGCGGTCTTCAGGGCGCCGATGCGGCTGGTGCCGTCCATCGAGCCGGTGATGTCGAGCACCAGGGCCACTTCCAGGTTTTTCGACGAGCGCACCACGTAGGACTTGGCGCTGGTCACCAGCGGCTTGTTGTTGTTGATCAGGCCCAGGATGATCGGCGAGATCGAGATCGAGGCTTCGCCGATGACCTCCTTCTTGGAGTCGACGTAGAACTTCGACGTGGCCGTGGTGGAGCCGAGTTCGGCCTTGAGGGCCGCGCTGCCGGTCGCCGTCAGGGTGCTCTCGTCGGTGGCGGTGGTGCGCGCGGCGATCAGCGTCGCGGCGTCCAGGGCGTCCTGCAGGCGGCGGCGCTCCAGGCTCATCCGGCTGACGTCGACGACGCCGAACACCAGGATCGACAGCGGCAGGATGCTCAGGGCCACCCAGACGGCGATGCCGCCGCGCGTATTCGAACCGAGGCCGCGCAGGCGCGTGGCGACACGGGCGAACGCCCCGCCCAGGCGGGCGGTGAAGCGGCTGTGGACGGTCATCGGCGGCGTGCCCCTCATTCTATCGCCGGGCAGCATGACAGCCGACGGTGAACAGGCGGCAAACGCCGGAGAAGATTCAGTTTCCCGCCGGGCTCGCCGTTCTGGGAAAGCGGTGGCGAATGCAGGGCATGGTCAGGAGATCGCGCGGGTGCAGGGGAACGCCGTGGCGGGCCAGGAAGTCCGGCGAGGCCGCGGCCTGGTAGCGCTCGGGACCCGACAGCGGCACGGCGATCATGTCCTTCTCCAGCCGCTCGCCGTAGCGCACCCCGGCGTCAGCCCCGGCCGCCAGCACGTCGACGAAGCTGTCCTCGACGATGATCTCCAGCGTGACGCCGGGATTGGCGCGCAGGAACGGGCCGATCAGTTCGCCCAGCGACAGCTTGGCCGCCGCGCCCGGCACGTTCAGCCTCAGGACGCCGGTCGGGCTGTCGCGGAACTGGTTCACCGCGTCGAGGGCCCCGGCAACCTCGGCCAGGGCCGGACCCAGGCGCTCCAGAAGGCGCTCGCCGGCCTCGGTGGCGGTGACGCTGCGGGTGGTGCGGTTGAGCAGGCGCACGCCCAGCGCCGCCTCCAGCCGTCGCACCGCCTCGCTCAGCGACGAGGCCGACACCCCGCGGCCGACGGCGGCGCCCCGGAAGCCGCGGGCCCTAGCCACGGCGGCGAAGGCGTCGAGATCGGCGAGGTCGGGGCTGGCCATTGTGCGAATTTCCGAACGGCTCGTGCGTGAGTGAGCGGATTATCGCACAGGTCGCGCGACGGCATAGTCGCCTCGTCAAACACCGCGGCGCTCGGGTCTCCCCAACCGAGCCCGCCCCGCACGAAGGAGATCGCCATGCGCACCCTCAAGCTCGGAACCACCGGTCCCGCCGTCTCGGCCCTCGGCCTCGGCTGCATGGGCATGTCCGACCTCTACGGCCCGGCCGACCGGGCCGAGAGCATCGCCACCATCCACGCCGCCCTGGAGGCCGGGATCACCCTGCTCGACACCGGCGACTTCTACGGCATGGGCCACAACGAGATGCTGATCGCCGAGGCGCTCAAGGGTCAGGACCGCGACAAGGCGCTGATCAGCGTCAAGTTCGGCGCCCTGCGCGGCCCGGATGGCGCCTTCCTCGGCTATGACAGCCGGCCCAAGGCGGTGAAGAACTTCCTGACCTATTCGCTGCGTCGCCTGCAGGTCGACCACATCGACGTCTACCGGCCTTCGCGCCTGGATCCCGACGTGCCGATCGAGGACACCATCGGCGCCCTCGTCGAGCTGCGCGACGCCGGCTACATCCGCCACATCGGCCTGTCGGAAGTGGGCGCCGACACCATCCGCCGCGCCGCCGCCGTCGCTCCGATCAGCGACCTGCAGATCGAATATTCGCTGCTGTCGCGGGGCATCGAGGAGGCCATCCTGCCGACCACCCGCGAACTGGGCATCTCGATCACCGCCTACGGCGTGCTGTCGCGCGGCCTGATCAGCGGCCACTGGGACAAGACCGCCCAGCCCGCCGCCCGCGACTTCCGCGCCCACTCCCCGCGCTTCCAGGGCGAGAACCTCGACCGCAACCTGGCGCTGGTCGAGACCCTGCGCGGCGTGGCGAAGGAGAAAGGCGTCAGCGTCGCCCAGATCGCCATCGCCTGGGTCGCCTCGCGCGGCGACGACATCGTCCCCCTGGTCGGCGCCCGCCGCCGCGACCGTCTGTCCGAAGCCCTGGGCGCGCTGGACGTCGTGCTGAGCGCCGACGACCTGGCCGCCATCGAGGCGGCCGTGCCCAAGGGCGCGGCGGCCGGTGAGCGCTACGCCCCGGCGATGATGGCGCACCTCGACAGCGAACGCTGACCCGCCAAAGCCCGGTTGGCGCCCTGCCTGGAGCGGTCTAGGCAGGGCGCCGGCAAGCATAGGGCGAGGCGAGCATGACCGGGTTCAATCGGCGGACGGTGTTGGGCGGGGCGACCGCGAGCCTGGCGCTGTCGCTCGCCCCCGCAGCCTTGGCCGCCGCCGGCAAGGCCAGGGTGCTGATGCTGTCGGACCTGCACTCGGCCTACGGGATCATGCCGGCCCTGCTGGAGGCCATGCGCCGTATCGTCCGCCGCGACGCCACGCCCAGCCTGATCCTGCTGAACGGCGACCTCTTCGAGGCCGGCAACGTCGTGGCCAGGCGCAGCGACGGCGAGCTCGACTGGGCCTTCCTGGAAGCGGTCTCCAAGCTGGCCCCCACCGTCATAAACATCGGCAACCACGACGCCGACCTGGTCGAGGACATCGCCGCCGCCGCCGACCGCGCCCGGGCTCTGGGCATCACCGTGGTCAGCAACATCGTCGACAAGCGCACCGGCCGGCCGATCGCCTCCTCGCGCGCCACGCTCGACCTCGGCTTCCCGGTGCATCTGGTCGGCTGGGCCACCAACTCGATCGACACCTATCCCAAGGCGATCCGGCCCGACCTGTCGATCCCGGCCCCGACGCCCTGGGCGCGAGAACACCTGCCGTCCGCCCCGCCCAGCGACGGCCTGCTGGTGGTGATGAGCCACGCCGGCCTGCCCGCCGACCGGCCGCTGCTGGCCGGCCTGCCCGACCGCACCCTGTTCCTGGGCGGCCACAACCACCTGACCGTCGAGCACGCGCAGGGGTCCAGCCGCTACGTCCACACCGGCGCCTGGGGCCAGCCCCTGACGCTCGCCAAGATCGACCGCGCCCGCAAGGCCGACCCCATCCGCATCTGCCGCGTCGTCGTCGATCCCAACGGCCCGGCCGATCCGGTCCTGAAGCGTCACGTCAAAGAGGTGTTCGCCGCCCGCCTGCAGCCCGAGGAGCGGGCGGTGGTTGCCCGCGTGCCCAGGGCCCTGTCGCTGGGCGATACCGGCCGCAAGGTCGCCGGCCTGATGGCCAGGGCGGCCGGCGCCGACGTCGGCTTCATGGGCCACACGACCATGGGCATGGGCCTGCCGGCCGGCGAGCTGACCCGCTACGCCTACGACTCCGTCGTCCGCTTCGACGGGACGATCATGAAGGCGGAAGTCGATGCGGCGACCCTGGCCGACATCCTGTCGCGCACCGACCAGGATCGCGGCTTCCCGTTCGACAGGCTGACCGGCGACTTCGCCTACGCCAGCGGCCCCACGCGCCCCGACAAGACCCATCTGACCATCGTCACCACCGACTGGTGCGCCGGCCGTCAGAAGGAATATTTCGGCCGCGAGGACCTGGTGTTCAGCAAGACCGACCTGAAGGTGAAGCCGTCGATCCTGGCGGGCCTGGCGCAAAGCTGACCCCTCTCCCCTTGCGGGAGAGGGTGGCCTCCGAAGGAGGTCGGGTGAGGGGTCTCTCAGACGGAAAACGCCGCGACAGCCGATCGGCCGCCGCGGCGTTTCTGTTCGTGCGACCCCTCATCCGTCGGCTTTCGCCGACACCTTCTCCCGCAAGGGGAGAAGGGGGCTATTCCACCGTCACCGACTTGGCCAGGTTGCGCGGCTGGTCCACGTCCGCGCCCTTGATGACCGCCACGTGGTAGGCCAGCAGCTGGATCGGGGCCGACATCACCAGGGTCGAGACCAGCGGGTCGCTGGCCGGGGCGGTGACCACCACCTTGGCGCCGGCCGGGGCGTGCTTCACGCCTTCGGTGTCGGTGATGAAGATCACCTGGCCGCCGCGGGCCATGACCTCGCTCATGTTCGACGCCGATTTCTCGAACCAGCTGTCGTGGGGCGCGAGGATGACGATCGGGGTCTTGTCGTCCACCAGGGCGATCGGGCCGTGCTTCAGCTCGCCGGCGGCGTAGCCCTCGGCGTGGATGTAGCTGATCTCCTTGAGCTTCAGCGCGCCTTCCAGGGCCAGGGCCGACATCGGGCCTCGGCCCAGATAGAGCACGTCGCGGGCCTTGGCGACGTCGGCGGCGATCTCCTTGATCGCGCCTTCCAGGTGGATGGCCTCGGCGATCAGGCGCGGGGCTTCCAGCAGCACCTTCACCAGGCGCTGTTCTTCCGCCGCGTCGATGGTCCCGCGCGCCTTTGCGGCGGCCACGGCGATGGCGGTCAGCACGCTGACCTGGGCGGTGAAGGCCTTGGTCGAGGCCACGCCGATCTCCGGTCCGCAGTGGATCGGCCAGACCACGTCGACCTCGCGGGCCATGGTGGACTCCGTGGCGTTGACGACCACGGCGCTCTTCATGCCCTTGGCCTTGCAGTAGCGCAGGGCCGCCAGGGTGTCGGCGGTCTCGCCCGACTGCGACATGGCCACGACCAGCGCGCCGGGACGCAGGGCCGGCTGGCGGTAGCGGAACTCCGAGGCGATCTCGACGTCCACCGGCAGGTCGGCCAGCTGCTCGATCAGGTACTTGCCCACGACGCCGGCGATGTAGGAGGTGCCGCAGGCGACGATCTGGATGCGCTCCAGCTTGGCCCAGTCGACCTCTCCCGGGATGGCGGTCTTGCTGGTCAGGGCGTCCACATAGGCCGCGATGGTGCGTTGGCACCCTTCGGGCTGGTCGTGGATCTCCTTTTCCATGAAGTGGCGGTAGTTGCCCTTCTCCATCATCACGGCGCTGGCCGGCACCACCCGCACGGGACGGGTCACCGCCGCGCCCGAGGCGTCGAAGATCCGGGCGCTGTCGTGGTCGAGGGCCACGTAGTCGCCCTCGTCGAGATAGATCACCCGGTTGGTGAACGGGCCGACGGCGAGCGCGTCCGAGCCCAGGAACATCTCGCCCTGGCCCTCGCCCACGACCAGCGGGCTGCCCCGGCGGGCGCCCAGCACCAGGTTCTCGGCCCCCTCGATCAGCACGGCCAGGGCGTAGGCCCCGGTCAGCCGGTCGAGCGTGGCCTTGAAGGCGTCCAGCGGGGCCAGGCCCGTGGCCAGCTCGGCGTCGATCAGGTGGGCGATCACCTCGGTGTCGGTGTCGCTGGAGAAGGTGCGGCCGGCGGCGGCCAGCTCGGCCTTCAGCTCGGCGAAGTTCTCGATGATGCCGTTGTGCACCAGGGTGACGCGGCCGGCCGAATGCGGGTGGGCGTTCTTCAGGTTCGGCTCGCCGTGGGTGGCCCAGCGGGTGTGGCCGATGCCGGTGGTGGCGGTGAGAGGCTCGGCGGCCAGCACCTCTTCCAGGGCCTTGATCTTGCCCTTGGCCCGGCGGCGTTCGACGCTGGTCCCCACCACGCCCGCTATGCCGGCCGAGTCGTAGCCCCGGTATTCGAGCCGCTTGAGGCTCTCGATCAGACGCTCGGCGACGGAGGCCTTACCGACGATGCCGATGATGCCGCACATGGGACATGATCCTTTGTAGAACGCGCCGGGAGGATTATTGCTACCCGTACGGGATATTTCGAGCGCGGCCTTTAGCACTCGCGCAGGGACCGGCGACGTAAATCTGCATTTCGGATCGTTTCGCGGTCCAGACTCCGCCCCGGCGAGGCTCTATATGGGCCGCGCAAGTTCACTTAAGCGACATGAAGACCCCCATGAGCAAGCGCGCCTATTTCGGCACCGACGGCATCCGCGGCCAGGCCAACAAGCACCCGATGACCGCCGAAGTCGCCCTGCGCGTCGGCTTGGCGGCCGGCAAGCTGTTCCGCTCGCAGGACGACCGCCGCCACCTGGTGGTGATCGGCAAGGACACCCGCCTGTCGGGCTACATGATCGAGCCGGCCCTGGTCGCCGGCTTCACCAGCGTCGGCATGGACGTGCGCCTGTTCGGCCCGCTGCCCACCCCGGCCGTGGCGATGATGACCCGCTCGATGCGCGCCGACCTCGGCGTGATGATCTCGGCCTCGCACAACAATTTCGCCGACAACGGCATCAAGCTGTTCGGCCCCGACGGCTACAAGCTGTCGGACGAGCAGGAGCTGAAGATCGAGGCCCTGATGGACGAGGGCCTGCAGGAGGGCCTGGCCGCCCCGC
>Ga0102591_1002105_pt1 | contig 23204 bp, 16 predicted proteins | sample AraplaCol_mCL_r2_2_FD_76860 | JGI IMG/M metagenome (GOLD analysis project Ga0102591, IMG submission 76860) | Arabidopsis root microbial communities from North Carolina, USA - plate scrape MF_Col_mCL_r2 (SPADES assembly) (version 2) | ecosystem: Host-associated > Plants > Roots > Endosphere... | reverse complement strand
GCGCATGGACGGCCTCGAAGTGCTGCAGGCGATCCGCGACCACGAACACCTGCGCTGCCTGCCGGTGGTGATCCTCTCCTCCTCGCGCGAGGAAAGCGATCTGGCGCGCAGCTGGGACATGGGCGTGAACGCCTATGTGGTCAAGCCCGTCGATGTCGACCAGTTCTTCCAGGCGGTGAAGACGCTGGGCACGTTCTGGGCGGTCATCAACCAGTCGCCCGAGCAGCTTGCGCAGCAGCAGGCCGCCCTCAAGGCCTGAACCATGCTGGCGAGCATCCCGCCCAATGCAGGCCCGTCCAATGGCGCGCCGCTCGGTCCGCTGCACGTCCTCATGGTCGAGGACTGCAGCGAGGACGCCGAGCTGCTGAGCGAGCAACTGCTGGAATCGGGCCTGCAGGCCCGGTTCCATCGCGTGGACAGCGAAAGCGGCCTGCGCGAGGCGCTCGTGCGCGAGCGCTTCGACGTGGTGTTGTCGGACCTGTCGCTGCCCGGCTTCTCGGGCATGGAAGCGCTGCGCATCCTGCGCGAACGCGACGCCGAACTGCCTTTCATCTTCGTCTCCGGCACGATCGGCGAGGACACCGCGGTGGACGCGCTGCATCGCGGCGCGAACGACTACGTGCTCAAGCAGAACACCGCGCGCCTGCCCAACGCGGTGACGCGTGCAGTACGCGAGGCCCGCAACGCTCGGGAGCGGGAACGCGCCGAGAAGGAGCTGATGCGTTCGCAGCGCCTGGACTGCCTGGCGATGCTCGCGGCCGGACTGAGCCACGACCTGCGCAACGTGCTGCAGCCGCTGCTGATCGTGCCCGACCTGCTCAACGCGTACAGCGACGATCCGAACATCCACCGGCTGTCGTCGCTGATCGCCGAAAGCGGCCGGCGCGGCCATGAGATGGCCGAATCGATGCTGGCCTTCGTGCGCGGTTCGCATCGCGCCAGCGAGGACGTCGCCGTCGCCCAGCTTTTCCAGGCCGTGCAGCTGCTGCTGCAGGGCACGTTGCCGCGCAACGTCGTGCTGGTGTGCGAACAGCTGGAGGAAGACCTCCTCGTCCACTGCAACTACATCGAATTCCAGCAATGCCTGGTGAACCTGGCGCTCAACGGCGTGCAGTCGATGAAGGCCGACGGCGGCGAACTGCGCCTGTCGGCGCGTCGCGCCGTGGCCGATGGCGGCGAACGCCTGTGCATCCGCATTTCCGACGGCGGTTGCGGCATGGATGCCCACACGCGCTCGCAGCTGTTCACGCCGTTCTTCACCACCAAGCCCGAAGGCACGGGGCTGGGACTGCTGTCCTGCAAGCGTTTCGTCGATTCGTTGAACGGCCGCATCGTCGTGGAAAGCGAAGTGGGGCAGGGCACGACGTTCGAACTGCACCTGCCGTTGCTTTCGGTCGTCGAGGCGGGCGATGCCTCGGGCGAGCGGTTCGCCGCGGGTAACGGGCAGCGCATCCTGCTGGTGGACGGCGATGGCACGCGTCTGTCGCTGCTGGCCAACGCGCTGGACAGCCAGGGCTACGAGCCGCAGATCGCGGTGGACGGCGCGGCGGCGCTGCGCCTGCTCGCGCGCGAAGGCATGCCGGCGCTGGCGATCATCGACGGCGACATCCTGATGCTCTCCGCGGCGAGCCTGCTGCTGGCCCTGCGCGAAGCGGGCTTCGAGGGGCCGGTGGTCACGCTGGGCGATCCGGCGGATCCCGTGCGCCACGATGCGCTGCCGGCCGACGCGGTGGTGGCGGTGTTGCACAAGCCGTTGCGGATGGGAGCGGTGTTCCGGGTGCTGGAGCAGGCGTTGGATGGGCGGGAACTGGCGTAGCCTCCCTCACCCCGTCATCCCGGCGAAGGCCGGGACCCAGGCCCATAGCTTGTAGGCACTGCGTTGACGGTTCCCAACCTCACCGTCATTCCAGCGAAAGCTGGAACCCATTTTTGCTCTTGCGTTTCGCGCATCGCCCCACGCGACATGCGCTTTGGTAGCCCGGGTAAGCGAAGCGCACCCGGGAGCTGTCACGCCCACCCCGGGTGCGCTTTGCTTACCCGGGCTACAAGAGCGAAATCAAGATGGGTTCCAGCTTTCGCTGGAATGACGATGGGGTGTTCACCGCGATCGGAGTGTCCATGCGTTGCGGGCTTGGGTCTCGGCTTTCGCCGGGATGACGGCAAGAACAAGCGCCGCATCAACCGGAGCGCCGCCGCCATCCATGGCGCCACGTAACCGGCTCCGGATCGCCCGGCCCGGCCATCCATGGCCGGGCGTTCGGCAGGCTACGCGGCAGTGCCGCGTAAGCAGCCAGCCTCACCCGCGCACCCGCGCCACCACTCCCGCCGCATCCGGCCCCTCCACAAACACCGCCACGCGATCGCCCACGCGCTTGAGCACCAGGTGCGCGCGCCGCTCGCCCAGGGTGAGGTTGCGGATCGACAGCTCCTCCACGCCGGCCGGCAGGCGCGGGTGATCGAGCACGATCTCCGCCGCCGGGCCGTCGATGTCGATGCCCAGGCACGCCTGCAACGACATGAACGCCGAACCCGCCGCCCACGCCTGCGGCAGGCACGCCACCGGATACGCCACGGGCGCGCCGCCGGGCACGCGCGGGAAACCGCAGAACAGTTCCGGCAAGCGCATGTCGAAACCCACCGCGGCCTCGAACGCGGCACGCAGCAGCCGAACCGACGCCTCGCGCTGCCCGTAACGCGCGAGCCCCGCCGCGCACAGCGCGCTGTCGTGCGGCCACACCGAACCGTTGTGGTACGACATCGGGTTGTAACGCGCCTCGCCGACGGCGAGCGTGCGGATGCCCCAGCCGCTGAAGAAATCCTGCGACATCAGCTGCGCGCCGACCGCCTGCGCACGCGCATGCTTCGGCAAACCCATGTAGAGCAGGTGGCCGGGATTGCTCGCGCGCACCGCACACAACGCGTTGTCGCCATCGACCGCGATGCCGTAGAAACCCGATTCCATCCAGAAATGCCGTTCGACCGCCTCGGCGATGCGTTCCGAGCGCCACAGCCACTGCCGTGAGGATTCCTCCTCGCCCAGCGCGAGCGCCACCCGCGACATGCCGCGCATCGCCGCGAACACATAGCCCTGCACTTCAACCAGCGCGATGGGCCCCTGAGGCGAACGGCCATCGGCATGGAACACCGAATCGAAACTGTCCTTCCAGCCCTGGTTCGCCAGGCCCGTCGCCTCGCCGCGCGCGTAGTCGAGCAGGCCCAGCGGGTTCGCATCGCACACGCGTTCGATCCACGCCGCCGCGGCCTTCAGCTCGCTCCAGATGCTGCGCACGAACGCGACATCGCCCGTGCGCCGTGCGTACTCCGACGCCAGCACCAGGAACAGCGGCGTCGTGTCCACGCCGCCGTAGTACAGGCCGAACGGCAGTTCGCGCAGGCGCGCCATCTCGCCCTTGCGCGTCTCGTGCATGATCTTCCCGGGCGAGGCGTCCATGAAGGACGACTCTTCCTTCGCCTGGTTCTTCGCCAGGAACGCGAGCACGCCGCGCGCCAGCTGCGGGTCCAGCCACAGCGTCTGCAATGCGGTGATCACCGCGTCGCGGCCGAAGGGCGTGGAGAACCATGGAATGCCCGCGTACGGATACGGCCCGGTATCCAGTTCGCTGGTCAGCAGCGCGAGGTCCGCGCGCGAGCGTTCCATCCACGAATTGAACAGCGGCGCTTCGCTGCGCACCTTCGACAGCCGGCGCTGGCGCCGCCGCATCCGCGTGCGCGCCACGCTCGCCGCCGCGCGATAGCGCGAACGCGTGGCGGGCGGCGGGTCGTCGTCGGCACTGACTTCCAGGTGCAGCTCGTCGCGCGCACGCGATGCAAGCGCGATGTCGAACATCAGCCGGCCGTCGTCCATGCGTCGCGGCGTGCGCGAGAAGACGATCGACGCGCGCCCCGGCGTGCCGTCGAGGCCGACATAGCCGAAGGTCAGCCCGTCCTCGCGCGGGTGCGGCGGCAACTGCTGTCCGCGCGCGGCGCGATGCGTGCCGCGCACTTCGAACATGTCGCGGAAGTCGGCGTCGCAGTCGAACACCAGGCTCAGGCGTACCGGTTCGGTGCCGTAGTTGGTCAGCGCGATGCGTTCGAACAACCGGTCGGCGCAGAGGAAACGCGTGCGTTTGATATGCACCAGCCCGTGCGGCGTCGCGTCGCCGCCCAGTGGCGGCAAGGCGCGATTGGTCAGGTGCGCGACGAAGAACACGTTGTCGCGCGAAACCATCGAGCTCAGGAGCGCGGGCGCCGTTTCGCCCAGCGTCAGGCGGAAGCGCGAGAGGATGCGCGTGTCGTTGTGGAACTGGCCGTCGCCATCGCCGACGACATCGCCCGAACCGTTGGCGATGAGGAACGTGTCGCCGTCCTTGAGGACGTAGCTGGAAAACAGGGTTGCGGCAGCGGCGGGATCCATGGGCAAGCCCGTCGTGGTGGGGTGTCAGGCGGTGAGGCGGATGCGCGTTCCACCCTGTTCGAGCACGCGCCAGTAGAGTTCGACGTAGCGGCGCGCCATCGCGCTGGCCGAGAAGCGCTGTTCGAAACGCGTGCGCACGCGGCCACGGTCGTAACGCGCGACCGACTGCACGGCCTGCACCGCCTGGTCCATGGTGTCGACGATCATGCCGGTGACGCCGTGGTCGAGCACTTCCGGCACGGAGCCGCAGTTCCACGCGATCACCGGCGTGCCGCAGGCCATCGCCTCGATCATCACCAGCCCGAACGGTTCGGGCCAGTCGATCGGGAACAGCAGCGCGACCGCACCCCCGAGGAATTCGCTCTTCTGCTCGTCGCTGATCTCGCCGATGTATTCCACGTCCGGGCCCTTCAGCAGCGGCTCGATCTGGTCATGGAAATACGCGCGATCGACCGCATCGACCTTCGCCGCGACGCGCAGCGGAAGTCCCGCGCGGCGCGCGATCTCGATCGCGCGGTCGAGGCGTTTTTCCGGCGAAATGCGGCCGAGGAAGGCGAGATACCCGCCGCGCGGCGTGGGACTGAATTCATGCAGTTCCGCCGGCACGCCGTGATAGACCGTGCCTGCCCAGTTGGCCGATGGAAGCGGACGGCGCTGGTGGTCGGAGATCGAGGCCAGCGGAAACTGCGGCCAGCATGCGTAGGCCTGCGGAAGATCCTTGAGGTCCAGTCGCCCGTGCAACGTGGTGAGCGTCCGCCACGGCATGTCCTGGAAGAACGGGAAATGCAGCAGGTCGATATGGAAATGCACGATGTCGAATTCGTCCGCGCGCTGGCGCACTTCGTCGAGCATGGCCAGGTGCGCGGCCAGGTCGCTCTTCAGCGGTGCGGGATCGAGTCGGATCGCCTGGTCGCGCATCGGCGCGAGCATCGCGCTGGTCTGCGCGTCGCCGGCAGCGAACAGCGTCACCTCGTGCCCGGCCTGCACCAGCGCGTCCGACAGATGCGCCACGACCCGCTCCGTTCCCCCATACAGCTTCGGTGGAACCGCTTCGTACAGCGGTGAAATCTGCGCGATCTTCATGCGTTTGGTTTCTGCGGGACGCCGTTGCCGGCCGGGGCGCGCGCATGAACGGGCGCGTCCCTCGACCTGCTTGTGCTGGCTAGGCATCGACCTTATGGCAGGCGGATTCAAGGCGGCGTGATGCGGCTGTACAGCACGCGTTCGCAGCGCGTGGACACGGCGACGGTACGCTCACCACGGCCGCGCGGGGATCGCCGCATGAACCATGCGGACGGTGGAGCGCACGCGCGAAATGAGCGGGAGCGAGGCGGGCCGCCATTCGTATGGCGTCGTGTAGACCGGGTAAGCGAAGCGCACCCGGGGCCGCCGCGCCCAACCCGGAAATTCCACCGTCATTCCAGCGAAAGCTGGAACCCATTTCGCTCTTGCGTTTCGCGCATCGCTCCGCGCGACATCGCCGCATGCGGTAGCCTGGGCTACAAAAGCTCCGCCGCCGAATCCATCTCCTCGGCCGTCAACACCGACAGATGCAGCAGCAGCTCCGCCAGCGTCGCGACGTCGCGATCGTTGTGCGCGAGCACGCGCCGCAGGTTCAGCGCGGAGCCGCCACGCAGGTAGGACAGCCACGCGGCAGGCGCCTCCGATCCGGGCAGGTCGTCCTCGCGCACGACGTTCAACGCGCGGCGCTCAATCGTCGCGAGACGGCAGTTCTCCCAGCGCCCGCGATAACGTCGCCGCGTGGGATACAGCAGGTCCACATGCGGTCGATCCGCCATCGGCGTGCCCATGCGGTTCAAACGAAAGCGCGTGGCCAGCAGCGGCGCGTCGTAGCACTTGCCGTTGTAACTGACCAGGACCGTTTCGGGACGCAGCCACTGGCGGAACACATCGAGCATCGCCGCTTCGCCAGACATCGCGGTGATCAGCAACTGCCGCACGCGCAGCGCGCCGTCGTGCCAGTCGGCCGCGCCGATCATGAAGGCGCGTGTGCCGCTGCCGCCGGCAAGGCCCGTGGTTTCCGTATCGAAGAACATCAGCTGCCGCGCATCCAGCGCATCGCGACGATCGAAGCGGCCATCGATCCAGTCCGGCGGCGGCGCGAACGGCAGGCGCGCTTCGACCAGACGCAAACCCGGCGCGATCTCCACGCCCGGCACGTGGCGATCGTTCGATGCGAAACGTGGGAACGGCTCCGGCGAAGGCGCGCGTCGCCGCAGATGGCGACGCAGGTCGTCGATGCCCGGCGTCGCCGGACGCGCAGGTGTCGCGTCCTGCGAAGGCGACGCCGCACCCGCCTGACGCTTGAGTTGTTGCAGCCGCGCGAGCGTCAGGCTCATGCGGGCGCCAGTGCCTTGAGCACGCGCAACGCGAGCGCACGCGGTGCGGCGCCCGCATCTTCGTCGATCGCGAGCACCGGCCCGACGCACGCCGGGCAACCGGCCTTGCAGTCGCAGCGTTCGACCAGTTCCACCGCGCGCTGCACGAGTTCGCGCTGGCGGAAATGCAGCGGTTCGCTCAAGCCCACGCCGCCGGGATAGTTGTCGTAGAGGTACACGGTGGGCACGAAGCGCTCGCCGTCTTCCAGCGACACCGCCTCGTCGCCCGCGCCGCGCAACTGCCCGCGTCCGCGTCCGTCGGCGCTGGCGGTCCATGCGCCGTTGCCATCGCCGACGGCTTTCTGCAGATCGACGCCTTCGGCCATCACCGCGAGCTTGGCGACGACATGCAGCGCGTAACCGGCGCCGAGGAAACCATCGAGCGCTTCCTGCCGCGAGGCGAACTCCGCTTCCAGGACCGTCTGCGGCAGCTGCCACCACACGCTGGTCGTATGCAGTTCCTGGTCGGGCAGGGTGACCGGTCCGTACCCGATGTTCTCGTGCGTGTAGTAGCGGATCTTCTTGTAGCCGGCGACGCGACGCACCACGTGCACTTCGCCGTGGTGGCAGGTGCCGCGACCGGCGGGCGAGCCGTCGAAGCGCTCCAGCACCTTCAGCTTCGTGTAGTCGATCGCGTCGGTGTAGTAATCGACATGGGTGCGCGTGACGAAGGCCTTGCGACCGTCCCAGTCGAGTTTCTCCACCTGGTAGGGCGTGGCCTGCACCATGTAGATCGCGCCTTCGTACAGCGTCAGTGGCGCGGAGGAGAAATCGACTTCGGCGATGATCGTCTGTCGGCCTTCGGTGCGATCGACCACGACGAAGTTGCCATCGGCCACCGAACGCAGGCTCACCGCGTTGGCGGGGTAGCTGTCGGCGATCCATTCCCAGCGATCGTGTTCGTTATGCACGACGCCGTCCTCGGACAGCAATTGCAGGTAGACCTGCGGATCGACGGGGCCGAACAGTTCGCGCGCCTGGAAGGGAAGTTCGAACGCGGCGCAGCGGATGTGGTCGAGCAGGATCACCGGCTGGTCGGCGTGGATGCGCGCGTGTTCAGGCGATGCGTTGGCGAAGAATTCCGGATGCCGGATGACGTACTGGTCCAGCGGATCGGAACTGGCGACGAGCACGCCGAGCGAAGGCTGCTGGCGGCGGCCCGCGCGGCCGAAGCGCTGCCACGTCGCGGCGATCGAACCGGGATAACCGTTGAGCACTACCGCATCCAGCGCGCCGATGTCCACGCCCAGCTCCAGCGCGGATGTCGACACGATGCCGTCGATGCTTCCGGCGCGCATCGCGCGCTCGGTCTCGCGCCGTTCGGTCGGCAGATACCCGCCGCGATAGCTGCGGATGCGCACGGGTTTGCGCGGATCGCTGTCGAACACGTCCTTGAGGTACTTCGTCAGCACTTCCACCATCAGGCGCGACTGTGCGAACACCAGCGTCTTCAGCCCGGCCTTGATCGTCAGGCGCGCGATGAGGTTGCTCTGCGAACGCGCGGAGGCGCGCAGGCCCAGGTCGGGATTGACCACCGGCGGATTCCACAGCAGCACATGCTTGTCGCCGCTGGGCGCGCCGGATTCGGTGATCGCGGTGACGTCGCGCTCGGTCAGCGCTTCGGCGTGCGCCTTCGGGTTGCCGATCGTCGCCGAGCACAGGATGAACTGCGGCTTGGAGCCATAGAACGCGCAGATGCGCTGCAGGCGGCGGATCACGTTCGCCACGTGCGAGCCGAACACGCCGCGATAGCTGTGCACTTCGTCGATCACGACGTAGCGCAGGTTCTCGAAGAACTGCGCCCACTTGGTGTGGTGCGGCAGGATGCCCTGGTGGAGCATGTCGGGATTGCTCACCACGATGTCGCCGTGCAGGCGGATCGCCTGCCGCGCATCGCCCGGCGTGTCGCCGTCGAAGGTGAAGGTGCGCACGCCGAGGTTGCCGGCGGCGTTGAGTTCGAGCAGTTCGGCGACCTGGTCCTGCGCGAGGGCCTTGGTCGGGAACAGGAACAGCGCCTTCGCGCGCTGCGTCGATGCGGCGGCGAGCACGGGCAGCAGGTAGCACAGGCTCTTGCCCGATGCGGTGGCGGTGGCGATCACCACGTCCTCGCCGCGCCGCACGGCGTTCCAGGCGTCGGCCTGGTGCGCGTAGAGGCGATCGATGCCGCGTGCGCCCAACGCCTGCACGACGCCGGCGGGGACGTCGTCGGGCATCGGCACGCTGCGCTCGGGCCGGCCGGGCACGGTGTGCACGCCTGTGATGCGCGAGAGGTATTTGTTCCCCAGGCGCTCGGCGAGCGCGCGACCGTCGGCGGCCGGCCGCGGGCGTGCGACCTCGGGAAAGACGGAGAGGTCGGACGGACTGCGCGCCGGTGGGCTCATGCGGGTTCGATGATCGGAAGGGGCAGGGCGTTGTAGGGCGCGGGTGTCTCAGAGGGTGAGATTGGGAAGGGCTGCGTGGGATGGGCCATGGCGACGATGCCTATCCTTGCCGTCATCCCGGCGAAGGCCGGGACCCAGGCCCGCGCACGCACGGGCACTCCTGCAGCGGTGAACCACCCCACCCCGTCATTCCAGCGAAAGCTGGAACCCATCTTGCTGTTGAACGTGTACGCGAAGCGCAAGATCAAAGTGGGTTCCAGCTTTCGCTGGAATGACGGTGATGTGGGAGCCATCGACGCGGTGCCCAAACGTCACTGGCCTGGGTCCCGGCCTTCGCCGGGATGACGGCCCTTACGAACGACGGCATTACCTGCGCGGCTGCCGCGCTAAGCTTCCGCTCCCCGGTGCGATTGCCGCCCGGCCCCACTCGGAGTTCCCCATGACCCGCAGTTCCCTTTCCCTCGCGGTTTCGTTGTTGCTGGCCGGCGCGATGCTCGGCGGCTGCGCGAAGCCCGCCTCCGACGAACAGGCCGCCGCGCCCGCGCCGGCGACCGAAGCGCCTGCACCGGCCGCGCCTGCGCCCGCACCGGCGACGCAGGAAAACGCCGACATCCACCGCTTCAGGATCGGCACGCTCGACGCGGTCGCGCTGCGCGACGGCACCATCGACACGCCCAACGACGGCAAGACCTTCGGCGTAGGCCAGAAGACGGAGGACGTCGCGGCGCTGCTGTCGGCCAACGGCCAACCGACCGACGTGCTGCACCTGAGCATCCAGCCCCTGCTCGTGCGCGATGGCGAACGCACCCTGCTGTTCGACACCGGCGCGGGCGACGTAAGCTGGGCGAAGGCCGGCAAGCTGCAGGCGTCGCTCGCGGCGGCCGGCGTGGAAGCGGGCAAGGTCACCGACATCTTCATCTCGCACGGCCATCCCGATCACGTCGGCGGCCTGCTGACGAAGGACGGCGCGCTCGCGTTCCCGAACGCCACCGTGCACCTGTCGGCGCCGGAGTGGGCGTCGATCCAGAAGAACGCGGAGCTGGCCAAGCTCGTCGCGGCGATCGGCCCGAAGGTCGCGGCCTTCGAACCCGGCGCGGTGGTGCTGCCGGGCGTCACCGCGGTCGTACTGCCGGGTCATACGCCGGGACACAGCGCGTACGAGATCGCGTCGGGCGATGCGCGCCTGCTGTACATCGGCGATGCGGCGCATCACTCCATCGTGTCGGTGCAGCGTCCGGACTGGACGGTCGCTTACGACCAGGACGCGCCGATGGCCCAGGCCGCCCGCCGCGCCCTGCTCAAGCGCGCCGCCGACGGCAACCTGCGCGTGTATGCGGTGCACTTCCCGTTCCCGGGGCTGGGGCAGGTGAAGGCGCAGGGGGATTCGTACGTGTGGGTGCCTGAGAACTGAGGTTCGTGAAGCGATCGCAGGATGGGTTTCGCGAAGCGGAACCCATCTTTCGGGCGCAAAGGCGATGGGTTTCGCGCGGCGAAACCCATCCTACGAGTCGTTAGCTCCGCCGCCCATGCCGGCCGGCCACCGCCACACACACCGCCGCGCCGTCCCGTGATTGCCGAGCTGGTACACACCAACCGCAACCGGCGCGAACGCGAACGCCGCGAACGGTTCGGCTTCCAGCTCATGCAGGAACGCCGCGCCCGCATGCCCCAGGGTCAGGTGCGGCGAGTAGTTCGCGCCGCTGTGGTCGGGCACGAAGCGCTCCACGTAGCGGATCGTCGATTGGCGGATCGGCGACCCATCGTCCTCCGGCACGAACGCGCGCCCCGTGCCGCCGCATACGGCGAGCGTCTGCGCCGTCGCCAGGCAATCGTCGGCCAGCGCCTGCAGGGCCGGTGTGTTCGCGATCCGCCACGACGCGCTGCCGGTGTCGCCCTCCACGCGCACCTGCACGCCGGTCACGTCCAGCGACAACGCCAGCGGATTGTGCGCATGGGCGACCGCTTCGATCGCCCCCACCAGCGCGTCCAGGTCGCGTTCGTACACATAGCGCTGCACCAGCGTGACGTGCGGCAGGTGGGTCGTGTCGAAGGCGAACCCGGCGGGGTGGTCGCTGCGCAGGGCGGCGTTGGTCCGGCGTGCGCGGGCCTGCGTGGCGGGGTCGGGTTCGAGCAGGACGTCGATGGCGATCATCTGGCTCATCTCGCGCGGCGGGCGGGAAGGTGAGGGCTGCGTCTCAAGAATGAATGCGGCCGGCCGATAGAATGCCCGACAAACCGCGAAGCGTTGCGTCCACCGGTCGCCCCGCATCGCCCCCGATCACGGCATGGATGCCCTACGCGCGCGCAAATCGCGCCGGAAACCCGCGCATTCCATGACACCGCTCCGCAACCTCTCGCCGCTGCGCGTGTTCCTCGCGGCCACGGTGATCCTGGTCGCGCTGGGGTTGTACGTGGTCGCCAACGCGATCCAGTTCGCCTCCGATTACCGCGCGGTCACCCACACCTACACCGTGCTGGGGCACCTGGACCGCATCGAGTCGCTCAAGCACCAGGCCGTGGCCGAATCGCGCGGCTACCTGCTGGCCGGCCGCGCCGAGAACCGCGACAACTTCTGGCGCATCGGCGGCTCGCTGCAGCGCGAGGCCGACCTGCTCACCGAGCAGGTGATCGACAACGCCGCCCAGCACCGCCGCGCGACGGACCTGCGGCGTTCGCTCGATGCACGACTGCAGCTCAGCGTGAAGGCGATGCAGGCCTGGCGCGTGGGCGTCCCGATCAGTGAGCAGAACCTGCCGACGCTGAAGGCGATCCGTGCGGGCGATCGCGACGTCGCCACGCGACTGACGCAGTTGCGCACGGCCGAGAACGTGCTGCTGTCGATGCGTTCCAAGCGCGCGGAGCGTTCGGCGTGGCTGACCCTGCTCGCCGCCGGCATCGGCATTCCGCTGAGCCTGTTGCTGATCGGCCACGCGCAGCGGCTGCTCGCACGCGAGAACCGCGTGCGCAAGCAGGCCGAGGCCGCGGCGTCGCAGTCCAACAACGAACTCAACGCGACCGTGCAGCAGCTCGCGCGCCTGTCCGACAGCATGGCCGCGCTCAGCCAGTACTCGGGCATGCTGCAGGGTGCGTCCGATGCGCAGGAGTTGTACGAGATCACCGCCGCCACGTTCCGGCGCCTGCTGCCGGGGCTGGGCGGATTGCTGTACGTGATCCGCGCCTCGCGCGACCACGCCGAGCTCGTCGCGCAGTGGGGCGGGGCGGTGGCGCCGAACGATCCCTCGCCCGCGCTGCAGGCGTGCTGGTCGGTGCGCCGCCACGCGCCGTTCGCGATGGACGACCTGCGCCACGGGCTGCGCTGTTCGCATATCGGCCGGCCGCATGGCGCCGAAGACGTGCACGGCCTGTGCGTGCCGCTGAGCGCGCATGGCGAAGTGGTGGGCTGGCTGTCGTTGCAGGGCGAGGGGCACGGGCACATCCCGGACGAATCGCTGGCGATCCGCCTGTGCGAGCAGCTCTCGCTCGCGCTGGCGAACGTGCGCCTGCGCGAAAGCCTGCGTCACCAGGCGGTTCGCGATCCGCTCACCGGGTTGTTCAACCGCCGCTACCTCGAGGAATCGCTGGCGCGCGAGATCGCCCGCTGCCAGCGCCGCGAGCAGCCGCTGGCCGTGCTGATGCTCGACGTGGACCACTTCAAGGCCTTCAACGACCGCCACGGCCACGCGATGGGCGATGTGGCGCTGGCGGCGTTCGCGCGGATGCTGAAGACGCGCTGCCGGCCGGAGGACATCGCCTGCCGCTACGGCGGCGAGGAATTCACGCTGATCCTGCCGGAAACCGACCTGGCGACGGCGCTGGAACGTGCGGAGGACATTCGCGCCGGTGCGTCGATGCTGCGCATCGGCGATGCGGGCGACGCGATGCTGCGGATCACGGTGTCGATTGGTGTGGCGCTGATGCCGGAGCACGGCGACGTCGGGCTGGAGCTGATGCGCGCGGGGGATCGCGCGCTGTATCGCGCCAAGCATGAGGGGCGCGACCGGGTGGCGGTGGCGGATGGGCGCGTTGCGGATGGGCCGTTGCCGGTCTGACGTCGCGGTCGTGTAGCCCGGCGCACCCGGGAATTGTCACGCGCGACCCGGGTGCGCTTCGCTTACCCGGGCTACGAACGGGCCTCGCGCATGCGTGCGTAATCGCACCACCGACTTCACCCCAACCCCTCTCCCGTTCACGGGAGAGGGGCTTCGAACGTTACTTGTGCTTCGCAGCGGTCCCCATCTCGCGCTCGTGCCCGGCCTTCATCTCGGCCGCGGTGACGTTGCCGTCGCCGTTGGCATCCATCCTGGTGAACATCTGCGCCGACGCGGCGTCGTGTTCGGCGGCGGAGATAGCGCCATCGCCATCGGTGTCGATCTTCTTGATCTTGTCGGCCGAGGACATCTTCATCTTGTCGCCGGCCTTTCCGCCCATCTTCGACGCGTGGTACGCATCCATCTCGGCGGCGGTGACCTTGCCGTCGTTGTTGGCGTCCATCTGCGTGAACATGGTTTTCGCGCCGGCCGCATGTTCGGCAGAACTGATCATGCCGTCGTTGTTGGTGTCCATCAGCTTGGCCTTGTCGTCGCCGGCCATCGCCGCCGCCGGCACGAGCAGCACACCCAGCCACATGGCCTTCGAGATACCTGATTTCATCGCGCCCTCCCAGGGTTGTCTTTCAGGTAGGCGGGAGGGTGCGCGCGGTTTCGTTCGAGAGGCGTCAAGGCCGCGCGAATTCCGCCGGCAACGTTGGGCAAGGTGAACGCGGCAACTCTTACGTCGCCCGGCAAACCCTGCGTGCCTGACGGGCGCGGAAGGCCGCGTCCACGGGCCCGCCCGGTGGCATGCCTCTTGCGCCCCGATCTCCATGGAGGCCGCACGCCGGGCACCTTGTCGCAGGGACCTGTCCCTGGCCGGGCGGCGCGGCCTCCTTCCTTCCTGTGGGCGCGGCGTCTAGCGGCCGCCTCCGGCGATCGATTCCTGTGATCCATGCCTCATCCGCGCCCCGGCACGCTACCGGCAGGATCGGCACACTGGGCGTCTGGCACTGTGCCCCTATCCAACGATCACGAGGTTGTCGAACGATGCGCCGTACCCTGGTAACCGCCGTCGCGCTGGCCCTGGCCAGCGTCAGTGCCGCTTCGACGGCGGCGCCCGCCGCTCCGACCACGCCCATGGCCCACGCCGAAACCACCACGCAGCTCCCGCGCAACGTGGTGCCCACGCACTACGACGTGGCGATCACGCCCGACATCGGCAAGCTCACGCTCGCCGGCAAGGCGACCATCACGGTGCAGGTGCTCGAAGCGACGCCGTCGATCACGCTCAACGCGCTCGACATGACGTTCGCCTCGGCGACGCTCACGCCGGCCGAAGGCAAGGGCCGCGCGCTCAAGCCTGAGGTCGCCGTCGACAATGCCGCGCAGACCGCGACCTTCACCTTCGACAAGCCGCTCGCGCCGGGTGCGTATCGTCTCGCCCTGGACTACACCGGCAAGATCGGCACGCAGGCCAACGGCCTGTTCGCCATCGATTACGACACCGCCGCCGGCAACAAGCGCGCGCTGTTCACGCAGTTCGAGAACTCCGACGCGCGCCGCATGATCCCGTCGTGGGACGAGCCCGCGCACAAGGCCACGTTCACTTTGCAGGCCACCGTGCCGACGGGGCAGATGGCGGTGAGCAACATGCCCGCCACGTCGACGAAGGATCTCGGCAACGGCACCACGCGCGTGGACTTCGCGCCGTCGCCGAAGATGTCCACCTATCTGCTGTTCCTGTCGGTCGGCGATTTCGAACGCGCCACCACGCAGGCCGATGGCGTCGAAGTCGGTGTGATCACCCAGCGCGGTTCCATCGACCAGGCGCGTTTCGCGCTGGATTCCTCGGCGGACGTGCTGCGCGAATACAACCAGTACTTCGGCACCCCGTATCCGCTGCCCAAGCTCGACAACATCGCCTCGCCGGGCGCGAGCCAGTTCTTCAGCGCGATGGAGAACTGGGGCGCGATCTTCACTTTCGAGCACACGCTGCTGCTGGACCCCAGCATCTCGACGCAGTCCGACAAGCAGCGCGTGTTCGCCGTGGCCGCGCATGAGATCGCGCACCAGTGGTTCGGCGATCTGGTGACGATGAGCTGGTGGGACGATTTGTGGCTCAACGAAGGCTTCGCGACGTGGATGGCCTCGCGCACGACGCAAAAGCTGCATCCGGAATGGAACACGCGACTGGAATCCATCGGCTCGCGCGAGTCGGCGATGGCGCTGGACGCGGTCGCATCGACGCACCCGGTCGTGCAGCACGTGGAAACCGTCGAGCAGGCGAGCCAGGCGTTCGATTCGATCACCTACCAGAAGGGCAGCGCGGTGATCGGCATGCTCGAAGGCTACGTCGGCGGCGATGCGTGGCGTGAGGGCGTGCGCAATTACATGAAGGCGCATGCGTACAACAACACCGTGTCCGACGACCTGTGGCGCGAGATCCAGTCCGCCGCCGGCAAGCCGGTGCTCGACATCGCGCACGATTTCACCTTGCAGCCGGGCATCCCGATGCTGCGCGTGGCCGCGAACAAGTGCGAGAACGGCAAGACGACGCTGACGCTGACGCAGGACGAGTTCACGCGCGATCGCCCCGGCAAGACGCCGCTGCGCTGGCGCGTGCCGGTGATCGCGCAGTCCGCCGGCGGCGAGCCGGTGCGCACGGTGGTCGAAGGCGGGAAGGGCACGCTTGATGTGCCCGGTTGCGGTCCGGTCATCGTCAACGCGGGACAGAGCGGCTACTACCGCACGCTGTATGCGCCGGCGCAGTTCGCCGGCATCCGTTCGGAGTTCGCCAAGCTCGACGCCATCGACCAGCTCGGCGTGATGAATGACGTCTGGGCGCTGGGCATGGCCGGCTTGCAGACGCCATCGGATTACCTCGACCTGGTGAAGGCCACGCCGCGCGATGCCGATCCGCAGATCTGGGGCGACATCGCCGGCACGCTGCGCAGTCTGGATGCGTACTACGAGGGCGATGCCGCGCGCCAGGCGCAGTTCCGCACGTTCGCCATCGCGCAGCTGTCGCCGGTGTTCGCGCGCGTGGGCTGGGATGCGAAGGCGGGCGAGGCCGATCCGGTGAAGGTGCTGCGCGTGGACCTGATCGAAGCGCTGGGCGCGCTCGGCGATGCGAAGGTGATCGCCGAATCGCGTCGCCGCTTCGAATCGCAGGAACTGCCGGGCGAGCTGCGCCGCACCGTGCTGGGCGTGGTCGCGCGCCATGCCGACGCCGCGACGTGGGAACGCCTGCACGCCGCCGCGAAGTCCGAGAAGACGCCGCTGGTGAAGGACGAGCTGTACATGCTGCTGTCGTCCACGCAGGACGCGGCGCTGGCGCAACGCGCGCTGGACCTCGCACTCACCGATGAGCCCGGTGCGACCAACAGCGCCGGCATGATCCGCACGGTCGCCAGCCTGCATCCGGACCTCGCCTTCGACTTCGCCGTCGCGCATCGCGAACAGATCGATACCAAGGTCGATTCGACGTCGCGCGCACGCTATTACCCGCGTCTTGCCAACAACTCGCTCGACCCGGCGATGGTGGGCAAGGTGCAGGCGTATGCGAAGGCGTACGTGGCGGAGGGCTCACGCCGCGCGTCGGAGAACGCGACGGCGAACATCAGCTATCGCGTGGGCGTGCGCAAGGAGCGGTTGCCGGCGATCGATGCGTGGTTGAAGAAGCACAAGGGCTGAGCGGCCCGTGTCGTGGGTGACGGTGGGTGGCTCCACCGTCACCGCAGCTGTCATCGTCAGCCCACTACTACCGTCTTCCCGGCGAAGGCCGGGACCCAGGCCCGTAACGCGTGGGGACGCTCGGAGAGCAACAAGACAACGTAGCCCGGGTAAGCGAAGCGCACCCGGGAACTGTCACGCATAACCCGGGTGCGCTTCGCTTACCCGGGCTACGGGGCTGAAACAAGACGACCCGTTCAACGAAGCAACATGGGTTCCAGCTTTCGCTGGAATGACGGTGAGGTTGTTATGCGGCCGAGAAGTGGCCCAGGCGCACTCAGCCTGGATCCCGGCCTGCGCCAGGATGACGGACCAGAAGTGGACGGCATGCGAGTGCACCGCACGCTTCGCACGAAACTCAATGCGGCCGAGCCCGCTCCACCATCGACTCCACCGCCTCGATGATCCGCTCCGAGGTGTACGGCTTGCGCACCAGCTCGCAGTCGTGGAAATCCTCGGGCAGCGTATCGCGCGAATAGGCCGTGGCGAATGCGAACGGCACGCCGCACTCGCGCAGGCGGTTCGCCAGCGGAAACACTTTTTCGCCATGGAGATTGATGTCGAGCAGCGCGACGTCGACGTGTTCCTGGTTGGCGATCTCGAGCGCGTCGGACAGGCGCGCGGCGCCGAGGACGTGGTAGCCCGCGTCGGTTAGTAGATCCTCCAGCGCCATTGCCAGATAAGCCTCGTCTTCGACCATCAATACATTGGGTTTCATGAATACGCCCGGCGCGCACACCAACGCGCATGGTGCCGCATCGGTTCGTAACGACAGCGTCATGATCCCGTGTCGGCGTCGCCTGAGACGCGTGAGCACAGTCCCGGATTCACGTCACCGCATCGCGTGCGCCCCGTTCAACGAGGACATCGTCGACGATCCGCGCCAGCTGGCCGTGATCGATCGGCTTGCGCAGCACCGTGCGCAGCATGTTGGCTGGCAGCGAGGTCTCGCGGATGCGGTCGGCAAGGCCGGTGTACAGCAGCACCGGAAGATTCGGTGCAAGCGGTTCCAGCGACTGCGCCAGCTGCACGCCGGTCATCGAGGGCATCGAATGGTCGGTGATGACCAGGCGGTAATGCGCGGGCGACTCGCGCACGCGGGCGAGCGCCAGTTCAGGCGTGGAGACGAAATGCGCCTCCAGCCCCCAGTTCGACAGCAGTTCGCACATGAACTCGCCGACGCTGTGCTCGTCGTCGACCACCAGCACGCGTCCCTCGCGGCGCGCGGCGCCGGGCCGATCCGAGCGCCGCCGCGAAGGGGTCGGCCGCGCCGTATCGGGGCAGGACGGAAGCAGCACGCGGAACGAGGTGCCTGCGCCCGGCGCGGTATCCACCAGCAGGTGGCCACCGTGCTCATGCACGATGCCGTGCACGGTCGCCAGGCCCATGCCGGCGCCTTTTCCGGGTGGTTTCGTCGAGAAGAACGGATCGAACATGCGCTCCAGCACCGACGCCTCGATGCCCGGGCCGGTATCGCCGACGCACAGTTCGACGAACTCGCCGTCGACCGGTTGCCGGCATGCGGCGCACTCGGTTGCGTCGATGCGCGCATTTCGAAGCGACAACCGTAGTCGTCCTTCGCCCTGCATCGCATCGCATGCGTTCACGCACAGGTTCAGCAACACCTGCCCGAGCTGCACCGGATCGAACTGCACCGCGCATGCGCCCGGCTCCACGTCCTGGTCGATGGCGATGCCCTCGGCGAGCGTCGGACCGAGCACCGCGAGGTTCTGCTCGATGCAGGTCGCAACGTCTATCGCCTGCGCCTGGCCCTTCTGGCCGCGGCTGAACATCAGCATCTGCTGGATCAGGTCGCGCGCGCGCTCGCACGATTGCAGCGCCTGGTCGAGGTAGCCCGACATGCGCGCGTCCTCGCCCTGGTCGCTTCGCTCGTGCGCGAGCGCGACGTAGCCCATGATGCTCGCCAGCAGGTTGTTGAAATCGTGCGCGATGCCGCCGGTGAGATGTCCCAGCGCTTCCATCTTCTTCGCCTGCAGAAGCTGCGCTTCCAGGCGGCGGCGCCGCTGTTCGGCTTCGGTGCGTTCGGTGATGTCGCGCAGATAGCCGATGAAGACCTTTCCCGACGGACTGTCGTCCACGCCGACGGCGAGCTCGGCCGGGAACTCCGTGCCGTCGCTGCGTATCGCCATCACCTCAAGGCGCTTCTTCAGCACCGGCCCCGGGCCGCCTTCCAGATACAGCTTTAAGCCGAACTGGTGCCGTTCGCGAAAGCGTTCCGGAATGATCGTGTCCGCCAGCGAACGGCCGATGGCGTCCTTCTCGCGGATGCCGAAACACGCTTCCGCCGCCGGATTGAACTTCACGATCATGCCGCGCTCGTCCATCGCGATGATGCAGTCCAGCGCGGCATTCACCGTCGCGCGCAGGTGCTCGGCGTTGCGGTGCGCGGTTTCTTCCGCGCGCTGGCGTTCGATCTCGGCAGCGGCGCGAACGGCGAAGATCTTCATCACCGATTCGATGAACTCCGGCTGCTCCAGCGGACGGCGCGAGACGATCGAGATGATGCCGAGCGGGCGTCCCTGCGCATCGTTGAGCGGGTAGCCCGCGTAACTCTCGGCGCCCATCTCGATGAACTCGTCGTCCAGCGGAAACAGCGAACCGAGCCCGGCGGGATACATGCGGAAGCCGTGGCCGACCACCGTGTCGCAGGCGGTGTTGGCGATGGCGTAGTCGTAGTTCTCGCGCGGATTGTCGTCGGCGACGAAGGCGAGGATGCGCATCGATCCCGGCACGTCATCGCGGATCTGCGCGATGAAGGCGACGTCGACGTCGAGGATCGCTGCCAGATATCGCGACAGTTCGACGAACAGATCGCGCCCGTACGCGCCCGACACCGCCAGCGCGGAGCTGGTCAGCGCGGTTTCGACCTGCTTGCGGCGTGTGATGTCGGTGGCGATGCCGCACACCGCGTACGGCACCTGGTCGATGTCGAGCAGCGGAAACTTCGCCGACAGGAAGGTGCGCTGTTCGCCGGCGAAGATGCCGCTTTCCTCGAACTCCATCGCGCGCGCCTCCAGCAGCACGAGCATGTCGTTGCGGCGCAGCGCGGCGGCCATCTGCGGCGGAAAGATGTCGCGGTCGTTGCGGCCGATGAGTTCGTCCGCGTCGCGGCCGGTGAGGCGTTCGAACTCGCGGTTCACGAAGAGATAGCGTCCGGCGCGATCCTTCGCGAACACCGCGGCGGAGGTGTTGTCGAGCACCTGCTGCAGACGCAGTTCGCTTTCGCGCAGGGCGCGTTCGCGTTCGTCGATGTGCGGCGTTTGGGTGCCGGTGTTCATGGCGTGGCCCGTGTTGCGCGTGAGGCGAGTATAGGAATGCGATTTGTGCTTCGGGTGGGGTGTTACACGGTTGAAACAAAACGGCGGTGCGTTCGGCCCCACTCTCCGCGGGAGAGGGGCATCACGGCACGAACATATAGCCCACACCCCGCACCGTCCGTATCGCACGCGGATTGTCGGGATCGACTTCCACCTTCCTGCGCAACCGTGCGATGCGGATATCGATGGAGCGATCGAACGGCTCCCATTCGCGGTTCTTCGTCAACGTCAGGATCTGGTCGCGCGACAGCGCCTTGCCGGCGTGTTCGAGCAGCACGCGCAGCAGGTCGAATTCCATGTGCGTGACCATCACCTCGCTGCCATCGCTGTCGAACAGCTGGTGCGAGTCCAGGTCCAGTTCGCAGCGGCCGAACGGCACGCGTCGCGCGTTCTGTGCAGGCGCGGCGGCGGCGTCCGGGCGCGCCTGGATGCGGCGCAGCACGCTCTTCACGCGCGCCAGCAATTCGCGCGGATCGAAGGGCTTGGCGACGTAATCGTCCGCGCCGATCTCCAAGCCGACGATGCGGTCGATCACATCGCCCGAGCCGGTCACCATGATGATGCCCACGTCGTAACGCTCGCGCAGGAAGCGCGCGAGCGTGAGGCCGTCTTCGCCCGGAAGGCGGATGTCCAGCAGCACCAGGTCCGGCGCCTCGCGTTCGAGTTCGCGACGCATGCCCGCGCCGTCGCCGGCCTGCAAGGCGCGGAAACCGTGGGTCGCGAGCGCTTCGAGCAGCATCTCGCGCGTGGGGGTGTCGTCGTCGACCACCAGGACACAGGGCGTGTGGGCCATCGCCGTACCTGTCATCGCCAAGGGATTGCCGGTGGGCATCCTGCCGCATGTCGGCCGAAGTATCCGCTTCTGTTACCAACGGTTACAAATCAATCGACACGGGACATCGGACCGTTACCGGCCGTCCGTAGATTGGCCCCATGCCGGCAATGCGCCGGCGATGGAGGCCCAGATGGACCGTTGCCCGCTCGTGCTGGACACGATGTACCTGAATCGGCAGGTTCGTGCGACGTACGAGCGTGTCGCTCGCGCGCCGGCCAGTGGATTCCACTTCCATACCGGCGCCGCCTATGCGGTGGAGAAGCTGCATTACGACGCCGACGAGCTTGCTGCGCTGCCGCAGGCATGCACCGAACGTTTCTCCGGCGTCGGCAATCCGCTGCGCATCGGCACGATTCCTGCCGGGGCCGTGGTGCTGGACCACGCATGCGGCGCGGGCATGGACCTGCTGCTCGCCGCCAAGGCCGCCGGCCCCGAGGGCCGCGCGATCGGCGTGGATCTCACCCCAGGCATGCGCGCCAGCGCGCTGCGTGCGGCGGCGCAGGCCGGTCTGCTGGAACGCGTGCGCGTCCACGAAGGTACGTTCGAGGACCTGCCGATGGAAGACGCGAGCGTGGATGTCGCGATCTCCAACGGCGTGCTGAACCTCGCGCCGGACAAGCCGCGCGTGCTGTGCGAGATCGCACGCGTGCTCAAGCCGGGCGGTCGCCTGTTCCTGGCCGATGTCGTGCTCGATCGCGAACTGGCCGACGGCGTGCGCGGAAACGCGGACCTGTGGGCCTCGTGCATCGGCGGCGCGGTGACCGAAGCGGTGTTGATGGCGTTGCTCGCGCAGTGCGGCCTGAGCGATGCGCAGGTGACCGAGCGCTTCGAATGCTTCGCCGGCACCGACATCGACCGCAAGTTCCACACGCACCTGCACGCATACGGCGTCAACGTGCTCGCGCACAGGCGCTGAAGCGGTTCCTGGTTTCGAATCCAGCCGGCCCCCGCCGGCGGCCCGCGCCGGCTATGGCGCACCAAGGAGAGTCGTCATGTTCAAGAAGTACGTCATCGAGCGGAACATCCCCGGCGTCGGCGCGCAGCCGATGGAAGCGCTGTGCGGCGTCGCGCTGAAATCCAACAACGTGCTCGACGAGCTGGGCACCGACATCCAGTGGCTGCACTCGTATGTCACCAACGACAAGACGTACTGCGTGTACCTGGCGCGCGACGAGGCGCTGATCCACGAGCACGCCAAACGTTCCGGCTTCCCGGCCAATTCGGTGGCCGAGGTGAAGACGGTCCTGGATCCCACCATGGCGCCGGCGTGAACGCCGCCGCCTGGATGCACCCCCGGAGTTTCGAATGAACGCAGCAACCGCCCGCAACAACGCCCTATGGAACGCCGAAGTGGCGGCCGACGACGCAGCGCGTTATGCGCGCTGCATCGAAGTGTCCCGGCGCGTGCGCTGGGAGATCGATCGCGACGTGATCCGCGGCCGCGACTTCGATTTCGATCGCACGTTCCTGCCGGCAGGCCTGTCGCTGGTCGATCGGCTGGACTTCCTCGACCTGGACGAACGTCGCTTCTTCAGCCAGGTGCAGGGACGCACCTACGCCTGGATGTTCGGTCTGTGCGAGCGTTTCATCGGCGCGAAGATGCTGCAGACCTCGGGCCTGCACTGGCTGGGCGAGCAGAAGGCGCTGGAAGCGCTGGTGCGATTTTCCGACGAGGAGATCAAGCACCAGGAACTGTTCCGCCGGCTGGAAGCGTTGCTGGAAGCGCACATGCCCGATGGCCACGTGAAGACGGCGCAGGCCAACGCGGTGGCGCAGTTCGTCCTGGCGCGGCGCAGCTGGGCGGTGCTGGCGCTGGTGTTCATGATCGAACTGTTCGTGCAGCGGCATTACGAAGAAAGCATCGCGCCGACGCAGGAGCTGTGCCCGTTGTGGAAGGACGTGTTCCTGTTCCACTTCCGCGAGGAGTGCCAGCACTCGATCCTGGACGAGATCGAATGGCGCGCCGAGGACGCACGCATCGCGCATGAAGAACGCGAGGCGGCCATGGACGACCTCATCGCGCTGCTGGGCGCGGTGGACGACATCCTGCGCGCGCAGGCCGATGCGGACGCGG